>Ga0247844_1000214_pt1 | contig 126211 bp, 95 predicted proteins | sample LaCtaG_FD_192421 | JGI IMG/M metagenome (GOLD analysis project Ga0247844, IMG submission 192421) | Freshwater microbial communities from meromictic Lake La Cruz, Castile-La Mancha, Spain - LaCruzMarch201714.5m_1 | ecosystem: Environmental > Aquatic > Freshwater > Lake | place: Spain: Castile-La...
AGCACAGCTTTCCTTGTTTAATACAATTTGAATCTGAAAACGAAAACCACAAGAAAAATGCCCTCTATTTAACCCTATCAATGATGGCCGGGCGTATGCTAATTTTTGTTGGACAGTAGTGTTCAGTAAACAAATTAATCCCCCAATTCAAAGCGGTTTTCCTAATTTGCCCGCTCAACAAAGCAACCATTGAAAACAGCCACCGCTATTCCCCGAAGTCTTAAGAATTTAATTGTGTTGTTTTTGGTGCTCTCTGCACTCTATTCAGGTTTGCAATGGTCGGCTACGGCAGGTATTTTGGCCGTCCCCGGCGAGTTGCTCATGGTTTTTCGTTGGATGCTGATTGCACTTTTGCTGTACTTTGGCTCCATCAAAAAATCACTGACTACCTGGATTCTCATCAGCATGGTGGTAGGTGGTGTGTTTGGCCACGATTTTCCGGAAATCGGGGTGCACCTCAAGTTGGTGAGCAAAATTTTTATCCGGCTCATCAAAACCATCATTGCTCCACTCCTATTGGGCACTTTGATTGTGGGCATCGCAGGCCACTCCAACCTGAAGCAGGTAGGCCGCATGGGCTGGAAATCGCTGGTGTATTTTGAAATTGTGACTACCATTGCCCTCATTATTGGCTTGGTAGCCATTAACTTAACCAAAGCAGGACAAGGAATTAGTCTACCTCCGGGCGGAGAAACTTTAGACGATATTCCGCATGTAGACCAAGGTTGGCAAGATGTAGTTTTGCATGTATTCCCAGAAAACCTGGCCAAATCAGTGGCGGAGGGTCAGGTATTGCAAATAGTCATTTTTGCCATTTTGTTTGGGATTGGCGTAGCCATGGTGCCAGAAAAACAAAAGCGCACCATGCTCGATTTTACCGAAAGTTTGAGTGAGGTGATGTTCAAATTCACCCAGGTGATCATGTATTTTGCTCCTTTTGCGGTAGGTGCTGCTTTGGCTTACACGGTCAGCCACATGGGTTTTGGCATTTTGATGAATTTGATTCAGCTGTTGCTAACATTGTATGGAGCACTGGCTGCTTTTTTATTGCTTGTTCTATTGCCTGTAGCTTTGCTGGTCGGGGTTCCCATCAAAAGATTTATCTACGCCATAGCTGAGCCAGTTTCGCTTGCCTTTGCCACCACCAGTTCGGAAGCTGCCTTGCCCAAAGCCATGAAAGCGATGGAAGGTATGGGCGTTCCCCGAAAAATTGTAGCGTTTGTGATGCCAACCGGCTATAGTTTCAACCTTGATGGCACTACTTTGTATTTGGCACTGGCTTCTGTGTTTGTGGCTCAGGCTGCGGGTATAGATCTGAGTTGGGAAAAACAATTGGTGATGGTGCTTACACTCATGCTCACCAGTAAAGGCGTGGCCGGAGTTCCCAGGGCTTCATTGGTAATTCTTATGAGCACAGCTGTGTATTTTGGCCTACCCATAGAACCTATTTTTATCATTCTGGGAATCGATGAGCTGATGGATATGGCACGCACTTCTGTCAACGTAATTGGCAATTGCCTTGCTACCATTGTGGTGGCCAAATGGGAAGGCGAATTTAACCCCGATGCACCCGTTGCCGAAATTCAGTCCTAACTTGCAGCATGGAAAGTATCATCCAATTTTTTAAGCTATTACTCGACTCAGAAGAAATTGTGACAACAGGAGGATTGGTACTTATCACCATCATCGTGTACGCAGAAACAGGCCTGTTTTTCTGTTTTTTCCTACCTGGCGACTACCTTCTTTTCTTAGCAGGCATGTTTTGTGCTTCGGGTTTGTTGCCAGTTCCAATTCTTTTGTTAATTACGTGTATTGCCAGTGCAGCTATTCTAGGAAACTTTACCGGTTATTTTTTCGGAAAATTTGTTGGGCAAAAACTCTATGAAAAGAAAGACTCATTCTTCTTCAAAAAGAAACATCTTGAAACAACAAGAGAGGCGTTTAAAAAATATGGTGGTAAAGCACTAATTATTGGACGTTTTTTGCCCATTGTTCGCACATTTGCACCCATATTGGCTGGCACAGCTGATATGAAACTCTCTGTATTTTCATTTTACAATTCCATAGGTGCCATACTTTGGGTGCTTATCATTTGTTATGGTGGATATGAACTTGGGCATCAGTTTCCTGGTATGGTCAACTATGTGGAATATATTATTCTTGGGTTTCTGCTCATCACCTCTGCCACGGTTATCCGCTCCTATTTCAGCATTAGAAAAAACCAACAAACCCCAATAAAAGATTGAAGGCATTCCGTTTTTTAATATTCTTTTTTGTGCCTGCCTGGCTATGGGCACAAGCTGATAAGCCTGCTTATAATGTAAAAGCTAACTATGACAGGATAGACGCTGCCATACCCATGCGGGATGGAAAGCATTTGTTTACCGTAATTTATTTTCCCAAAAGAGCCAATGAGAAGTTTCCCATTCTGCTCAACAGAACACCTTATGGCGTTGGGCCATACGATCCTGATCAGATGAAACCTTCGCTGGGGCACAACGAACTGCTGATGAAAAGCGGGTATATTTATGTGTTTCAGGATGTACGGGGCAGGTACATGTCGGAAGGTGATTTTATGGATGTTCGCCCATTTAAACCCAGAAAATCGGGCAAAACAGATGTAGATGAATCGACCGACACCTACGATACCATTGAATGGCTGCTGAAAAAACTGAAAGCCCGAACAAACGGGAAAGTGGGCATGTGGGGCATTTCATACGGCGGATTTTACACCACCATGGGTTTGCTTAGCAATCATCCGAATTTGGTAGCTGCTTCGCCTCAAGCCCCTGTTTCTGATTGGTTTACAGGAGACGATTTTCACCACAACGGGGCATTTTTTCTCCCGCATGCCTTCAATTTTTTAGCCAGTTTTGGCATACCCAGAACTGGATTAACTCCCGAAGGAAATCCTCCTTTTCAACATGGAACCTACGATGGGTACAAGTTCTTTTTAAACATGGGACCTTTGCCCAATGCCAACCGAAAATACCTGGAAGGACTGATTCCAATGTGGAACGACCTGATGTATCACGGTACTTATGATTTGTTTTGGAAGGAAAGAAATGTGCTGCAGCATCTCGCTAAAATCAAAGCCGCTGTGCTTACTGTTGGTGGTTGGTGGGATGCTGAAAATTTGTATGGTGCCCTTCAGGTGTACAAAAATATTGAAGCTAAAAATCCGAAAAACAACAACAGCCTGGTGATGGGACCCTGGTACCACGGTGCTTGGGCGAGAAGCGATGGCGATAAATTTGGATCCATTGATTTTGAAAACAAAACAGCCAAGTTTTTTAGGGAAAAGATTGAGTATCAGTTTTTTCAATTGCACCTCAAAGGTTTAAGCGACATTGATTTGCCCGAGGCTTATTTGTTTCAAACAGGTTCGAATAATTGGAAAGCTTTTGCGGAATGGCCTCCTAAAAATGCTCAGCCCTACGAGCTCTACTTTTTCCCAAATGGTAAGCTCGACGTTACAGCTGAAGGATTGGAATCGGGCAACTCGGGCACAGAATACATTAGTGATCCTACAAAACCTGTTCCTTTTACGCAAACCATCACCACCGGCATGAACAAGGAATTTATGGTTGAAAATCAGGTACACAACAGCCGCAGACCTGATGTGCTGGTGTTTGAAACAGCGCCGCTGATAGCCGATGTGACCCTTGCCGGACCTATTCAGGCTGATTTGTTTATCAACACCTCGGCCACAGATCTCGATTTGATTGTAAAAGTAATTGATGTTTTTCCTGACGATGCGCCCAAGAATTCGGCTGGGGAACCTATGTCGGGCTATCAGTTGCCTGTTCGTTGGGAGGTGATGCGCAGTAAATTCAGAAACTCACTGGAAACACCCGAAGCCTTGCCTGCAAACGAGCCTGTGAATGTGAAGTTCAACCTAAATGATGTTTGCCACACCTTCAAAAAAGGGCACAAATTGATGGTGCAGGTTCAAAGCAGCTGGTTTCCTTTAATCGACAGGAATCCACAGACATTTACAGATATCTACAGGGCCAAGCCAGATGATTTCGTGAAAGCTCGGGTGAAATTGTTGCACTCCAGCAGGTACACATCCACCATCAAGGCGTTGAGAATTGAGAACTAATCAACTCTAATTAATGCAAAGCCCTGAAAAAGTTGCGAATCACTTTTGTCTTGAAACTGCCTTAACCTGCCTGATACTGACTTTCGTAGTATTTTCTGTAGTTTCCCGAGGTCACCTCATCGAGCCATGTTCTGTTCTGCAAATACCAATCTATGGTTTTGCTCAGGCCTTCTTCAAATTGCAAAGATGGTTCCCAGCCTAGCTCTTTCATGATTTTGGTGGCGTCGATGGCATAGCGCAAATCGTGGCCGGCACGGTCTTTCACAAATGTGATCAACTTGGCAGAATCTCCTTCTGGCTTGCCCAGTTTTTGGTCCATCAATTGGCAAAGCAGGTGCACGATGTCAATGTTTTTCCATTCGTTGAATCCGCCAATGTTGTAGGTTTCTCCGGTTTTTCCCTGGTGAAAAACAACATCGATGGCCCTGGCGTGATCTACTACAAACAACCAATCCCGCACATTTTCCCCTTTGCCATAAACAGGAAGTGGTTTGCCCGTCAGGATGTTGTTGATCATCAACGGCAAAAGCTTTTCGGGAAATTGGTTTGGGCCGTAGTTGTTCGAACAGTTTGAAATCACTGTTTGCAATTTGTAGGTGTTTTGATATGCCCTTACAAAATGATCGGATGAAGCTTTCGAAGCTGAATAAGGCGATTGCGGATCGTAAGGCGTTGTTTCCAGAAAAAAGTCTTCCGGGTTGTGCAGCGAGCCATATACTTCGTCAGTAGAAACATGGTAAAACCGGCGATTTTCCAGGTTCGAAGCCCAGGCGGTTTTGGCTGCATTGAGCAAATTTACTGTGCCCACCACATTGGTCATCACAAAGTCCAATGGATTGGAGATGGAGCGGTCGACATGGGATTCTGCAGCCAGATGAATCACATCGGTAATTGATTCGGTTTGAAACAGGTTTTGAATAAATGCAGCATCCACAATGTCGCCTTTCACGAAGCTGTAGTTGGGAGCCGATTCAATATCGGTGAGGTTGTTGAGGTTGCCGGCGTAGGTGAGATTATCCAGGTTGATGATACTGTAATCCGGGTATTTGTTCACAAACAAACGTACCACATGCGAACCAATGAAACCGGCACCACCGGTGATGAGAACAACTTTTTTGCTCATGAATTGACCTTATTTTTAACCTAAGTTTATGTTTTGCAGTTCTTTAGCTTTATCTTCGGGCATGGTGTCCGACATAAAATTGCCGGCACCAATTTCCGGCCCGGCAGGAAACTTTTTGATGCCAGGTTGCCTAAGCGGCGGCAATATAGACATGTAGCAGTGATATTCGGGAAACTCAGCCTCAGGAAATGGTGCCTGATGAAAGGCCATCACATACGGAAAGCTCATTTGAAACAGCTTATCCAACTTTTGCACCACCGTTTGAAACACAGCAGCCAAGCCAACCAATTCTTCATTGCTCATGTTGATGAGGGTTTTGTGCCGGGTTTTTGGAAAAATCATGGTTTCGTAGGCATAAGTGGCAAAAAAGGGAATAAACGCCACCGCAAAATCATTTTCGGCGATCACCCGGGTTCGTTGTTCCAGCTCCTCCGCCACGATTTCTTCAAACAGATTTTTGTGGTGCAATGCCTTAAACTCTAAGGCTGATTCATGTTCCTCAGCAAAGAAATTGAAAGGCACATCGAAAGCATAAATCTGGCAATGCGGATGTGGATTGCTCACACCCACAATTTCTCCTTTGTTTTCAAAAATCAACACACTTTTAATGGCTGGATTTTGGCTAAGCTCCTGCGTTTGTTGCCTCCAGGCTTTGAACACTTCTACCACATTTTTCAAAGGCATTTCGCCCATGGTTACATTGTGCCGAGGATCGTAGCAAATCACTTTGGCCAGGCCTTTTGCTTCTCCTTTTTTGAACAAATAAGGCCGGTTGGTAAAATTTGAAGCTTCGGGAATGGGCGGGCAATTTTCGCCCACCACAGGATGATCGTTATTGAACACATACACACCCTCATAGTTCGGATTTGCTGTGCCATGCACTCTGGCATTGCCCGGACAGAGATAGCAATCTGCCACATACTCCGGTGCGACTTCTGTGTGTTTGCTAGGTGCAAAGCTCCAGGGGCGGTTATTTCGGTGGGCAGCATAGTGCACCCATTCAAGTTTAAGCGGGTTCCAGCGTTTTTCCCATTTGCCGGCTTGATATTCGTTCATGCAGTTCGGTGTTGTGGCAGCAAAGGAACGAAGAGCCCGGCGGTTTTGAATGGACTTTTTTATTTTGGATGTTGAAAAGGAAAAGGATGTCCAGACAAGAATACCAAAATCACTACTCCCCAATCAGCACACGGGTTTCTTGCCCTTCTTTGAGTATGCCCATTTCATATAGGACAATAATGGCCAGGAAAAAGATTGCCATAACTCCAAACATCCAGGTGAGCCGGCGAATAAATCGCTGGTCTTCATTCTGCCGATCAAGGACTTGTTCGAGCCATGTTAATTCGTATTCCATTTTCACATACTGGTGCGGACTGAAAATGATGTAATCACGTGCGCCATGCCGCAGCGACTCGGCAGCCCATTGTTCATTGTCCGATTCTGAAAAAACCAGCACTTCAGTTTTGGGTGCTTTTTCCTTGAAGCGGTCTATTAATTGAAAGCCATATTTCTCATCGTGCGTACGGTCAAAATGCTGCAAATCCAAAAACACAGCAAGGGGTTTCAATGCGGCTGTTTCATCCAGGCATTCTTTGGCATCGTTGAAAAACTCGAACGACCAGTGTTCCTGGTGACTCATAGCATCTTTTATTTCTGCCTGTCTGACAGGATCAGATTCCACCACAAATACAGTTTTGTTGCTGGGTTTTCTTAGTTTTCTTGCCATAAATCTATTGTTTATACAAGCAAAAATAGGCCGCTCAGATTCTTAAAAAATGATTTTGCTTACTTTCTAAAAAACAAGAGTTTCAATTATTTTTCACCAAGTTTCATTCGTTTCTTTAAAGCTTCAACAATATCGTAATCGGCATATACAAGAGGTAGATCTACTTTAGCGTTTCCTGGTTTGTAGGTGGCAGCAAAGTGGCGAATAGCCCAGCGGTTTTAAATATCATGTTTGTTATTGGCAGCTTGTTCTCAAATATGTTGTTTATGGAATGCTGTAACACTTTAAGATTGTATTGTATCTGCAACCAAATACTTATAATATCCTGTTGAACCAAAGGCTAAAAACCCCAACATCTTAGCTATTTACCACTAAACCTTGCCATTTATCCCTCGGCTTTGTCAAAGTCCACAAGAGCTCATTGAAATGAAACATGGTGCTTTACTTGCCATCAAAATTTAATTTTCATCTATGGCTTTTGCAAATCAAATCGTTCTCGTGGCGCATGTGGTGGCAGGTTTTTTCGGCTTGTTGGTGGGTCTGGTACCCATGTTTGCCCAGAAGGGGTCTGGCCTGCACCGCAAGGCAGGCCTTGCATTTTATTGGTCCATGTTTTTTGTATGCACCTCGGCCACCTGGCTTGTTTTCTTCAAACCAAGCTCGGTGTTTCTGTTGTTCATTGCCCTGTTCAGCTTTTACATGGCATATGCCGGCAAACGTGCCTTCGTGATTCAAAAAAACAAGGGAGCCTTTTTGCAGGATAAATTGATAGCCTTAGGTGCCTTGTTGGTAGGTATGTATATGGCTGGTATGGGAGTGTATGCCAGTGTACAACATGGTTTCGGGTTTCAACAAGTACTGTTTATGGTATTCGGTACTTTTTTCGCCTATACCGGTCAGCAGGATTTGAAGTTATATTGGATGGCCGATGCACCTAAAAAACAAGGATTAGCTCAGCATATTACCCGGATGATGGGTGGCTACATTGCCTTTGTCACTGCTTTTGCAACGGTAAATTCAAGGTATATTCCACACGAAAGCCCTTGGGTAGATATGGCTGCCTGGTTGTTGCCGGGCATCTTAGGTGGGTTTGCCATTTCCAGGTTTCTGCAGAGGTTTAAGGTTTAAAAATCGAAGGTATTTTTATCTAACACGCCTTCAAACTCAAATCCAACGATTTGGCTGAATGCGTCAAAGCACCAAGCGAGACATAATCCACACCCGTTTCTGCCATAGCAACCAGGTTATGTTCGTTGATACCACCTGATGCCTCAGTTTCTATCTTTCCTGCCACCAAATCAACCGCTTTTTTCACCATCTCGACAGGCATATTATCTAGTAAAACCCTGAAAACACCACCAGTATCGAGAATATCCTGCACATCTTGAAGCGTTCGGGCTTCCACTTCAATGCTTAATTGGCGCCCTGTTCGGTGGAGGTATTGTTGTGTTTTCTCAATGGCTTGTTGCACGCCACCAGCAAAGTCTATGTGGTTGTCTTTCAACATAATCATGTCGAACAAACCAAAGCGATGGTTTACGCCCCCTCCAATTTGAACTGCCCATTTCTCCGGTATGCGAAAGTTGGGCGTGGTTTTGCGGGTATCGAGAAGCTTTACATTTGTGTGTGCCACCATGCTTGTGAGTTGGCGGGTGTAAGTAGCTATCCCGCTCATGCGCTGCATGCAGTTGAGCACCAAGCGTTCGCAGGTAAGCAAAGTGCGGACTTCGCCTTCCACGTAAAAAGCAATATCGCCGTGGTGCATGGGAACGCCGTCTTGCTTTAACTTTTCGAATGAAATTCCTGTATCAACCTGTTTGAAAATAATTTCGGCCAAATCTACACCAGCCAATATCCCATTGCTTTTTACCAAAAGCTTGGCCTTGCCATGCTGGCCTGCTGGAATGCTGGCCAATGTGCTATGATCGCCATCGCCTATGTCTTCTGCTAACGCAGATTCAATAAATCGGTAAAGATTTTCGGCTGAGAGATACTGGTATGCCATGAGCGGTAAACAATAATTGCTTCAAAGTTGGCAGCTACGCCTGTGAAATGAAAACGAAATGGCGAAAGGTTTTGAACCATGTTGTAATTAATAAATGTCAAAAGGCTGTTTTTCTTGATTAAGCACAAGCGAACTTGGCTCAAATAAGCCTTTCAATTTCTCCTTATTTCCTCACTCCGTTCCGCTTACTCCTTATATTCTTTCTACCTTTGCAACCATTTTTCAGGCTTGGCCTGTTGCAGCACAATAAGTTACATGAGCGACTCGAAAAAATATCCCGAACTCAAAAACATTGACTATGCCCAGGTAGGGCAAGACATATTGGCCTTTTGGAAGGACAATCAGATTTTCGAAAAATCGATAAGCACCCGTGAGGGAAACGCCACTTTCACCTTTTATGAAGGCCCACCCTCGGCCAACGGCACTCCTGGTATTCACCATGTGATGGCCCGTGCAGTGAAAGATATATTCTGCCGCTACAAAACCATGCAAGGCTTTCAGGTAAAACGAAAAGGTGGCTGGGATACACATGGGCTGCCTGTAGAATTGCAGGTGGAAAAAGAGCTTGGCATCACGAAAGAAGACATTGGCAAAAAAATCAGCATTGCCGACTACAATCAAAAATGCAAAGAAGCGGTGATGAAATACACTGCTCTGTGGAACGAACTGACCGAGAAAATGGGCTATTGGGTGGATCTGGAAAACCCATACATCACCTACGAACCAGAGTATATTGAGTCGTTGTGGTTTTTACTTAAAAGGCTGTACGACAAGCAATTGCTTTATCAAGGTTACACCATTCAGCCTTATTCACCTGCAGCAGGAACAGGTTTAAGCTCACATGAATTGAACCAGCCAGGCACCTACAAAAATGTGAAGGACACTTCGGTGGTGGCTCAGTTTAAACTGAAAAATACTGGTCATGTATTGGAAACTGAATTGGCCGCCAAGGCAAAGTTTCCTACGTACTTGCTGGCATGGACCACCACGCCCTGGACACTTCCGGCCAACTCGGCTTTGATTGTGGGCGAAGGGATTAAATATATTCAGGTTGAAACATACAATCCTTATACGTTTGAGGGTATTTCTTTGATTTTGGCCAAAGACCTTTTTGGCAAATATTTTTCAGAAAAGCAGGTTGAAGCTGACTTTGAAACCTATCAAGCCGGAGATAAATTGATTCCTGTTCGTCACTTGGGTGAATTCACTGGCAAGCAATTGTTAGGCTTGCAATACGAGCAACTGCTACCTTATGTAACACCTGAAAAAGCTGCATTTCGGGTAATTCCGGGCGATTTTGTGACAACAGAAGATGGAACAGGCATTGTGCATTGTTCGCCCACATTTGGTGCCGACGATTTCAGGGCGGCACAGCAAAACGATATTCCTGCCATCATGGTACCTGACGAAATGGGTAAAATGGTGCCCATTGTGGACAAGCAAGGCCGGTTTGTGAAAGAAATCACCGATTTCGCTGGCATGTATGTGAAAAACTACAACAACGCCGACGAAACTGCACCTGACTACAAATCAACCGATGTGCTCATTTCCATCAAGTTGAAGACTGAAAACAAGGCCTTTAAAGTGGAAAAGTATGAGCACAGCTACCCGCATTGCTGGCGTACAGACAAGCCGGTGCTATATTATCCGCTTGACAGCTGGTTTATCCGTACCACGGCATTCAAAGAAGATCTGGTCGAACTCAACAAAACCATCAACTGGAAACCAGCCAGCACCGGTCAAGGCAGGTTTGGCAACTGGCTCGAAAACCTGGTTGATTGGAACTTGAGCAGAAGTCGTTATTGGGGCACTCCGCTTCCGATCTGGAAAACTGAAGACGGGCAGGAAGAAATTTGTGTGGGTTCGGTTTCAGAGTTGGCCAATCTGGCGCAATTGGCCATTGATAGTGGCAAGCTGGATGAAGGGCAGAAGGCGAAGAATCTGGCATTTCTTGACACGGCTCGAAGATTTTTGGAAAAACCTCATTCTAAATCTCAATTAGTTCAAAGTCCACAAGAACCTCACCCTAAATCCCTCTCCCGAGGAGAGGGACTTGAAGACAACACCAATGAGGACTTACCAATGGGTAAAGGTATTTCCCCCCTCTCCTTGGGAGAGGAATCGGGGGTGAGGTCTTTTGCCACCCAGCAAGCCAAATCATGGCAAGATTTCATAGCAACAAGTCCGACCAACAAATGGAAAGTTCTTAAAGAATTTTCAAGAGAAAATCGCAAGAACCAAACGAAAGCAGAGGAAATTGTTTGGGACATTGTTCGCAATAATAAATTAGGCTTTAAAGTTCGAAGGCAGCATGCTATTGGAGGTTTCATTGCTGATTTTGTTTGTATTCCTTTAGGAATTGTGGTAGAGGTAGATGGAGGATACCATAACAAACAAGATCAAGCTGACTTTGATGTACAAAGGTCTGAGTTCTTAAAAGAGCATGGATTTGGAATTTTGAGGTTTACAAATGAGGAAGTTGTTGACAATATTGAATCGGTTAGGTCACGCCTGAAAGCATTTTTCGATGAAAGAAATAATTTGCTGACTGAAAGACCTCACCCTAAATCCCTCTCCCGAGGAGAGGGACTTGAAGACAACACCAATGAGGACTTACCAATGGGTAAAGGTATTTCCCCCCTCTCCTTGGGAGAGGGGTCGGGGGTGAGGTCTTTTAGCAAACACAAAATTGATGCAGGGGTTAGCTTTCTTGACCTCCACCGTCCCCACGTTGACAATATTTTCCTCATTTCGCCCTCTGGTCAGGTGATGACCCGTGTACTTGATTTGATTGATGTTTGGTTCGATTCAGGTGCTATGCCTTATGCCCAGTGGCATTGGCCTTTTGAAAACCACGATACATTCAGCGAAAGTTTTCCTGCCGATTTTATTGCAGAAGGTGTGGATCAAACCCGTGGATGGTTTTTCACTTTGCATGCCATCAGCACCATGCTCTTTGGCGATGTAGCCTTTAAAAATGTGATTGCCAATGGCTTGGTGCTTGACAAAAACGGCAACAAAATGAGCAAGCGGCTCGGCAATGCTGTTGACCCTTTTGAAACCATTGCCAAATTCGGTCCCGATCCAACCCGCTGGTACATGATTAGCAATGCACCACCTTGGGAAAACCTCAAATTTAACCTGGATGGCGTGCAGGAAGTCCAGCGCAAGTTTTTTGGCACATTAGCCAACACGTATTCCTTTTTTGCACTTTATGCCAATCTGGATGGATTCAGCTATCAGGAATCAGAAATCGAACTCGCAGAACGAACGGAAGCCGACCGTTGGATTTTATCGAAAATGAATTCGATGGTAAAAGTAGTAAGTGCAGCCTACGATGATTACGATCCAACCCGTGCCACCCGTGCCATTCAGGATTTTGTGGTCGACGACTTAAGCAACTGGTACGTGCGGCTCAACCGCAAACGTTTCTGGAAAGGCGAGCCGGGCAAGGACAAAAATGCAGCTTATCAAACCTTGTACACTTGTTTGGCCACAAGCGTAAAATTGGCTGCTCCAGTGGCTCCATTTTTTGCAGAAACATTGTTCATGTCACTAAACGGCGTTTCAGGAAAAGAAATAGCCGAATCGGTGCACTTGGCTGAATTTCCCAAAGCAAATGAATCCGCAATCGATGCGGCATTGGAGCAACGCATGGATTTGGCACAGAAAATAGCTTCGTTGGTGCATGGCTTACGGAAGAAACACACACTGAAGGTGCGTCAACCGCTTTCCAGAATGATTGTGCCTGTGCTCGACAACAAAGTGAAAGCGCAGATTGAAGCCGTTTCTGAATTAATTTTGAGCGAAGTGAACATCAAAAACCTGGAATTGCTGGATGATGCTTCCGGTTTGTTGGTAAAAAAGGCAAGACCAAATTTCAAAAAACTGGGCAAAAGTCTGGGTGAGAAAATGAAGTTTTTGACCGATGTGGTAAAAGCCATGACGCAGGAGCAAATTCAAGCCTATGAGCAACAAAGCAACATAACCTTGGAACTAGGAGGCGAGCCTGTAACCCTGCAAGCCGAAGATTTAGAAATTCTCACTGAAGACATTCCGGGCTGGGTGGTTGCCTCTGAAAATGGTGTTACAGTAGCTTTAGACCTCACCTTGACCGAGGAATTGAAACAGGAAGGCATAGCCCGGGACATGGTAAACCGATTGCAAAACCTGCGCAAAGACATGGGGCTTGATGTGCAGGCCAAAATCAACATTGAGGTAGAAAAAGTGAACAATTTGTTGATAGAAGCAGCCCTTGCCAGCAACAAGGAATACATCTGTACCGAAACACAGGCCCTCGATTTGCGGTTATCTGACAAACTGGACCAAGGCACCGAAGTAGACATGGACGACTTTGTGCTAAAGGTTAATATTACAGAAGCTTAACACAATGAGCATCGCACCACAGGTAGTACCTTACAAAAACGACAAAGGCAGCAAAAAGCAGCAGGTTGCCAAAATGTTCGACAACATCTCACCAAAATATGATTTGTTGAACCGCCTGCTCAGTTTTGGTATTGATAAATATTGGAGAAATATGATGGTGGGTAAATTAAAAAACCTCAAACCATCAAACATTCTGGACATTGCAACCGGAACCGGTGATGTGGCCATAGCTTGTCTGAAACTGAACCCTGAAAAAATAGTAGGTGTGGACATTTCTGAGGGTATGATGGAATTGGGTCGTGAAAAGCTGAAAAAACTTGGTTTGACCGATAAAATTGAGCTCAAGTTTGGCGATTCAGAAAAGCTGCCTTTCTCTGATAAAACGTTTCATGCCGTTACCGTAGCGTTTGGTGTGCGCAATTTTGAAAACCTGGACAAAGGTCTGAGCGAAATATTCAGGGTCACAAAAAAAGGGGGCATGACCGTAATTCTGGAGTTTTCCAAACCCAAGGGAATCATTATGGCTCCATTATACCAATTCTATTCTTCCAACGTTTTGCCCTTCATTGGCAGATTAATTTCATCAGACCAATCGGCTTACACATATTTGCCGGAATCTGTAAAAGCTTTTCCCGAAGGCGAACCATTTTTAGTTCGTTTGCGTGGTGCAGGTTTTGAGGATTGCCGCTTACAAAGGTTAACATTTGGCATCGTTTCCATTTACACGGGTAGCAAAAAAAGCTAACCCAACATCACCTCAACAAAATAGTAAACTGCTTTTTTTAAGTGGGTTGATGGGGTGTGTGCTGGGCTTTGGAAATCTTTTTGCTCAGGAAAGTGGAAGCAGCAGCCGGGCAAGATTGCGCACGGGCGATCCTCAGGAAAAGATTATAAAAGTGAAAGGTCAGAACCTGGTCAACTACGACGACCGCAAAATTCACTATGGTTTTTTTCTGGCACTGAACAGCTCCCGGTTTCGCACCAAACCAAGCCAGTTTTTTGTAGACCAATTGCGAGACACGGCCAACTGGAACAACGAAACCACACTCAAAGCCGTCAATCCCCAAAACAGCCTTGGTTTCACCACAGGATTTGTATTCAATCGCCGACTTCATCAATTCATCGATTTCCGGATTTTGCCCTCCGTTTCGTTTTTTGGGCGAAATGTACAGTACACCTACATCAACGACAGCACCATTTCAGAGCTTGCCCAAAGCACTTTCAGTTTTGTGGAATTGCCCTTGATGTTTCGCTACAAATCGGTGCGGCGAAACAACACCCGCATGTATATGACAGCCGGTATAAAACCCTGTTTTGAAGTAGGTGCTCGCCGGAAAGAAGTCAACAACGACCGTCTCCGATCACGCCCTTTCGACCTTACTGTGGATTATGGTTTTGGCTTCGACCTCTATTATCCCTTATTCAAATTTTCTCCCGAACTGCGTTTTTCGCACGGCATAGTCAACATGCGCCAAAGGGATCCAAATCCCTTTTCAAAAAGTTTAAAACGGCTTTATACCCATACGATTACGCTGTTTTTTAATTTTGAGTAAATGACAATCTGGCTTCAAAAGCTCAATTTATACTTCCATAAATTGGCTATTAGTTGAAGGGTATTGACATTTCAGTGCCAGCAAAAGTCAGTTATTCTTTTTCGATGTGCCAGGAAACGTAGCATTGAGTATGGAATTGATCAACAACTTCTAAAGTGGATTTCTATGGATGAGATTAGCCTGATGGCCTAAATATGGATCGATTTCGAAAAAGACTATTCGCTTTGTAAGGCGACAGAAGTGGCAGAGCTGAACAAAACATCGTTTCAAAAGGAACTCTAAGCAAATCAATACACAAAAAAGACCAGCCATTTTCATAGCTGGTCTTTTGGATGAAAAGGTTTAATCTTATTTCCTTAGCAAAACATCTACGGCCTTTTCCAGCTGTTGGTCACGGCCGGTCAGCATTACATCTGGGTCAAGTTGTTGTTTGTAATCGGGCTCTAATTGCATGTTTTCCAAATAGTTGCCCCGCTTGTCTATGATGCCAACCTGGGGTATGCCAAAATAAAGACTTGGGTCAATCTGGCTTTCCCACCAAACTGCAGTTGCAGTACCTGGCACAGGCATTCCCACGAGTTTTCCTACGCCAAGTTCTTTGTATACAAAAGGAAAGAAATGGGCATCAGAATAGTTGCTTTCACTCATCAGCACCACAGAAGGCTTTGTCCATTTTCGGGTTGGATCGGAACCAATTTTTTGCTCCCGAGGTACCAGATCCACATACTTTTTACCTCCCAAAAAAGTAGCCAGGTCATCGTGCAGCCAACCACCACCATTGAAACGGGTGTCAACAATCAAGGCCTCTTTTTCAATATTTTTACCCAGCACCTCTTCATAAACCACCCTATAGCTGCCGTCGTTCATGCCTCGCACGTGCACATAGCCAATTTTTCCGCCCGAAAGTTTGTCCACCTCTTTCCGCCTATTGTCAACCCACCTTTTGTAGAGCAGTTCGTTCTCTTCTCCTTGATCTATAGGTTTCACCACCTCTTCCAATTTCGCTTTGCTTCCCTCCTCTATCAAGGTTAACAGCACATTTTGCTTGCCCCTGCGATTTAATAGTAACGCATAATCGGCTTGAGAAGTCAGGGATTGCTCATCAATTTTTTCGATAATCATGCCTGCTTTTACTTTTGACGTAGCATTGTCGAGTGGGCCACCTTTTATCACTTCGGCTATTTTCAAACCTTCGCCTTTGTAGGCCCAATCATATATCAAACCCAAGGCAGCAGTTCGGTCTCCGGTTGGGGCACTGTACCTGAATCCTCCTCCCGTGTGCGATGCATTGAGTTCGCCCAACAACTCGCTCAGCATTTCTTCGTAATCGTAGTTATTGTTGATGTGTGGCAGGAATTTCCGGTATGCCTCGGTGTAAAAGCTCCAATCCACACCATGCAAATCAGATTTATAGAATTTTTTCGATACTTGTCGCACACAGTGATCGAATATGTAGGCCCGTTCTTCTCTGGGGTTCAGTCTCATTTCACCTGAAATGGCCACCGGTTCTATTTTACCGCCTTCTACTTCTACTTTCATTATTTTTCCATCGGACAACAAAAAGAGGTTTTTCCCTTCTTTGTCTATTTGAAGCCCCCCTGCAAAGCCAGCGTCGAGTTTGGCCAATATTTTTGTTTCCTTGTCCCTGAGGTTGGTCACCCAGAGATTAAAGCCTTTTTCGAATTTACAGATGTAGAAAAGCTTGTCAGCGTTTGGCCCAACGATAGCATCGGTAAGGTTCGACGAATGTATGGTGAGCCTGGCTTTTCTTTCCTGGAGACCTTCCAGTTCAATTTTCACTTCTTCAAGGGCAGCTTTTTTGTCACCCTTGTCGTCTTTCTTCTTGTTGTCTTTTTCCTTCTTGTCAGCCTCTTCCTTATCCTTTTTCTCCTTGTCTTCTTTCTCTTTCAGCAATGCAAACTCTTCTTTGCTCATTTTAAACCGGTCAAAAGCATCTTTGGTGAAAAACAATCCATAAATATCAGACTGTGCACCCCAGCTTCCATGGTTTTTCATGCCATCACGCCACGATTCAAAAATCATCATTTTGCCTTTGTTCATCCATCTGCCGCCTCCATCGTCGTAGCCATTTTCGGTGAGGTTCACTATTTTACCCTTTCCGTCCGACGAAATCAAGCCAATTTCGCTAACCCAAAGTTCTTTAGGTAAAAACTGTGTTAAAAACCATTTTCCATCGGGGCTCCATTCGAAGTATTGGTCACCATCTGAATAGCTGTAGTTAAATTCTTTAGCCAAAATTTGTCTTGAAGCTTTGCTTTCAGTATTCAACACTTTCAACACTACCCGCTCCTCCAAATAAGCTACTTCTTTACCATCCGGAGAATAAGCAGGCTGAAATTCATCGGCATCAGTTGCCAGCAAAGGTTCTTCTTTTACCACCGTGGCATTGAAAAAATAAGGTTCTTCTTTTCGCACAATGCTGGCTTTGTACACGTCCCAACTTTTACCTCTTTCTGTGGCATAAATTATACTTCTACCATCCGGGTGGAATGAAACCGTGCGTTCCTGAGCAGCTGTGTTGGTAATTCTTTTGGTTTGTCCGCCATCAACAGCCGTCACAAATACTTCGCCACGGTACACAAAGGCAATTTCTTTACCATTCGGACTCAGAGCCATATCGCCTGTGCCACCTTGAACAGGCATATTTTTATAATCGATGTGGTCCTGATCGAGCGGGATGGTTATACTCACTTTTTGAGGTTGAGCACCTGGTTTCAGTGTGTAAACTTCACCGTCGAAAGTGAAGCACAAGGTCCCGTCATTGGCTTTTGAAAGATACCGAACAGGATGCTTTTTAAATTGGGTCAATGGAGTCGATTTCCCACCTGACAAGCTCATTTTGTGCACATTGAAATCTCCGCTTTCCTCACTGAGGTACACCATTTCGTTTTCATTGAAAAACCATGGATTGCGGTCTTCTCCTTCAAATGTGGTTACCTTATTATACTTCCCTGATTGTACATCGTGCATCCAAATATCTCTGGCAATCGACGACTTATGGTGTTTTCTCAAAGGATCTTCATAGCCTTTTTGATCGTGGTAAAGCATTTTTGATCCATCAGCATTCAATTGAACACTCTCTGCGGGGATTGCCAAAACTTGTACTGCCCTACCCCCAACTACAGGTACCTGATACAACTCATGCAAAATTCCTGAAGGAAATTGAACGCTTGACACTGGATCTTGCCGACTGGCATTGAACAACACATGCTTACCATCCTTTGAATACGTAGCTGGCAAATCATTCGAAGAATTAAAAGTCAGCCTTTTAGAATCACCTCCAGCAGAAGAAATAACAAAAATGTCATAGTTGCCGTACCGGTCGGAAGCAAAAGCGATGCTCTGCCCATCAGGACTCCAAATTGGCCCCATTTCATAAGACGAACTGCCCGAGAGTATGCTGGCTACCCCACCTGCAGCGTTGATCTTAAATAAGTCGCCTTTATAGCAAAAGGCAATTGTTTTGCCATCAGGAGAAATGGCAGGTTGACGAACCCACAGTGCAGTTGACTGTGGAAAAGCTACATGAGTACCAAACCCAAACAGGCAGGCAAGCAGCAAAATCGAAGTTTTATTCATAAATTGATTTTTCGAGGGGCAAAATGTACAGTCAAATTATTGCTTGTTTCAAGTTTTTACACAAATGGCTTAATGCAAACAAGAAGCATTGGTTTAGATTTACAGAAATTCGGAACTAAACAGCCAAAAGAACAATTACTATAGCAATTGGTTGATGAACAGAAATAGGTGCAGTTATTCATTTCTGCTTACTTTCGCCACGAAACTACAAAATCCAACATGACTGCCTCAACCAAAAGAACCATCAAAGCAGAAACAGGTACAAATCTTAGCTGTAAAGGCTGGGTACAAGAAGCCGCCTTGCGCATGTTGCACAACAACCTGGACCCCGATGTGGCCGAGCGCCCTGAAGATTTAATCGTGTATGGCGGAACAGGCAAAGCAGTCCGAAACTGGGAAAGCTTTGATTTGATAGAAAAAGCACTGAAAGATTTGAACGAGGATGAGACTTTGCTCATTCAAAGTGGAAAACCAGTTGGCATTTTACCGACACATAAAGATGCTCCGAGGGTTATTATTAGTAATTCTATGCTGGTGCCTCATTGGGCTACCTGGGAAAATTTTAGAAAGCTGGAAGCTCAAGGCCTTACCATGTATGGGCAAATGACTGCCGGATCTTGGATTTATATTGGTTCTCAGGGTATTGTGCAGGGCACGTATGAAACCTACGCTGAAGTGGCTCGACAACATTTTGGTGGCACGCTAAAAGGTACGTTGAACGTAACTGCAGGTTTAGGTGGCATGGGTGGCGCTCAACCATTGGCAATCACCATGAACGAAGGCGTTTGCCTAGCTGCTGAAGTTGAAGAATGGAGAATAGACAAGCGGATTGAAACACGCTATCTCGATAAAAAAACCTTCAACATCGACGAAGGAATCGATTGGGCATTGGAAGCCAAAGTGAACCAGGAAGCCATTTCAATAGGTGTGGTTTGCAATGTGGTGGACTTGCTTAGTCGCTTGATCGAAAGAAATATTGTGCCAGACACACTTACCGATCAAACATCGGCCCATGATGCATTGGTTGGCTATTTTCCAGAACACATGAGTGTGGTCGAAGCTAGAAAAATGAGAGAATCAAACCCTGACAAATATGTAGAACGCTCGCTCGATACCATGGCGCACCATGTAAGCCTAATGCTTGAACTGCAAAAACGAGGTGCCATCACTTTTGACTATGGCAACAATCTGCGTGGTCAGGCTTTTGACAAAAGAGATGTTAAAAATGCCTTTAATTTCCCAGGTTTTGTACCTGCTTACATTAGACCACTTTTTTGCGAAGGAAAGGGCCCTTTCCGTTGGGTAGCACTTTCAGGCGATCCAGCAGATATTGATGTTACCGACCAAACTTTAAAGGAACTATTTCCGCAGAACAACTCCATGATCCGTTGGTTGAACATGGCCAAAGAAAAAATTGCTTACCAGGGATTGCCCGCTCGCATTTGCTGGTTAGGTCAAGGCGAACGTGAAAAAGCAGCACTGGCTTTCAACAAATTGGTAAGTGATGGCAAAGTAAAAGCTCCTATAGTGATCGGCCGTGATCACCTCGATACTGGTTCTGTAGCTTCGCCCAACCGGGAAACTGAAGCCATGAAAGACGGTTCAGATGCCATTGCTGATTGGCCTATTTTGAATGCATTGATAAACACTGCCGGTGGTGCCAGTTGGGTTTCTCTTCATCATGGAGGTGGTGTTGGCATAGGCTATTCTATTCACGCCGGAATGGTGATTGTAGCCGATGGAACCGAAGATGCAGAACGCAGGCTGAAACGGGTGTTGCACAACGATCCAGCTATGGGTGTAATTCGTCATGCCGATGCTGGGTATGACATTGCCAAAGATACCGCTCGGGAACATAGACTTGATTTGAAAACAAGACTTCTTTAAATTATAAAAAATGTACCTGGCAATAGCAGTTTTCCACAACATTTGAAAATTGGCGCCTTCTATTGCTTTCTTTGCGCATAAATGAAAAAAGATACCCCCACCTACAACTCCATCATGGGCGACCTGAAAAAGGGAAATTATGCCATGGTGTATTTTCTGCAGGGGGAAGAGATTTTTTACACAGATAGAATTTGCGATTACATTGAAGAACATGCCTTGCAACCGCATGAGAAAGACTTCAACCTCAATATTCTGTATGGCAAAGATGTGAACGTTGGCACAATTCTGAACAATGCCCGGAAATTTCCCTGGATGTCTGACAGACAAGTGGTGATAGTGAAAGAAGCCCAGGAAGTTTCAGACTTGGACAGCAATAGCGATTTGTTGATTAAATACCTGCAAAATCCGCTGCAAAGCACCATTTTGGTTTTTGCCTACAAACACAAAAAACTGGACGGGAGAAAGCAACTGAACAAAGTTTTTAATGAAACGGCCTTGGTGCTTACTTCTGAAAAAGTCAAAGACTATCACCTCAACGATTGGATTAATAACTTACTCAGAGAGAAGGGATTGCAAAGCCGGCCTGATGCGGTGCACCTGTTGGCAGAGTTTTTAGGAACTGACTTGTCGAGAATTGACAACGAAGTAGAAAAACTAAAGATAAACCTAAAACCTGGCGAAACGATAACCGCAGATATGGTCATGGAGTTCATTGGCATTTCGAAAGACTACAACGTATTCGAGCTTCAAACTGCCATCGTGAAACGAAATGTTGAAAAGGCGTATCGGATTGTGAACTACTTTCAGCAAAACCCCAAAGACAACAACATCATCGGCACTTTGGCCATCTTGTTTTCGTTTTTTACCAAAATGGTTATTGTGGCATCGCTGCAAAAACCAACTGAAGCTGAAGTTGCAAGTAAGTTGAAAATTCCGCCCTATCACACAGGTCAATTTTTCGAAGGAGCCAGAAATTATCCGGCTCGGCATTTGGTAAAAATCATCAGATTGCTGCGCAACCTCGACGCCAAAGCCAAAGGGGTTGAATCTGGCTCTATTTCACCTGGTTCGCTTTATCAGGAACTACTCATTGGAATTTTTAAAGCATAAGAATAGGAAACTTAGGCTCTCCTCCCCTATTTTTACGCTCGTGATCACTAAAAACACACAGAAAATGAAATACTTATGCTAAATAAAACTTTGGCATACTGGCTTGTTTTCCTCTTTGTCATTTCTATAAACACCTTGCAAGCGCAGGTGATTAAAGGCACTGAAAAGGTTTCTTTCAAACCTATGATGAAGGAAAAAAAGATTGAAGTTTACATTGGAAACAAATATTTCACCACACTCAATTGGACTTCACAAGTAAAAAAACCAGTACTTTTTCCCATTCTGACTGAAAGTGGAAAAACCATCACCAGAGGTTATCCACTCGATCCTATGCCAGGCGAAAGAGCTGACCACATGCACCATGTTGGGCTTTGGCTCAACCATGAATCGGTAAATGGTGTTGACTACTGGAACAACTCAGCAGCCATTACTCCAGATCATAAAGGCCCATTTGGTAAAATTGCTTTGCAAAAAGTGCTGAAAACCAAACCTGGACTGGCTTATGGAGAAATCGTCTACGAAGCAATTTGGGTAGATCACAACAACAAAACAGTGCTCACCGAAGAAACCACCTATCGCTTCGCAGGAAACAAAGGCCAAAGATTGGTTGAACGGATAACAAAGCTCAGGGCTACAGATAAAGAAGTTGTTTTCAAAGACCGCAAAGATTCGTTTCTCGGCATTCGGGTAGCCAGAGAACTGGAAGGAGAATGGACTTCGCCCGACGTATTCACAAATCTACAAGGCAAGCCTGAATCCGAAAAGCGTTTGGCCAATTACAGCACTACAGGGGTCTATCATTTACCTTCCGGCGAAACAGGTCAAGATGTTTGGAGCAAATCGGCACCCTATTGCTGGCTACAGGGAAAAATGGAAGGCGAAGACATTTGCGTGGCACTTTTCGACAATCCTAAAAATCCTGGTTATCCAGCGCATTGGCACGCCAGAAACTATGGCCTTTTTGCCTGCAATAACCTTGGCAAAGGAGTTTTCACCAACAACAAAGAAAACACTGACCTTACTTTACCACCGGGTTGGGGTGTAACTTTTAAACATTTGCTCATGGTGGGAAATAGAGAAACCGAAAGCTGGTTCCCTGATTTAGAAGTACTTTATGGTGTATTTTCAGGAAAAGTAAAATAGCCTATGACTGATATACAATCACTTAGATCAATTTTCTAATGAACAAAATCCTCATTATTGGTGGAGGTAACATGGGTAAAACCTATGCAGAAAGTTTTACATCCAACCGAACTGTAAGCAAAGATCAACTCTACATTCTGGAACACATGGCCGACAAAATTCCTTTCTTTGGCGAAAAGGGATTTCACCATGTTTTTGTAGAAGCCGGGGACTTTATTGGCGAAATGGATCTCATCATCCTGGCCGTAAAACCACAAGATGCCCCCATATTATATCCTAAAATAAAGCCTTATTTAAGTTCCAATAAACTCATTCTCAGCATTATGGCCGGAGTGACCATGGAAAACATCGCAGCAGGAACCGGGCTTACAAAAATCATCAGGGCAATGCCCAACCTACCAGCACAAATTGGCATGGGTATCACCGGATTTACAGCCACAGAAGAAGTGACCCGGGAGGAACTCTTTTCGGTTCAAAACCTGCTCAATACCACGGGCAAATCACTGTATTTTGCACAAGAGGACAAACTGAATGCCGTAACAGCTATTTCAGGATCTGGACCTGCTTACGTGTTCTATTTCATGGAAGCCATGATAGAATCCGCCCGAAACATGGGCTTCTCGCCTACCGAAGCCGATGTGTTGGTAGAGCAAACTTTTCAAGGGGCAATCCACTTATTAGGTCTTAACAACATTTCCTGCAAAGAATGGATAGCCAGAGTATCTTCAAAAGGTGGCACCACCGAAGCAGCCATTCAAAGTTTTAACGACAAGCAATTGGACAAAGCCATTCAACTGGGATTACAAGCTGCTTTGAACAGAGCCCGGGAACTTGGAGCATAGTTCAGCTTCGATAGTTTTTCGTAGTTGAACCGTCTTTTAGTGCTAATAATCAGACTATTGGGCCTCTAAATCAGCTCACGCCTAATTTTTACTTTTGCCTTTACCTCTACAACAAAAATTATTCAACAGCTAATATTTTGAAATCTGAATTTGACTGTGGAATATAGCAGACTTGCAGCATCTCAAATTTGATTTAGCCGAATGATTTTGAATTTACCATCGCTTTCAGACATTGAAAGCCAGCATTTTCAAGCATTACAAGAACAACTTGCCAGCCAGTTTGATGCGTATTTTCCCGACAGATTGGCCTCCAAAACGGTTGTGGTTTTGCCAGGGCTTTCATTGGATGCAGAAATGCTGTCAAAAATTTCCGGAAGCATTCATTATGAAGAACGGTTGCTTTGCATGCTGCTATTACTCAGAATGCCACGTACTCACATCATTTACCTGAGTAGCGTACCTATTGATGAAGCCATAATCGACTACTACCTTCATCTCATTCCTGGCATCACTACGCTTCATGCCCGCAAAAGGCTGGTTTTACTTAATTGCAATGATGCTTCGAGCAAACCACTCACCGAAAAAGTTCTTTCCCGACCTAGACTTGTTCAGCAAATAAAAAACTGCATTCCAGGCGGGCATGCAGCGCACATAGTTGCATTCAATGTGACACCCTTGGAAGAAAGACTCGCATTAATGCTCAATATTCCTGTGAATGGTTGCCCTTCTTCTTTATCTTACTGGGGCACTAAAAGTGGTAGCAGAGAGCTTTTTAAAAATGCAGGATTGCTTGTTCCAGATGGGTTTGAGAACCTGGCATCTATGGCTGAAGTGGTGCATTCTCTTCAAGCATTAAAAAAGCAAAAACCATGGCTAAAACGTGCTGCTGTAAAACTCAACGATGGTTTTTCCGGGGATGGGAATGCCATTTACACCTACAGTAGCAATAAAGAAGTCTCAGAAAATTTATTGGAAAAACACCTGGCCATTGTAGCAGGAGACATGAGTTATGATGTTTTTGCAGCCAAACTGAGCTGGATGGGTGGGGTTGTTGAAGAGTTCGTGGAAGGTGACATAAAAACTTCGCCTTCTGTTCAATGTCGTATCAACCCAAACAGAGAAATTGATATAATTTCCACCCACGACCAGTTGCTGAGCGGGGTAAATGGACAGGTATATGCAGGAGCTACTTTTCCAGCTCAGGAAGGTTATCGACAAACAATAGGGCAACTTGGCAAACAAGTAGCCGCCTACATGCAAAATTTAGGAGTCTTAGGTCGCTTTGCTATTGATTTTATTTCGGTTCCATCGCCAGAAGGTTGGAAGCATTATGCTATTGAAATAAATCTAAGAAAAGGAGGTACAACCCACCCTTATCTGATGCTTCAATTGCTCACAAGTGGAAACTACAACTACCTGACAGGCAACTACGAAATGCCAAATGGACAAACCAGGTTTTACATGGCAACAGACAACCTTGTTTCAGAAAAACTTAAAAGCCTTACTCCTACCGACCTGATTGATATTGCTATTTGTCACAATCTTCATTTTGATGGCAGCACACAGGAAGGTGTCATGTTTCACCTGATTGGAGCCTTCCCAACATGGGAAGCTGGGTGTACTTTGCGTTGGAACCACCGCCGACAGGGCTATGGCATTATATGAAAAAACAGTGGAATTACTCGAATTGGAAACCACTTAGCAACAGGTGAAGAAGGCCCATTTACAAAAAAAAATCCTGCCCTTTTGAGACAGGATTTTTTTGCATTTTCAGCAAACTTTAGTTCTTCATTACCTCAAACCAGCCTGTAAGTTTCTTCCCATCACGTTTGTTGATGAGGTGATAAAAATACATACCCACATTGTTGTCTTCAGGTTTCCACTCGTTGAAAGTTCCTTCGCCAGATTCATAAACCAGTTTACCCCAACGGTTGTAAATGTTCAACGTGAAGGTATTAGGCAGCGCTAAAATTTTGAATGAGTCATTAAGCCCATCATTGTTAAGCGTGACCACATTGGGGATAATGAATGGCTTGAGCGTAATAATAATTTCGGCAGACTGCTGACAAATTTTACCAAAACCTACAGAATCAATGACTGTCAAAGTAGTGGTCATATTTCCAGGTAAATCCCAGGTTGTGTCCACTGGCAATCTATTGTTTCGCAACACCCGATAGCCAGGCAACTGCTCATGTTGAAAATTGTAGATGTATCGGATAGAGTCGGAAGCAGGAATCACAACGGTGTTGTTCACCAACCTGAAAAATCCTGGAACGATGTAACCATTTACATTCACCGTGGTGTCGTAGGCTATAGCAGGTTCAATCCGTTTTCCTGCTTTCACGTTGAAGAATACCGGTGCATCTGCCCTACATCCTCCCAGCTCATCTTTATATTTGACTTCAAGCGAATATCGGTAAGCTGGCCCGTAGAAAGACAAAGAATCATCGTTGACTACTGTGTAAATTGAATCTGTGCTTACCGTGTCAAGACGGGAAAGTGATCTTCTGGTCCAGATAAAATCATATTCGTCTAAATTTGAAGCCAACACTGGCCTAATAGGGAGGCTTTCTCCAAAACAAAGAGCGAAGCGATCTACTGGCTCAGGTTTTGGCTTTGGACTTGCCAACACAGTTACATCAATAGAATCAACACACTGGTTATAAGGCCTTAAAAAAGTCACCCTAAAGTTTAAGGCTGTAGGTCTTGTAAGATCACTTGGGGTGACCGATACAAAATTTGAATTTTGCCTTTCACCGACAGAATACTCATAGAAAGGCGTTTCGCCTATCCCCCTCAATGTTTGCATATTGAAATCCAACTCCTTCCAGGTATAAACAAACGTATTTTCATTTGGTGTGACATCGAAGGTAGAATCAGGAAAAGCTTGGAGTGTGATAAGGGCATTTTCGCAAACTGTGTCTGGAGAAGCTGTTATTTTCAAAAATGGATTGATTCGGAAAGGAACTGAATCGAGTGCCACAGGTTTTCCGCAACGATTCCGAATGGTGCCTTGCAAAACAATCCGCAGTGTGGTATCAACAGCCGCCCTGTCGAATGTGACTACGAAAACAGTGTCTTCAGATCCTGTTGTGCATGCTACCCCACTTCCTCTGGTAATGTTAATCGGAACGACACCTTCGGGAAACTGGTCTGAGCGAATGAGCAATTTGGAGTATTTATTGGGTCTTGCTATGGAATCGCACAGCACTGGTTCATTGAATTTAAGCCTCAAAACAGAATTTCCACATGTAGGGAAAGCTCCATCTATGCCAACAATCCGAATAGTATCGGGCACAGGAAGCGTAAATGATATTGAATCAAGGTTTACGGTGTTTTTGCAGATGTCCTTAATTTCATCCCGAACAAATAATTTGTATGTTAAACCTGGAATAAGTGGAGAAACAGACATTTGATAAATTGTATCCTGACCGTCGGCATTGCAACCCTCGAATGGCACCACACTGTTGATTCGGGCTGTGATAGCTGGATCAGAAGTGATGACTTGAAATTTATCTGCCCTTACAGAATCGCAAACAACAGGATTGCTAAACTTAATTGTGAAGATAGTGTCCACACATTCCGGCGTTGCAAATTCCACAACCCGGATGGTGTCAATTGGCGCTGGCGTTACCCTGGCACTTGGTGGTGAACCAGGAGGGCCAACTAAACCTCCAAATAAGATTTTATACCCCACATCATTGTTCGAGAAATTGTCTACTACCAAAATAAACCGCTGACCTACAGTAACAGGCAATGGCCTGTTATATCTATTTCCTCCGTTGTCCATGGCGCCGGGTTCCAGCAATCCAGTCGGCCCTGGTGTTCCAATGTAATTGCAGCTTCTTTGAATAGTTCCACCTGTACCAACTGCTGTGGTTGCTTTGATGGCAGCACACATCGCTGGTCTGTTTTGTCCGAAAGAAGTGACTTCAAACAATCCGAAATCATAATCCAAACCGCCAATGCCACCCACTCCATTGTCATTCTCAGGCAAACTATCTCCAATATCGTTTGGAAAAATAAGAAATCTTAGCAAACCTGCCGGACTGCCGGGTGCAGTAGGGCCTCCAAGAACTGGCCTCACTTCGAATAAGTACCATGTTGTTCTGCGTTCGTTAGATGCCAGACAAGTATTTCCGGTGCCCGGCAATTCAGCATTAACGCAACCCGGGCCGAATACTCTGGCATTAGGCACGAAGTTAATCTCATTACAAAGTGGAAGAGCTCCACAGCAATCTTGCTCAGGAAAAACAGGCCTCAACACCTGAAAACAAGGAGATGCCAACTGTCCACCAGGAGGACAGGTCTGACTCTTAACAACCTGAACACCAAGTGTTAAAAACAGAAAATAAAGTAAAATATGTCTCATCATGATTGTTTTGTAGTTTCTCAAAGTTCGTTTTGCAAAATAACATCCACCAAAAGTCTGGCTACGCCATCTGTTTTCTTGTAAGTGGCACTTTGCGGTGAAATGCCAAGGGCTGGTAAACTCAAAAGACTGCTGGAAAGCAGTTCATATTTATTTTCTGCAACTCTTTTTAATTTCACAGGAATATCAATGGGCTTCTTCACATTGCCGTAAGCCATGTGGCCTTTCAGCACTGTGTTGATCGTTTCTTTTATTTTCAGTGTTTTCAATCCAGCGGGAATTGTCCCTGAAAACTCCATAGCACCTTTCAAACCAGCATCAAACACTTCATTTACCAGGTTTGGATCACTGTTGTTCACTGGCAAAAAGGTGGAAGTTTTAAAATGAAAGCTGATTTTACCGGTGTAGAAGCTAATGTTGGAGAACAGAGACAAAGAACGATATTCGTGGGTAGTGCCAGATTGACCAAAAACCAATTTACCACTTCCTGTTCCTGCAAACTGTTGTGCAAAAGCAAACTGAGAAACAAAAAGCAAAATTGCTACAGATAAAGTTCGAAGCATACTGAGGTTTATTAGTGAAAGGCAAATGTAAGATTTTTAAGTGTCCTTGTATATCCCTTAGCCATAAAGTGTTAAAAATGATCTAAAACCACCACAGAAATTGTAAATAACAAATAGGATGTAGGCATGGGTGAATAGCCAAATTTTGTTTGGAGCACAATTAACCTTAATTCTTGGTGCATGAATCTAATCTAAAAACAACAAATCCCGCCTGAAACAGACGGGATTTGCAAATCGTATGATTGAATTATCTTCAATTAATTTTTCATTACCTCAAACCAGCCAGTAAATTTCTTCCCATCACGTTTGTTGATAAGGTGGTAGAAATACATGCCAACGCTGTTATCTTCTGGTTTCCACTCATTGAAAGCGCCTTCACCAGACTCAAATACCAGTTTACCCCAGCGGTCATAAATATTTAATGTGAACGTGTTTGGCAAGGATAAAATCTTGAACGAATCGTTTAGTGCGTCGCCATTCAGCGTGACCACATTCGGGATGATGAAAGGAACAAGCTTCACCACTACCTCAGTGCTTTGAACGCATACTTTATCAAAACCTACAGAATCAATTGCATTGAGCGTGGTTTTAAGTTCACCAGGTAAGATCCATGTCGTGTCCACGGGCAACCTATTTGTTCTGATCACCTGGTAGCCAGGCAACTGATCGTGTTGAAAGTTGTAGATGTACCTAATGGAGTCTGAGGCAGGAACAACCACTGTATTGTTCACCAAACGGAAGAAGCCAGGAACAACATACCCGTTCACGTTCACTGTTGTATCATAGGCAATGGCTGGCTCAACCTTTCTACCCACTTTTACATTGAAATTAACTGGTGCGTCGGCTTTACATCCTCCCAGGTCGTCTCTAAACTTCACACTCAACGCATACCTGTATGCTGGCCCGTAAAATGATAAGCTGTCGTCGTTGTTAACAATATAAATAGAATCTGTGCTTACTGTATCAAGTCCAGCCGCTGAAAGCCTTGTCCAAAGAAAATCATATTCGTCTAAATTCGATGTAAGCACAGGTCGAACAACCTCCGATTCACCATAACATAAGGCAAAGCGACTGATGGCTTCTGGCTTAGGCTTTGGACTTGCAAGCACTGTAACATCGACAGAGTCAACACATTGGTTGTATGGCCGTTGAAACACTACCCTGAAATTAAGCGGTGTTGGACGAGTCAGCGTGGTGGGCGTGCAAGAAATTTCATTGCCAAAACCTCCAACAACAGAGTATCTGTATAATGCTGTTTGCCCAATTCCAGTTAAGGGAATTCCTCCCTCATTCAGACTTTTCCAAGTGTATCTCCAGGTGTTGCTGTTGGGTGTTTCATCGAAAGTTGAATCGGGTCTTGCCACAATTCTAAAAAGTGAAGCTTCGCAAAGCGTATCAGGAGTTGCTTCTGCAATCAAAAATGGATTGATGAAAAACGATACAGAATCAAAAGCAACCGGCTTACCGCAGCGGTTTCTCACGGTTCCTCTCAAAATCAATCTAAGCGTTGTGTCTATTGCTGCTCTGTTGAACGTTACAACAAACACAGAATCTTCTATGCCTGCACCACAAGGCAAGTTGTTTGTACGGGTTACATTTATCGGTATTACACCTTCCGGAAACTGGTCAGATCGGATGAGTAATTTACCAAACTTATTAGGCCGGGTGAGCGAGTCACAAAGCACCACCTCATTAAATTTTAGCCTAATTACACTATTTCCACAGGTGGGCAAATCACCATCAATGCCCACAATTCGTATCGTGTCAGGTGTTGGTAGGGTGAACGATATTGAATCTATTTGTACAGAATTTCCGCATAAATCCCGAATGGTATCAGTTACAAATAAGGTGTAAGTAAGACCAGGAATCAATGGTTGGACAGATAGCCTGTAAATAGAATCCTGTCCATCTGCATTGCAACCCATAAATGGGTTTACAGTTACAATTCTTGCATTCACGAGTGGATCAGAAGTCGTTACAATAAACTTGTTTGGTTTTACTGAGTCGCAAAGTACGGGCCTTGTAAACTTCACAGTAAAAATAGTATCGACACACTCAGGCGTAGAGAAATCAGCCACTCGAATAGTATCAGTTGCAGGCGGAGTTACAACCGCACTTGGTGGTAAGCTTGGGTCTTGACCAAAGCCACCAAAGTAAATTTTGTAACCAAATTGATTGTTTGAAAAATTATCTACAGCTAAAATAAATCGTTGACCGACTGTTACGGGAATCGGCCTATTATATCGCCCTCCTCCATTATTTCCTGTACCAGGTTCAATTAACCCTGTTGGACCAGGTGTACCGCTGTAATTGCAGCTTAATTGAATACTTCCCGGCGTAGTGACAGAGGTTGTGTTCTTAATGGCATTGCAAGCAGCGGCACGGTTATTTCCAAATGCTGTGATGTCAAACAAACCAAAATCATAATCTAAAGTTCCTATACCTGTATTGCCATTGTCAGTGATTGGAAGTACATCTGGAATATCGTTAGGAAAAATCAATATCCTTAGAAAACCTGCAGGACTACCAGGTGCAGAGGGCCCGCCTGGTTGAGGACGGATTTCAAAAATATACCAGGTTGTTCTTCTTTCATTGGTTCCAAGGCAAGTGTTGCCAGCGCTTGGAAGCTCTTGTGGCACACAACCGGATCCCAAAATGGCATTATTTGGAATAAAATTAACTTCTGCACACAGTGCTACAGCTCCACAGCAATCCTGTTCAGGAAAAACTGGTCTGGCAGTTTGGGCGCATGGAGTTGCTGTCTGACCCGGGGGAGGACAAGTCTGACCCAAAACCATAGAAATGCCCAAAATGAAGGACAAAAGTCCAGGTAAAATACGATTCATTGTATTTGCTTTGTTTGTTCTTAAATTTCTTTGTGGAGGTTCACTTCCACCTGAAGTCTTGCAGTTCCTTCAGTCTTTTTCCAGGTTGGCGATTGAGGAGAAACCCCCAAGGCAGGCAAACTCAGCAGGCCGTTGGAGATGAACTCATACCTATCCTCGCCTATTCGCTTTACTTTCACTGGAATATCAATGGGCTTTTTCACGGAGCCATAAGCCAAATGGCCTTTTAAAACTGTATTTACAGATTCTTTCAATTTCAAGGTTTTCAATCCGGCGGGAACCGGGCCATAAAACTCCATGGCACCTTTCAAACCTGCATCGAAAACTTCATTCACCAAGGCTGGATCGCTGTTGTTGATGGGCGAAAAAGTAGAGGTCTTGAAATGAAAGCTGATTTTGTTGGTGTAGAAACTTAGGTTGGAATAAATGGAGGCTGAGCGATATTCCTGTTGAGAACCAGTAGCTCCAAAAAGTAATTTCCCTTTTCCTGTACCAGCGAATTGCTGTCCAAACGCAGCCAGCGAACAGAAAATAGCAATAATTGAGAGGTTGATGTTTTTCATGATGAAAGTAAGAAATTAAGCAAAAGTAAGATTTTATTTCTTTTTGAATCAGAATGAAAAGCTTGTCCCTTGAACTTTTACAAAATTTTTGGTGATTGATGTACGTAAACACGCCTACGTTCACTTTCAATCGTAAATCTGAAAAACAGCTTACTTGCCCGGGCTTTTATACTCAAATCTGTTTTTTAATCGGTTCACAGGTTGTTCTATCAGGTGCCAACTTAGTGTGCAAACAGCTAGGCAAACAAGCGACCACAAAGGAAACCAGACCAGCTCTTTGGTTAAGTTTAACCCAACTTGTAGCCCAAACCATTGGCAAAAATCAGGTACAAAAAGATGGTAGAGGTAGATGCCGTAGCTTATTTTACCCAGGTAAACTACGAATGAGTTTTCAAAAAATGGTTTAGAAATGCCTTTAACCCCATTCACTGCCATGGCTACCAAAAAAGCACAACCAATAGAGTAAGCAGGTATGATGATGGTGAGAAAGCTTTTTCCATAAAAGTGCCCCCATGGAGATCTGAGCAATACCCAAACCCCAAAACCAAGCCAATACAACCACCAGTTTCCCGGAATTTTTACCCCTTTTTTATGAAAATGAGCCAGTAATGAGCCAATGCCAAAGGAATCGAAAACACAGGAAGTGAATTTGGCAAACTGCGAATCTGGTTCCTGCAGATAAAAGAAGCCCCGGGTTGCCATGCCTATAGCAATAAATATGATGATGAGATGCAGGTTGTACTTTCTGGGAGTAAACAGCAACAAAGCAGGCCAAATGAGATAATAATGCTCCTCCATGCCCAGACTCCACAAATGATCGATGTAGCCTTCTCGCCATGTGTTGGTGAAAAACAATTGCAAATGATAGCTGTAGGTGACCAACCATACCCAAACTTCCCGGGCATCCCCAACTCCCAGCAAGAACAACACACCTATATATAAGTAGTAAATGGGAAAAATTCGTATCGTTCGCCTGATGTAGAAAGTGTTTAGAATCTTCTTTCTCACCTGAGCTGTTCCTGCTTGGAATGCTTCTTGTTGACCCATCAAAATATTGGTGATCAAAAACCCGGAAAGCACAAAAAATAAAGTTACACCCATGGAGCCGCCTAAATGCAGTATGTATCCTAGTATAAATGTTTTTCCAAATAGTTTGAGAGGTACATATCCGGGGGTCCAATGATGAACAACAACCAGCAAAACTGCAAATGCCCTTATTCCATCTAAATGCTTGTAATATACTTTTTCGGCAGCTTCACCCATGAATTGTATTTTTGAAAATGGGCATAAACGACCCATACATTACAAAGTGGGTTCAATATTAGTTGAACCCACTTTGATAACAAATTTGAAGATTCAAATACTTTTGGGGCTCAACCAAAAACGCCAATGAAAAAGTTACTCATATTCATGCTATTACTGTCTGCCTTTCCTGCCTTTTCCCAGTTGAAAGTGAAAGGTGGAAAAGTGCCTGTTGATGCCATATTCCAACTGGCGCAACAGAAAGCACTACATTCAATAAGCTATTGGAAAGACACTACACGCATGCCTCGAACCATCGAGAAAGGCGAAAATCAATGGAAAGGCGAAAAGCTTACAGGTTGGACAGTGGGATTTTTCCCCGGTGTGCTCTGGCAAATCTATAGCCAAACCAAAAGTCCAGAAATATTGAAGGCTGCCAAAATGTACACTGAACGGCTGGAACCAAACAAAACAGTAAAATGGACGCATGACCTGGGTTTTATGATGTTTAATAGTTTTGGCCAAGGCTACAAACACACCAAAAATAAAGCTTACAAAGATATATTGCTGACTACAGCAGCATCGATGCACACACTGTACAACCCAAGAGTGGGGACCATGAAAAGCTGGACTTGGCGGAAAGAATGGCAGCATCCAACGATAATGGACAACATGCTAAACCTGGAACTTTTGTACTGGGCAGGCAAAAACGGGGGTGAAGGGCAATGGATACTGGCTGCCAACACCCATGCAGAAAATACAGCCCGCTATCATTTTCGCACAGATGGCAGCAGCTACCATGTGTTGAATTATGACACCACTAGCGGTGAAGTGCTTGCCAAATTAACCGATCAGGGATTTTCAAACGAAAGTACATGGAGCCGTGGGCAAGCGTGGGCTATTTATGGCTTTGCCATGGCCTATGCTGAATCTGAAAACAAGGTTTTCTACAACAAATCGGTGGAAGCTGCTGACTACTTTCTGAAAAATTTACCTGCAGATACCATTCCTTTCTGGGATTTTCAGGCTCCGGGAATACCGAACGAACCCAAAGACGCATCAGCAGCTGCCATAGCAGCCAGCGGTCTTTTGAAACTGAGCGAACTGAGCAAAGAAGACAACAAACTCCAGGCGAAATACCTAAAAGCTGCTAAAAAGCTCCTTGTTGCGGTGTGTGGTCCAAAATACCTGAATCAAGATGTGAAATACGGGAGCCTTTTAATGAAATCAACAGGAAGCAAGCCGCATCAATCAGAAATAAATGTGAGCATTATTTATGCTGACTATTATTTTCTCGAGGCGTTGAGCAGGTTGAAAAACACCAAATGATGGTGATGAATTGAACGTTTTTGCACTACTTTGTCGGGTATGAAACATATATATATGATAAGGCACGCAACAGCACAACCGCCAGGCAATCTGCCGGATATTGCCAGAAAACTAGATATTTCAGCAAAGGCAGAGTTAGAAACGATTGGGCAACACATTGAAAAGAATGCATGGCAAGCTGATCGGATTTTGTGTAGCGAGGCAGTGCGGACTAAAGAAACCTGCGCCAAACTTGCCACTTATTTTGGCACACCCCCAGCAAACATTGTCTTCTCGCCTTTGCTTTACAACGCTCCTTTTGAATTTTACCTGAAAGCAATAGCCGAACAAGACAAAAATATTCAACATTTGGCTCTGGTGGGGCACAACCCCGGCATCAGTCATTTGGCTTCCTATCTGGCAAAAACTGGCAAAAACTACAACCTTCCCACCTGTGGTTTGGTGCATTTACAGTTTAAAATCGACAATTGGCAGGAAGTTTCGATGGGAATGGGCAAGGAACTTGATTTTATAATTCCTTGATTGTTATATTTGTACACACTTTCAGTTCATGCGGATATCGAAGGAAATTTTACCAGATAAACTTTACTATACCATCGGCGAGGTAGCACGCATGTTCACCGTGTCTACTTCTCTCATTAGGTATTGGGAAGATGAGTTTCCACAAATCACGCCTCGTAAAAATTCAAAAGGTGATCGCAGGTATTCCAAAGCGGATATTGAAAAAATAAAGCAAATCTATGACCTGATTAAGGAAAAGAGGTTTACGATAGAAGGTGCCAAAACCTATCTTTCGGGAAAGCACGACAAAAAGAAACGAAACGTGCTGGAGCGGCTCGAAGAAATCAGGGACTTTCTGGTCGAACTGCGGAATTCCCTTCATTAAATGATTTCAAGGCAAATACCGCTGGCCGAGCGCATGAGGCCAACCGACATAGCTCAATTTGTCGGGCAAGAGCATTTGCTGGGAAATGGCCAATCATTAAGCCGTTTCTTCGAAACAGGTAAATTCCCAAGCTGCATATTGTGGGGACCACCAGGAACAGGAAAAACTACCCTTGCTCAATTGATGGCCCAAAGAATTGGCAAATCATTTCGCAGTTTGAGCGCCATCAGCAGTGGCGTCAAAGACATTCGGGAAGTGATAGAAGAAGCCAGAACGGAAGAGCAACTCATACTTTTTATTGACGAAATTCACCGGTTCAACAAAAATCAGCAAGACGCTTTACTGGCCGCTGTGGAAAAAGGCTGGCTCATTTTAATAGGTGCAACCACCGAAAATCCATCTTTTGAGGTAAACCGAGCTTTACTATCTCGCTGCCAGGTCTTTGTATTGGAAGAGCTTTCGGCTGAACAACTGCTTTCTATAGCCCAACATGCGATTGAAGAAGATGAATTTCTGAAAAAACTGCCCATCAAAATCAAGGAAAGCAAGGCTTTGCTGGCGCTTTCTGGTGGCGATGCTCGGAAATTGCTGAACCTGCTGGAATGGACCATTGACTTTTTGCAAACCTCAAAAAAAATGGAGGTTACAAATGCTGCAGTGAAGCAAGTGGCGCAAAAATTTATGGCCCAGTTCGACAAAGATGGAGAATGGCACTACGACATCATTTCAGCATTCATTAAGTCGATCAGAGGTAGCGACCCCAATGCAGCCGTTTATTGGTTGGCCCGCATGATAGCTGGCGGTGAAGATGTAAAATTCATTGCCCGAAGAATGGTGATTCTGGCATCAGAAGATATCGGCAATGCGAATCCAACAGCTTTGATTATAGCCACCAACTGCTTTCAGGCCGTCACCATGGTTGGTTTTCCGGAGGCTGAAATTATTCTATCTCAAACTGTTACCTATTTGGCTTCTTCGCCTAAAAGCAATGCAGCTTACCTGGCCATCAACCAAGCTAACAGTCTGGTGGCCGAAACTGGAGATTTGCCAGTACCGCTTCATTTGCGAAATTCCCCAACTGGATTGATGAAAAATCTGGGCTACGGCAAAGACTACCAATATGCCCACGACCATCCAGGCAATTTCATCAACCTGGAATACCTGCCTGAAAAAGTAAAAGGGCATAAACTGTACGAACCCGGCCAAAACCAAAGGGAAGCTGAAATCAGGAAGTTTTTGAAATCGAGGTGGCTGGATAAGTATGACTATTAATTACTGTTATCCGATGGTTGAGCAAAATTAACATAAAAGCTGTGTATATGGCGTATACAGTGGGTTTTGTTCCACTATTTTAATAATACCCTCCTCATGAGTTTCTAAAATCTGTAATTGTATTATTTCGGTCAATTTTGCTTAACCACTTACCCTTACCTTCTATCTCTACACTTGGTGCTTGAGGTGACATTGCGTATGGCAGCCAGTGCTAACCGCATTATTTTTAGCAAGTCTTACTGGTCTGAAGTATATCGTTCTCAACAATTAGGGGTAGTTCAATTCTTCTCATGCCTTTGTTGTAAATAGCCAACAATTTAGCAACATAAAATTTTTGCATAATTAATGTTTGAATAACCTAGGGAACACTTTGATAGGCAAACTTTGAAGCGTGAATTCTGATTTAAAATTGAATCAGTTGGAACTTCAAAATCGAATAAAAATGAAATTTATAAACTTAATTCTAAAGTCTAACTACAGATTAGCCTTCGCATACACCAGTTCATGGAAAATAGAAGAAGTGATACCAAAAGCTATTTTTATCACTTGTCTTCAACTTTTTGTATTTCTAACTGCGATTGCATTTTTAATTCTGCCAGACCCAGTTATGAAGTCAGATTACTATTATTTTGCAGGAATATTCGCAATAATATTCATTATGGTTTTTGGATACTTAAAGTCAATCATAACCTACTTTTATGTAACTTTCCCAATAAAAAAAAATAAAACGCTAACGTTAGATTCAGTTTATAAAATTGGACTTAGTTCAGGGTTAATTCTTATCTTTCTTTCTTTCTTTACCTTTGTCACTCTAGACAAGTTTGTTTTATCCAATACGCAGGAAAGGAAGATGGCAAAAAGGATAGCCGAGTTGAAAAGTCAAGGAATGCATCTCGATTTAATGATGAAAAAGTAAAATATGAGATTCGTTGCTTAAGGTTGACCTTAAAACAAATTTATTTGGTATAATATTTGGTAACTTAATTTCTTTCTCATTTACTCCAAAGGCAGTGATAAATATCTTTCTGCCATCGAAGGCATACAATTCAATTTGTTCCGGAGAATTAATTTTCTTCCTTTTCAGCATGTTACCTGAAATATAAAAATTACTACATTTAGTGAATATAGAATGAGATGTGATGTTAGTAATTGTGCTATCTCCGTATTGGAATACTACTTTACTGGTATCTCTTTTATATATACTGGTAAAAGTGTAGCTTCCAGGAGGACTTAAATCGACATCAAACACGTAAAACCAAAAGTTATATGCTGCACTATAAAACGACTCGTCAAGTGTATCAATATGAAAAACAGTATCTAAGTATTCGCCAATGCTATTTTGTAAATATACAATAGTTGTATCTCCATTTCTTAAATCCCGATAATAATTACAAAGAAAAACTGAATCTCCTACCTCAAAATGCGACTTCTCGAGGAGATCTTCTCTGGCCGGACAGTTTGGAAATATTGGAGCGCTGGATTGAGTTTGGCTTAAGCTGAGAAACGAGTTCCAATAGGGAAGTTGGTTTTGCCAAAGAGAGGATTGACTTTGACAAGGGCCCTGGAAAGGATCAAACTTCGTGCTGTTTTTAGTCACTTCAAAATGCAAATGTGGCCCCGAAGACCTGCCGCTACTGCCAACCTTTCCTAAGTATTCTCCCTGTGCCACAGAATCGCCCACAAGTTTTGAGGTTACCGTATTTCTTTTCAGATGACCATACCAGACAATTTGGTTATCAGGGTGCAAAACATAAACAGCGTTCCATTGAGCATTGGTCCACACACATTGTCTGTCAAAATTTCCATCAGCTCGGGCCAGGATTACTCCTTTTTGTGAAGCCACAACATCAACTTGCTCTTCGTCCATTTTCTTCCACCAAGCAGGCCATAGAAAAATGTCGACCCCTCTATGTCCATTATATGTTCTTCGCAAGCAATTGAAGTCTCTTATTCCTGAGTTAGCAAGTAAGTCAAAGTGGTTTGATATGCTAAAGTAGCTCTTACCAGGAAATCCAGTCCTCCAACTCAAAGGCCAGGCAAATCTTGTGTCAGATTTTTGGTTTAAGTTAGAAATCAAACGGGGATTCGCTCGCTTGAGACTATCTAACCGAACACTCAGTAAATTTTCGATTGCAGCACTTTCAATTTCTGAAATGCACGATTCACTTTGCTCAATTGACATTCTTCCAGAACCAAAACCCCGAATTTGGGCTAGGGAAAAGGCACTTATATGGCAAACAACGAAAAGCAACCAAAGCCTGAATATCATATCCTATTCTTTCCGTAAGTCAAAACCAAATATAGCCTCAATTTAAACAAATCCAGTATTTTACATGAAGTTTTCTAAAAACCTTTAGTAAGGTTAAAAATGTATTGCCATGGTCGTAAGTAGTCGAAGTAATATATTAAACTTAAAATCTATAACTAATTTGAAGTCTTACAGTTCTGCCGTAAGTAAACCTAAACAAAGGAGTGTCAATACCCGACTGATAGGTTGGCAAATCAGCTGAAATAAATTTAGCAAAACCACTTTTAGTTTTCCTTGATGGTGATGGTTCAACCAAGAACTGCACCAGATCTTTTTGGAGTATATCACCAAGAATAAGCTTAAAAACAAGGTTTTTGTAATTGTGATTCAAAGACAGGTCGAGTATGTCTCTTGGATTTTCCCAAATCAAACCACCATATGAAGGGGCAACAAATGCCACCCTTTGACCAATTCGGTTGTAGGTGAACACAAAATCAGTCCTGAGTTTCTCTGCAGTGAACTGCAACCCTGCATTGAAAATATAAGGAGACTGCCCTTGCAAGGGTCTTTCTATGTTTTGACCTTTAATTAAGTCAACATTACTTCTGATGATAGAAAAATTGCCAAATACAGTAAAAGGAGATAATACGTTTTTAAATGAAAACACTGAATCGAAAAATGCAAGCGAAGTTCTGGCTTCGAGTTCGATACCTGAGTTTGTAGCCGAAAAAGCATTGATGTAAGTAAAAAACGGAGGACTTTTTACCGGATCTCTTAAAAACTCGATAGGATCATCGAATCTTTTATTGAACCAATTGATAGCAAACAAAGCACCAGGAAGGGGATAATATTCCAGCTTAATGTCCATATTTTGAACTTTGGCCCGTCTGAGTGTGTCTGAACCAAAAACTACAGCATTGAGGTTGGGATCGTAAAACTGAAATGGCGACAATTCCCGAAGTTCAGGTCGGTTTACAGTTTGTGAGTAAGCAGCTCGTAAACCAAGCTTCGATGTTAAATTCCAGATACCGCTTACAGAAGGGAAAAAATCCGGTACCTGAGAGGTAGTTGTTGTGAGTTTCCGTAGGTTGACTCGTGCAGAAGTAACAGATTGGTAATAGGTTTCATAACGAAGACCATAAATAAGCCTGCTTCCCAGCTTACCGAAACTCGTTTGATTCATTAAATAGCCAGCTTTAAGATTAACATTGGCCGAATAAAAATCGGAAGTAAAAGTGGTTTCTCTTAATACAAACAAACTTGGTGCAAAATTTTCTGGTCTGAATATGGAATCAGGTCCCAAAGTTTGAATACTAGCTAGTTCGGTTGTTGTTTGTCCGGTTTCGGCAAAGCCATACAAAAAATTTCTTCCCTGAAATTCCCTGCTTCTTTGTTGATAAGCCAAACCAGTTTTTGCTTCATGATTCAATCCAAATACTTTGAATGGAATTGTAAAATTAAGATTGGCAGAATAAGCTTGTTCGTCGAGTTGAGAAAAGAATTTTCCACTTGCTAACGGATTAAATACACTACCTGAATTGAGAAGTATAGCATATTTTTGATTCTTGTAATCGCCAGATTGCACATTACCTCCCCTGCCGTAAAAAAGTCTGCTCAAATCTGGTGTCCTTTTGTCAAGAAAAGAGGTGCCAAGGGTTAAATCCAATTTGGTTCCGTTTTCGTCGAATAGTTTTTCAAAGCCAAGTTGATTGGAAAGCAAAGATGTTTGGTCGTAAAATGAAGTGGTTGAACGGCCTTCCACAATGTTTACATTGCCATTTGAGATATTTTTTATGGTGCCAATCTGAAGTTGATCAGATGCATTTTGGGAAAAAAAGTTTCTGAAAAAAAGCTTCAAACTGGCAGTTGGCTTAACAGACATATTGAGTACAGCAGAAAGATTTGTTGATGTTCTGTATCGATCCTGATGGGTGGAATCAATGTCAGGCTTTTGTTCCGGATTACCGCCGTACAAAAAAATGCTTGTAAATTCATTTCGAAGGAAAGTACGAAAATAGTTTACTGAAGCCACTAAACCAGCACTTTTGCCAAAAATATTCCCTCTTCTTCCTAAAGAAATTTGCCAAGATGTGTTTGGAGAAGCTGTTTGAATGGTGGGAACGTAGCTATGATTAAAAGCCCTTGATTGCGACGCTTTAAGTTGTTCATTAGGGTTAACTTCCGATTCGCTTCTTGACAACAAACCTTTTGGAACAGCTCTGTAGCCATTGTCGAATCCTAACCAGTCTGTAGAAGAGCCCTTCAAACGGGCATATGATTTTCCGGTGGTAATTGAATGAGATTCTAATCCAGCTGTGACGGTGAAAGAATTTGAATATGGAATGTCTATGGTTTGAATTTTTATCAAACCACCTGCTACATCGCCAGGCATATCTGGGGTAATGGATTTAGCCACCACAACTTTGTCAATCAGGTTAGAAGGAAATATGTCAAGAGAAAAAGCCTTGCGATCAGGCTCAGTGCTCGTTATCGGAATCCCATTCAGCATTCCTTGATTGTATCGCTCATTTAAACCTCTAACCATGGCATACTTGCCATCCCGAATAGAAGTGGAGCTAATCCTTTTAAAGGATTCTGCCATACTTCGATCCGGAGTTTTAGCCAGCAATTCGGCACTGATACCACTTCCTATTGATGAATTCGATTTTTGCTCTTCCAGCAATGCGTTTTCGTTGTTTTTTGAAATGTTGGCTATTACTTCAACCTCCTGAGTTTCTAACACATCAGGGTTTAAGCTAAGTGACACAACTTTGGTTTGCCCTGCTTCCAATATTACTTTATCCAGCCTGATAGATTTATAGCCTACCATCCTGACCAAAAGTGTGTAGGTGCCTTCATCGACCTTCATGCTGAATTTGCCATCAAGGTCTGTCACAGTACCTTTTGATAGTTCCTGAACAAAAACAGAAGCTCCAATAAGTACTTCGCCAGAAGGCTTATCGGTTATTTTTCCTGCAATTGTTCCAGTCTTTGTGCTTTGGGCATTCGTCAGGAATGCACTGAAAAAAAATATAAACACAAAAACAATTTTAAAACTGTTGATTATTGGTTTAGCCAAACTTCTCATGGCGGCAAAATTGCAGGAAATAAGAAGTCAAGCAGTATTAAAAAATCGTTATTAAATAGTGATGAAATTGAGTATCAAAAGGGTTAATATTTAACGATTTAGACATTATAAAATAACAATTTAATCAAAACAAAAATATGACGGCAACATAGTTAAAGCTTTCCTTTGCAATTCAATTCAACTGAATGAATTATTGTCTCAAATGAAATCGTCTACAATTACATTTTATTCTTTTTTATTCGTTCTATTAATTTTAGGTGGATGTAAATACAAAGAATTCATTGCTCCTGGTTTACCAAATCAAGCCACAAGTTTAACCATAGAATACCCATTAAACTATGTTTTGAAACCAGATTTTTCAGGAAGCATTAAATTTTCAAAACTCGCAGATGGCACCTCGCTCGCCAGCATCAAAATACAAGGAACAAATCCTGCCAAGCGGTATTTCGGCAAAATCACGCAATCGAATGCCCTGGACAATCAAAGTATAATCGATATAGCAGATCTGACTGAATTAAATGCCCAAAATGGAACTTCTACCAGCTGGATAAACAAAAACTATAACAACGAAACCATTCTTTACGATTCTTTGATCACCTCAAATTCGATGGTGAGGGTTCTGGAACTCGACGAGCAAAATATACTAACCGAAGTACTGAGAGGAGATATTGGAAGCAATTTGTTAACCAATGAAAAAAGAACTTACCCAATGGTAAGCAATGGAAATAGCACCATTAATGGCAACATCACTTTTCAAAAAAGACTAAATGGAAAATACTTGCTGAAAACAGAACTTGAAGGGCTGGATTCTAATAACAATGGTTTTTATTCATTGGCCCTTTACACAGGAGATTTATCCATTGGCAGTTTCACGAAAACACTCAAAATTGCCGACATATCTCAGTTTAGCCCGGTCACTGAAATAAGTGTTAACAACTTAACGGTTAATCTTTCAGAACTCGATGATTTGGCTGGTTTCTGGGGTCTTTCTACATCAGACTTCAGGTCAGATTCGGTTGTTTCATACCATAATTTCAGAGGCAACACCAGCACTGGAAGGTTCATAGAATATCCCATTTTTAAAGAAACCGCAGGTAGTGCAGGGGTAGAAAATGATACCATAGTCGGAAGAATAAAATTCGAGGAACGACCTGGAGGCAAAGTGAGAACAACTTTCACAGCAGTTGGAACCGCTCTTTCGGAAACTGAAACTTACTTTCTCACCATTTCTTCAGGAAGTACACTTGTGCAGCCGATTAACAGACCTTTTAATGTAATCAAAATTCCTGAGTCATTATCACTTTCCAGTGACTTTATTCGAAAAGATTCTACAAATCAACTACTTAGATTTGAAGACGTTTCTAACTGGGACGCTCATTTAAGGATAACTACAGACACACTTAACTTTACATCTACTTTTGGACTAACCAATTTAGGAGGAAATGAGCTACTTGATGAAAAAAAATCGACAGTCATTTCTCCGGTCAATGGCTCGCTATGTGAAGGAACTTTCATCATTCAAAAGAGAAAAAACGGTTCAGCCATTGGTCGTCTTTCTTTAAGCTACAGGGAACCTTTTACCGACCATATTTTTGCCTTGAGGCAAGGCAATTCAAGTTCAGCAGCACCTACAGATGAAATATTAGCCGAAATTCAAAGAATAGATGGAGGAAATGGAGGCGATGTCAAGTCAATTTTCGATTTAAATATGAAGTTCCGGAATAACCAACCTATAACTTATAGTTCTTTAATTAGTGCTGCAGGCTATTTTGAGTTTGCCATTTTAGATGGACCTGATGACTTAAATCGTTTTCCTCTAGCGTCCGGAGACAATAACCCTTAATTATTCTTCCAATTTATGGAAACCGAAAATCCAAAAATTAAAAAACTCATAGTTCTAATCGGCCCTACTTCTTCTGGTAAAACTTCTATAATTAAAGCCTTATTTGAGTTAGTTCGATACGATGACTACTCCTTTATAAGTCCTAATAAATTTTGGAAAGAAGTACTTGTAGTTGGCGTCAAAAACAGAGTGAAGGTTGGCTTACTTAGCAAAGGTTCTTTGTATAGTCAGCTCAAAAGAGACATAGACTACTTAATAATTGAAGAAGAATGTCAAGTTGTAGTGGTAGCATCAAGTTTGAAGAACGAAAAAGTCCGAGACTATTTGCACTCATTTGCTAATCTAAATTGGGATATCGAATATGTAAATATCGTACCAGAATTTTTTTCTAGAGATGTACTGTTGCAAATAGTGCTCAATCAAAGGGCTGCACTGACCCTAAATAAAAAGATTAACGAGTTAATCAGTTCACCTCAAATTCAAATTTTCTGAAAATTCTACAATTCTTAAGGAAGCCAAATACCTATCTGCTCAAATTAATTACTTCATCAAATAATGAACTGCATCTGTTCTTTGTCCAGTTTTTACCCCAATTTCTGGATCAAGTTTCTCTAAAGTATATGTGTAGAAATCTTTGTTGGAATCTTTGATAGTAAAAAGAAATACTTGCTTGTTGTTATTTTCATTTACCATAATAAAGCTGCAAGCATTTAGCCAAGAAACGATTTTGTACTTTCTGGTTGCCCCGGTAATTTTATGTGTAATTACCTGTTGGGTTTTGGTTCTAGAGATGACCACCGTTTCTGATTGAAAGTTGCCAGTCACCAATTCTGGAAATTGAAGGGAACATTGTAAGTCGGTAAATTTCCAATTTTTTATTCTGTCATTCATTGAATCATTTCGGCCGCACGAATTGTAGAATAGCATCAAGAACAAATGGAAAATTTTAACAGATTTCATCGCAAAAAAAAGAGTTGCCAGCATCCGCCGGCAACCCCTAATTACTTTTTTAATTACAAATCAACTACTTCACAATCAATTTCGCCACATAAACTCGATCTGTGGTTTTAATTCTTGCAATATAAACCCCTTTCGGAAGATTTTTTACAGACAACTTTTGCATCATCAATCTGGAGTTTGGTTTCCAGATTTTTGATTCTACCATAGCACCAGAAATTGACTGTAAATCAAAGTGTATATCTGCAAGGCTGGTAATAAACAAAGAAATGGTGACCACATCGTTGGCTGGATTTGGGTAAATTAATAAGTTGCCTTTTGAAGTATACAGCTCATTTACTTCGGTACAAGGTGCAAAGCCTACTTGAACAGAATCTGAAAAAGTGCAACCTTGATCGGTAACCACCTGAACCCAAACTAAACCTCTCATGGAAGAATCAATGGAAACTTCCTGCGTTATTGCACCTGAGGACCATAGATAACTTGAATAACCACTTCCGGCGTCGAGCATGTAAACAGATCCATTGCAAACTACTGTATCTACACCCAGATTTAAAGGATTTCCCGGTCTCGTTACTGCCAAGACATCGGTAGCGGAACAAGCACCATCTACTACTCGCCATGAAAACTGATTTACCCCAAGGCCTAAATTGCTTACCGTGGTAACCACATTGTTGGGCTCGGCTATAACTCCGGAACCTGAGATCAATTGCCAGGAGCCCGAGCCTATTGTCGGAATAGTGGCTCTTAGTCTACCAGAACTACCACAAACCAAAGTATCCGGACCAGCCTCTGCCAAAACAGTAGATGTAGTTACGTTTATAGTTACCTCGGAGTTTGAACTTGGACATGGATTGTTTGTAATCACCCAACGCAACACAACTGAACCTGGAATTAAATCCAGAAGTGCAGAATTCGGGTTTGTTTCATCGGCTATCGTAGCAGAACCTGAACGAAGCAACCAACTTCCTGTTCCAACTTGAGGTAAATTACCTTGAAGAGTAGTACTGTTCCCGCATACATTTTGGTTTGTACCTGCATTTGATGTAGTAGGTAAATCTCTGACAGTTACCACAACGGTATCAGCACTAACTGGGCAGTTTGGTGTACTAATGGCATATTGAAACGCATTTGGTCCTACAGCCAGGTTTGCAGCAGAAGCAGAAGGATTGGTTCCGTTTGAAATTGTAGCAGAACCACTTACCACACTCCAAGCCACAGTGGAACCTGGACTTGGGTCGTTTCCGTTGAGTTGAACTGAGTTTGAAGTTATGCAACTCAAAAAATCAAGCCCTGCTCGAGCTCTTTCAACTTGGTTAAACAGTATTTCAACATCATTTGTTGAGGCAGGGCAAGCTCCATTAGAAACAGTCCACCTTAAAACATTAGTCCCAACTTGCAGATTTGTAACAGAAGTGTTTGCATTTGATGCATTGCTGAAAGTGGCAGCCCCACTCACAACCGACCAATTTCCAATTCCAACCACTGGAACATTTGCATTCAGGTTTGTAGTGTTTATACATACAATTTGATTTGTCCCGGCATTTGCAGTGGTCGGTGTCAAAAACCGAATCAAAGTTACTGTATCAATAGTGATTTGGTTGTTAACAGATAATGTCCATATAAATCTGTTCACTCCGGAAGAAAGATTACTAACCAGAGTATTTGGTTGGTTAGGGTTAGCAATAACTGCAGTTCCACTAACCCTTGTCCATGTGCCAGATCCACCGACAGCAGGGTTGTTTCCGGCTAAATTTGCAGTTTCGGCGCAAACGGACTGATCTGGACCAGCATTGGCCACAGTGCCATCATTCCTTTCAATAATTGAGATTTCGTGACCCACTGAAGCAGTGAAACGCCAATTTTGTGAAACAGGCCCATCAAGTTCAGGCTCAATTCTATATTTCAAACCAAATGGAATATTTGTAGGAATTACAAATTTGATAATCAATGAATCGCCAACGAAATTAGCAGGGAAAGAAGCTAAGTTTGTTGTGCCACTGAAGAATGAAGAAATTGAATCAGATAACAATACTCTAAGAGTAGAGTTGTTCGCAGTAGTTGTACTTGTTTTATAGCATGTCAGCTCGATAGAATCGCCTCTGAAATAAAATGGTTTAAATGGCCTTGCTGTGCTAAACCACAAACGAGTTGGCCTGTTTGGACAAAAGTTAAAATTAGAAATCTCACCGCTGTTTTGACTTTCAAGGTATGGATTGCTTGACACCAACCTTATTCTGTATCGTTTGGCAGAATTTGTAGGCACAGAGGTCATAAATTGGAAATTGTCTGGCATCTGTGCGTCGTTTAAGGTGTCAGTAAGTGATGAGCTTCTATAAGTTCCTGAATATCGAGCAACATAACGAGGGTGATCGAAATTTCCTGTAATATCAGAAACTTCTATCCTAAACACATTGTCTGGTTGAAACACAATGCCAGGATTGAAACTGAAAGAGGCGCTTACTGCTGATGGTCGCTCGCCTGTACAATAAGGTGCAACAGAGCTAGGGGGAGGATCTATTGAAATTGAATTTAATGGCGAGGTATGATAAACTTTCCAGAAATTGGCATGATCTGCATCAAAAAACCAAAAACTTTGTGCGGCAACTAATCCACCGCCAAAGGGCCCTGTTGTGTAATTTGAACCATTAAAGTTATTGAATGAGGTTGAATTACCCAGGTAACCACTGCTTTCAGCAATATTGGTCAAAGCAACCGGTCCAGCTGAAGGGTCACTGTTTGCCGGAACTCTTTTGGCAATACTTCTGACCGCAAAATCTCTGAGGTAGTCCATGGATTTCTTCTTGAATGTACTTTGCGATGCATTCATTTCCACTACCTGGTGAATAAGTTCACCGGAAGCTCTCCGGCCTAACACCAGCTGGCGGATAGTGGAAGAAAAGAATACCGCTACATTATTTTTTACATCAGGTCCTGAAACTTCTCCAGTCTGAACCAAATGAGGAATGGCTGAAAGTGAAACTCCTGAAATGACATCTAAGCGGTAGGCCCTTACTGAAGCCAGGCTGGTAGTCTTTGAAGGCATGGCAGAAGCTACTGCCATTGCAAACCTCGCGGAAAACGAAATTCCAACCGGCATGAGCGGAACATTCACCAATTCTGGTTTTGATGACCGGAACGCAAGTCTGTTTAAGGCCGATTGTAAAGAATCTCTGAACAGTGTTAAATTGGTAATGGTAGAAAAAAGGGTGTCAGGGCCAGAGGTGAGCCTGATCAAAGCGATTCCAAATTTTCCTTGCAAGGCAGACTGATTCACATCATTATTTAAAATCTGTGTTCTGACTTTTGAGGCCATAAGGCCAGGAGTGGCCACTATCATCAAAGTCTGGAGTTTTTGATTGCCAGTCAAATTTGGTTTGATAAATGATAAAACACCCGTACGCATTCCTGCTGTAGTTGGGATATTGAGCTGAACCGAATCAGAAAAAGCCCATTGACCGAAAGTCGGGGCACAAAACAAAAAGCTCACGAGAAATAGTGCAAAGTTTCTTAGCATGACAGGTTTAATTAAATTTTAGAACCTATAGTTCTGTAAGTGAAAAGATTTGAGAGAAATTTTAAGGTTATAAACTGACGAATTCCGGATTTTAAGCTGGTTTTTTCTTCTTGACCATATAAAATCCAATACAACCAAAATGACAAAATCACAGAATAAACTATGATCTGAAACATGTATTTATGATTAAAATAAAAATAATCAGGAGAATATATGGAGATATAAGAGAGGCCAATTATTCTGATAATGTTCAATAAATGAATGGTAAAAACTCCGAACGCTATGAATCCAAATTTCCTTTTCCATGGTCCGGCATAAACCAAAATAAATGACGAAAACAGGTAAATCATTGGAAGTCCATTACATGGCGTGTCTACAGACATGATGGGTTCATTGTTCAGATACATAAGATGTGGATAGATTTGATAACTAACCACTTTGGCTTCGTAGCCCCAGAGTGAAAAATAGGCTGCTACCTGATTGGCAATTGATCTGTTGAAAGCCCAGTCAAAATCACCAGCCGGAGCGAGGTAATTTTCGTATCCCAGGTACCAAATGGCATAACATAACAGCCCTCCGCCAAAAAACTGGATCAAAAACAGATTTTCCTTAACGAATTTTTTCATAGCCTTTATTAACTAAAAATAGAACCTTGGTTTCCCAAGGTTCTATAAACATAAACTGACTCAATCACCATTAATATTAAGCTTCCTTATTCTCAGTCTTTTGCTTTCTGTTTTTCCAGATTTTGTGTGCACCTGCAGCACCACTGGCAACCAACATAAGTGACAGACCGCCATCAATTGGCACATTACCTCCGCCACCTGGACCTCCACCTATACCGATTGGAGTACCGATAACTCCACCATTGGCAGCACAATCAACGGCATCAAAGTCTGGATCAGTTGGCACACATATATCGGCAAATGCAGTTTGAGTGAATATTGGCGACAACACTGTTATGGCTGCCAAAACGAAAATTGTCCTGATTAACTTTTTCATAGTCTTTTTTGATTTTTCTGTTTTTTTTTAAAGGGCAGTCAGATTTAAGTCTAACTGCCCAATTGTTTAAAATTTTAATTGCCCAAAACAACTTTGTGGTTTTTAGAAACATTTCCATTCTTTAAAACCACATTATAAATTCCTGAAGGAAGATTCAATGGAGAAGAGTAGGTAGTTCCTTCAAAGTTTTTGTTAAGTACCTGCTTTCCGCTTAGGTCGTACACAACCACGTTCGTTGGGGAAACAGATTCTTTCAATACCACTTTCAATTCATTACCAGAAACAAACACCATTGACTCTACAACATCAGAGAAACCAGTTGCACCAGCACCACCGAAATGAACTACAAATCTGTTAGATACACCTTCTTTAGAATTAAAAGTGTAAGGAGTTCCTTCAGAAAGTTCGATGAATTTACTCATCAACTTATCTTCCAACAATACTTTAACGCCAGTTTCCAGGCCAACCAGGCTATTCGCAGTAATAGTGTACTTACCTCCAGCAGGAACTTTAATGCTCATTGGTATTGGCAACAATCCAGCTTCCAAAGATTTAATGGTCAATGCCTCAGCACCTGAGAAGTAAAGCGATACTGCTTCAGCATCAGGTGAGAACAATTTTTCAGCATTTACAGCATCTTTACCAGCTAACAACACCACTTCGTCGGAAGTATTAACTCCGTCAAGTGTAAATCTGATTTCTGTATCCACTGCTTTTCTGATGAAAGTTTGTGCAGAACCAGAAGTTCGAACTGTATTGTTGAAAGTCAAAGTACCTCCACCAATCACATTTGCTCTTACCAATATCCCTTGGCCTGGAGAAATTGTATTGCTTGCACCACCAGAAGCAACACCTGTAGAAGTTACAATACCATAGTTGTTTGTTGAAGAATTGTAGATGTACGCACTTAGGTTAGAAACTGCTGTGTTTCCAGCAATACCAGCCATGTTACTCCAATTGATTGAAGAGGGATACGGGTTACCAATCGCATTCCAACCTAAGGCAACAAATGGACCTGAAGTTGGTGAAGATCTTGTAATTGAAACGGTCTGTGTGCCTGTTAATGGCAAACCTGAAAAAGTAAGTGTTCTGTTTCCGTATGCGAAAGCGAGAAAGCTTTGCATGCTATTCATGGGTTGACTGTTGCATGGGTTGATAACCGGAATCCATATGTTTGAAGGTTCATCGAACTCACGAGTATTACTGCATGTAAAACCACCAGCTAAAACTACACTTCCTAACGTGTTAGACCCTGAAAGTGGGGAAGCGAATTGACGTAATGAGTTTCCTCTTGTAAGTCTTCTAAAATTCATAGAAGTACCTGTGATAGAACCTGTATTGGCTCCGAAGTTATCGATTACACCTTGACGAGTAGCGGTAGAATTGATGGTAAGCAAGTTGTTGCCGATGGCAAATGCACCAGTTTGTAAACGCAATACACCACCAACTAACGCAGTACCTGAAAGCGTAACACCAGCAGAGTTGTTGATTGTAAGATCTCTTGCACCTGTGAATGAGGCACCAGTAGCCTGAGCAGTAGTACCATTGAATGTGTAAATCGCATCTGCGCTAAGTGTTTTGGCACCAGTGTTTTTCAATGCACCAGTTAAGCCACCTGCAAATCCACCGGCAGAAGCAGTTAAAATGTTAGAACCAGCCTGGAAGTTTACAGCACCTGTGCCTGTGATTGCTCTTGTGTTCAGGTTAAGTGTAGCACCGTTCTGAACAGTCAATGTTCCTGTGATGTTCAAGCCACCAGTTAAAGTTACATTTCCAGTCCCTGTGATGGTTACGTTCTGATATCCACCTGTTAGGTTTTGAGTATTGCTAATGGTGATGCTTTGTGGCAACAAAAAGTTAGCAATTCTTGGGTGTGAAAAATCAGAACCTGAAAGGAATGGAGAACCTGTTAACAATGTTGGATCAATAGAATTGAAATTTACTGAACCGGCTGCACCAAAACCGAATGTGGTAGCGTCTGAAATGGTACCGCTGTAGTATGGAGAAGCCATACCTAAATAAGTACCATTTAAGTTTGTTACTTTTTCAAGTGTATTGTTATTGTTAGTTAAGAAATTTAACACGTCTGTTGCATTGCTTAAAGTTGGACCACCACAGAAACCTGTTGTTCCGGCAAAACCACCAGCGGATACAACCGGGTTAGCATTTCCATTGTCCAAACCCCAGTAATTGCCACGGAATACAAGGCTGTCGCACGACAATTTAGTGAAGTTTGAAGGGCCTGTAGATACACCAGTAATAGCAGCTGTATTTGTATTAAAAGCCTGATCTTGCGCACCAATGATGATGGAATTAAATAAAGCAACAGATGGATTGGTACGGCAATTTACACCAGCAGCGAAACGGGTGTTAACTGCAGTAGCTGCTTCGCCTGGTCTTAGTGGTCCAATGGCCGTTACATTTGAAATAACTGGGCTAGTGGCTGGAACCGGACTCATCGTAGTTGGATTTGAAGTTGCAACACCAGATGCAGTTGTGTTGTTGTCCAATTCAAACATGTTTGAGTTATTTCCACCTGAACCATTGTCAAACATGGTTGGGTGTCTCAAAATAAAACCAAATTGAACAAATCCACGGTAACCTTCGTCCATGTCAAAATCATCATCAGTACCACCAAAGGCAACCAAGTACTTGCCATTCACTGTTCCTCCAAACCACTCAAACGAATCATCGTTAGCATAACTAACTTGAATATACTCAGTTACTGTAGCTCTACCTACACCCGCCAACATCAAACCATTTAATTCTTGGTTAGGTGCAGAGGCATCACCGGCAAATTCTACTCTAACATATTTATATGACCCTGAGTTATCATTGTCATCCGGTGTGGTAGAACCATATCGGGTGTCATTGTTAGATAGTGTTGCTTCAAAATTTCTTTCTCCTACCCAACCAGCACTTGAATTGTTGAGGTTAGTGCTTGCTCTTCCGCAAATCATTAATCCACCCCAATCACCCGGATTTCTTAGGTTGGCAGGACGATCAGAAGTAAATACAATTGGATTGTTGGCAGTACCGTTTGCAATCATTTTTCCTCCTCTGGCTACCACCAAGTAAGAAATTCCTGAACCAGGATTTCTGCCTCTAACGATAGTACCTGCTTGAATAGTGAGGGTAACTCCGTCTTTAACAGCAATAGGACCATTCAAATAATAAACATTGTTAGATGTCCATGTTCTACTAGTGGTAATGTCACTGGTTACCTCTACAAAGGTTTTTCCTTGAGCGGACTCTCCTACACCATTTCCTGGGTAGTTAGTTGCTCGTGGATCAAAATTTGTCCAACCTGCCATCCAGTTTGAACCGGGGCCGGTACCAAAAGCACCTCTATAGGAGGTTTGCGTGAAGAAATTAGACTGCGAAAATGCTGTATTCACAAGCATGGCAGCCAAAGCGAATAGGAAAAACTTTTTCATGTAATAATTAGCTTGATTTGCTCCGACAAAAATGTGGACTCGGTTATCATCTGATTTTATTGTAGAAATAACTTATTGTAAGGATATTATTAAATAAAAATAGGGTCATTAACACATTGAAAATGTTGTTAACAATTTAATAATAAATGTTTCACAAATAGCACATCATCGACCGGCGATTCGAGAACTTTCATTTCCTGCACTCATTGCATTTATAAGCTTAACTAACTTATTGACTTGAGCTTATCTAAACTTATATGCATGTGTCTTAATCTTAAATTTGGGAAATAGCAGGAATTAACAAATACATATCATTCTCGGTCAAAATCCAGAATAAAATTAACTAAATTGAAATCGATTCCTGAAATAAAAACCAGTAACAAACAGAAGCATTTTTAACAAAAACCCAATAATAAATACTGGAAAATAATATAGTAAATTATGTGCTTACATGTTTGAACTTCCCCCAATTGTTGAGAACGAAATCGGGGAAAATAAGGTGGAAAAATTTTTACCTTTGAGGTTCTAAAGCTAAATTCTTAAAAGCTGAGGACAGCAAATAGCTACCTCCTTGCAGTGCAGCGGTTTTTAGTTTGAAGCCTAAATGTGCAAAGGCATTTTTATTTTTCATAATACAGGTCAGCTCGCACTTTGTAACCAAGGTTTTGGTGGGTTTTTATTGTAGTTTTGAAACTTAAAATATTGATTCAGACTCATCCATAGTTCCACCCCATTTTGGTATAAATGGATGTTCACATGCTCATATTTAACACTTCTCTATAGCCGCTTAATGAAGATGTTGTCCATGTAATTAAGCACTTGATGGATTTCTCAATACTGTTTAACTGGCATTGAAAAAGAAGCTCAATGTCTAAAAATCGATAAAATCTGTCAACGCAAACGGATGGACAGACGTTCAACTAGTAGAAAAAAACAAGGTACCTGCTTTACAAAGCAAAACATAAGCTCTCAGATGAGGAAAATGTGCGGCTCGATAAGGTGCTTTGTCTAACCATTGAGCTCAGGCAAGCCTACCTGATTATTAATAAACTAAAAGATTGGGACCACTCAAAAAACGTAGGGTAAACTAATAGCAATCAATGAAAAAACCTACAGGAATGAATTCGTGAAGCAGGCAAAATCGAGGCCTTTCAGGTAGTCTTAAAGCTATTGGACAAACACAAAGCAAAATATTGGCCTACTTTAATAAAGGCCAAACTAGTGCAAGGACCGAATACCTAAATGCAACAATCCAAAGGTTTATCATCTGAAACTATGGAACCTAAGTCCCCAACTTTTTCTACTATCGCACTAAAGTATACTTTGAATAGTACCTCAAAAAAAATTAACCTGCCTTTTGCATTTTCCAAGATCTAAGCCGAAATGAAAATTAATTTAAAAGTTCATTCGGATGACTGTAATTATTAATCGATTTAAAGCAACTATTTTGAGCTTGTAATCCATATTTGCAGGGCAACACAAAAACTAAAAATGAATCTTAATCTTGAAGGCAAAGTAGCCATAGTAACAGGAGCTACAAGCGGCATTGGCGAAGGCATTGCTTTGGCATTTGCCCGTGAAGGTGCCATTCCGGTGATAATTGGGAGGGACGCTGAACGAGGGGAGGAAGTAGCCAAAAAAGTTCAGGAACTTTCATCCAAATCTTTTTTCATCCAAGCCGAACTGGTTGATCCAGCTGTTTGCCATCAGGTGGTCGATACTGTGATTCAAAAATTGGGTGCCATCGACATTCTGGTAAACAATGCAGGCGGGAATGATTCTGTTTCCTTAAAAGATGGAAGTCCTGAGGAGTTTGTACAATCGCTAAAAGCCAACCTGGTGCATTACTTTTCCATGGCGCACTATGCCTTGCCTCACTTGATTAAAACCAAGGGAAATATTGTAAATATTGGCTCGAAAGTGGCCAATTTAGGCCAAGGAGGCACTTCAGGCTACGCAGCAGCCAAAGGTGGCATTCAAGGCTTAACCCGAGAATGGGCCTTCGATTTGTTGCAATATGGCATTCGGGTAAATGAAGTAATTCCGGCAGAAGTCTGGACTTCCAGCTATGAAAAATGGATGAATAGATCGGAAGACCCAGCAGCGAAGTTGAAAGAACTGGTAGATAAAATTCCCTTAGGCAAACGCTTTACCACCGTAAATGAGATAGCGGATACGGTTGTTTTTGTAGCTTCTCCCCTCTCAGCACACACTACAGGGCAGCATTTGTTTGTCGATGGGGGCTACACACATCTCGATCGTAATGCCTGAGAATTTAAATCCGCTCCAGCACAGATTCAATCATTTTACCCACCGTGTTCTCTGCCTGGGTTGAAAAAACCTCAAGCTCCCGATTGGCTACAATGGCGTTTACACTCAAAGCATGATGGCCCAATAAACTGGCCATGATATAGTAACCAGAAGTTTCCATTTCAAAATTGGTGAATCGAAATTGATTATGCTCAAATGACCTGTATGCAGCAATGAGGTCATTTCGAAATGGAAATAAACGAACAGCACGACCTTGTGGACCATAAAATCCAGGGCATGTCAACGTATGGCCTTCAACCCCAATGGCTTTGAATTGATTCAGCAAAATATCTGAAGCCCGAAACTGAGCAGGCACAAAAGGCAAGCCCAAATGTTTGGCAAAGCTTTCCATCCTGGTCTTTATTTCCGCTGTTTGCTGCACAGGATAAAATGCGGCCAATGTATCCAAACCTGTTCCAGTATGGCTAAGCACAATACTGTCCACCGGAATTTCCTTCACCAAACTGCCCGATGTGCCCATGCGAATAATATGCAAAGGGGTATGTTCAGCTTTGGCCAGGCGGGTGTTTAAATCTACATTAAACAATGCATCGAGTTCAGTAAGCACAATTTCAACATTGTCGGTACCCATGCCCGTTGAAATCACTGTCAGTCGCTTTTTGCCAATATATCCAGTGTGCGCCACAATTTCCCGCTTACCCTTTTTCACCTCGATGCTGTCGAAATACTGACTCACTTTAGACACCCTATCCGGATCGCCAACAGCCAGAATAGTGGTTGAAACTTCTTCTGGCAATAAATTGATGTGGTAGAGGCTACCATCGGGATTGAGTATCAGGTCAGACTCCGGAATTCTTCTTATGCTCATGGTGTGGTGAGTGGGTAAAGCAGGTAAGGTTGTCGTTTTTTTTCGAATTGGGCTATTTCTTTTTTCCAGGAATCATCAATTTGTTTCCAGGTTTTTCCTTTTACAATCATTTCCCGCAACTTTTTTGTGCCCGCTAGTTTTTCGAAAAATGAATTAAAAAAGGCCTTTTTGTTGAGACTTGCTTTGTACATCGTTACCAGCCAATGAGAAGTGAATCCCTGATCCGCCAAGCTATCTGTTAAGTTAAATCCACAACACAATTGCCCTTCTTGCAAGGGTTTTGCGGCCTTTCCAGGCATGCTTTGCGGTGTAAAACAGAATGGAAGATCATCGGCATCAGGCATACCAATGACCTGAAAAGGGAATGGTGTTCCCCTGCCAACCGAAACTTGCGTTCCTTCAAACAAACACAAAGAGGCATACAACCTGATGGATTGGGCGTTGGGCAAATTAGGAGATGGTGCCTGAAAATCAGTCCAAATAGCTGTCTTTGAATAATTAGCCACTGGCACGACTTCAAGTTTGCAAGACATGCCTTTACCCAGCCAGCCTTCGCCATTGATCATTTGCGCCAATTCGCCCAAAGTCATCCCATGAAGAATAGGAATGGGGTGTATGCCTACAAACGATTTGAATGCAGGCTGCAACACAAAACCTGATGCTTTTCCACCATTTGGATTTGGACGGTCGAGCACTACCAATGTTTTGTCATACATGGCACAGCTTTTCATTAAATAGTGGAGCGTAGACAAATAGGTATAAAACCTGGCGCCCACATCCTGAATATCGAAAACCAGCACATCCAGTGAGTCCATGTCCGCTTTGGAAGGTTTTTTCGCATCTCCATAAAGCGAAATAATTCGCAAGCCGGATTGCGGATCTATGCCCGATTTTATCTTTGAGCCAGCATCGGCATCGCCACGAAAACCATGTTCCGGCGAAAAAATACATTTTACCTGAATTTGATTTTCGAGTAAAATATCCAATAAATGCCTTCCTTGCACCTGTGCTGTATGATTAACTGCCACGCCGACCCTTTTGCCAGCCAGCAAAGGCAGGTATTTTTCAGGTTGGGCATCGGCAGGCACAGGTTGACCCAAAAGGTTGCCTGTTAAGGAAATGTGAACAATCAAAAGCCAAAGCCCTTGAATTAAGATTTTCATTTTACTTTTACCCAAAAAGCGCAAAGTTGATACGATTCTACAATTTACAGTTGTTGTTGGCATTGTTTTTTACGGCTAGTCAGGCTTTTGCCACCATAGACCGTACCATCATAGGAGGAAGAGCCAATGGCATTGCCGGAGCAGCCACCACATTGCGTGACGAATGGAGTTTTTTTAACAACATAGGAGGCTTGGCCGGACACCGGCAAGCCAGCATGGGCTTCTACTACGAAAACCGATTTAACAGTCAGATTTTCAACACCATATCTGCGATGGGTGTGCTGCCTAACAAAAAGAATGGCACCTATGGTTTGGGTTTCCAACGAACGGGCAATTCGCTTTTTGCTACCCAAATGGTGCAATTTGGATTTAGTCACCAAATTAACTCCGTGAGCCTTGGCGTTCAGGCAGATTATGTGGAATTGGTTGTTCCTGATTTTACCACCAAACGAACCCTCGCTTTTAACTTTGGAGGTGTGGCAGAATTAACTCCTCAAATCATTTTTGGGGCCACGATTTCAAATTTCAACCAGGCCAGATTGGCCAATTACCAAAACGAAAATTTTCCAACCTGGATGCGGGCCGGTGTTTCCTACAAACCCATTAAACAGGTATTGGTGAACATTGAAACTGAAAAAGGCATTGGCTACGACCCTACAGTTCGGGTTGGTGTAGAATACAGACCCATTGAGAAATTGGCACTCCGTACAGGCATTAACAGGCAGCCTTATCAAGGGTATGCGGGGGTTGGTTTTAATCACAAGCAGTTCAGTATCGACTATGCCATTTCGCACCATCCACAATTGGGCATCAGCAACTACATAAGCCTTTCGTACCGTTTTGGCAAGCGTGACAGGCAATCATTGGTTCCAGATTCACAGCCAGACTCTGACAAGTGATGAGAAAACAGCTTGCATTACTTTCGCTTGCTCTGTTGTGTTTTATTTCAGCATTTGGGCAGGAATACCCGAAACGAGAAATTCAAATCGAATCTTTTGTGGAAAATCTGTTTGACCTGCAAAGCGAAAACACCAATTACGAAGATTTGTATGAGTCGTTGTTGATGCTGTATATCAACCCCTTGAACTTAAACAAAGCAACACGTGAAGAGCTTCGATCGCTGTATGTGCTCAGTGAAAGGCAGGTGAATAGCCTTATAGATTACAGGACAAAGTTTGGGTTATTCTTATCGGTATATGAGTTGCAGGCTTTGCCCGATTTCGATTTGGTGACCATTTACAACCTCATGCCTTTTGTGTATGTGCGGGGTGCTGACGACAGAGAAATGGCAGGCAATCTTTGGCAGCGGATGCGCAGTGAACCTCAGAATGCCTTGATTCTACGATGGAGCAGGCAGTTGCAGGAACAGGTTGGCTACACCCCTCCTACTTTTAATTCAAATGGAGAACCTTCTCAACGCTACCTCGGCGACCCCAACAAGCTGTACATGCGCTACCGCATAAACCGAACAAGGGATTTTAGCTTTGGCTTCACTGCCGAAAAAGACGCAGGCGAGCAACTGATCTGGGATCCGGCTACCAATCGCTACGGTATGGACTTTTGGTCGGCCCATTTGATGATTGAAAACAGGGGCATGTTGAAAAAATTGTTGATTGGCGATTATCAATATCAGTTTGGGCAGGGTTTGGTTTCATCGGCTGGTTTTTTTGTGGGTAAAGGTGCCGAACCTATCACTACCATTCGCAGGAGTAGTTTGGGCATAAGGCCCTATACCTCTGTGCTCGAAGGTATGCAATTCAGGGGAGGTGCTGCAACGGTGGGCAACAACAATTGGGAATTTACAGGCTTTGTTTCTCAAAAAATGATTTCAAGTTCGCTACAAGTAGCTTTGGATACCCTTGACAACGAAAATGCAGAAAATTTTATCACCTCCATTAACCTAACAGGTTTTCACCGAACAACCAATGAACTGGCCAGAAGGGGAACTCTGAGGGAACGTTTGGGAGGTGCCAGTGCCATTTACAGAAGTAAACTGAAAAACCTGGAAACAGGCGTGATGGTAATGCACCAAAATTACCAGTTTCCCTTGCTGAGAGACGACAGGATTTACAACCGCTATGAGTTTAACGGAACCAACAATACCTTAATGAGTTGGACAGGCACCTGGAGCTATCGGAATGCTAACTTTTTCAGCGAAGTGGCCCGCAGCAGTTCTGGCGGTCATGGCATTGTGGCTGGTGTGATCGCCAGTTTGAGCTCAACGGTAGAAATGAGTGTATTGATGCGGGACTATGCCAAAAACTTTCACTCGTTCTACAGCAATTCTTTTGGTGAAAACACCCGTACCATCAACGAACAAGGCCTGTATTGGGGTTTGAAGTTTAAACCAAACCGACGCTGGACTTTTGCAGGCTACTACGATAAATTCAAATTCCCGTGGCTTACTTTCAGGGCCGATGGGCCAAGCGGTGGCGATGAGTTTTTAATAAGAACGACTTACCAACCATCAAAAACCACTTCTTTATTTGTACAATTCAGGGAAGAGATAAAAGGAAGAAATCTCACCAACAATACCACTGCCCAGGATATTGTGGTGCCAACAGCAAGAAGAAATGCGGTGATTCAGTTCGACAACCGAAACCTGAAATGGCTGACATGGAGAACGAGGTTGCAGTTTAGTAGTTTTAAGCAAAACCAAGGTGCAGCCACCACTTATGGCTATGCATTGATTCAGGATTTAAACTACGATCAGGGTAAACTTTCAGTTGGTATGCGCTTCGCTATTTTCGAAACGGACGACTTCGATAACAGGCAGTATGCTTACGAACGCAATGTGCTCTACGCCTTTTCGGTGCCAGCATATTTTGGCAAAGGCATCAGAACGTATGCCCTGGTGCAATATTCACCCAGCAGAACACTTGATTTTTGGGCTAAATTATCCAGCTCGGCTTTAACTGGTGTTACTTCCATTGGGTCGGGTCTCGAAAGAATAAATGGAAGGCTGGACTCCGACATTGTGGTGCAGGTGAGGTATCGTTTTAATCCTCGTGGAGGGATTTAGGGGGTACTTGTGTGTACCCCACACAAACCATACAATCTAATTTTGAATGAGCCTTCATGAATTATGAACCACTTTTCTTTTTCGTTTATCCGATTTAAGTGGCCTTTAAATAAAAAATATCGATTTTTTGCACTCTAACAAGCTATAGTTGAGCTCTTTACAAGCATATAATTTACAACAGCTGGACACAATTGAGGTTAGCTATAGACTGGGGTTTACATCCAGAAATTCTATTATTTTAAACAAACGTTTCAGTTTGATGGCTTGATATCTTTTTAGTTAAAACTCAACATATCAGATAGTAAATTAGAGTAAAATATTACTGCACCAAAGAGATTCTATGTACAGAACTTTTTCCATATAATCCATAGTAAAAAAATACAGGTTCTACTTTGTACTGATGAAAATCAGGCAAATTCAATGGATTAAATACCATATTATGTCTTGAAAATACACGGGGCTTGCCAATTATATCAGTGTATATTTCTTTGTGTTGTAGTAAAAGATCATCAAATACTTGATCTGATTGAACATTTGCCAAAACTGCAATCTTCTCGTTATTATCAATTCCTGTCTTATAGTAAACATGATTATGAACCAAAGGATTTGCAACTAAAAACATATTACCTGGATGCTTAACTATATAATCTACCAATACTTCGTCATTAAAAAATCTGAACTTGTTGGAAGGAAAAAGCCAAAAGGAAAAATTCCATGTCAAAAGAAGACAAGATAAGACTACCAGCAACCTTAGATTAAACTTAAAATAATAGAATAGTGTGAAAGTTACTAAAACGGGTATCATGACTAAGAATTCAACGTTACCTACCGCATAAAGTGCAAACAGACACTGCAATGCTATTACAAAAATGCTCGTTTTTAGAAACGGGTCGTTCATAGCTTCTCGCTTTGACAACCATTGATTTTTCACCACAAGCCACGCAGCAAAAGCAGCCGAAAACATGCAAACGAACAAGGGGATGATAAATAAACCATTCGCATTAATGAGGCGTAAGATTAAGGCATGAACCTGAAAAAAAGACCGAGCGATGCTGATGCACAGCATTACAAAATTGATGAAACCAAACTCTGTTTTGGCACTCCCCCTGTAAAAATCAAAAAAAACAAAATGGATAAAGTTTTCAAGCGTGATAACATCGCCTCTACCATAAATCATAACCATCAAATAAACGATGGGCACTACCAATGAAGCTGAAATATAGGCCAGAGCATATTTCCAACTTTTCAGATAAATTAAATAACCAATGAGCAAACCCAGCCACCAAAACACATGAATCTGATGAAATAGACAAGCTATTGATCCAAAAATACTGGCCAAAAAAATGCTTAAAAAACTAGGCTTTAATAGCGTTTTCAAATAAAAATAAGTTGACACCAATGAAAAAGCTATCGGAATAATATATGTTTCGTTCTCAGTACCAAACCTTAAAAAGCTAAAACTGAAAGCAGTAATTGAAAGCAGCAAAAGATTTTCGTTTCTCCTGATGTTTAATTTTTCAAAAATCCTGAATTGAACCAAGAAGCAACATAGTGCAAAAAATGTGTTAACAAATTTAGTCAAGTTTAATACATCAACCTGGCCGTATAACCCACTGGCAAGCTTTACAATTTGATATTGAAACCAATTGTAAAGTAGATGATGGGGGCTGAATAAGTCTTCACCATACTTAATATTTGCAGCATATCCCAAAGCATCCTCAGTAGAATTGTTCGTTGGAAACAAAGCATATAGCAGCCCTACTGCTGTAAAAAAAAGGGGCGTTTTTAGTTTTTTCAAAACCATAAGCAGGTAGAGAAATTATGGTTTATTGTTTAAAAAGTCTCAGGCCAAAACCACATTCTAATTCATCAAGAGTGGCAAATGTATACAATGCAAAAGCAGATTGAACCTTTTGCCTGTTTGATTCACTTGAAAATACAGGTTCAAATTTCCTAATAAAAAACGTGCGGGATGATTGTCAACACATTATAATCCAAACTACTTTTGATACATGCAGGCATATAAATAACGAGTTTTAAGTACTAACCCGCTCAAACCAATTCCAAACATAACGCTTTAAAATTCCCATTCTTGCCATGTTTGAATAGCTAAGCCCATTGTTGCGCTTTCCATGAAAAACAGTAATGTTTAGAATCACAAAAAAACAAGTTGAAGTTTTTTGAAGACTAATGCTTTTTGAGTCCCATTATATTTTATGATGGTGTGCATCCAGCGGTTCAACATGCACCAGCACATGGCCAATTTGGGGCAATTTCTACATCAACACTTCTTGAAGCAAATGGGCCAGGCGGTGCCCTTCGGTTACAGAAATTTCGCCGTCGACCAGGGCGTGTAATTCGACCAGGTATTTCATCCCGGTTTTTCTGATAAAGCACTTTTCTGTTCCCTCAATCCCTGGAATATCCACTGCCACTTTTCGAATGTCTTCAATCAACCCATCGTACACGTGCTCGTCCATAATTTCGCCAAGGGCAGGCCTGAAAATTAGAAAGCAGTTATAAAAAATGAAGCCTGAGGCAAGCAATGCCGCCCAATCATCGGCCATTTCGTAACCCGGCCCCAGCAGCAATGCCACCGAAATGCCAACTAATGCGGCCACAGAGGTAATGGCATCCGCTTCTGTGGTGCCAGGCATCAGCTTTCAGCGAACTGCTATGTGTTTCTTGCTCTTTAAGCTATTGAAATAGGTCCAGCCTCGTTCGGTCTTTTTATGGCTTCCTGCCTTACACACTTTTACACACAGCCAGCGGCAGAAAGAATTGCAACGAAGCAGAGCCTCGCCTGATCATGCGAGGTGGAAGTAGATTGGTTTATGGCAAAAAACAAAGTAATGCCTTAGCTTCGCCCTCTAGATCAGTGTTTTAAATCATGTCCAGAATTTGCTTCATCAGTAAAAAAGAAATTCCCAAAGGCGAAGAGATTGCAGGCATTGACATTCGGGAAGGAATTTTTAAATTGATTCAAACTGATTTCCCTCAATTCAGTCAGACCGATTTCATTTCCATAGAAGAATTGAACCGCTACAGGCGATTGTACCTGACCTGGCTCATCGAAAAAGAGAAAGGGGAGCTGGCGCTGATAGATGCCGATGTGATGCATGCTATCAGAAACAATGCTGTGCTTTCTGAAAATATCCAGGACGAAGCAGAAGGCGATCTTAGCTTAGGGCAAAAAATGGCTGACAGGATTGCTGTTTTCGGGGGCAGCTGGACGTTTATTATCACTTTCTTTTCATTCATCCTGGTATGGATGTGCATTAATGTTTGGTTTCTGGCAACAAAACCTTTCGATCCGTTTCCGTTCATTTTGTTAAACCTGATACTTTCTTGCCTGGCTGCCATACAAGCGCCCATCATTATGATGAGCCAAAACCGACAGGAGCAAAAAGACAGGCAACGGGGAGAACACGACTATAAAATTAACCTGAAAGCAGAACTGGAAATCAAATTGCTGAGCGAAAAAATCGACCATTTGCTGGTTCACCAAAGCAAAAAGCTGCTTGAAATTCAGGAAGTACAAACGGACTACCTGGAAGACCTGATGAAGGAGTTGAAAAAGAAAACCTAAAGAAAAACAGGTTGGATGTATGGTTTAATTTTTAGGTAAATTTCCACCCGGATATCAACTTGCTCAAAGCAGATTCATGAACTACATCGATTACTACAAAATACTGGAATTGCCCAAAACTGCCACTGAAGAAGAGGTGAAGAAAGCCTACAGAAGGCTTGCTAGAAAATATCATCCTGACTTGAACCCAAACAACAAAGAGGCCGAAAATAAATTCAAGGAAATTAACGAAGCCAACGAAGTATTAAGCAACCCTGAAAACAGAAAAAAGTATGACAAATACGGCAAAGACTGGAAGCATGCGGAAGCTTTTGAAGAAGCAAACCGGCAACGAAGCTCCAATTTCGGAGAAAGAAGGCAACAGGCCTCCGGCCAATACTCCGGCGATTTTTCTGATTTTTTTGAGTCCATGTTTGGTGGAAGCGAAAGTACAGGTGGAAGGCGAACCAAATTCAGAGGGCAGGATGTTCAGGCCGATTTGCATCTCTCTTTGCTCGATGCCTACAAAACGCAGCAGCAAACGCTAAATGTAAACGGCAAAAATATCAGGCTTACTTTTCCGGCAGGCATTGAAGACAAGCAAGTGATAAAAGTACCAGGCCAAGGAATGCCGGGTGCGAATGGTGGCCCCAATGGCGACTTGTACATCACATTTTCGATCGAAAACAACACAGCATTTAAAAGAGAAGGCTGTCATTTGCATACCACCATTGAGCTTGACTTATACACGGCGCTGCTGGGTGGAGAAATTGTGGTCAACACCTTCGATGGCAAGGTGAAAATGAAGGTGGAACCCGGAACCCAAAATGGCACCAAAATAAAACTCAAAGGCAAAGGTTTTCCTGTGTATAAAAGCGAAGGAGCATTTGGAGACTTGTACATCACCTACCAGGTGAAACTACCCTCCCAACTCACCGAAAAAGAAAAAGCACTATTTGTTGAACTTCAAAAAATGAGCGAGCATGGAAGCGAATAACTTAATTTTGATAGAGCACTATTGCCTTCAAAGCGAGGTAAACCTGGCCTTTGTAGAAACGCTGCACAACCAGGGACTCATTGAAATTATTGAGGTTGAAAACGCAAAATATGTAACGTCCGACCAAGTGAAACAAATTGAACAAATTGCTTTTCTGCACCTGGAATTGAACATTAACCTGGAAGGCATTGAAGCAATACGCCATTTGGTAAATCAAATTCATGACCTGCAGCAAGAGCTGGCACTCACCAAAAGTAAGTTGAAACTTTTTGAGGATTGATTTTTGATTATCAATAAGTTAACAAACCAGTTTCAGAATTAATCATGTTCATCCAGCGGTTCAACATGCACCAACACATGACCAATTTGCGGCAAAGTCTCGATTAACTCTTCCTGAAGCAAATGGGCTAGGCGATGTCCTTCGGTAACTGAAACATCACCATCGACCAGGGCGTGCAATTCGACCAGGTATTTCATGCCGGTTTTTCTGATAAAGCACTTTTCTGTTCCCTCAATCCCTGGAATATCCACTGCCACTTTTCGGATGTCTTCAATCAAGTCATCGTACACGTGCTCGTCCATAATTTCGCCCAGGGCGGGCCTGAAAATGAGAAAGCAGTTATACAAAATGAAGCCTGAGGCAAGCAATGCAGCCCAATCATCGGCCATTTCGTAACCCGGCCCCAGCAGCAATGCCACAGAAATGCCAATAAATGCAGCTACAGAGGTAATGGCGTCGCTTCTGTGGTGCCAGGCATCGGCCTTCAGCGAACTGCTATGTGTTTCCTGACCTTTGCGCAACATGATTCTGTACGATACCTCTTTCCAAACTATGATGGCACCCAGCACCAGCAAAGTCCACGACTCAGGTAATTGGTGCGGCGTTCGGATGTTCTGAATGCTTTTCCAGGCGATGATGGCAGCTGAAATCATGAGAAAACCAACCACCAGAAAGGTAATTAGCGGTTCGATGCGACCATGACCATACGGATGATTTTTATCGGCTGGTTTACTGGCATATATGAGTCCGGCAAGCACCAAAACCGCTGCAAAAATATCAGTCGTTGACTCAATGGCATCGGCCACGAGGGCATACGAATGACCATAATATCCGGAAAAACCCTTGATCAAAGCCAGCAGAGCACTTGAGGCTATGCTCCAATAAATGGCACGGATTGCTTTTTTCTCGTTGGTCAAGGGTGATGGTTTTTAACGCTGCCAAAAGTAGAATGTAAAAGCAGAATTAAAGGGTTGAAATGTAACAAACCGAAAATCGGGATGACGATTAACAACGCTGTTTGGGGTTTGCCATGTCGAAGCTTAAGCCAAGATTGGAGAATATTTTACGTACCATAATCAAATCAAAACGTATCAAATCGTATCATTTCAAGCATGACTTCAACCAGATAGCATCGAATAAATTCAACGCTAATATATCGGTCGTGCCTACAGCACTGGCCAACGAAAGTGTTGAGCCAAAACTTTACAAGGTGCGCCATGAAATTCTAAACATCGAATTCATTCAGTGGGGAGGGGTTTTGCCAAAATTGACTACAATTCCTCCACATGTTTTTTCACCCAGGCCGCCCGGTCCAGAATTGCATCGAGTTGTTCAGGTTCCATTTTGTTGAGCAGTTGATACATCATGCCAATTCTGGGATTGCGTTCAAATTTATCCCGATGCCTGTGGTAAAAATCCCAATAGAGGCTGTTGAAAGGGCAAGCCTTTTCGCCCGTTTTTTCGTCTTTGTTGTAGTGGCAGGTTTTACAATAGTTGCTCATTTTGTGCATATAGTTTGCACTGGCCACGTAAGGTTTTGAGCCCACAATTCCCCCGTCGGCATATTGACTCATACCTCGGGTGTTGGTGATTTCAACCCATTCAATGGCATCGATATACACGCCCAAATACCAGGCATCCACTTCGTCGGGGTCGGCACCCAGCAATAGGGCAAAATTGCCAATTACCATCAAGCGCTGAATATGGTGCGCATAGGCCAGTTGCAAGGATTGACCAATGGCATGTTTCAAACAATTCATGTTGGTTTGGCCAGTCCAAAACCAAGCAGGAAGTTTGACTTTGTGGTTCAGAAAATTCAAACTGGCAAATTCAGGCATGTTAGCCCAGTAAATGCCCCGCATAAACTCCCGCCAACCCAATATCTGCCGCACAAAACCTTCCACCTGATTCAAACCAATGGCACCATTGCTTGCCTGCCAGGCAGCAACAGCAGCCTGCACCACCTCATGTGGCGAAAGCAATTTCACATTCATGACAAACGACAAACGGGAATGAAACACAAATGGCTCTGTGGTATCCATGGCATCTTCGTAGGTACCAAAAAGCGGCAAGGCATCCTGCACAAACCATTGAAGTAAAGCGAGAGCCTGCGGTCTGGTAACGGCATGATGGAAAGGCTCAGGAAATCCCATGGTTTCAATGCCCTGGCTTTTTATCATTTCCTGGATGTTGACCAGCTCTTCGCCATAATCAAAGGTTGGGGGTTTGGGCACAAAAACCTGGTCGGGGAGCTTTTTTCTGTTGTCGGCATCAAAATTCCATTGCCCTCCTGCTGGTTCATTTCCGTCCATAAGCACGTTATGTTTTTTGCGCATGGCCCGGTAAAAGTTTTCCAACAAGAAGATTTTTTTACCCTTAAAGAAATTTGCAAGCTCAACTCGGGATGTATAGAAATGAGCGGAATCAAAGGCTTCATGCTGAATGGATAGCGATTTGCAAAAGGCCTTTAACTGCTCATCAAGACGGAATTCGTCAGGCAACATATATTCGAACTTTTCGATGCTATGTTGCTGCATGAATTGGTGCAAATTCGCTTCCAGGCTTTGCTTATTTTCAGGATGGTCAAGCTGATAATAAACCACCTGAAGACCAACACTTTGCAGATGTCGGGAAAAAGCACGCATGGCTAAGAAAAACGCAGTTACTTTCTGCACGTGATGCACCACATAATCCGTTTCCTGGCGCATTTCCATCATCACATACGTGACATGGTCATTCACCTCCTGAAACCAATGATGCTGATGGTTGAGTTGGTCGCCCAAAATTAGTCGTAAAGTTTTCATAGTGAATTTATTTCATGACATGCAGTAAGCGCACAATGTTTTTCAAATGATCTAATTTTTTCACTTATGCCTAAAGACAAACATATATTTTCAATTTTGCAGTGCTCACATTCACCATGGCAAAAGCAATCATTATTTCGCATCAGGAAAACTGGCTCAGAGAAGTTTCAGATCAAATGCCCGCTGGACTTGATTTTGGAAGCTGGAATACTGAAAATCAATCAAACTTTGACGTATTTATTCACGCAGATTTAACGCCTGTTGCGTTTGGAGAAAATGTGGCAAACACAGCTAGTCTGCATGTTGTAAACTGTTATTATGCCCGTTTACAGGAATGGGAAATCATAAATCCGGGATGGAACATCGTTGCCTGTGTAAAATGGCATCCTGCCTTTTTCGCCGGAAACAACTGGGAAATGGTTTGCACAGAAACCCAACAACAAAAATTTACCTCCATGCTGAGAAACCTGGGCATTACTCCCCGCTTTGTAGCTGAAGGTCCCTGCACCACTTCCGCAAGATTGGTAGCCATGATTATCAACGAAGCCTATTTAACTCTAGACGAACAAGTAGCCGCAGAAGCCGACATAGATCTCGCCATGAAATTGGGTACTGGCTATCCATTTGGCCCTTTTGAATGGGCGCAAAAAATAGGCAAGGCCGAAGTAGTAAACATGCTGATCGCCTTGCAAAATTTTCACGGTTCTGAAAGATATAAACCATCAAAACTGTTGCTACAACAAGCCCATGATTGACCACCCTACCAGCGAAGTGCATGAAATTTTGACGCCTTCAGATAAGGTGAATAAACTCAATTTGCCTTTTGTTATCCTTGGGTTTTTACCATGCTTTGCTTACGTATATCGCTATGGATCAGGCGCATTTAATCAAGGCATCAATGATGTGATGGTACTTTGGTTTTTTCCTCCTGTCCTGTTGGGGGGCTATGTGTTGCACGAATTTTTACACATGCTCACTTTTTCGGCAGTTGGTTTCAAGCCCATAACGTACATTAAAATGGGCATTCGACCTACACACTTGTTGCCCTTTCTTTACCCTGTTTATCCCTTAAAAGCCTGGGCTATGCGACTTGGCATGTTGGTGCCTTGGCTGGTGGTTGGCGTATTGCCGATGTTGATGGGACTGGAAACAAAAACACCGGAATTGTTTTTTCCGGGAGTCTTTTTCAGCTGTTTCTCTTCAGGGGATTTGGCTTGGTTTTACACAACCTGGAAAGTCCCTATGAATGCCTGGATGGAAATAAATCCAAACGGATTCGGATGCATTTGGTACAAAAACCTGCCTGAAAACAAGGAATTGGAAGTTTAAACCCAGACAGAATCACCTCGCAACTGACCTACAGCATGACCAATGAAATTGGGCAGAATGGTGTGGTTGGTAAGCAGAATTTTATCCGGGTCGTTGAGGTGCTCGAGCATGTCCAAGTATTTGGCTTCTCCGTGATTATCAATCACTTGTTTTCGGCGTTCTGTGGTCATAAAATGAACCTTCATACCGATCGGGTCGGCTTCGGGATGAAACTGTGTGCCGAAAAATTCGTCTGAAATCCTGATGGCCATCAAAGCCCGCTCGTAAGGGACATGCTCCCTGATTTTTTCCAGTGATAAAATATTGGCACCCAATTGCCCCATGCTGGCATAATTTGGTTCAATGACCTGGTAGTCTCTCGAATCAACACCATAATAAGGATCGTTCAAACCTTGAAACACCAAATCTTCCTTACCTTCTTCGGTGCAGTGCATGGGAAATATGCCGAAAGAGGTTGATTTCCTTTTGGTTACCGTGCCCAACTCATAATGCCTGCACATGAGCTGAAAGGAGTGGCAAATGAAAAATACAAACTTTTTGGAGCTGCCGTCCTGCTGTTGGTTGATGTCGTAGAGTTTGTCGAGCAGATTAAAATAATCTGTTTCCCATTTTTGCTGTTGACCATCGAAAGGGTCGCCTGGGCCACCGGTAGAAATGTAAATATCGTAACCAAGTGTGGGAATTTCGCCATTTCCTCGGGTGTCAAACACATCAAATTCCAGCTCCTGGTTGGCATGCTTGTAGTTTTCTCTGGCCAATATTTCTTTGATGGAACGCATGCCCTGGTTGCTGGCACCGTTGTACATATCGAGAATGGCAATGCGTAAAGGAAACTCCATACTTATGAATTCAGGCGAAGATGTTAGCGTCCGTGCAAATATCGCTTATTCTGACTTTGAAATTAACATCAGATTAATATTCACCTTACATTGGGAAGAACGGAAATTAAGCAAACAAATTCAATCTAACCTTCACTCCTACCCCACCCGACGCCAACGGGTAGAATTTGCATACACTTTTTGAAGTCGTTTCAACATTGGTTGCCATTTGGGTTGATCCAAATTTGGGTCTTCCACCAACACCTGATTGGCTGCCTGCCTGGTCAGTTCTATGGTTTTATGATCCTGGGCCAGGTCGGTAAACTTCAAACTCAAAATTCCACTTTGTTGTGTACCAGCCAAATCGCCAGGGCCACGCAGACGAAGATCGGCCTCGGCAATTTCGAAGCCATTGCTTGTGCGCACCATGGTTTCAAGTCGGGTTCTGCTGTCCTTCGACAATTTCACACCCGACATCAGTATGCAATAAGATTCTTCGGCACCTCGCCCAACCCTGCCCCGCAACTGGTGCAACTGCGACAAACCAAACCGTTCTGCACTTTCAATCAACATCACCGAGGCGTTTGGTACATTCACGCCAACTTCAATTACGGTTGTAGCCACCATCATGTGTGCCTGGCCTTGCACAAACTTGTCCATTTCGGCCTGCTTTTCCGATGATTTCAAGCGACCATGCACCATACAAATCTCGAATTCCGCAAAAGCCACTTTCAACTGCTCATAACCATCCATCAGGTTTTTAAAATCCAGCGTGGCCGATTCTTCAATCAAAGGATACACCACATAAATCTGCCTTCCTTTTTTGATCTCAGCTTTCAGAAAATCATACATCTGCGGCCTGCGGTTTTCCATCACATGGCGGGTTACAATGGGTTTTCTGCCTGGTGGCAATTGGTCAATCACCGACACATCGAGGTCGCCATAGACCGTCATGGCTAGTGTTCGGGGAATGGGAGTAGCTGTCATCACAAGCACATGAGGCCATATTTTCTCATTTTTGTCTCTCAGTTTTGCCCTTTGTTCCACGCCAAAACGATGCTGTTCGTCCACAATCACGAGCCCTGTTTGCCGAAAAGCTACTTTGTTTTCAATCAAGGCATGGGTACCCACCAACATGCTAATGGTGCCTGACTCTAAGCCCTCTGCAATGCGGGTTCGTTCAGACTTTTTGGTGGATCCGGTAAGCAAAGCCAACTCAATGCCAATGGCATTTGCATAGGTTTTCAAACCAGAAAAATGCTGTTGTGCCAAAATTTCGGTTGGTGCCATCAAAGCGGCTTGCAAGCCATTGTCCACCGCCATCAACATGCACAAAAAAGCTACCATCGTTTTGCCGCTGCCCACATCGCCCTGCAGCAGCCTGTTCATTTGTTTGCCCGAAGTCATATCTACCCTGATTTCCTTGATCACCCGCTTTTGGGCGTCAGTGAGCTCAAAAGGCATGTGGTTTTTGTAAAATTCGTTGAACCGGGTCAGTTTACTCAGCGAATATCCTTGTCGATCATATTTGTTGCTCACCCTGATTTTGTTCAGGTTCAATTGCAACATGAACAATTCTTCGAACTTGAATCGAAATCTGGCCAGGTCGGCTTCCCTTTTTTGCTTTGGCGCATGCATAAACCGATAGGCTTGTTGCCTACCAATAAGCCCATATTGTTGCCTGAATGCTTCAGGAAATATTTCAGGAATATCGAATTCAGGCCGATCGAGCAGGGTTTTGATGAGTTTATGCAACCCTCGGCTATCGAAATACCGGCGTTTCATTTTCTCGGTGCTGTTGTACACCGACTCGAAGGGATCTCTGGGTTTTTCAGGATTGTAAAGCTCTATCTCAGGGTGCGGAAAGCTGATTTTACCTTTAAAAATACTTGGTCGGCCACTCACCACCAAGAGCTTTTTGGGCACCAAGGTCGGCCTCACAAAGTCGAAGCCCTTGAACCAAACCAATTCAGCTTCACCTGTTTCTGTAGTCAAATAGGCCACCAGCCGCTTTGAAGTGCCTTCACCCACCATTTCAACATAATTCACTTCGCCCAGCAACTGAGCAAAAACCATTTCATGGTAAATGTCCTGAATGGAGTTGAAAACCGAGCGATCGATGTAGCGAAACGGAATCCAGTCGAGCAGGTCGCCAAAAGTGTGTATGCCCGCCTCCAACTTGAGCACCTCAGCCTTTTGAGGCCCAACTCCTTTCAGGTATTCTATGGGTGTGTCGGCAAACTGAGGCATAATGGAATATGGGTCAATGTTAATGATTAAATGAAAAGTTGCCACATTTCACCCTGAAAAAGCCTGAATTTAAGCTTTAGATTCAGGGTTTTTTCAATCAACTATTTTCCGGTTCAATTTTCCTTTAGTTTTGGCTGATTAACCAGCTACACACACCATGAAAAAATCGACACTCCTTTTGTTGTTGTTAAAATTCGTTTTCCCAACGCAAGCCCAATCCCTGTTCACGCCAGAAGTGTTGTGGCAATTTGGACTAATTTCGGAAACCGTGGCTTCGCCTGATGGCAGCAAAATCGCCTATGCCATGCGCAAAAACAACCTGGCCGAAAACACAGGCAACACCGACATATACATGATGGATGCAGATGGTAAAAATCTGCGCCAGCTTACCCAAACGCCCAAATCGGAAAGCAACCTGGCTTTCAGCAACGATGGCAGCAAGCTCTATTTTTTAAGTCCAGAAACAGGTGAAAACCAGATTCATGAATTGACTCTGACCACCAATGCCAAAACGCAGGTCACCAGCCAAAAGGGTGGTTTGAATGGATTCCAATTTTCGCCCCAGGGCACGCATCTGTTGTTTGTAGCCGATGTGAGTCTGGTGCCTTCCCTGAAAGACCAACACCCTGACTTGCCCAAAGCAACTGGTCAATTGTACGACGGTCTCATGCATCGCCATTGGAACGCCTGGGCAGATGGCACATTCAGCCATGTTTTTTTACAACAAGTAAACCAGGGTAAAGTGACAGGCGACGCATTAGACATCATGCTCTACGAAAAATTCGATTCGCCATTGAAGCCGTTTGGCGGCATGGAAGATGTGGTTTGGAGCCCCGACGGAGCCAAAATATTTTACACCTGCAAAAAGAAAAGCGGTGCTGCCAGTGCAACTTCTACCAATGCTGACATTTATGCATACACCCTTACAAGTGGGCAAACGCTAAACATAACCGCCTTCAATTCAGGCTATGACACACATCCAACACCTTCACCCGATGGCAAAAAACTAGCCTGGCTCAGCATGGCCAGAGATGGTTACGAGGCAGACAAAAACCGCATCATGATCATGGATTTAGCCACCAACAAAGCCAATGAAATAACCAAGGAATTTGAAGGACAACCTCATGATTTGGTGTGGTCTGCCAAAGGCGATATGCTGTACACCACCGCAGATTTTAAGGGAACGGTACAAATTTTCAGCTATTCGTTCAGGCCCACCAAAGAAATGAAACGCATGGTGCAACTCACGGAAGGAAACCACAATTATACCTCGTGTAGCTATATGAACAATGCAGCTAATCCATTCTTACTCAGCACCCGCATGAGCATGGTTGGCCCAAATGAAATTTTCACCATCAACCTGGCGCAAGGCACAGCTACACAGGTTTCTCAAGTCAATTCCACCTTGCTGGGAAGCCTTAAATTGGGCAAAGTGGAAAGCAGAAATGTGAAAGCCACCGATGGAAAAAACATTTTCACCTGGGTCATCTACCCTCCCGATTTCGATCCGGCGAAGAAATATCCGACACTGCTTTACTGTCAGGGTGGGCCACAAAGTATGGTGAGCCAGTTTTTTTCATTGCGTTGGAATTTTCAATTGATGGCTTCAAAAGGATACATTGTGGTGGCTCCAAATCGGCGTGGATTGCCAGGATTCGGGCAAGCCTGGAATGAGCAAATCAGTGGCGACTGGGGCGGACAAGCCATGAACGACCTGCTCTCAGCTATCGACGATGTGGCCAAAGAACCATTTGTAAACAAAGAAAAGCTGGGTGCCATTGGGGCAAGTTTCGGGGGCTACAGTGTGTACTGGTTAGCTGGAAACCACAACAAACGTTTTAAAACCTTCATTTCGCATTGCGGTGTGTTCAACCTTGAAAGCATGTATGCAGCAACAGAAGAAGTGTTTTTTGCAGATTTTGAAATGGGAGGCTCATACTGGAAAGAGCCAAAACCAGCCAGTTATGATGCATTCTCACCCCATAAATTCATTAAAAACTGGGACACACCCATGTTGGTTATTCACAATGACAAAGACTTTCGGGTTCCTGTCGGTGAAGGTTTGCAGGCCTTCACCGCAGCACAATTAAAAGGCATTCCATCGCAGTTTTTGTTCTTTCCCGACGAAGGCCACTGGGTAACCAAACCCCAAAACAGCGTACTCTGGAACCGGGTATTTTTCAACTGGCTGGAGAAGTGGTTGAAGTAGGTGAGCACTCTTTGTTGAAAGACTCAATTGACTCTGAACAGTTTGGAATCAAAATACCGAAAAAATGAACAGTGAGGAAACAAAAACTGAAACATAAACGTGTCTTTATCTTTATTCAAAAGGGTATTTCACACCGATTTCAGCCCTGATTTGATCCATCAATTCTAAAAGGGAAATTGAGAATACATGAGGCATTAATTCGCTTTCAATTTTTCCATCTTCCACACAGCGTTGCACTTCCAAAGCTTCATATTCAAATCCATTGACCAGGGGTGGAAAATTGAAAACTTCAGGTAATTCATTCCCTTCATTTCGAACAATCAAATTGGCTGGCCGCAGCCATTGTTCTTCAATCTCTATTTCACCTCTGTCAAAAACAAAACGAGCGGATGTTTTGGATTTATATCGAACGCTGGCCATCAACTGCGCTTTGCTTTTGTTTTCAAACTCCAGCTGTAGAAAAACAGCTTCATCCACGCCTGTCGAAGCTAAATCCGCTGAAACAGCTATTGAAGTTGGCTTTCCCAAAAAGAAGGTGGATAAAAAAAGGGGATAGATTCCAATGTCAAGTAAGGCTCCTCCAGCCAAATTGGGATTGAACAACCTAGAATCAGGATTGAAAATTGCCTTAAATCCAAAATCTGCTTGAATAAACTTGAGGGCTCCAAAATCTCCGTTAGCCTGAATTTCTTCAATAAATCTGATGTGCGGAAGAAAACGAGTCCACAAACCTTCCATTAAAAAAGTGTGGTTCTGATGCGAAGACTGCGTCATATTTAAGGCCTGATTAGCGTTTACCGCCAATGGCTTTTCGCAGAGCACCGGAACTTTTCGCTCCAATGCCAATAAGGTGTGTTCAAGGTGAAAATTATGAGGGGTGGCAATATAAACTGCATCAACCAACTTGCTTTCCAGCATCTGCGTGTAGCTACCAAAGGCTTTACCGCCAAACTGGCTCGTAAAGCTATCTGCTCGTTCTATGTCTCTTGAAGCAACGGCTGAAATAGTGGCTCCTGGCATCGCTCCAAGACCTAATGCAAACTTATGGGCAATGTGCCCAGGGCCAATAATGCCCCAGCGGAAAGGATTTGATGGCAAAGTAGACATGCCACAAATAACTACCTATTTACCTAACCAGGCAATTTGGCGAATTAATAGTAGCGAAAAGGGCAATCGATGGTTAGGCCAGCAGCCAACCTTTGGCTTGATTTACCGAAGCGAAAACCCGGTTTGCAATACCTTTTTGATTATTTTGATTTACGAATTGCTCCATGGTTAAGGTGCCAAACAAACTCTGCGGCATCACCAATGCCATTTTCTGGAGTTTGATACATTCTTTTTTAAGCAACTCGCTGCACCACAAAATGTCTTCTTGCGAAAGTGCGCCTTGCTTCCGGGTATCTGACAGCCAACTGAGCGAGTCCCCCTCTCGCATGTGCTGTTTGAAACACTCTATGCCTTTAAGAATTGTGAGTCTAAACTCTGAACTGGTTTGAGGAACGTGGTGCATTACGCAAACCGCTTGCGTAGTTTTGTCGAAGCCAACAGTCACGTATGGCTTCTGAAAATAAATGTTTTCCATGCTTCATGCATTTAATAATTAGTGCTTCTTCCTAATCTATGGCAAGGTAAACGAGCGGGTCCGGCATTCAATGCCATTTTTAAAGCATGATGTAAGATGTACGAATTTAAGGCAATTATTCATATTCCATAACGCAAATCTTAAGCTTTTATCGACTAAATAGGAATAACCATCGGCGAGTGAAATTTAAGGGGTATCTATTGCCATAAACACTATGCAATAAACTACAAGGAGAAACCAGAATTTACCTGAAAAAATGAATATCTTAAAGTCTACTCAGTTGCGTATTTTCAGGTTGTGCTATATGAGGCTAGCTATTAAGTAAAGTTTCCCGCTGACGCATTTGACCCGCTGGTATTCCAAACATCATTTTGAAGCGCCTGCAGAAGTAAGCGGTATCTTTAAATCCTACATCCTCTCCAATTTCTTTGATGCTTCTTTTGGAGGTTCGGAGCAAGGTCACCGCTTTTTCCATACGTTGGTATTCGATGTAATCCTGGGGATTGATTCCTGTGAGCATTTTGAAATACTGACCCACATAGTCTTCTGAAACCTCGGCTACATTGGCCAAAATTTTGTTAGACAGATCACTATTCATATTTTCTTTGATGAAGGCAAAAATCTTGAGCAGGCGTGGGTCTTTGAAGTAAGTGGAGTTGGTGGCCAGTTGTTCTACAAAAAGTCGATTATTCAAAATATACCTCAATATTTCAATCACAATCCGCTCAGTATTCAGTTTGATGGCTCTTTCCATCCCTGCATCTTTGTTGATGTGCTCTCTCATGAGGTCAAATATAATGCCTGAAATTCTATTGTTTTCGCTGATTTTGAACGGTTTGATATCCAGGGAAGAGAAGAAATTTACAGAGTCAAAAATGCGGGCATCGAAAGTTACATACGAATAGTTGTCCCCATCAACTTCAATTGGCGATACTGTCTTATTGATTTCGTAATAAGTATCAATGTTGTTCAAAAAGGTCTCTTGGCTCAGTTTTACAGCTTCTTTTGCAGAACCGTAAGTGAGCACAACAGGTGTGTTAGAAGGGATAAACAGCAATTCACCCGGAGACACTTTTTCCTTGTCTCGGCCAAAAGATATCTCACCTCTGTGCAGCAAAATGATGGTATTGTCTACATCCCTGAAGTTTTCCAGCGTGAGCGGCTTGATAATCCTGATGTTTCTGGATTTGATATGCCGTACACTCAGCGACTCAATGATTTTATTGTAATCTTCCATGATAGGCCGGTTTTTGGTGAGTTTCGTTTTAGTTTGTTTTTGCCTGATCGTTAGCTTCGAAGCAAGTCACGAGCAATCACAATTCTTTGAATTTCAGAAGTTCCTTCGTAAATCTGGGTTATTTTAGCATCACGCATCATACGTTCAACGTGATATTCCTTCACATAACCATAGCCACCGTGTACCTGAACAGCTTCTATGCTTACGTCCATAGCAACCTGTGAGGCAAATAGTTTTGCCATGGCGCTTGCTTTCGCAAAATCTTTCTTTTGGTCTTTCAAAGACGCTGCTTGCAAGCACAACAATCGTGCTGCATCAATTTTAGTAGCCATATCGGCTAGTTTAAACTGAATGGCCTGGTGTTGAGAAATAGGTTTTCCAAACGATCTTCGCTCTTTGGAGTAAGCCAAGGCCAATTCGTAAGCCCCACTAGCTATTCCCAATGCCTGGGCTGCTATGCCTATTCGTCCGCCATTGAGCACAGACATGGCGAACTTGAATCCGAATCCATCGTCGCCTATCCTGTTTTCCTTTGGAACGTTCACATCGGTAAACATCAGCGAATGCGTATCTGATCCTCGGATGCCTAATTTGTTTTCTTTAAGTCCAACTTCAAACCCAGGCATACCTTTTTCAACAATGAGGACATTGATTCCTTTGTGCCCCTGGTCTGGGTGAGTTTGCGCCATCACCAGATACACTGAAGCTGTACCGCCATTGGTAATCCAGTTTTTGTTTCCATTCAACAAATAATAGTCCCCTTTGTCTTCTGCTGTTGTACGCTGCGATGTAGCATCCGAACCAGCCTCAGGTTCAGACAAACAAAAGGCGCCAATAATTTCTCCCTTTGCTAAAGGTGCCAGGTATTTTTTCTTTTGCTCTTCTGTTCCATAAGTTTCTAGGCCCCAGCAAACCAACGAATTGTTCACTGACATGACCACAGAAGCAGACGCATCAACTTTTGAAATTTCTTCAATGGCCAATACATAACTCACGGTATCCATACCGCCACCACCATATGTTGGCGAGGTCATCATACCCATAAAGCCAAGGTCACCCATTTTCTTAATTTGCTCAGCCGGAAACTTTTGGTGTTCATCCCGCTCAATAACTCCTGGCAATAAATCGATTCTGGCAAATTCTCTGGCAGCGTCTCTGACAGCAATATGTTCTTCGGTCAGCTCAAAATTCATGGTTAGTCTGGTTATTACAAAAACTGATTAAAATACAATTAAAACCTTTGTTTTGTTCTTGTAAGGTGGCAAAAAAATTAAAAATATCCAAAAAAGAAAAACCTTCCCTGATTTAAGGAAGGTTTTTTGAAATTGGAGGATTCCAAGAATTAATCCCTACTTCGGCCCATGAGGAGCATTACGTAGTATAAAAGGGTAACCAAGGACGAAATGGCACTGATTACATAAGTCATTGCAGCCCACCATAAGGCGTCTTTTGCCATAGCTCTTTCAGGCTGAGTAACAATGCCTCGGTTTGTCATCCAGGCCAAAGCTCGGGCACTTGCGTCAAACTCGACAGGAAGTGTGATAAAACTAAACAAGGTCGTTAAAGCAAAGAATGCAACTCCAATAGCCAAAGGAATCGGTGTGGTTTGCAATAAAAATATACCACCAAAAATAATCCAGGGCATGATGGTGGAAGTGACTGTGAGCACAGGCACCATGGCAGACCTGAATTGCAAAAAACTATAAGCCGTGGCATGTTGAACAGCGTGACCACATTCGTGGGCAGCCACCGCAGCAGCAGCAGCATTTCGGCCATAAAACACATCGTGGCTCAGGTTCACAGTTCTGTCAGATGGATTGTAATGGTCGGTAAGTTGCCCGTTTACGGATATGATCTGCACATCGCTGATGCCATTGTCAGTCAGCATGAGTTTGGCCACTTCGGCTCCTGTTAGATTGGAAGAAAGTTGCGTTTGGCTGTATTTGGCAAACTTCGATTTTAATCGCATTTGCACCAACCAACTGATGATCATGAAAAAGATGAATATGAATAACATGCTTTTTGAGGTTTGCGGTGAATTACGTGTTTTTAATTTTGGAAATAATGGAAGAAGTAGAAAACCCGTCTACAAATGCTATTGTTTTCACTTCGCCCCCATGCTGTATAACAAAATCTGCGCCTACTATATTATCCAAGGTGTAGTCAGCGCCTTTTGTCAAAATGTCAGGTTTCAGCAGTTGGATGAGTTCCAGTGGAGTAGGTTCGTCGAAAAGAACAACCAAATCCACAAACTGAAAAGCCGCCATTACCCTGGCTCTGCTGAGTTCCAGGCAAATGGGTCGGTTTGGCCCTTTGATGCGTGAAACAGAAGCATCAGTATTTAGACCAACCACCAATTTATCTCCCAGATTACGGGCTTTTTGCAAGTAATCGACATGGCCTAAATGAACAATGTCGAAGCAGCCGTTTGTAAAAACAATGTTAAGCCCACTATCTTGCCATTTTTCAACAATATTTCGAGCGTCGGTTCGGTTCTGGATTTTATATTCTGTTTCCATTATGCTGCAACTTCTTGTTTTTTAGAAATGGAAGCACCTAAAGCCAAGCAAATTCCACCTACTAAAATGGTAAACACCATTTGACTGGCATGCATCGCTGTAGCCGCTGATAGTCCTATTGTTAACTCAATAGCATAAAAACTGGCCAAAACTTTGGAAATCATAAAGTGAAAAGGACCAATTCCGCCCTGGCTTGGAGCCACCATACCAAAGCTGCCAGCTACAAACACCATCAAGGCTGCGCTGAGGTTCAAAACAGAAGTAGACTCAAAAGCCATTAAGCTAATGTAGGTGCTGCTAAAAAATCCTAGCCAAATCACAAAGGTGTAGACCAGGTACAATCCCGGATTTTTTAATTTCAGAATGCCAAAAATCCCTATCCATATGCCGATTAAGAACCCGAACAATTTTTGAAATATGGCTATTTCCAACAAGCGCTTGCGATAGGCAAATGCTATAGCTACCAAAACAAGCACAACCACCACAGCCAAAACCATCCAATTTCCATACGATGATCGGCCAGACTCAGTCGTTTGGCCAGGTTGAATGATATCCAGGAAAAACCGGGTAAGGCGATCGAACTCCAACAAGAAGGCCAAAGCCGTTATGCCCAGCAACATCACCAGGTCAATCACCCTTTCACCCAATACCGTTCCCAGCGACACATTCACAGGAATTTTATCTGTTTTATACAACATGCTGCACCTGGCTACTTCACCTGCTCTGGGCAAAATAAAATTCCAGAAATAACCAGTCATTACTGCAATGAAGCCATTTTTCGTGCTGGCTTTGTAGCCAATCGAATCAAATACAAGACTCCAGCGGGCAGCCCTGATCCAATGGCTAATGGCAAGGGGTACCAAGGATACGCCTAACCAAAAAAAGTTGGCGTTTTTGATTTCTTCCCAGGTTTTTTCAAGATCCTGACCCTTGAATGCCCAATAGATAAGCAGGGCCGAAATGCCGATAGAAAGAAAATAGGTGAGAAATTTTTTCAAAAGTAAAATGAATAACTGCGGCAAAAGTAAATGAGACAAGTCAGTAAAGTGCGATGTAGGTCGGATTAATCCATATTTAACGCAATATTAACAAACCAGAAAGGTGAATCGCTGCCTTTAAAGGGTTGAAATGCAACAGGCTTTTTTACATTTGCCACCGGATACTAAAACAATTAACCTTCAATTTTTGCCAGTATGGCCAAGTTTTCCAGAATAGAAGTTGCACTCAAAGCCAAAGAGACAGGCATGGTGCCGGTTTTTTATCACGCCGATTCGGCAACAGCCATTCAGGTACTTTCAGCTTGCTACCATGGTGGAGTCAGGGTGTTTGAATTTACAAACAGGGGCGATTTCGCCCACGAAACTTTTGCTGAATTGGTGAAATATGCCCGCAAAAATCTACCAGAACTTGCCATCGGCGCAGGCACGGTGGTAGACGCAGCAACAGCAGCCTTGTACATTCAATTGGGTGCCGATTTCATTGTTTCTCCGGTTGTGAAAGAAGATATGGCCGTGGTTTGCAATCGCCGGAAAATAGCCTGGATGCCGGGCTGCGCTACATTGACAGAGATTTCGAAAGCTGAAGAATTGGGTGCAGAGATTGTAAAAATATTTCCAGGTTTTGTGCTTGGGCCTGAGTTTGTAAAGGCTGCATTGGCGCCTTTTCCCTGGTCGAGCATCATGCCAACGGGCGGGGTGGAACCGACAGAGGAAAGCCTGACTGCCTGGTTCAAAGCCGGAGTTTGGTGTGTGGGCATGGGCTCTCAGCTTTTTCCAAAATCTTTGATGGACAGCGGAGATTACGGCCAGATTACCCAAAAAGTGCAGGCTGCTTTGCAAATCATCAGCAACATCAGAAAAAGCTGATTGCAGCTTTTCGATTTCCCGTTCTTCGTTTTCAAACAACACAACAACACCTAATTCATGAATCAACAAGCAACTTCACATACCGGCAATTTTCGCTGGACCATTTGCGCTTTGCTTTTTTTCGCCACTACCATCAACTACCTCGATCGGCAAGTTTTGAGTTTACTGGCACCTGATTTGTCGAAAGAGTTTAACTGGAGCAATTCCGACTACGCCAACATCACTTCAGTTTTTCAGTTTGCCTATGCCATTTCCATGCTTGTGGCAGGTAGGTTTATCGACAAATTGGGCACCAAAAAGGGATTTATCTGGGCGATTATCATTTGGTCACTTGCGGCCATTATGCACGCTTATGCCATTGAAATAGGAACTGCCTTTGCTCCGCTTTTCTCTTTGTTCGGGCTGTCTGTTTCTATATCAATCATTGGTTTCATGGTTTCGAGGGCTGTATTAGCGTTTGGTGAGGCAGGCAATTTTCCGGCAGCCATTAAAGCAACTGCGGAGTATTTTCCTAAAAAAGAACGATCGCTTGCAACCGGCATTTTCAACTCTGGCGCCAATGTCGGGGCCATTTTAGCTCCTCTTACTGTTCCCTGGTTGGCTGCAAACTATGGTTGGCAATCAGCATTTATTGTAGTGGGTGCAGTTGGCTTTTTATGGCTCATCTTATGGATCATTTTCTACGAAAGGCCAGAAATCCAAAAAAGAATGAGCAAAAGCGAACTCGACTACATCCTAACCGATGTGGAAGCTACAGAAGTTTCGGTTGGAGAAGAAACCAAAGTGCCCTGGTTCAAACTTTTGGGCTACAAACAAACATGGGCTTTTGTGTTTGGCAAATTCATGACCGATGGGGTTTGGTGGTTCTTTTTATTCTGGCTACCCAAATACCTGGAAGCACAATATGGCATGGTAAAAACGGAAATCATGCTGCCCCTGGCTGTGCTGTATAGCATGACCATGTTTGGCAGTATTGGCGGCGGCTGGTTTCCAACCTATTTCATCAAAAAAGGCTACACGGCCTACGATGGCAGAATGAAAGCCATGTTGCTCATTGCATTGGTGCCACTTGTGGTGCTGGCTGCTCAGCCTTTGGGTTCCATCAGTTTTTGGATTCCGGTGATTTTAATTGGCATCGGCGCATCAGCTCACCAAGCCTGGTCGGCCAACATTTTCACCACCGTTTCGGATATGTTTCCCAAAAAGGCTGTTGGATCCATCGTTGGAATCGGCGGCATGGCTGGAGGCATTGGCGGGGTGTTGATTTCGAAGTCAGGCGGTGCTTTGTTCGATTATTACAAAGGATTGGGTCACATCCAAACCGGTTACACCATTATGTTCACAGTGTGTGCAGTTGCCTACCTCATTGCCTGGTCAGTGATGAAGTCGCTGGTTCCGAAATACAAACCGATTACAGATTTATAGTTCAGCCTTCAGGTAAAAAGGCATTTGCAAGCGGCCAAAGTTCTTCGCTCACAGGTCTGCCGGCAGCTTGTCGTTCAAATGCAAACTGGCGCAAACTTTCGGCCAGGTTTGCATTGTGACGTTCGTGCAATCCGATGATTTTTGCCAATTGAAATCCATTGAACAAGGCTTTGAGGATAAGTTGATTCCAGCCGGTTTCGTCGAAATACAGAGCTGGAAATGGGTTGTGGTGAGCTAGTGCCAAAAACACTTCTGCTACATTCGAACGGGTTGCAAATCTTGCCAAGGGCTCAAATTGAGCAGGATTATTTAATAATGACAAGGATTTCAAAAGGCTTGCCTGTTCAGATGGAGTACCTGGGTGGAACTGTTGTTCAACTAACTGTAGAAAAATTTCAGCATCGATTTGCTGCTGCAACTTCAATAAGGCAAGCAACCGGGCAAGATCTTGCTGGTTCCAACCCGTAAAGTCGATATCAGGATATTCTGACTTTAGAAAAACAAGCTGTTCTGCTGAAACCGGTTCAACTGAAATTTTTTTTCCGATAGCATTAAAGAAAATGAAGAACCGCTCTTTTTCAAGATTTTCAAGATTTTCCGAAAACCAGCTGAGTTGGGGGAAAAGTGCTTGAGCAAATTTAATCGAAAACATAAGGCGACAAACTTACCGCTTTCCTACTCTACTGTTTCCGATTCGGAAGAAAATGGTTGTGCCCCGGTGTAATCGACTTCGAAAACAGAATCTTTTCCTTTCACCCGCATCAATCCACCTTGGAGTGTAAGCCATGGTCCAGAAAATACCGGCCAAATGCCTGCCAGATCAACAGGTTTTTGATTTACAGTTACTGAGGGCATTTTGGCAAAACCTTCGCCGGATGGCCAGGTTGGTTGCTTGAAAGGAGGTGCCGCAATGGTAACCTGCTGACTTTGTGGACCAAAACCCCAATCTACAATAGCTTCTTCAAATCGGCCATTGGTTTGAAAAACGACTTGAATTTCATCGCCATCTGCTGAATTAAACACCACGCCTTTGCCATCCTGGGTGAGTTTCAGATCTGCCTTTTCGGCTAAAAATTTCAACTCATTCATATTTTTGCATTCGCTTGGATCGAAAGCTACCAACACAAAACCACACAGGGCATCGAATTGGCCTTCGTTGAGCCAAATAAATTCATCCTTTTCATCTGCCTTTCCAACACTTTTCGCAAACGATGATTTGGCTATGGGGTACGCTGCCACATAAGTTTTTCCTACCTGAGCCAGTTGAATGCCAGTTGAAGTCTTTTTCCAGACGATGGCTTTAGTACCAATAAGAAAACTGTAAGGACTTTTTAACTCATCTACTTTTATGGACCCCACCACATTACGCTTATCAATTTCATCCGGGAATCGTTTCTCAAAATCTTTTCGCCAACTCTCTTTCCATGCATCGATAGCTGCATAAACCTGCTGGTTCAGTTCTTTGTAGTTTGCAGGCATCCTGGTGAGTTGAAATAAAATATTTTTATGTTGAAAAAACTGGGTGTATGGGTCACGCACTTTTGCCTTCAGTCCTCCCGTAAAGGGTCCATTGCCCGACAGCGAAATCAATTCATTTTTTGCAGAATTACTTACCAATTTCCAATTTACAATCTGAGATGTGGAACCAGAAAAACCTCCGTAAGGACTGCTCGAAGCACCTAAAGTAAACTGGTTGTGCACAAAAAGCCATTGCTTTACAAAAGAAGGCTCTTCGAATAAATAGGAAGTTTTCGACTGCTGAAACCAAGCTGGTTTGTCCAATTTTGTTTTGCGCCCCAAATCCAGCAAAGCCTTGGCGGGCCTGTAGCCTGTGGTGGCCAAATACACAGATTGAATAAATTGCTGCTGTTTATGATGGAAAGTAAAACTGGTATCTGCCGAAAACATCATCAGATTAAAATAATAGGAAGCGCCAGAATACGTATTGAGGTTTCCACGCATTTCGCTACCACTCACCGCACCGTTAAAATTATGTAAAGCCAACTCTGCCACATAATAATCCACCACTGCCTTGGCTGCATTCCGCACTTTGGGGTCGTCGGCAAAGTCGTACAAATTGAGCCAGCCCAACAAATTATACACTTCGTAGCTACTCGAGTTCCATTCGCCTGTGCCTACCTGGTAGATTTTTTTGGACCAATAAAAAACCCAGTTCTCTAAGCTGTCTCTTTGCATAGCAGCTTTGGCGTCATTAGGATTGCTTTTTAAGTGTTCCTGAACGTATAAATACCCACTGGTGCGGGCCATATTGATGTGGTTTTCAGTACCTTCAGACGTGAAAAAATTATGGCTATCGTTTCGCTTGAGAACCATATCAATGATTTTGGCCTTGTAGGTTTTAACAGCAGGTGCATCCGGATATTGAAGCATGATGCGAGCCATGCCCACCAAGGTGAAGTGAAAAGGACTATGATCTACAAACATTCCTACCCAGCGGTTTGCCTGCGCATCTTTTATTCCGTACCTATGAAACCTGGCAAGTGTTTTAGGCCAGTAGTATTTCTCCGGATCTCCAATATCTGGCGAGGGTGGCTCGTACACATCGGCAACCTCTTTCACCAGTTTTTTGATCTTGATCTGAAACAACTTTTCTTCATCATCTATACCAAAGGCGTTTAACCCAAAGCAAAAAATGAAGGCAAATAAGCAGTTGTGTGAAAGAAAACTTTTCAAGGTTAATTTTCGGAATAATGTTGAAGATAAAGCACCAGGTTGTCGAACTTTTTCAACAGCAAATCAGGTGTTTGATGTGCCAAAAGTTCGTTTCTACTGGTTTCTGCCAAGTTCAAAAATTCCGGCAAATGGGTCAATCGTGCTGCGGTCAATGCTCTGAAACTTGCAGGAAAACGGTTATAGGCCATGCCGGGAAATAAACTTTTCTCCAAATTTAACAATTCGGCTGTTTTGCTCAATTGCCCATAGTTGTCCAGAAACTGAAAGGCACTTGCCCTAAATGTGGCAAAAACTTGGCTAAGTGCTTTGTTGAGCTCCACCATGCTGTGGATGGTGAATCGTAAGGGCAAATGGGGGTCGAACGTATAAAGTGGGAGAATGCAGGTGAGGCTTTGTTCTTGGTTGCCCAATCGGCCTGGAAGAAACTGGTTTACAATGCTTTCTATTTTGTTAATCCTGACGGCAACATTCACTTCAAGCACCATACTTCTTTCATAAAAGGTAGGCAAGATAACAGCCGCCGTGAAGCCATTCACTTGCGTTTTTCTATACTGATTCCATGCTTTGAAAGGCACATAATTGAAATCTTCGAAGAAATCAGTGAACCGAATATTAAGATAATCCTTCTCTGAAAAATCGACCATAGTCAAAAAGCGGATTGAAATTGTGGCTAACAAACAAGCCCGCAAGGAAAGAAGTTTTCAAATGGCAGCATCCATCTCTCATGCAAACGCTGGTGTGGTTTGGCAAATGATTGGGCAAAAGCTAATCTTGTGGGCAAATTGATCAACACTAATTTTTGAGACCATGCGTCAACCTATTTTAAAAGTTCAGCCGAACGATAACGTGATTGTAGCCCTTCAGGATTTGAAAGCAGGCGAAATAGTGGTTTGGGAATCAGAATCTTTCACGCTTACAGACAACATTCCGGCAAAACACAAATTTGTAACCTCCCATTTACAACCGGGCAATGAAGTACTGATGTATGGCGTGTTGGTTGGGAAAGCGTCGAAACCCATTCAAAAAGGCGGACTTATTTCCACCGAAAATCTGAAACATGCGGCTGCTGACTTTTTCACCAAAACCAAAGACTATTCCTGGACACCACCCGATGTTTCGGCCTACAGCTACCGAACTTTTAATGGATTTAATAGAAGCGATGGCCGGGTTGGCACAGCCAATTATTGGGTGTTTGTACCAACGGTATTTTGCGAAAACAGAAACCTGGAATTTATTCAAGATGCCCTGAACAAAGAATTGGGCTATGGCAAAACAGACAAGTATAAAAATCAAGCCCGCAAGCTGGTCGACATGTTGCAGGCAGGTGCCTCGGCTGAGGAGATTGCGAACAATAAGTTTGAGCTGTCATCAACAGACATTTCGACCAAACGGGTATTTGAAAACATAGATGGGATTAAATTTCTGACCCACCAGGGCGGTTGTGGTGGAACCCGGCAGGATTCTGCTGTGCTGAGCAAATTGCTGGCTTCCTACATCGATCACCCGAATGTGGCGGGAGCTACCATTTTAAGTCTGGGTTGCCAACATTTGCAACTTGATGATTTTGTGGCAGAAATAAAGGTTCGAAATCCATATTTCGACAAGCCTATTTTCACATTTGAACAACAAAAAACCAAATCAGAAGAAGCGCTGATAGCCGAAGCCATCAGCAGCACGTTTGTGGGATTGATGGAGGCCAACAAGCAAACCCGCCAACCGGCACCGCTCTCGAAATTAGTCTTGGGCGTGAAGTGTGGCGGCTCTGATGGGTTTTCTGGTATTTCGGCAAATCCTGCTGTGGGCTACACGTCTGATTTACTGGTGGCCCTGGGTGGTTCGGTGTTGTTGGCCGAATTTCCGGAACTGTGTGGTGTAGAACAGGAACTGGCCGACCGCTGTGTGGACAAACAAACAGCAGAAAAATTCATCCATTTGATGAAAGCTTACGATGCCCAGGCGCATGCGGTGGGCTCTGGTTTTGATATGAATCCTTCGCCAGGAAATATCAGGGATGGCTTGATTACCGACGCCATCAAATCGGCTGGAGCGGCCAAAAAAGGAGGCACGGCTCCCATTGTAGATGTGCTCGACTACACAGAACCCGTTACTAAACCTGGGCTAAACCTGGTTTGCACACCCGGCAATGATGTAGAAGCCACTACTGGAAAAACGGCTTCTGGAGCCACCTTGATTTTGTTTACCACAGGCCTTGGCACCCCAACCGGAAACCCGATTTGTCCGGTGATTAAAGTTGCCACCAATACCCAACTCGCCACCCGCATGGCAGACATCATCGACATCGACACAGGCGCCATTATCAGAGGCGAGGCCAGTGTGGAAAGCATGGGCGAAGACATACTTGACTATGTGATTCGGGCAGCCAGCGGAGATGTAATACCCAAAGCGGTGCAGCTGCAACAGGATGATTTTATTCCCTGGAAGCGGGGGGTGTCGTTGTAGGGTCATTTGGTTTTGAAAGCGATATTTTGTTTTTTGATAAAAAATCAACGTAGAGAAATATGTGTTAAATTTGATCTCAAATAGCATAAGAAATGGAGTATTTATTGAAACTTCCAGATGGCAAGCAAGTACCTCAATCCGTGAAGGATTGGGTTGCAACTGAAGGCGGCAGTATTGAAGCTATGCCCAATATGAATGAATTAGGAATACCAAATGGTAAAGTTCTGACTGACAGCCAACTCAATGCTGTTATTGAACAATCTCTGCAATCGAAATCGCAATCCCTTCAAGAATTTAGCAAACAGATTCGCCATAATAGGCATGGAGGTTGAAATAGAAATTTCGGATAGTGCGCAAAAAATGATTCAAAGCTACCTCGATTGGTGGGAAGCTAGAAATACTCCTGGAAGTGGCGTTCGCTTCTATGTTGAGCTTGATGCCTTTTTATGGAATCTAACGAAGTCTTTTCCATATTATAGCCCTTGTGCCAACCAAATACTTAAGTCGAAAAACCTTTTTTGCACTCAATTCAGGACTTGGCTGATTCCATTTCGAGTTCATGATCAAAGAATTAATATCATTGGATTCATCCACATTGATAATTTAATAAGTGAAGTTCAATGGACGGAACTTTGATGCTCTCCCAAACTTTGTTGCTTGAAAAATTTCCTGGAAAAGGGGGCTGGACTTATGTGGAGCTGAAAAGCACTGCAGCCGACCAACTGCGCCTTGGTTCGTGTCTCACTAAACTGTTAAAATTCAATAACTTAAACTCTAAAAGATGTTTCGTGAGACAGGAAACATGGCAATTGCGTTTTGGATTCAACCAATTCAAGGGTCTTCAATTGTTTGGAGGGTAGCGTTTTGGATTCAACCACTTCAAGGGTCTTCGACCACTTGAAGGGTGAGCAACTGCAACAACTATAAAAAAAATCCCGGCCATTGCTGACCGGGATTTTAAATGTGAGTGCGTAAGTGATGTGTTACTTCACGAACCTAAATACTTTTTGGCTGCCGGCCACATTGACCCGCATCAAGTAATAGCCCGCCTGCAATGAACCGGTGTTCACCACCAATTGCTGAGGTTGCAATTCGTAGTTCACGTTTTCAATGGCTTTTCCTTGGGTGTTGTACAATTGAACCGTTGTGTTCTGGTTATTCATGGCAGCGTTAGCAAACGACACTGTCAATTCCGAAGCACCATTCAATGGATTTGGATACAACTTGGCAGAGCGAAGGAAATCCATGGCATCTGTTGCAGTTACTACTGGTGTGATTCTGGTAAACCTTCTCACTTCTGAGAAAGTGAATAAAGTTCCTTGGGTTACTCTGGTTGTAAAAGTTGTAACTCCGGAAATGGTCGGTGGCACCTCCCAGGTATAGCTGGCGGTTGAATCGTCCAGATCAAACTCTAGGTTTGCTGCCACTCTTTCGCTGTTTTTGTAGAAATCTACCCTTGCATTTTCTAAGTCACCTTGCTCCATTTTCACCACCAATCGGTAAGAAACCAAACCTTGATCAAACGTGGTGTCGGCAGCTGGCCTATTTAAGTTAACGATGGGGTAAATAGTAGATTCTGCGCAAGGTCCGGAAACTTCAGGCGTTTGAGGACTATCTAAATTTGGATCAACGCCTCTGTACGTTGGCGTTCTGAAACCAGTATTGTTGTCAGGATCAAAAAACACATGGCAGCTGATGTTAGCACCTGTAGTCCCCATGCCCGTATTGTTTCTGATAACGCCTCTGGCTCCTCCTCGGCTACCAATAGCCTGTATATTGCCTACATTGGTATTTCCTTCCATTAAAAAATTATTGAGGTAGTAAGATGTTCCATTTGTATTTGCAACTACATAAAGGGTATTGCCTCTCACATCGTTGTTTAGTATTTTCAGGTTGCTGATATCCCGCATTTTATAGATGCCAATGTAGTTGGCCGTCATATTGTTCGAAATGGTGTAGTCGTTTACTGGTGTTCCCCCGCAACATTCCTGCAACAAAATTCCCTCACCGTCAGTGGACAAATAACCTTGTACATAGTTTCTGGTTGTCTCGATATCATTACTGTCCACGATAACCTGCCAGCCGGAAAAGTCGATTCCTCTGTTTTCAAGTGTGGTAGCACCTTGCGGGGTAATTAACCCAGTTGGGCCTGTGAAATTTTCATATTCAGGAAGTACTTTTAAAGAATCATCTCGGGTAATGTTTCCCTTTATCACCAATCCAATACCTGCTGCAATAACGCCCACTCTAGATGTTTTATACACCCAATTGTCCAACACTTCAAAGCCTGTTCTGTACAAATCGGGCTCGGTTTCCGGGGTACCATAGGTTGCAACTCCTGCCACCCTATATCTGCCAGTAGTATCCTGGTAAATTTTACCCCTGTTCAATGAAATGCCATAGTGATCGTTAAAGTTAAACTGGGCTCTCCATCCTGTTCCGATTGTTCTTTCTGTTAATCTGATCCAATTGCTGGTGCCTCTGCGCTGAATCACATAATTTGGCATTTCAAAGCTGTCGGCAGGGCCATCGTTCAAGCGGTTGTTGGCAATAACACAATTGGCAAAAAGGAAAATTTCAATGTTCGCTGAAAACCTCCAGGGAAAAACCTGCCAGGGTCTTTGATTCACACTCGGTACTCCACCATCGAGAATCACAGCATTGTTGCTGCGGCAGCCAAATACGATTACATTTCGGTTCTTCTGAATGGGTTGAGGCGTAGTATGTGGCAACCCAGGGGTAAAGTTGTATCTGGGTTGAAAACTGATGTAGGCCCTGTTGATATCCAAATTCACCAAGCCAGCATTGCTACATTCAAATTCGCTTGAAATACCTTTGAATGCTTTTTTGCGATCGTTTCCAGTTCCCCCGTTGGCGTTGGTATCTAATTCAAACCTTGGAAAAACCAATTTTGATGGCGGATTGTAATTTACTTGTCGTGCATCGGTGATTCCAGTTGGTTCTTCACCCCTCAGTATTACACCTGATTTCATTTTCAAGTGACCAGTTAAATTGTAAGTACCAGCAGGGAAAAACAAAACACCGCCTCCATTGGCATGAATGGTATTGATACCTGTTTGTACTGCTGCCGAATCGTCGAGGTTGTCATTTGGAATGGCTCCAAAACTCAACACTGAAGTTACTGCAGACCATTTTAGGCTGTCGGTCCAGTGTCCCACACCGCCATACCTGGCTTTGTAGGGGTTGTTGTTTGGCTGCGCCAAAACCGCAGTTGACACAAAAAACAGAAGCGCAAAAAGTCTTGAAAATGTCATGTTGATTTTTTAGTGTATTACCAGACAAATATAACCTACAAATCACCACCGAATGGAATGAATCCATTTGATTAGTGCTTCTGGACACAGATATTAATCAGGAAACCAGGGCATTATTTACCGATTCCCAAGTGTAATTCGCTCATTATCAAATTTCTAAAGCAAGTTTCACTGGCTTTACTTAGACTTTTCAAAATAGCGTCTTTTATTACTTGTCCAAAATCTGAATAGTTTACCAAGTTATAAAACACATTAATTATTATCAACAAAAGAAATAGTCTATTCACATCCCTGGTTGGAAAGCGCACATCATTCTCCAATCATGGAAACAGGTTCCAAGTTCTTTTCCTTTCTAAGCTTGTACTTCACCACGGCATGTTCATCCAAAATCTGAATGGCTTCTTTTATAGAATCGGTGATGTAAATGAGATCAAGATCGCCAGGGCTAACAGTTCCTCGCTCTTTCATTCTGTTGAGCATTTGAATAATGGGCTCCCAATATTCACGACCCATGAGAATGATGGGAAAGTCGTTTATTTTTCCGGTTTGAATAAGTGTGGCGGCTTCAAACAGTTCATCGAGCGTACCCATGCCGCCTGGCATAATGATGAAGGCATAAGAATACTTAAACATCAGCACTTTACGGGTGAAGAAGTACCTGCACTCCATCCATTTGTCTAAATATGGATTGGCATATTGCTCATGTGGCAATTTGATATTGATGCCCACCGATCGACCACCTGCTTCCTTGGCTCCCATGTTGGCGGCTTCCATAATACCTGGGCCGCCACCGGTCATTACCGTGAAGCCAAGCTTTGAAACAGCAGCCCCCATCTTTCGGGCCATGTCAAAATAAGGATCATCTTTTGGAGTACGGGCCGAACCAAAAATAGTTACACAAGGACCTACGAAATGAAACATACGGAATCCTTTGATGAACTCGATCAGCATTTTCAAGGTAAACCAAAACTCCCTGGATCGGGAACGGGGTCCTTCTAAAAATGTGCCTTCCGTCGACACATGGGCATCTGCATTTTGATCTATTTTCTGCTGCGTTTCAGTGTGGTTTGTGCTCATAGAATAATGATAAGGAACAATTTACGTGTGCAAATCAATCCAAATTTTAAGATAAAGCCTGTTTTTGAATTTACTTTGCAGGATTGAAAACCGCATCACTATGATTTTGTTGGCACAGCAGATCAACTATTTCCCTATGATGGTGCCCCTGCTTGGGGTATTGGTTCCTTTTGTGATTCGCTGGATCGACAACCTCAACAAACACAAAAAAGCCAGACAACTGATCGATTTGGTGAAAACCAGAGACGAATTGAGTGAATTGTTGCTGTTAAAAAGAGAAGCAGGTGGGCCTCAAAATGCCTTACTCATCAGGCGAATGGAAGTGATGCTCTTCGACCTGGACAAACAAATTAGAACGACAGGCAGGCAATACAAAATTCAACCCTATATTCTGCTCATCGCTGTTGAAATCATATTTTTTATCAGTGGCATGTACTTTGGCATTCTGGTGTGGATGGACAAAATCATTAGTGGAAAATCGCACGAAAACAATGTTCCCTTTTTAGAAGGCATTTTCGGATCGCCAGGGGCAAGAATTTCATTGCTATTGATTTACGTAACTTTCTCAGTGTACTGGGTAATAAAACGAGAAGTGAAAATTCAGAAGAAATATGGTCGCAAATGGGTGTTCAACCTGGTAATGCTTGCATTTTTCAACCTGACTTTTGTGGCTGTTACTTTGCTGTTTAGCCTGTTGCTATCACTTCTCGACTTTATCAATCCATGGTTTTAAGGAATGCTTGGATAGAAAGTCAAAATACGTTGATGCATAATTCCATTTCAACAATTTAGCCATTGATTATCAAATACATAGTCATCAAACTTTGGATTTCTTAAATAAAACAACCTAACTTTATCACTCGCAAAGCAACCCAAACATGAGCAGTATTCGGTTTTTCATCTTGCTGGTTTTTGTTTTTATAGTTTCCTTGAATAGGATGAATGCAGCTATTTCTGTTGCAGAAACCATACCTGTGCCTACACATATCACATTGGGAACTGGAGAATTTTTACTGAATGGTGAATGCGGAACAAATTTCACCAACGACAATTTCGACGTGGCGCAATGGTTCAGGCATGAATTATTCAGGTTGGCAGGCATTAAACTCGCCCTCCCAGGCTCAACACCAGCTCGCACCATTTTCCTGATTCAAAATGAGAAATTGCCCGATTCCCTGGGTAAAGAAGGTTATTTGCTTTCCATTTCTCCCGACAAAATTGAAGTAAAAGCTCGCCATAGCCGGGGATTGTTTTACGGACTTACCACCCTGCTTCAAGCCGCTTGGTTGGGACAAAAAAACGATCAGGTTGCCATAACCTGCGCAGAAGTGATAGACAAGCCAACTTTTGCCTGGAGAGGCATGCACCTGGATGTGGCCAGGCATTTTTTCACCGCCGACGAAGTGAAAAAATACATGGATTACATGTCGCTTTTTAAGATGAACACGTTGCACCTTCACTTGAATGACGACCAAGGATGGAGGTTAGACATTGAGGCTTTTCCAAAGCTAACAAGAGTTGGTTCTAAACGAAGAAGAACATTGGTAGGCCATTTAAAAGATAAACCTGAAAAATACAAAAGCACGCCCGTAGAAGGCTTTTACACCAAAGCCGATATTCAAAATTTGGTGGACTATGCTCGTAGGAGGCAAATCAATATTGTACCTGAAATTGATTTCCCCGGCCACATGCAGGCTGCTATAGCCGCATATCCTTGGCTGGGAAGCACAAAAGAGCCCATAGATGTGTGGGACAAATGGGGAGTGAGCGAAAATATCATGGTTCCTTCCGATTCGTCTATTCAATTTTTGAAACAAGTTTTCACCGAAGTGGCCGACATGTTTCCAGGAAAATATATACACATCGGCGGAGATGAAGCCGTGAAAAAGCAATGGGAAAACAACGATCAGGTGAAAAAAGTCATGGAAATCAAAGGAATAACTGAGCTTGAAAAATTGCAGGCCTGGATGATTAATGAAATCAGAAAACATGTGAAACCCATGGGCAAAAAACTTATTGGTTGGGACGAAATTGTGGAAGGCCAAGCCGATACCAGCGTTACTGTGATGGTTTGGAGAGCCTGGGGAGGTAAAAAAACAGCCGCAGAGGCGACTGCAAAAGGTTATGACGTTATTCTTACGCCTACCGAATATTGTTATTTTGATTATTACCAAAGCAGCAAAAAACCGCAACCATTGGCTATTGGCGGCATGTTGCCTCTGAGCAAAGTGTACAGTTTTACACCCTTTGAAAGTGTGGCTCCAGAACATAAAAATAAAGTCAAAGGTGTGCAAGGCAACGTTTGGACGGAATACATGCCCACGTTTGCCCAAGTGGAGTATATGGCCATGCCACGCATGTTTGCTTTGAGCGAGATAGGCTGGACCAATCCGGTGGTCAAAAATCATTATGATTTCAAAGAGCGCACTGCCAAGCTTTGCACTAAGTTTAAGGAAATGAGGGTGATCTGTGGCCCGATTGAATAGCGAAATTTACTTCATCAAAGCGGAGAACACCTCTGCTTGCAATCGGGCAAGTGCGTTTAAAGAATAGCTGCTTTTCACAAGAATATGTCCCTTTTCCTGAAGCTTTGACCTGCTGTCCAAATTGTCAACAGCCAGCTCGATTGCCGCTTGGATAGACTCCACTGAAGTATCCGAATCATAACCCAGTTGCTGTTCAAAAACTTCCGGGAAATTAATTCCCTGGCTCACAATGGGCACCAAGCCAAACATCATGGCCTCAACCACCGAGGTGGGAAAGCCTTCGCTCAGCGATGGAAGCACATAGAAATGAGCACTTTTCAACAGTTGCATTTTTTCTTCGCCATATACTGGACCTACATATTTCGCATTGTTACACTTTTCAGTTTCTGTTAAAATTCCCTGTAACTCTCCTTCATCAGGCCCGGCAATTAAAAGTTGAAACCCAGGTTGATTGAAAAGTCGGCTTTTAACCCAAGCTTTAGCCAGGTTGAGCGGGCCTTTTTTGAAGTGCAGCCTGGCCATAAACAAAAATATGATGGGCGATTCAGCTTTGGCAGGAATTTCAAAAACTGTTGAAACCCCATTTGGAATCAGCTTCACTCTCGGGAAATGCTGTTCCAGGTTTTTTGCTTCTGGTGCCCCAACAGCTCTCACCAGGTCTGATTTTAAAGCAAATGGTTTTTCTACAAACCAGAAATAAGGCCATTTTTTCCATGCTTTTTGCTGCATGCTCCAGGGCTCCAGCATACCGTGAGGTACATAAATCCATTTAAATCCTGCCTGCTTAAACCAGTTCCCCCAAATGGTAGGCCAGCGCCAACAACCGTGTGACACAATGATGTCAGTATTTTTGTCAAGGGTTGACACTACTTGCAGGAATTTTTTTCGATCAGTGGCATCGAGCTCAACCAACTTAACGGATTTCAGTTCTTCGAAAAATTGATTGGAGTCAGATGTAGGAAACCACAATTGGGACTGAATGCCAAAATCCCTTTGCAGATCGTCAGCCGTAGCAATGGCTGCATTCCAAATGCCGTAATTGATGGCACCTAGCTCATCTACAAAATTGATAATCCGCTTCACTCCTGCTACCTGGGCAAAGGCCAATTCCTAACTATAAAGCGGTTTGAATTTCGAAGGATTGGCTTCGTGCATCATGGCATAGGCCTTTTCAAAAACCAAACCCGGACTAGGTTTTGAAAAATAATCACCGTCGGAAGCGTAGGCTGGTCTGTGTTCTACAGCAGCAATGGTTACTGGCAATGCATCGAGAAATTTATAACCTCCTTGAATTTCAAGCACTTGCTGCATCATGTAGGCAGTAGCTCCACCGGGAACATCTTCATCGGCAAATATAATTCTGTTGGTTTTTTTCAACGACTCCACTATACTGTGGTGGCGGTCGAAGGGTAACAAGGACTGCACGTCGATGAGCTCTACTGAAATGCCAACTTTTTCTAAATCCTGAATGGCCTCCATAGCCACCCGAACCATAGAACCATAAGTAACCAAAGTAATATCTGTGCCTTCTTTCAGTACCTCTGGCACACCAAGTGGCACCGTGATGCTTTCAAGGTTTTCAGGTAATTTTTCTTTAAGCCGGTAGCCATTCAAACATTCAATGACCAGACCAGGATCGTCGGACCTGAGCAAGGTATTGTAAAAACCCGCTGCCTGGGTCATGTTGCGGGGAACAAGTACGTGCATACCTCGCAAACTGTTGATAATCATGCCCAAAGGCGAGCCAGCATGCCATATTCCCTCAAGTCTGTGCCCACGGGTTCTCACAATTACCGGAGCTTTTTGACCTCCTTTGCTTCTAAAATGAAGCGAAGCCAAATCGTCGGAAAGTATCTGAAGGGCATAAAGCAAATAGTCTAAATACTGAATTTCAATAATAGGACGAAGGCCACGTAAAGCAGCACCTATTCCCTGACCCGCAATTGTACATTCCCGAATGCCTGTATCTGTGATCCTGATTTCGCCATATTTTTCCTGCAAGCCTGCAAATCCTTGGTTCACATCGCCAATTCTACCCACATCTTCTCCAATAGCAAAAATCAGAGGATCATACTCAAACGCTTTCATAAAATAAGCTTGCAGCACTTCCCTCCCATCCACAACAGGGCTATTTTCATTGTAAACAGGCTTTTCTTCTTTCACCAGCAAAGGCGAGTGTTCGCTTTCGCTAATTAGATGCGAGTGAAAAATGGGATCATTTGCCGTGTCGAATTCCTTTTTAAGCTGCAATACACTATTGCGCAAGGCTCCATTGAATTTTAAAAGTTGACGACAGGTTTTATCAATTAAATGACTCACATCGCTTCTGAGTGGGCTTGTTGTAGCATTTATTTCATGTAACACATCTGATAAATCTGGCTGATTAGTTGAGTCAGATTCAATCAAATGTTTTAAGCGACTGAGCCATGGTTTGGCATCGGCTACAAATTCATTCCAGGCTTCCGATCTGGCTTTCTTTACAGCATCAATGGCTTCCTCATCAATGGCATCCAGTTCTTTCTCAGTGGCAAGCCCTTCACCCAAAATCCACTCCCGAAACTTCAAGTTACAATCGTACTCCTTTTCCCAAGTCAAGCGTTCTTTGGATTTGTAGCGTTCGTGAGAGCCAGAAGTAGAGTGTCCTTGAGGCTGAGTCAATTCAATGACATGAATCAAAACCGGCACATGTTGATCTCTGCACAGCTTTTGAGCGAGGGCATACACCTCGATCAAACTGGCATAGTCCCAACCTTTTACTTTAAAAATTTCAATCCCATTTTCTCTGTCCTCTCTTTGAAATCCAGCCAAAGCGGTAGAAATGCTTCCACGGGTGGTGTGGTATTCTTTAGGCACCGAAATGCCATAATCATCGTCCCATACCGACACCAAAATCGGAACTTGCAATACACCAGCGGCATTGATGGTTTCGAAAAACATGCCTTCCGAAGTAGATGCATTGCCAATGGTTCCAAAGGCTATTTCATTCCCATTTTTAGAGAATTTATCGAATAACTTAAGTTCTGGGTTTTGCCTGAACAACTTCGACGCATACGCCAATCCTAAAAGTCTAGGCATTTGTCCCGCTGTTGGCGACATGTCGGGCGATGTGTTGTATTGCGTTGTGAGGCTTTTCCAGTTTCCAAATTCATCCAGACTGCGAGAGGAATAATGGCAACTCATTTGCCTTCCTGCCGAATGAGGATCGGCCTCCAGGTTTGGATGAGAATACAATTGGGCAAAAAACTGCTTGAGTGAAAGCTCGCCCAGGGCAAACATAAAAGTTTGATCCCGGTAGTAACCCGAACGAAAATCGCCCTTGTGAAAAGCACGGGCCATAGCAAGTTGAGGCACTTCTTTGCCATCGCCGAAAATCCCGAATTTAGCTTTGCCTGCAAATACCTCTTTGCGACCCAATAAACTGGCCTGCCTGCTTTCTGAGGCAATTTTATAGTCCTTTAAAATCTGCTCTTTTCCCAAATCGGCAATCGAGAATGAAGTTGTAGTTTTCATAAGCTTACAAGGTTGATTAGCAGAATGCGTTTGGCAAATATATTTTTTTCAAACCAACGTCAACGCCTTTTTTAAAGTTTTAATTCCAAGCAACAATAGGCTTAACCAAATAAAATTTGCCTATTTAAAGAATGCCAAAAATTAATGCAAATCGTTTACAGGAAATACTACTTCATTTCTCCATAGAGCAATTGAAAATCAAAATCTTTAAACCGTTTAGATTTTAGCAAAACGGCTGACTATTTTGTTTTTGAAAATACAGAAGTTCCCGAAAATCGAAAGGCATTGCCCACTTGCTTTTTTCCTTTGAGTTGTAAAACTATCATTCACCCTTCTTGGTTGTAGATGTATTCAAGTATAAAAATTGGTTTGTTATGAAGCTTTGGGTGGTTGTTGTGAGTTTGGTTTCTTCAGTAGTAGGTGCCATAGCGGGGTTAAGTCTCTATTTATACCTTTTTCAACCAACCCAAAACATCCTTTCTGTTTCTCAGCGACAGGCCTTGCAGGTTGACTACAAAACAGGAGCACCCGGTCAAGGATTACCAGCCTCGCTCGATTTCAAAAAAGCAGCTTTAAGCACCCGATTAGCCGTGGTTCAGGTTAAAACTACTTACAAGGATAAGCTCGGCATGCTCAAAAAATTCCATCAGGGTATTGAAGGCATGGACAATTTTGGACAAGATCAGTTCAGGGATTTAGGCTTGACTCCATTTAAGGGAACAGGTTCGGGCGTATTGCTGACTGCTGAGGGTTACATAGCCACCAACCAACATGTAGTGGCTGATGCAAGTAAGGTTGAAGTGACTTTGGAAAATAAAAGAACTTACAAAGCAGTGGTGGTGGGCACAGATCCTACTACAGATCTTGCATTGCTCAAAATTGAAGGAGAGAATTTTCCATTTGTGAAATATGGGAACTCAGATGGCCTTGAAATAGGTGATTGGGTATTGGCAGTTGGCAATCCATTTGACCTGACAAGCACCGTAACTGCTGGCATTGTGAGTGCAAAAGGCAGAAACATCAACATGATCAACGACAAAGAAACGCTTGGTATTGAGTCGTTTATACAAACAGATGCCGCCGTTAATTCCGGCAACAGTGGCGGTCCGTTGGTTAACCTTAAAGGCGAACTGGTTGGAATAAACACAGCCATTGCTTCCTCCTCAGGCACATTTGCAGGCTACTCGTTTGCTGTGCCTGTGAGCTTGGTAGAAAAAGTGATAGACGACTTGCTGAAATTCGGCATGGTGCAAAGGGCATTACTAGGCATCTCGATCAAAGAAGTGACAGAAGAAGTTGCTGATAAATTAAAAATGAGCCAGTTGAAAGGCGTAGTGGTAAGCAACGTAAATCCAAATTCTGCTGCCAGCGATAGCAAAATTCAAGAAGGAGATGTCATTTTAAACATCAATGGAAAGCCTCTTAATGCAGTGAGCGATTTGCAGGAAATGGTAGCTCGATTCAGGCCAGGCGACAAAATAAACGTGGGACTGCTGCGAAAAGATCAGCGTTTACAGTTTTCCGTGACACTCAAGTCAGCAGCTGGTGATATTGCTTTGCAGAAAAAAGAATTACCTCCTTCTAAGTATCTTCCCGAACTTCAGGCTGAATTGCAAACTTTAACACAAGTAGAAAAAGACCAATTCAGGTTAAAACACGGTGTAAAAGTGCTTTCGCAAGATGAGGGCAAATTGATGGAAGCCGGCGTACCCGAAGGATTTATTATAACCAAACTTGACAAAAAACCTGTGCGCAGTCCTGCTGATGTTCAAAGCATTGTGAAGGCATCCGAAGGGGGTTTGCTCATAGAGGGATTTCTTCCAACCGGCGAAAAGCAGTATTTCGCCATTGGTTGGTAAACCTAATTCAATGGTTTCACCATGGTTTTTTTGGCTACTTCTTCCGGGACATTCACCAACATAGACTCTGTTTTAATGTTTGTCCCTCCAGCTGTTTCTACTACAATGATGGTATTCGGAGAAATGCCTTTGTTCCACCAAAATGCCAGCACATCAGGAGTAGGTTGATTGGAAACCAGCAACACTGCATTTCCTTGCGGGATTTGATGTAGATATAAATCACCCACAACAGCAAGTTGGGGAATCACCGAACCATGCGGATCGATGAAGGGATTGCGTACCACTTGTTCAATTTCCTGCATGATGGTGGGCGTAAGCAAGTGCTCCAATTCTTCCGCCTGCCGGTGAACTTGCGTGGTTTCCAAGCCCATTTCCTCTACCAGGTAGCTTTCCCACAGTCTGTGAGCCCGCACCAATTGATAAGCATGCTTCAGACCATTTTCGGTTGGCTTCCATTTACCGGACTCATTTATAACCAGGCCTGCTTTTTCAAGCTTTAAACAGCTATTTCTAATTTGTCCTTCACTCAATTTCAATGCTTGCATGAGGTATCTTTCGCTTGGATCCACACCTTTTTCAATGGCCAAAGAAATCAATTTTAATATATCTTCTTCCAACCGGACGGCCTTTTGCCGGCTGCTTCTCAATTTTCTAAAAAACCAGCCTCTTTTTGGAGCAAATACCACCACCAGAAAATAAATAAAGCCAGCCACCAAGGTCATGGCAGGCCCGGGTGTAGTTTGAAAAGCAATAGCTAAAGTAAGGCCAAGTGAGGTTGAAACCACGCCAATCAGGGCAGAAAAAACAACCATCATTTGCAGCCTATCGGTGAGTAAATACGCAGCCGAAGCAGGAATAATCAACATGCCCACTACCAAAATTACGCCTACCGATTGCAGTGATGCTACTATGGAAAAAGACAGCAACAGCATGAGAAAATAGTGAACCGCTTCCACCGAAATGCCCATAGATCGGGCCATGACCTGCGAAAAAGAAATGATAAATAAGTACCTGAAAAACAGCCATACGCTGGATACTACAAACAGAAAAACCAGCACCGTGAGCCACAAATCCTGGGGCGTGATGCCCAACACATTGCCAAACAAAAAATCTTTCAGGTCCAGGTGGACTCCTTCTTTCCGACTCAAGATCGAAATGCCCATTACGCCTAATGAAAACATGACTGAAAACACAATACCAATCACAGCATCGTCTTTTGAACGCACATTTTTTTGAATCCAGGTAATGAGGAACCCAGCCAGCAATCCTGCGGCAACAGCACCCAGAAAAAATGCAGATAAGTTATACCCAGCCACTACAAATCCAGCCACTACGCCAGGGAGAATGGCATGCGAAAGGGCATCGCCAATGAGCGCCATGTTTCTCAAAAATATGAAACAGCCTAAAATGCCACACATGGCTCCTACGAGAACCGACGCACCAAGTGCCCGCAAGGCATAGGCATAACCGTAAGTTTCTACTATTAAATCAAACATGGAAAATGACCTGAAACTGTTATCTGAACAAACATCAGCTGCGAATTAACTGCTTTGTACGGCAGCAAAAAAGGCAATTCTCAACCAGCCAAATATACCTTCAAAATAGCATGACTTGCTGAACCGTGTTTTTTGTGTTCAATTTGCATCTACATGCGCCAACTACAAATACTTTTTTCAGGAATTTTTCTTATTGGGCTCTCTTTTTCAACACAGGCTCAGGTCAGTTTTTTGCCTGAACCCGCTTGGACAAAACATGAAGGCAAGCAGAATTCGCAGGCTTACAAAGACAGTTCCGGAAAAACAAGACTAGAGCTTCAGTTTAAAAACAAAGAACCCGACGGCATGTGTCAACGGTTTTACCCATCAGGAAACAAGGAAGCGATGGGCAAATTTTTCATGGGAAATTTGCATGGTGCCTACAGCGAATGGTTTGAAAATGGACAACTAAAAACCCAGACAACTTTCAAATTTGGCAATCTGGAAGGTGAATTTACCAGTTACTTTCCCAACGGGCAAGCGGCAGAAAAAGGCAAATACCAGGACAGTCTCAAAACCGGACCCTGGGAAGAATGGCATGAAAATGGAAAATTGAAAGCCAAGGGAACTTGGTTTGAGGGCTTGAAAGACGGAGATTGGGAAACATTTTATGAAAATGGGAAAACCAAGCGCAAGAATATGTACAACGATGGTGTACCATTCACAGCCCAGGCCTGTTATTCTCCAAAAGGAAGACCCTGGTTTGCAGGCACACTATCCAAAGGCAATGGCACCTACATCGAATATTACGATTCGGGAAAAATACTGTCGGTAAAAACATTTAAAGACACCGAACCAGAAGGCAGGTGGGCTTTTTACGACGAGGAAAAAGGTATCCAGCTCGAATTGACCATGAAAAGTGGCTTAAGACATGGCCCAGCCAAAGAGTTTTTTCAGGACAGTATTTTGAAATCAGCCTACAATTTTGAAAACGATCTGGAGCAAGGTTTGGTCACAGGTTATAAACTCGATGGCACCAAAGCCTACACCGGATATTACTTTCAAGGCCTGGAAGATAGTACCTGGACAGAGTTTACCTCCGAAGGTAAAATGGTTTCGTTGAGCTATTTCACGCAAGGCAAACCGAAAGGAATTTGGGAAACTTTTCACCCAAATGGAAGCAAAGCATCTGTCACGCCATTCTTACAGCACGAGAAAGAAGGCCTTTATCAAAAATGGCACAGCAACAAAAAATTGGCCGAACAAGGAACCTATATACAAGGCGTTTTTGAAGGGGTCTGGCTACGATTTCATGAAAATGAAAAAAAAGCAGAAGAAGGAAATTTCAAGCTAGGCGAGCGTGATGGGATTTGGCTAGCCTGGGACGAAAAAGGAAATAAAGTAGCTGAAAAGCATTTTGAAAACGGATTTCCGCAAGGTAGTCTTAAAATCTTCTTTCCAAATGGTCAACCCAAAGTGATTGGATCACATCTTAAAGGTGCCGAAGATGGAACCTGGACATACTTTCATACAAATGGAAAACCTTGCCAAACTGAAACCTGGGAAAAAGGTAAACTATTAATTGTGAGTGCATTCACCACCGAAAGCGCAAAAATACTGGAAGCTGGGAACCTGAGCAATGGGCAAGGCAAGCGAAAGTTTTATTTCCCAAACGGGAGTCTTAAAACAGAAGGAAGTTATGTTGATGGCAAGAAAAACGGCAGCTGGGTTTTCTATAACACAAAAGGGAAAATTGTAGCAAAAGGGGATTTCTCAGAAAATTTAAAGGAGCATTTTTGGGAATACTTTCACGACAATGGCAAACCAAAAGCAACAGGAAATTACTCCAAAGATATGATGGTTGGCAAATGGCAACTCTTCGACAAACAAGGCAAGCCATCCTCACTTGTGGACATAGAAGAGATGGAGCAAGAAATTGATTTTTACTAATATAAAATTGAACTTTTTTTAGTTCAGCAAATATTACCTACTTTTGAATCCCGTTTTTTGACAAACGAATGAAAAACAAACTTCTACTTTCAATTTCAAACAAGGCTTTTATTGGTTGGCTGTTCTTGGTTATGCTTTCAGCTTGCAGTCCACAAACAGAAACGCAAGGCCCCCTCACTGATAAAGAATTTTTGCTGAAGGGTACTGTGAAAAATCTGGCAGATGGCGCCACCATCCATTTAATGACTATTGGAGAAACAAGGTATGAAACCCTGGACTCTGCCAAAGTTAAAAATGGTGCTTTTAGTTTTAGAGGCGTACCCGACGAAAGCAAGCTTTATGTGCTGAATTTTGGAGATAAAACAAGGGTTCCCATTTTTCTAAACACAGGCGAAATAACTGTGGATGCCGACCTGAGCGACCCAAGAAACGAACCGACAGTTACCGGTTCACCCTACACCAGTCAATTGCAGGCATTCAACAACCTGACCCGGCGGCTGGAAAATGTGCTATATGAAATGGAGGCTGAATATGCTCAATTGGCTCAAGCAGGTAAGCAGAAAGAGATGCAGGAGCATGGCAATCTCATTGAAAAAACTGCCCAAAGTCAATTGACTTATTATAAAAACTTCATCGATTCTATCGGCATAAGTCCGGTTGTAGGGCATATATTGGCTGTATTCAACCCAGAAACTGACTTTGAGTACATGGATTCCATGCTCACCAAACTAAAAAATGATAGCCCGCAATCAGATCATGTAAAACGTATCGACGCTTTATTGAGCAAATACAGAACACTACGTATTGGCCAGCTCGCACCAGAAATCTCGTTGACTTTCAGCCAGGGTACCAACACAACTTTAAGCCAGTTGAAGGGGAAATGGGTGTTAATTGATTTTTGGGCAAGCTGGTGCAAACCATGCAGGGCAGAAAGTCCAAGAATGGTAAAACTGTACGACCGCTACAAAAACAAGTCCTTTGAAATCTTAGGCGTTGCGCTGGACAACCAGGAAGATGCCTGGAAAAATGCTATCGCCAATGATCGTTACACCTGGCCGCAAATTTCGGACTTGAAAGGCTGGCAAAGCGATGCCGCAAAACTGTACCAGGTTTCCAGCATTCCCTTCACGGTGCTGGTGAACCCTGAAGGCAAAATTCATGCAAAAGGATTGCGAGGCGAGCAACTGGAACAAACGTTGGCCAGCTTGCTGAAATAATTCAATCATGACCAGGGTACTGAAAACCATTCTCGACAACAAGCCGCTGATTATCGTCTTCGGTGCCTTTGGTATTACCATTCTCACGTTTGTGGCCAATATTTATTTGAGCTACAACATCAGCCGAAAACTAGAACAAAGTGTGGCCAGGGTGGAAAAAACCATGATCGCCATGCTGAACTTACAAAAACTGTCGAACGATATCACCGTGGCAGAAGCAGGATTGAGAACCTATTATATCAATCCAAACCAAAAGTACTTGCAGAATTATAGGATAGCTGTGAGGCACATCAAAGAGAATCAGGAATTTCTATTGAAAAGCGAAACGGATGGGTCTATCAATCCAGAGCACATAGCGCTATTCAGAACCTTGATGACCGAACGCTTGAACATCTTCTACGAAACCGAAGCATTTCTAAGGTCAGGTGAATGGCAAAACAACGACCTGCGAGCTGTTCACCTTTTCTCCATCGGTGGATCCAAAACCGCCGACCTGAAAGAGGTCATGGAAATTATAGATCAAGAGGAAAAAAACAACAAGGAAGTAAATTCGAAATACATAGACAGAGGCATCAAACTCAATAAAAACATTAACTATGTGGCTATTTTCATTGCCTTGGTCATTTCTATTTTTGCCACCATTTCCATCACGCAGGATGTGTACCGTCAAAAGCAGCTCGAAAAGTTTCTTACCAACCTCAACGACGATAAAAATAAGTTTTTCTCCATTTTAAGTCATGATTTGCGAACACCGCTTACCGGTATAAATGCCAGTGTGTATCTACTCGAAAACCACTACAACCAACTGGACGACGCTGAAAAAATAGATCTCATTCACAAGCTGAGCGATTCTTCGAAAAGGTACCAGAAACTGCTTGACGATACACTCACCTGGAGCAGACTTCAGATGGACAAAATGTCGTTCCATCCTGAAAAATTCAACCTATTTGCAGAAATTGAGGAATTGGTAGGGCTTTATGATGAAACAGCCATGGACAAGCAGATATCGGTAATCAATCAACTTAAGCCGGAAATGGAGATCGTTGCAGACAAAAACATGCTCCATACTGTTCTTCGAAATATTCTTTCGAATGCCATAAAATTCACAAAGCCAGGCGGAAGCATTTATTTCAAAGCCCAAGAAACCAACAAATATTTTTCTGTGTCGATTTCCGACGAAGGCGTAGGCATTCCAAAAGACATGCTCGACAAGTTATTTCACAACAACAGCATCACCACCTTAGGCACCGCCAATGAAGCAGGAACAGGCCTTGGTCTCAACATATGCAAAGAGTTTTTGAACAAAACTGGCGGCAGGTTGCATGTAAAAAGTCAGGTTGGAGTAGGTTCAACATTCACCATAGATTTTCCCAATCTAGCGGATGGCGACAAGAACGCCTACAAAAAATATGCAACCGCATAATGGTTAGACTACAGCAACGCCACCATTCATTCAGTTCCTTTTCCATTTTTAGTTTCTTCATTCACACTGCTTTTCGACGATTACTATCCTCAAACAGTAAAATCAATATTTGATTTTTATTTTTTCAAGGGATTGAAACTGAAATTTCTCAATTTTTAACCTGGATCAAGTCCAAACGAACAAAGGAAACAGGTGCTGTTCTTACATGAACCGCTCTACTCATTGTTTCTAAATTGAATCTAAAACCTACTCTCAGCACCTCTGAGCCATTGTTTTAAATTTGAAACTTACTTGTGATCTTAGAAACTTTCGTGCCACTGCATTGAAAAGCCTACATGCGTGGCAAAACCAAAATTGATGAAAGGTGCCCCCGTAGTTCGTCCTATACCTTTGTATAATCGGTTCAACAAAAACAGATAAGGCCATGAAAGAGAAAATCAAATCAGCAATAAATAAACCACTTCAAGTGGAAATATTGTTTTACGGATGCACTGTTTTCACATCCGGTGTGATCCTGATGCTACTCAGGTTCTAATATAGGAGGAATCAGGTTTCAAAAATTCCTTCAAAGTCCCGTCAATTGGCGGGACTTTTTTGTTTCTTGCCTGCCACATATGGCCATAAACTACATTTGGTTAGCCTTTTTCATCATAGGCTTTGCTGCTGCGCTCATTCAGGTGCTTGTTGGGAATCACTACGACTTGCTCCCAACCGTCATGAACGGGATAACCGATTCTGCAAAAACAGGATTTGAAATTGCATTAGGTTTAACTGGAGCCATGACTTTTTGGCTTGGCTTGATGAAAGTAGGCGAAAAATCTGGTTTGGTCAACAAGCTTGCCATCCTGGTTTCACCTTTCTTTTCGAGGCTGTTTCCTGATATTCCGAAAGGACATCCTGCAGTAGGTGCCATTTTGATGAACTTTTCTGCAAATATGTTAGGCCTCGACAATGCAGCCACGCCCTTGGGACTCAAAGCCATGAAAGAGCTTCAATCCTTGAACCCTAGTAAAGACACCGCTTCGAATGCCCAAATCATGTTCATGGCTTTGAATGCTTCCGGCTTGACATTGATACCGGTTTCTATCATGGTTTACAGGGCTCAGGCTGGTGCTGCTGATCCATCTGATATTTTTGTTCCGATTTTACTGGCCACTTTTTGCTCCACCATCGGGGTATTAATTTTGGTTTCTATTATTCAAAAAATCAATCTGTTGCAGTGGCAAATTTTTGTACCCATTGCTTTGGTTTCTTCTGCTCTATTGGCGGCTGTGATGTGGTTGTTGCAACATTCACAGGCATACATTGCCAAAGCTTCTGCAGTGGGCGGCAACCTCATTCTCATTCTCATCATTTTAGGATTTTTGCTTAGCGGCTTGCTCAAAAAACTCAATGTTTTCGATGCATTTATAGACGGAGCCAAAGAAGGTTTCGAAACTTCCATCCGCATTATTCCATTTTTGGTGGCCATGCTGGTTTCTATTTCAGTATTTCGAAACAGTGGCGTACTTACATGGATAACAGATGGTTTTGTCTGGCTTTTGCAAGCTGCGAATCTTGATGCAGCCTTTGCCCCTGCCCTGCCCACGGCTTTGCTAAAACCGATCAGCGGAAGTGCTTCCAGGGGCATGATGCTCGACACCATGAGCACACTCGGAGCCGATGCCTTTGCTTCTAAAATTGCCTGCACCATGCAGGGTGCAGCGGACACCACGCTTTACATTTTAGCTGTGTATTTTGGCTCTGTAAACATAAAAAATACCCGTTATGCTTTGGGCGCTGGCTTGTTTGCCGACTTAATTGGCGTAACTATGGCCGTACTGGTAGGTTATCTGTTTTTCTCCTAAACATCATGAAATACAGTTTTTTCGGGCTTTCAATGGCATTATTTGCCTTTTTTTCTTGTTCAAAAGAATCGAATCTGTCCGTTGTCGAACAGCTTGACTTGCAGAAATATGCTGGCAAATGGTATGAAATAGCCCGCATGCCCAGCCGATTCGAAAAAAATCTAAAATGTGTTACCGCCACCTACACCATACAAGCCGACGGCAATGTGGAAGTTTGGAACATGGGAATCGACGAAAAATCAGGCGAAAAGAAAGATGTGAAGGGAACTGCCAAAGTGCCCGATCCAAAAGAACCGGCTAAACTTAAAGTTACTTTTTTCAGACCCTTTTATGGCAAATATTGGGTCATTGACCTGGGTAAAAACTATGAGTACGCCTTGGTCGGTCACCCCAACCGGGAGTATTTATGGATTCTTTCCCGTGAAAAAAGCATGGCTAAAGAAAAGGTGGATCACCTTTTGGCATTTGCCAAAGAAAAAGGATTCGACATTTCGACACTTGAATTTGTAAAGCAAGACTGCCCGTGAAACCGCATGTAAAGTCGTTTGTACTTGTAAGCTTGCAGGTGCTTTGTTTGCTATTCCTCTTCAAGACTTCCTACCTGCACCAGCTCAACTATTTGGCCTGGATTTTTCTAGTTATTGGCTTTTGTATTGGCATTTGGAGTGTAGCGGTGTTTTCAATTTCGCAATTAACGGTGATGCCCGAACCCCGAGGAAAAGGCGAATTGAATGAGAAGGGACCTTACAAATTCGTTCGACACCCCATGTATGCAGCGGTGTTGATGGCATCCCTTGGCTTTGTGATTGCCAATCCTACAATCATCAGCATACTTATTTATGGAGCTCTTGTTTTGGTTTTACAGGTCAAAATGAATCATGAAGAGCAATTGCTTAAAAAAGCCTACACAAACTATGAGGCCTACAGCAAACGGACTTTTAAGCTGATTCCGGGTTTGTATTGACACGCAAGAGCCTACCAAAAATTGGTCAATAGCTTGATTTAAAAGCAATTTATTCATTTTTGCGCTTCCTCAATTCGGATAACAACCAACAACCAAACGATGACAAGATCAATCATACTCATACTGTGTTTACATGTATTTTCCCTGGCAAGTCAGGCGCAAAGGCAGTCTGTTTCGTTCAACAACAGCTGGAAATTTATCCGGGAAGATGCCCCAGATTTTCAGCAAGTGGCTATTGATGAGAAACCCTGGAAACTTGTAAACCTGCCCCATACCTGGAACGACAAAGATGCCCACGACGACGAGCGTGGCTACTATCAGGGAATAGGCTGCTACAGAAAGTTTTTCACCATTCCAGCATCCTGGAAAGGAAAACGTATTTTTATCCAGTTTGAAGGCGCAAACCATACTGCTGAAACTTGGATCAACGGACAACTCCTGGGCAAGCATCAAGGTGGCTATACTGCTTTCACTTATGACATCACCGACAAAGTAAAACCAGGGCAGAACCTGCTGAGCGTAAAAGTGAGCAATGCTGCAGACCTCACAATAGCACCGATTTCTGCAGATTTCACGTTTTATGGCGGCATTTACCGTGATGTATATCTTACAGCAACCGATAAGGTGCATTTCGATGGCACACAGGATGGCTCGAAAGGGCTTTGGATCAACTATCCAAAAGTATCTGAAAAAGCAGCTCAATTGAATGTAAAAACCCGTATTTCCAACAAAGCAAAAGAACAGGCCAAGGTGGTGATGCAGCATGAATTGCTGGATGCAGATCGGAAACAAGTACTGCAAAAGTCAAACGGAATGGCTTTAAAAGCTGGCTCAACGGCAGAAACAACGTTCAGTTTGCCAGAAGTCAAAAATCCAAAACTGTGGAGTCCTTCAACTCCTTATTTGTACACCTTGCGCACCACTTTACTGGTCGACAAGAAACCAGTAGATGTTTTGGAGCAGCCAGTTGGCTTTCGTTGGTACCGTTTTTCGCCTGATTCCGGATTTTTCCTCAACGGCAAACCGATTAAACTGGCGGGCGTTTGCAGGCATCAGGATTTTAAAGGTTTAGGCAACGCATTGCCCGACGATTACCACCGCCAGGACATTCGATTGCTCAAAGAAATGGGCGGTAACTTTTTAAGAATCGCCCACTATCCACAGGACAATGCTTTGCTTGAGGCCTGCGACAAAGAAGGAATTTTGGCTTGGGAAGAAGTACCGGTGGTGAACACCATCATTGTGGATACTACCTTTTACCGAACTACCCTTGGACAACTCAAAGAAATGATCAGGCAACACCAAAATCACCCCTCGGTTATCATTTGGGGCTCGATGAACGAGGTGTTGCTCAGCGTGTATCGAAAAGGTGAAAAAGAGTTTTGGGAAAATATTGCGCCAGAAACCAATAAATTGGCCAAACGAATGGACAGCCTGATGAAAGCCGAAGACCCGGCTCGCCACACTGCTATGGCTTTTCATTATTCAGAAAATTACAACAAAGCAGGTTTAGGCGAAGTGCACGACATTGTTGGTTGGAATTTGTACCACGGCTGGTATCACGACACCTTTGCTGATTTTGGTCCTTATTTGGATAAAGAACATGCAAAATATCCAAAAAGGGTACATATCATCAGCGAATACGGTGCCGGGAGCGACAGAAGACTTCACAGCACAAATCCTCAGATCTATGACTTTACCCCGGAATGGAAGCAAGCATACCACGAAAGCTATCTGAAACAAATCATGGAGCGACCGTACATCGCAGGGTTTGCTTTGTGGAACCTGGTCGATTTTGGTTCAGAAGGCAGAAAGGAAACCATGCCGCAGATCAACAACAAAGGCTTGCTGGAAACTGACCGTCGAAAAAAAGATGTTTTTTATTTTTACAAAGCAGCTTTGAACCCAAAACCGATGGCACACATTGCAGTTCGGGATTATCCACTTCGGGTGGCTTATAATCCACCGAACAACACCTTGATTCGTCAGGAAATTAAGGTTTACACCAACCTGCCGGAACTGGAACTTTTCATCAACGGCAAATCTGTTGGCGTGAAAAAGCCTGATTTTTACCGGGCTGTGTTTTTTGTAGACCTCGAGGCTGGGAAAAACTACATTGATGTGATTGGCACTGGAAATAACATGATGACAAACGACCATGCCGATATTGAGTTGAAAACCATTCCTTATATTTCATCTCCCACATTCAGCGAATTGAAAGTAAATGTTGGCTCTCATTGCTCCTATACAGATGAAGACCTAAAAACTGCCTGGCTGGCCGATCAGGATTACAGCACCGCTGCTGGCTGGGGAAGTATTGGCGGAAAACCCATGATGAATTTTAAAAGAAGAGGAACCCAGGCCTTAGTGCAATTAACCCGACATCAGCCACTGTTTCAAACGCAACGAGATAGCATTTCCGGGTTTCGAGCAGATGTTGGCCCGGGTAAATATGAGGTTGAATTGGGCATAGCCGAACTCAATGAAAAACTAAAAGCCACGGCCACCATAGTAAATGACATAGGTGGATCAACTGTTGGATCTGATGCGCAAAGTGGCCCCGCCAGGTTATTCGACATTGAACTGAACGGAACCAAAATCGTGGAAGATATGGATCCTTTGATGCAATTAGGCGTGTTAAAAGCTGGACTTTTTAAATCTACTCTTTCGGTACAAGGCAATGAAGGAATTGTGGTAAAATTTATTCCAAAAGTCGGAAAGCCCATTTTGAACACCATACGCATCACGAGAATTCAGTAGTTGAGAAATGAAAATATAGAATTTGTTGTTTTAAAGCTTCATTTCAAAAAGCATGAAATCAATAAATGCAGAAATGAATAAAATCATACACGTCAGTTCGTTTTATTTTTCACCTTAAAAAAGGGCTTTAGTTTGATTTGAAGGAAATTTTTACTAAAAAACATAGATTATTTCTTACATCATTATTCTTAAAAAAAGATTGAAAGCATCATCATTACTTTTACAATCTTCCGTTGTACCGTATCTTCACAACGGAATTAGAAACAAAGGGAAAGAATTTTGTTTAGGGTTTATACAATCTATACAGGTCTCGGCGATTCGCCGGGACTTTTGTATTTTTAGACCAGTTGAAATGAAATTGAGTTAGCAGCATACTCCCTTAAACCCATCTCTAAGTCCATCATCTTCTTTTCCAACCAGCCACCATCATTACAGGCCTAAGTTGTAAAGATATATCTCAACCCCAAGTCCTTTACAGAATCGACACAAGCGTTCATCGTTTTCCCTTGTTATTACGTTGAGTTTTGCCATGATGGGGGTTTAGGGCGCAAACAAACCAAATCCTGAATATAGGTTGAGTATAGCTTTCTTCAATAAACACAAGTAGTTTTTGATATACTTAAAAATCGGTTTTTAAAAGTCACCATCAATAATGAGGAGTTTGACACCAATTGCAGAAGCCGCCCGGTGTGAGCTTAGTTCGTCCGACACAATGAAAGACTCTCCTTTTGACAGCTTGAAGCTTTCTCCGGTTTGTAACTCTGTCACAAATTCGCCTTCCAAGCAATGTACAACATGTCCTTTCTGACACCAATGGTCTGCCAGATAACCCTTGGAAAATTCTACAAACCGCATTCTAAGCCCGCCAAAATCAACGGTTTGCGATAGCGAAAATCCTTGCTCTCCTTGATGATTCTCTTTTTCCAGGTTGGCCCAGTTAATTGTCTGAAATGGAATGTGTTTCATACTTTGTTCATGCTTTTGTTCTACTAAATTTCTTTTAACCCAGCACCTAAAATCCCCGTTTTTCTTCCCCCAAATCTCTACAAGAGCATGAATTAAAACAAGTTTGGTTTAACTTTTAATGGCAGACTAAATGAACAACGTGCCTATGCTATTCAATTTCTAATTTTAACTTTTCTTTTCTACTTCAAATACCTTCGGTGAAATGCCTTGTGGATGTTCAGCATTAAATCAAATGTCGCTTTCATGCCCGCCAATTCGATCCATTCTGCCCCCCCACTCTCTTCTCAGGTTTTTTCATTTCTTTTTCTGATAGCACTCCAAACCAGCTTAGGCAGCTTCCAAAAATTGGTTTCTTTGGTGGAATTGAAAGATTAGACATAAAATAAACATTAATTTTCAGCACTTTAAATTCATGATGAAAATCAAACACCTGGTCATTGTCAGTCTTTTTTCTTTGGTCTTGGGTTGCCAGCAAGCAGAAAAAAAGGCCGAAACCCATCCCAATGAATCTGTTATTCAAATAATTGGAACGCCACTTTTAAAGAGTAACAATGTAGAACTGGACACACTTAGTTCCGTGTTTCACATCGCCATTGGGGACCTTCTTACCAATATTCGGATGCGGCACACGGCAGAACAAGGCAAAGAAAAGCCCATTCTTTTTGCAGGTTTCGATTACACTGGTGCATGGACCAGAGACGCTTCCATTAATATTTGGTCTGGAGCCGGATTGTTGTATCCCGAAATTGGGAAAACGACCCTTTTGGAAGTCCTGAAAACGGATGAAAATAAGGATACGATCATTGGAGGTCAATATTGGGATAAAATTATCTGGACCATCGGTGCCTGGAATTTATACTTGTATCATGGCGATAAATCCTTTTTGAAAACAGCTTACCAAGCCAGTGTTAAAACGTTGGCTCAATTAGAAAAAGATGAATTTGAGACAAAAATGGGCCTTTTCAGAGGTGGCGCTGTGTATGGAGATGGCATTGCCGCTTATGATGACGAATATGCCCACACCGGTGAATATCATGAGCATGGACCATGGCTCAGCAATGTGGACAAATGGCCGGAAGCGAATCCCGAAATGAAAGCAAAAACCGGCTGGGGTTTGCCGATGATGACCCTTTCCACCAATTGTGTGTATGCCCAGGTTTACGACATTCTCCCAAAAATGGAAAAAGAACTATTGCTATCAGAAACAAAGTCTTTTGAAGATAAATCAAAAGCGATTAAAGCAGCCATCAACACCCATTTCTGGAATAAAGAAAAAGGCCAATATGACTATTACATTGACCCATGGAAAACCTGCGATGCCCAGGAAGGATTGGGCATTGCGTATGCGCTCCTATTTGGAATTTCTTCACCAGAGCAAACAGAAAAGACAATGCAAAACACTGTAGTTGAGCCGGGTGGAATTCCATGTGTTTACCCATCTTTTTCCCGGTATCTGGACAAGGAAGGAAAGCATTTTGGCAGGCATAGCGGTTCGGTCTGGACGCATGTTCAGGGATTTTGGGCACATGCTGCAGCGGTTAATGGCCATGTAGATGCCTTTAATCACGAGTTTTCAACCCTTACAAACCATACCCTTCGTGATATGCAGTTCAGAGAGATTTACCATCCAAAAACAGGAGTTGCTTATGGTGGACTTCAGGAAGATGGCTTCAAAAAGGGATGGATCAGGGAGTGGAAAAGCACTGAACGCCAAACGTGGGGAGCGACCGCCTATTTAAGAATGGTTTTCAACGGGTTGTTTGGAATGAACTTTTCGGAAAAAGGCATTGATTTCAAGCCTGTTGTTCCTAAGGAATATGAGAACCTGAGGCTGGTTGGAATTCCTTATCGCTATGCCATCCTCAACCTTTATTTAAAGGGCAAAGGAAATAAAATCAAGAGCTTTAAACTGAATGGCAAAGAGGCAGCTCCTTTTGTTCCTGAAAATTCAAGAGGAGAATATCGCATTGAGATGGAAATCACCGAATAGTCTTGTAAAAGTTAACAACATTGTATGTTTGTAGCTAAACTGCTTGAGAATTCATTTACAATGAGTAGTCCTGAATGCCTTGAAAATCCCATTTACATATTCATGAGGTTATGAGAACCTAAACGAGCTACCTTTTTAGATTGTGAAAAAGTACATCTTCATGATTTGTTTACTGTATCCGTTTGCTATTGTGGCTCAAAACATAGCAGGTACAGTAACCAACGATAAAAAAGAACCCCTTATCAATGCAAGCGTACATTGGCTAGGCACTACTACTGGTGTAACCACAGGCAACAAAGGAGCATTTGAAATTTCTACTAAAGACATTGCAAACAAAAAACTCATTGCAAGTTATGTGGGGCATATATCAGACACGATTGAAGTTACCCATCAGACCTTTGTTGAGTTCCACTTGGAGGAAACAAAGACACTAAATGAAGTGGTGGTTCAAGGACAACGAGATGGAGTAATTATTTCGGACATCAATCCGATAAAAACCGAGCAAATCACACAAACTGAACTTGGAAAAGCGGCCTGCTGCGACCTGGCCGGTTGTTTTGAAACACAAACTACCGTGCAACCACAAATAACCAACATAATCACAAACTCAAAAGAACTTCGCATACTGGGTTTGTCGGGCGTTTACAATCAGGTATTGATCGATGGTTTTCCCATGATCCAAGGTTTGACATACACCTATGGCATCAGCACCATTCCAGGTACATTGGTTGACAACATTTATGTTTCAAAAGGTGCGAATAGCGTGTTGCAGGGTTATGAAAGCATAAGTGGACAAATTAATGTAGAAACGAAAGACCCCGACAAAACAGACCGCTGGTTACTCAATGTGTATATGAACAATTTCATGGAAAAGCATTTGAACGCCAACTATGCTTTCAAGCAAGGGAAATGGAGCAACTTAACGGCGTTTCATACCGTGCAACCTGCGAATAAAACAGACCGTGACAAAGACAATTTCCTCGACCTGCCTTTGCTTACCCGCTATATGATTTCCAACAAATGGAAATACGGAAATGAAAAAGATGAAGGGTGGAATAGCCAGATTTGTTTGCGATTTTTCAATGAAAAACGCATCGGCGGACAGACCTTCTTTAATCCCGAAAACGACAAGGGTAACAACAATATCTATGGACAAAGTATACAAATAAACCAACCCGAAATGTGGACTAAAACAGGTTATCGGATAAATGAAAAACACAATATCGTGTTGTTCGCTTCGGCATTCCACCAGCAACAAAATTCATTTTTCGGAACGGTGAAATACAAGGCACAGCAAACTAATTTTTACGGAAACATTCAGCATGAACTGACCTACCAAAATCACGATTTGAAAACAGGCATCAGTTACCGGCACCTGAATTTGAATGAAAAGGTTGCGTTTACCGACACTTTTTTACTGCGCACTTATGCAGGAAACTATCAACGACTGGAAAACATTCCTGGACTTTTTACCGAAAACACCATGCGGTTTTTCGACAACAAATTCACCTGGATTGCAGGAGTTCGGGGTGACCATCACAACCAATTTGGCTTTCAGTTAACACCAAGAACCTTGCTGAAATACGACCTTACTCCCAAAACGATAATCAGGGCCAATGTGGGGACTGGTTGGAGAACAGCAAATCTTTTTAGTGAAAATATCGGACTGCTTGTAAGTTCACGGGACATCATTCTTGCCGAGCAACTACAACCTGAACAGGCGGTAAACTTTGGTATTAACCTAACGCAAAAGTTTGAAACAAATGATGAAAATTTATCTGGTTATTTTAGTGCGGACTATTACCGCACAGAGTTTCAAAACCAAATTTTTCCTGACTACGACAGCGACCCCACCAAAGCCATAATTCAAAACTTCACAGGAACAAGTGTGAGCAATGGTTTTCAGGCAGAGATGTATTTGAAAATTTACAGGCGGTTTGAATTGAAAACGGGGTATAACTTTTTAGATGTTTACCGGGAAATTGGAGAAACGAAACAGTTGTTACCATTCAATCCAAGGCACAAATTCATTACCACATTCAGTTACAAACCAGTGACGAACAAATTTCACTTTGACATGAATGTGCATTGGTATGGAGAACAACGATTGCCTGACACAAAATCAAACCCGATAGAATTTCAACGACCTGATTTTTCACGACCTTACACCGTTGTAAATGCCCAATTTACCTACAACTTTAAGAAGTTTGAGATGTATGCAGGTTGCGAAAATATTTTTGACTTTCGTCAACTACAACCCATTATCAGTTGGCAAAATCCATTCAGCCCCTACTTTGATACCTCTTCCGTTTGGGGTCCAACACGAGGTCGGGAAATGTATGTTGGAGTTAGGTTTAAGTTGAACACAGAATAAGCAATCTCAATAGAAAAAAATAGGATTCGTTGTAGCAGGAATGGAAAAAGAGATCGAGACATTTTATCCTGAAAGTCGGCAAGCCTGGCGAGCGTGGCTGCTTGACAAGCACGACAAAGCAGGCTCTGTTTGGATCATTTATTATAAAAAGAACGCCGGAAACCGTTCCATCTCCTACGGCGATGCAGTGGATGAAGCCCTTTGTTTTGGCTGGATCGACAGCAAATCGAAACCCATCGACAACGAAAAATACATGCAGTTTTTCTGCAAAAGAAAACCAAAAGGCACCTGGTCGAAAGTGAATAAGGACAAGGTAGAACGGCTAATTGCCCAGGGATTTATGACAAAAGCAGGTTTCGACACCATAGAAGCCGCCAAAGCGAACGGTAGCTGGACTATTCTTGACGAAGTGGAAGCACTGTTCATTCCTCCTGATCTGGATGATGTTTTGGAACAAAAACCTGAAGCTAAAACATACTTTCTAAACCTCAGCCGATCTGACAAGCGAAACATGTTGCAATGGCTTGTGCTGGCAAAACGCCCCGAAACCCGGCAAAACCGCATACAGGAAATTGTTGAACTAGCTCGGCAAGGTCAGAAACCAAAGCAGTTTAGGTGAGATGAGTTAAATTGAAACTTCTTAAAGGTTTGCCTCCGATGCCACATTTCACAAAAATGCCAAGCTTCCAACTATTCCTCGCATTTTTGCAGTGTTAAAACTAGAACCAAAAAAATAAAGCATGAATTACGGGGTAATATTTGATATGGATGGGGTGATACTGGACAACAACGCCTGGCATAAAAAGAGCTGGCTTGTGTTTGCTGACAAGTACAACTTCACCCTCACAGATGAAGATTTTGACAAAAGGGTCTATGGAAAAACCAACCACGAGATACTTAGAACCGAATTTCCAGACGCCGAAGCTGCCGAATACGACACCTGGGCACTAGAAAAAGAATCCATTTACAGAGAGATATACCTGCCAGATTTCGAGCTTGTAAAGGGTTTGCAAGATTTGCTCAACGCCCTCCAAGCTCAGGATATTCCAACCGGGGTAGCCAGCAATGCACCGAAAATTAATGTGGACTTTGCTTTGGACAACGGCAATATCAGGGCATTTTTTCAGGCCGTTGTTTATGCCGATTTGGTAGAAAGGCCTAAGCCATTTCCGGATATTTATTTAAAAACAGCATCGTTGCTGGGTCGGCAACCGCAAAATTGTGTGGTGTTCGAAGATTCACTCACTGGCATTTCAGCGGCGAAGGCTGCGGGAGCCAAAGTGGTGGCGCTCACAACCACCTATGCCAAACGAAATCTGATGCAAGCTGGTGCAGATTTGGTCATTGCAGACTTTGCTGGTCTGGATTTAAAAGCCATCCAAAAAGTGCTGGTTGGCTGAGCAAAAAAAAGTAAGCCTTTACAGGCTTACCAAATCATAAAATCTTCAGGAGCTTACAGCAATATAATCAACAAGATGATGATGATGATCAATGCGCCCACTGAAATGTAAATTCCACCAGAATCTATTGAAGCCTGGGCATCTGCATTATCACGAAGAGCTCTCTTAATCATTTTCAATTCTGATTTCAAGCCTTGTTTCTCTTCTATACTCATCGTAGAGCGATCCATAGACCGAATTTCAAACACCCGGTTGGCCATGTCCTGATAAGTCTCAGATTTTTTAGATATTGACTTATGATTTTCGTTGCCAGCTGCTTTAAGATCTTGATCCAAAGTGATGACAACAACGCATGCAGTTAAAAACAATATCAGGGTGAACTTTTTCATGATAAGAATAGATTTGTTGGTACAAATATCACTGAAAACCAACAGGTTAGCTTTATACAATTATGCCTTAATGATACAGAATTTCTACTGCCGAAAACCTGTTAGATTATTAAAATGGCACAGCGTCATCTGTTTGAGGATTGTCGAAAAAATCGCTGCTGCTGCGTTTGTTAATTTTGCTTGTAAATTTTTGCACCTCAAGTGTGCCACCCTCTGCATTTCCTCCGGATGCTTTAAATCCATTGTCATAGAAACTGGCACCAAAACCAGTGGGTTCCACAAATTTGGTGTATTGCTTGATGTAGCGCAATTCCACATCTTCGAGAGCACCACTTCGGTTTTTGGCAATAATAATGGAAGCTTTTCCCTCATTATCTGTGTTATCTTCTGTGCCAGTGGGATAATATTCAGGTCGGTGAATGAACATTACAATATCGGCATCCTGCTCTATGGAGCCAGATTCACGCAAATCAGATAGCTGTGGTCTTTTTGATGTAGAGCTTCTTTTTTCTACATCACGGCTCAACTGCGAAAGGGCAATTACTGGTATCTCAAGCTCTTTGGCAATGTTTTTTAATGCCCTTGAAATGGAGGCAATTTCTTGCTCACGGCTTCCGTTGCGACCCATTTCGCCAGTCATCAATTGCAGGTAATCCACCATCACCATTTCAATTTTATGCTGCTCTTTCAGTCGGCGGCACTTGGCCCGAAGTTCCAGAATTCGAAGAGCAGGGGTTTCATCTATAAATATTTTGGCCTCCGATAGTTTGCGGGTATTGTTGAAAAGGTGCATCCATTCAGACTCACTGAAATTGCCCTTTTTCATTTTTTCACCGTCTATTTCAGCTTCAATAGCCACCAAACGATTCACAATCTGCACCCTTCCCATTTCCAAGGAAAAAATGGCAACGGGTTTGTTGTACGTCACAGCAGCGTTTCGTGCTAAAGTAAGCATGAAGGCAGTTTTACCCATACCGGGGCGGGCAGCCATGATGATCAATTCTGTTTTTTGAAAACCAGAGGTAACCCTATCTAAATCTGTGAAACCACTCGGCACACCCGTTACACCATCCTGATGATCTTTGCGGGCTGCCAGTTCGTCAAAAGCTTCTTTCATCACCGTGTTGATAGGCATATAATCCTTCACGATGTTCATTTCCCCAATTTTGAAAATGGATGCCGATGATTGATCCAACAATTCGAACACATCGGTAGAATCTTCGTAGGCATCCCGCTCGATGGTGAGTGCTACTTTTATTAGTTCCCGCTTAATGGCCATTTCAATGATGATGCGGGCATGAAACTCGATGTGGGCAGAAGAATTGACATTTCGGGTGAGGTGTGTCAGGTATTTCAACCCGCCAACTACGTCGAGCATGCTTTTCTTTTTCAAGCGCTCACGCACCGTGAGTAGATCTATGGGTTGCGCTTCGTTGAACAATTCAACGATTGCTTCATAGATGTTTTGATTGGCTTCTGAATAAAAACTTTCTGGTTTTAAAATTTCAATCACATCGCTCAGGGCATTTTTTTCCAGCATAATTGCCCCTAAAACAGCTTCTTCCAACTCAATGGACTGAGGCGGAAGTTTGCCTCCCAGCTTAATAATTTCTTGTATAAGTCCCTTTTTTCGCTCGGTCGGGCGACCAGCTGTTCGTCGATTTTCCATTTCTACAAAGGTAGAAAACAAAGGCCTTGAAAGGATGAAAACTTTTCAACTTTTAGCCCAAGTTTGTTCACGGGTTTATCCACAATTTCAGGCAAAAGATACCAGGCTTTAGGAGTAATCTTTGTTAATTACTCGGTTTCCACCACATCAGGAATGGTGCGAATATTCGTATTTTTAACATCAGATTCAACCACACCATCTCTCAACCGAACTATTCTGTGCGCATATTGGGCTATATCGTCTTCGTGGGTAACCATGATGATGGTGTTGCCTTTTCGGTGCAGCTCTTTGAAAAGACCCATGATGTCGTAGGAAGTTTTGCTATCCAGATTTCCGGTTGGCTCATCGGCCAGAATAATGCTTGGATTGTTGACCAAAGCCCTGGCAATGGCTACTCTTTGTCGCTGTCCACCTGAAAGTTCGTTGGGTTTGTGGTCCGATCTATTTCCCAAGCCTACGTCTTCCAAGGCTTTTTTGGCTCTTTTGGTTCTGTCGGCCCTGCCCACACCGGCGTACACCAAAGGTAACGCCACATTTTCGAGCGACGACAAGCGGGGCAACAAGTTAAATGTTTGAAAAACAAAGCCAATTTCTTTGTTCCTGATTTCAGCCAGGTTGCTTTCGGCCATGCTGCTCACATCGTGTCCGTTGAGGATGTACTTGCCAGAACTTGGGGTGTCAAGTGCCCCAATGATGTTCATCAAGGTCGATTTCCCTGAACCTGAAGGGCCCATAAATGCCACATATTCGCCTCTGGCTATATTTATATCAACAGAAACAAGGGCATTGATCACCTCTGTTCCCATTTTGTACCGCTTGCTTATTTGGTGTGTTTCTATGAGCCAATCCATGCTTTCACTTTTCAAGGAGTAAACAAAGCAAAATATCAGGTTTTAACCCAAACTGTTTTTTGCAACGGCACAAAATAAGGCTGTGTGGTACCATGGCATGACGCAACGAATGGGTTTCTTGTCCCCTCAATAGCAGAGATTGAAATATTAAATGCATTGCAACCTTTCTTTTTCCTTTTTTCGCCCTTTGAAAAGCAATATACCATGAGCCAACAACCGCATCAGGAAAAATATGAGATTCTGGCACGCAAAAACGCTGAAGCACTGCTAGGCGGCGGCGAAGCTAGAATTGCAGCCCAGCATAAAAAAGGCAAACTCTCCGCCCGTGAACGGGTTGAAATTTTACTTGACCCAGGCACATTTGAAGAAACCGGCAAATTTGTGATGCACCGCTGCAAAGACTTCGGTATGGACAAAGAATATTACCTGGGCGATGGTGTAGTAACCGGCTATGGACAAATCAACGGGAGGTTGGTCTACGTTTTTTCTCAGGATTTCACCGTATTTGGAGGAGCTTTGAGCGAAACCCATGCCGAGAAAATTGTAAAAATCATGGAACTGGCCATGAAAAACGGAGCTCCAGTCATTGGCCTCAACGACTCAGGTGGTGCCCGCATTCAAGAAGGCGTGGTCAGTTTGGCAGGCTATGCAGACATTTTTTACCGCAACACGCTGGCGTCTGGCGTAGTGCCGCAAATTTCAGCCATTCTGGGACCTTGCGCAGGTGGAGCCGTGTATTCTCCGGCCATCACCGACTTCATCATGATGGTTGAAAATTCCTCCTACATGTTTGTAACCGGCCCTAAAGTGGTGGAAACGGTGACCAATGAAAAAGTGAGTTTTGAAGAATTGGGCGGTGCCATGACCCATGCTTCGAAGAGCGGCGTCACCCATTTTGCTTTTCACAACGAGGTGGAATGTTTGCAGGCTATCCGTCAATTGATGACCTACATTCCGCAAAACTGCGAAGAGCAAGGCCCTGTCTATAGTTACGTTTCTGGCAATGAATTACGTCCTAAATTGGATTCCTTGATTCCTGAAAATCCGCAGCAGCCTTACGATATGCGGGAAGTGGTGGCCGAAGTGCTTGATGCTGATAGTTTTATGGAAGTGCACAAAGACTACGCTGAAAACATCATCGTTGGGTTTGGTTTCATTGGAGGCAGAAGTGTGGGCGTTGTGGGCAATCAGCCGGCCGTGTTGGCCGGAGTGCTCGACATCAATTCCAGCAAAAAAGCCGCCCGTTTCGTTCGTTTCTGCGATTGCTTCAACATCCCCTTGCTTGTGTTGGTAGATGTGCCTGGATTTTTGCCCGGAACCGACCAGGAATGGAATGCCATCATTACCAATGGAGCCAAGTTGTTGTATGCTTTTTCAGAGGCAACCGTTCCCCGCATTACGGTGATTACCAGAAAGGCTTACGGCGGCGCTTACGATGTAATGAACTCGAAACACATCGGTGCAGACATGAATTTTGCCTGGCCTATGGCCGAAATTGCCGTAATGGGCGCTAAAGGTGCTTCAGAAATTATTTTCAAAAAGGAAATCTCTATTGCCGACGATCCTGAGCAAAAACTGAATGAAAAAGTGGACGAATACACCTCCAAGTTTGCCAATCCGTACCGGGCAGCACACCGTGGTTACGTGGACGAAGTAATTATGCCATCAGAAACCCGGCAAAAACTAATCAAAGCGTTTGCCATGCTTGAAAACAAAGTGGACAAATTGCCAAGAAAAAAGCACGGAAACATCCCCCTGTAACCTAAAAACCATGAAAGAAAATCTGGCCATAATTCAACAATATTTTGATGCCTTCAACCGCTTCGATGTAGAAGGCATGCTGAACTTGCTCGACGACAAATTCAAGTTCTACCTATTTCAGAACGAAGTGTTGAACATGGAAATGAAAGGGAAAAAACAGTTCAGGGAATTGGCAGAACCATCAAGGGATTACCTGTCGAGCCGGGAACAAATCATCATTTCGGCCCGGGAAGTGAAGCAAGGCATAGAAGTGACCACCAACTACACTGCCATGTTTGCCGTAGACCTGCCACACAACCAAAAAGCCGGAGAAAGCACCACCAGGGAAAGCAAAACCATTTTCAGCCTCAAAAACGGAAATATTTTGGAAATGCGGGAGTATGCGTGAGGGAGGGGAGGATGTAGATCTTGGAGACGTAAAGAAAACCGATTTCTCGAAAGTACCCCCTTGAACATGAGTTGGCGTGTGTTACGTTGAACTTAGAAGGATTTTGAAAACCTTCAAGGTTTAAATCACTAACCGAAATATTTTTAACAATCTGAACCGGTCTTCTGTATTTCAGAAACAGGCAAGTTAGCAGATACTGAAAAAACCTTCCACTCTGCACGACCAATCATTAATTATGACGGCAACCTCTGGTGGAAACCAACGATTGATTCCGCTTTTTGTAAAACACGAATTTCCATTTGGATATATTGAAAAACCCAAAGGCCCACCAGGAAGGGTGCAAACGTTTCTGTATCATTTTTATACCCAGCTTTTTGCCTTGGCAATGTTTGATAATGCCCAGGTAAGAATTAATACTACTCAAAAATAATGACCGCATGATTTTATCGGGTTCGGAGATTTTTACTATCTGTTGATTGAACTTTTCTATGGCTTCATAGAAATTCCCTTTGGTGCGATTGGCTACATACTTTCGGCCTGGCTTTAGAATAGCTCCCAGAAATTTTACGCCTTTGGAATAGTGCTGGAAATAGATTTTTCGGGGATGTAAGCGTAGAAAAAGCTCTTGTTCCAGAAATGCCCGAATGACAGGTATGGCCGACTTTAAACGCTCTTTGTCAGAATGAACCAGCACAAAATCATCTACATAGCGGCCATAAGACTGAAACCCAAGATTTGCGGTAACAAACTCATCCAGCAGATGCAAATAAAAATTGGCAAACACCTGACTACTCAGATTGCCAATAGGTAATCCACAGTTTGGCGGACTGAAAAACAAACTCTTATCTTTTGGCAGGTCATCCCAATTATGGATAGAACCTTTGCGTGTGCAATTTTGGGTTGGGTCGTTTTCAATAATTTTTCTGCTGAGTTCGAGGACCAAAGCTTTGTCAGGTGCATGGTATCGTGTTTGAATAAAACTCTCTAATCTTTTCCACAACTTACTTTTGTCTATGTGCATAAAAAAGCCTTGCACATCCAGCTTCAAAATATAGGCCTCGGTGCGGTATCCATTTGATTCTGATTTTATAAAGCCATATACCTGATTGATGCCATACAGCGTCCCTTTATTTTTGCGGCAGGCGTAACTGTTTTCAATAAAGAGGGTTTCAAATAGCGGGTTGAGTTTACCTATTACAAAATGGTGCACCACCCTATCCCGAAAATCGGCTGCAAATACTTCTCGTTTTACTGGTTTTTCTACAATAAAGGCGATGCTTCGCCCTGGTTGATAAGTTCCTGCCAATATCTCATCTCTCAATTTAAACAGGTTGGCTTCTAAATGAACTTCAAAACGCAAGGCATTGGAGGTGTTTCGCTTGTTTTTCCTGCATTCGTAGTAGGCTGCAAACAGCTCTTCCGTGAATTGAATGGCATCTATTTTTGGGGAAAAGTCCAGAATTGTTTGCATTGACTTTTAAAATATTGGTACTGAAATCCAAAAATACTTTTCATTGAAAAAACCTATAAGGTCTTCGAAGACCTTATAGGTTTAGGATAAAATGTTTCTGTTAAATCCCTGAGACACCGAACACTAAAGCCATTTTGCTTATTGTTGTTGTTCCGGTTTGAATTGCCATTGTTGTAATTCAGGTTCCGGTTCCAGGCGTTTGTTGTTGAGTTCTCCGTAGAGGACCACCAGTTGCCGTTGTTGCCAATGTTGTTGTAATTACCATTGTTGTTACGGTTGCCGCCCGGAAGGCCTGAAGCGAAAGCAACCACTATTGTATTTGCTACCCGATACCATTTTCCGAAGAAGGGATGGACTTTACACAGACAGCGGGTTGCCGGATTTAACAGCACGCTATGGGTGGCCATAACCGACCCATACTCTGGCCCTGAGAAACACGGTTGAAAGGTATTGCAAATCTGCCAAAACCAAAAAACTATAAACCAGACCTATAAGGTTTTTGAAAACCTTATAGGTCTTTGGACTGCCCAGAAACGCTTTTCTGCCAGCCCGTTAGCTGCTTCGACACTTCTTCTACACGCTCATTTACCCTCACAAATAGTTTCAGGTCAATTTGTTTCATGTCTTTCATCAGGCGAATAAATAGCCGGATTACTTCAATTCGCTCCCTGGCCTCCTGCAGAACATCCTGCTTGTCTCTCCGGCTGTTGGCCCTGAAAATGAGGGTAAGCAGTTCAATGGTCTCTTTCTTGAGGCTCTCGCCTACCGTGAATTTATACTCCCTTGAAAAATTTCTACACAGCTGAAATATCTCCAACAGTAGATCATAAGTAGCCTTGTATACAGGCAGTTCACTGTGTAGTTTCATAGGGTTGCTAGTACATTAAAAAACCTATAAGGTCTTGGAAGACCTTATAGGTTTGGTTTAGCTTTACAAAAAAAAATTCTCCCGCCTTCAGCGGGACCCCAATAGTCAAAGAGACAAATAGTCAAATGGTCTTTTTTAATCCCTGAGACACCGAACACTAAAGCCATCCCGCTTATAGTAGCCGCCCCGGAGTGAACTGCCATAGTAGTAACTCAGGCCCCGGTACCAGGCGTAGGCT
>Ga0247844_1000217_pt1 | contig 125597 bp, 79 predicted proteins | sample LaCtaG_FD_192421 | JGI IMG/M metagenome (GOLD analysis project Ga0247844, IMG submission 192421) | Freshwater microbial communities from meromictic Lake La Cruz, Castile-La Mancha, Spain - LaCruzMarch201714.5m_1 | ecosystem: Environmental > Aquatic > Freshwater > Lake | place: Spain: Castile-La...
TATGTTCGTTCCCGGAACAAAGTAATATTATCAAAACAACATTATCAAAAGTTGAGTTGAATATTAATTATTTACAATGTAGATAGATGGCAAATTAGGGATAATATTTTACTTTGGATAAGAATAGCGAGGCATGTTTTTTACAAATAGATTGATAGCCGTACCTCCATGAACTGCAAAATCCGAAATTTTATAAACCAATGGCATAATTCGAATCAGAAGAGCCACTTGTTTTTTGTATGTTTCATTCATATTCGTACAATTCTTTTGGTATAGTTATCATGTATTCAGGGAGGTAAACTCCCTTTTCTACTAGCTGTCGCTTCCCTATCCCTAAATCTATCTTACTCCTATCTAATTTTCCAAACCATTCATGTCCGGCTTTTTGAGCCATATATAAGAATAATCGCTTTACTTTTAGGTTGTCGGTATTTTCTAGCATCAGTTGTACAACCTCAGCTCTCAATGTTGTAAGTTGTTCCATAATGTAAAACAAATCCATATAAGCATATTGATTTGGAGTCAATAACAGGCATTCAAGAAATGCTTGTTCTGGAACAGAAGCTAATACATCATAATCACCTTTTTTGAACATATCTAATTGAGATGTTTTGAAAATTTTTGTAGAGAAAAATTTTATTTCATATTCAAAATCAGTATTTACCATCCAACTCGGGATTTTATCCTCTTTTAGATGTCCAATCATTAAAACAGGCTTTCCCATTGGAACATAGTGGTTAAATCCTGATAACTCTAAAGCAGAATGAGCACCCACATAAAATCCTTTATCCAATTGACTATTATAATTAGATAGAGCCGAATAAAAAGATAGTTTATCCCCCGTCCTATACATAACTCCTTTGGATAAAAAAGATAACCACCCTGATTTACGATATTGTTGCATTAATTGGTCTGAGTATCCATTTTTTATCAACCAGGAAGAAAATAAAAGTCCTCCTGTTTGCCAATTTTGCAATAATTGGTTTAATTTAGTTCTTGTTTCTATATTCATAATATATAATAAAGGAATAAACTGAACTGCAAAAGTAAATATTATTATTTATTTCAACAAATAATATCATACTTTATTTACTTAAGAACTAAATTTTAGTTTAATATGATTCCTTATTCTATAGTCTAACTATAGATTAAAGGATTTATCCAAACTATAACCCCTCACCTCCTCTTATCCTTCGCCCCGCCATCAAACGCAATCAGATTAAACATTTCACGCATCCGGGAACGAACCCGATTTCCATAATAGTCTTCCAGCTCAGAAGCCGAAAGATTTGTCGTTGCATGAGTGAGCATGTGGTTACTGATAAAATGGTCATACCGGGAAAGTAGTATTTCACCCATAACATTACACTGATTGCCATAGTACTTAAAAGTACTTTCAGCCCCAAGGTCATCGAAACACAAAGTATTCGGACGTGAAGTATTTATAGTATTGGAGTAAGCATTGATACTATACCGCTGTATAACTTCATAGCCATCCTTGATAAAATCAAAGGTTATTTCCCTACAAGATTTTATGCCAAAGCGTTGATGTTGCGGTACGAGCAAACGCATAAGCGACATAAGGCTGGTTTTTCCGCAACCAATCGGCCCGGTAAGCAAAATGCCTTTATGGAGGTTGATGTTGTAATGGTTGGCTCCCTGTTCATCTTGCAAAAACCATGTTAGCAATTTCTGAAGCACCTCATGATCTTCGGGAAAAACACAAAAGTGTTCGCCGAAGACTTCTTTTCCTCTAGTCTGAATTATAGACAGGTTGTTGTTCATAATTTAAAGCGGTTCAGAGTAGTTTTTTCCAGTAGTAACATTTAGTATCCCCGGTGTCGGTTGTTTTTGCGCACCCATTTGTGGTTGCTGTTTGAACTGCGGGATATTCAATATCCAATTACTGGCAGCTGCTTGCCAATCTTTCATGGGCGCTTTGCCGCCCACTTTCCACCCATTGCTTTGGAAATAGTTGTAGAATTTCTCCGCTTCGATTTCCACGCTTTTTTGCGCAACGAAGTAGTTTCGTACCGCAACAATATCCGGAGGCGTAAAAAACGCCTCTGATTTGCTTTTGGGAGCTTTGATTTTTGGCTCTACCTTTTCCCCGTTTATCTCAACTACTTTCACCCTATTTTTTGAAACTTTCAAAACAATATCATTTTTTGGTTGGGTTTCTTCGTTTTCAATATTTAAGTTTAAGATGTTTTCTTTGTTTATATAAGGGGCTAATGCTTGTTCAATGCTTGTTTCGATATTAGTATGGTCATGGGTAGATACTAGTTTAGCACTTGACTGCATATCGAACAGGTAAACCAAACTCCCTTTAAACGGATTAAATGAGGGCAAATACTGGATATAACCATAAGTATGTAAGTCTTTTATACATTTATGATAAGTAGCTTTAGCCGAGATTTTACTTATACGCATTAGTTCCTGCCGGGATATGGATACCGGATTCTGAAAACGCTCTGAATTCCAAAACTGAAAGATAGCCATGTAGAGACTAACATGCGTTGGATTAAGGCGATTATCGGCTGCAACTTTTTGAAAGAATCCACTGAGTTGAAGAATATAATTCATCGTGTTTTCTTTTTATTGTTTTCCGACAATAACACCTCTATATCTGAAGCATTATAATAGTTTGTTCCTCCGATCTTTGTATAGGGCAATGTGCCGTTTATACGCAGCGTTTGGAGCGTCCCTGGTGATATATTGAGAAGCTTACGGACTTCCACTGATTTCATCCATTTCTTAGTGACAGAAGTTTTCTGTTCACTGATTAATGTCCGTATCTCATCAATCAATTCGACCTTAAAATCCCGAAGGTCGTCGGTTGTTATTATTTGTGCTGGCATAATAGCTGATAGTTAGTGTTTGTAGATTATTAGTCGATAAAAGACAGTGTGCGGGAAAGCCATCCCAATAGAAATTTCTTGTTGGTTGGTCTTCTTCGGATAATAAATACGTAGTATTTTAATTTGTTTACTATTAGGGCTGCTTGGAAATAACCAAAGTCAATGGAATTGATTTTGGATAGGGTTTTTTCTCCCATTATTCCATCTGTTTTTGTTCCAACAACATATTGAGCAACCCTTGTTGCGGTTCGTATGCCAACGTTGACCGCATAGTCAAATACCGACTCTGCTGAAGTCTGATTTTGTATTTCATCAGCTCTGAGAGGTTTCCAAAAAGTGTCGAAATAGAATTGTTCCACTAAGGATTTCAACTCATTATTGGCTACAAGTGATTTTGGAAAATTGGTTTTTGATTTGTTTTGATCGATTATTGACCATCCGGGCCAAGAACTGTGTGACTTTCGTGAGATACCTTTGTAAGTTTCACCACCTAAATCATCGGGGTCGTTTACGTAACCGCCTTCATGTGAAAGCACTTTTGAAAGTGCAAGATTGAAATTTGCCATTTTTTTTTTAGTTTTTATAGTCTGAATAAGTATTCAAGACTGAAATTAGGATGGCAAAATTGGGGAGTTTTGTTGGATTTTATTCACAACCTATTCCCAATTGGGAATAGAAAAATATTGCAATTATATATAAATTGTCGGTAAATTAGCGATTCAAAGCTTCATTCTAGTGACCGACCTCGTCCGGTGAGCCGAAAAACAAGTGAGATAGGCGGTTAAAAATCGTCCTTGTTTGAGTTTCGACGTATTCCGTCGGAATGAGTTTGGACGATTTGAGCCTAACGAGCGAAAGTTTTTCGAGTGAAGCGGGCGTAGTCTTGACTTTTTTTGCATACTTTTTTGTGTTAAGACAAAAAAGTATGTCAGGGTTTGGGGCGGAAGCCACATAAATTACATTGAGATTTTACAAATCTTCTTCAATTTTCTTTACCAAACCAACTTTAAGCGAATCCAAAAACTTTGTCGGTATAGCCCGAATCTTTATTTCCAGATAAGTTCTGTAAACATCTGTAAGTCTGACATTAAAAATCTGTTCAAAGAGAGCAACTAATTCCCTAATGTCAACACCACCTTTATTAATAGCTGTGCTGGCTTGTAACGCATAGATAAGTTCAACTAATGCCGTTTTACTTTCTGTCCATTGGAGAGAACTGGAACCCAAATTCCCAACCTGTCCCCAATTGGGATTATTGGTTTTAATGGAAAGATTTTCAAGTTCTGTATTTAGAAATACTTCGAGCATATCGTTTGAAATGATTTTTGCCACCATAATATCATGACTAGTCGAAAAATCTGGATCAACAAAGTACAACAGGCTATCGTGAAATAAATGTAAATCTTCCTTACCCCGCAAAAAACACTTATCATCCAAAAAAGTTGAATTCATACGATAGTACTGATAAAATTGAAGGTGATTATTGAAAAAGCAGGTAATTATTTCAAGTTCATGCCTCAAAAATTTTTCTTGTATTTCGCGACTTCCGGAAGGTCGTCGACTTTCTATATGATAAACTTTTTTGTAATAAATTAATTTGCTAAATAATTCAGGTTTAATTTTCTTGAAATAATTTATTTCTTCAGCCTCATCAATAAAACTGTAGTTCAAAACAAATATTTTGAGTTCATTCAATGCACTTTTGATACAACAGATAGATTTCTGAGCTTTTTTCAAAAAATCAGGCTCTTCTAAATTTATAATTTGTAATTGATTATCAAGGTTTTTGTTGAGTTTAGAGATAAAATGATTCATGCGATAATAATTGTCTTCTGTATATTTATTTGATTTTGTTTTTTTGTAACAAGAAGAAAGAATGCCCGAAAATTTATAATTTTCAAACATTCTTTCTGACCTTAAAAAAATAACTGTTAAACTAAACCTGATCCCTGTTTAAACGGACTTTGAACGCTGTTTAATGTTTCACTTGGGCCTGCTGGAGGCGCTGCTGATTCCAATGCTAACGATATTTCGTTATCGAGAAAAATGATTTCGATACGAGGTGAAATGTATTTTTTCTTTTCCATGGTATTATTTATTTTACGATAATTCTTGTTGATTGATTATTCACTTTCACAACATATACACCAGCGGCTAAATGTTTCGCGTCTCGTGTTTCACGTTCCGTGTTTAGAATACCATTTTCGATTAATTGGCCAACTGCATTGTAAATACTGTATATTGATTTTTCTGGAGTAATAATGCTAATCTGATTGGCTGCATTTACAAATACCTTTACATTAGTTTTTGCTGTATTTTCAATGCCGGTAGTTGAACTTGGTACACGGAAAACAAGACTAAAACGGTCAGAGACAGAAGCTGTAATTGGTGCATTGAAATAATACACATCACCTGTACTCAAATCTGTTTCGACAGTTGGGTTTTGATTATCTTTCAATATTACTTTTGTGCCCAATTCAAAGTTCTTAAATTCGGGAGCTGAAATGCTAAAATTTCCTTCGGCAGTTGTTTTGAAACCAAGGGGAATTTCCGTATCATAAGGAATTGTATTCATGCCATTGATTGCCAGACTTGTGCCTTCGTTTTTTGTAAATATCTCCGGAACTTCTGCTGTATTATTGAACATTTTTTGAGAATCGTAATCATCTGTTGAATTTTGTGCTGCAGCGTTGAAATAAATCACAGTCTCATCTTTATTAACTGAATTGCTAATCTGTAAGCGTAACAATTGTTGTGTATTCGCTTTTGGTGCCATTAAGCGATTGGCATCTACCGTTTGATCTTGATGTGAACGCATAGTATTTGTAAAGCCAAGTGAATTTGTGGCGCTTGTAGTTTTTATCCAAAATGCCTGCATTGGTGCTATAATAGCAGTTCCATCGTTAACGCTAACTCCACCGGTAACATTGTAGGTGTGGAAATTATAGCTTCCTGTTTTTTTACTACGATACCAAATTGAATTTGCAACATTCGTTTTTGAAGCTTGTGCAAAATCAACCGATGATGGATAAGGATTACCAACTAAATTAAATCCTAATGGTAGATTTGACACCGATTTATCACCTGTATTTAACGTACCACCTGTAAAACTGATGGTTGTGTTTTGAGCAGGCGACACTGCTATATATCCTTTCATAACATCCATAGTGGTACCTGCAGCAGGCCAGTTAGTAGTACCATCGTAATATACCAATCCGTTTCCGGTAGCAGATGTAATGGTAGCACTTGTAGCAGCCGACAAAGGACTTGAAATGTACCAGTTTCGTCCGGTTACACCTGTGGCAGCACTTGTAATGTATTGTTGAATATTGTACGTTGCAGCATTTTCGGTGATAGTAGCAGGTGTTGTTATTGTAGCAGTTCCATTAGTACCTGTATTATCCGACAATAAATTTAAGGTTCCGCTATTGTTCATCGAAGTACTTACAGTAAGTTGTTTACCTGCGTTGACAGTTATTGAAGAACCAGAGCTAATGATCAAATTAGAAATTGTTCTATTATCAGTAATAGCTATTCCGGCAGCATTATTGGCTGTTAACGAATTGATAATATTTGCCGCTGGAAATTCAGTTCCTTTGGTAGAAGTACCATTGTAAGTAAGATTTATGGCCGAACCAAAAGTAGGAGCGGCACTCAATGAGCCTGCTGCTCGTATTATGGATGCTGAGTTGCCTAAAGTAAGACCTGGTGTAGTAGTAAGTGTACCGCTTGTCAAAGTAATTGTGCCATTTACAGTTGTAGCATTACTCAGTGTAACACCTGCTGAGTTTGAAATCTCGATATTATTTGCAGTTAAAGCTGCACCTGCTGTGCCTGTACTTCCGCTAGTTTGAGCGGAAGTACTATTAAATACATAATTTGCGCCAGACTCTAATACTGCTCCATTTGGAAGTGTACCTGAGATACAAGCCAATCCACCTGTATTAGCAGTTTTAAGGGTTGAACCACTTTTTAAAGTAACCACATAATTATTATTTGATGCTAACGTATTGGTCTTACAATCCAATACTCCGCCACTATTATTATTAAAAACAGTAATATCCAGACCTGTAGTATTCAAATTGATTGTTCCTGTATTGTTTATTGTGGTTTTTCCAGCGACGCCACCAGTGCTTGTTAAAGTCCCATCTAAGTTTAATGTCCCGCTATTGGTTAGAGTATTGGTTGTAACTGAGGTGCTATTTGCACAATATAGAGCGTATCCTAATCCAGTGCCTGCTGTTTGAGTGTTGGTTACAGACATTGTGCCAGAATTATTGATATTTATAGACGCTGCATTAGAGGCAGTTCCACCCATAAATAATGCACCCGAATATATACCTGTTACAGCAGCATTTACTGTTATAGTCCCAGCATTAGTGAAATTTATTGTACCAATATTAGCTGCACCATAATTCAAGTATACACCTTTAGCCAATGTTCCTCCTATAGAGATACTTCCATTGTTCGTAAAAGTTGTAGTACCTGATGCTGGTTGAACTGATATACAATTTTTTGTTGAACTAGTACAGTAAAAATTTAAAGTTGTTCCACTATTTACAGTTAAAGAGCCCTGATTCAATAAAATCAATCCAGAATTATTTACAGTTGGTGTGCCGGATGTTCCAATTGTAAAACCAGTTCCACCAATAATACCATTAGCACCAGCACTTACTGTAAAACCGTAGAAACTAGTTGGTGCTGTAGCTGCATTAGTATAGGTCGCATTATTTAAATCTATCTCAGGCGCATTTAATGGTGTATTGTTATTATTAAAAATTACTGCACCGCCCGTTGTTCCGCCAGTCGCTTGATGGTTTATGTTCAATGTGCCAGCTCCAAATAAACCCCATGACACAGTAGGTGCAATTACTGGTTTCTCAAAACGAATTGGATAAGAATTAGTCGTATATCCTGTTGCATTTGCATTTAAAGTACCTCCGCTCATAGTTATTTTTCCACCAAAAAACACTAAGGACGCATTTGTATTATTATTATTCGCTGCAGCACTTGTAGTAAGTGAACCTCCTGTTGCAATAACTAGATTACCTTGGTCAGTAGCAGAAGAATTTCCCATAAAAACACGACCAACAGCGGCTGTGGTACTCTGAATAGTACAAGTACCAGAGTTTATTAGGACTAAACTTGTAGATGTAGGAGCCGCCCCTTTGTCGCTACTCGATTTATAAAATGCAACCGTTGTTGTGGTAATTGCTGCTGTAGCAGCTTGAGATAAAGTAAGAGCTGTACCTGAGCCCGGATAAGTCTGAACAGTTGTACCTGGAGCAATTCCATAACCAGCCACATAGTCGCCAACTGCAATTGTTGCATTCGCAGCACCTAAAGTAACAGAAGTAGACCCAGATGCAACCGTTATACCTTGAGTAGTATGTGGTGCATACCAATTAGTTGTGCCCCAATCGGCTGTACCACCTTTCCATACATGTGTGAAAGCTTGTGCGTTTAGCAAGTTTGTCATTGCGCTAGCAAACAGCACAAAAAGGGTAATGGCTGTTAACATCTTTACCCTTGAAAAAGAATTTTGTAATCTTTTCGTTTCCATGATTTATTGTTATGATTAATTTGAATTATAGAGTTTTTATCGGTAGCAAAAATAAACTGTAGCAGAAAGAATAAAAGGGACAAAAAAATAAATATTAGGGGTATAATGGGTAAAAATTAAGGTGTATTATTTCTTAATCAGCACCGTCATCCACTGATGATTTTCACACCATTTAGCACCTGGAGTCCACATTTCGCAATCCGCTTCATAAGCTCCCATATCAGGGAATTTACCTGTATACTTGTTTTCAGCATAGGGCATACTAACTCCTTTATCTACAATATCGGAATTCTCCAACGGACGAAAATCACGTTTTGTTATATCTTTTAATGGATAAGGCTTTTGAGTAATATAGTTATTGAACAGTTTGTCATTGGCAGCCAATGTATCTTTCGGGTTTCGCGAACCACGGATATTGTTAATTAGGTTGTTGAAAGCTCTGGTATTTTTATTTTCATTCAACAATCGTGGCCACTGCACCGCCCAAACCTTCAGCGGTTCTTCTTTTTGAGGTAATTCAATGGAACTTCTGCAATTAAAAACGGTATTGTTATAAATGAGGTTATCGTCGCCTTTGGCTATAATGCCGATATCGCCGCAATCCCAAACAACATTGTGATGAAAAATATTGTGACGGGATTGGTCATCAGCCCGTATTCCAAGTCCACCCCGTTTCTCTTTGCTGTGGTAATCTTCGGTAATGCAACCATGTACCCAGTTATAGCTTACCGTGCTGCTATGCGAAAATGGCCAGCAACCATATACCAGCGAAACATCTTTACAAGCCAAACCACCATCGTAAATATGGTTGTATTCTACCCTGCTTTTTGCAGCATGATAAACTAAAATAGCACCTCCGCAATTGTACAAAGTATTGCTGCTTGCCACGTTGCCATTCGAAGTTACATCGCTGTTTTCGGGCGTACGCGGTGTTGGCGGGTATTGAATGGTATTGAACCAGTTTACACCCAAGTGCGGACTTGCCGACAATTGCAAGGCGGGATAAATCAATGTTCCCGGCCAGTTTACATCGTGAATAATACTGTTGGTTACTTCGTTGTAATTTCCCATGGTCATTAATCCAAGGTTGTTGGCAAAGGAAATGGAAATATGATCCACTTTGTTGTAATCGCCCACAATTTTGCTGAATACCGACTCTTTACGTTCCTGGTCGTATTCGGTAATGGTGCGTGAATAGCTGGGAAATTTAAGATTAGCATGGCTTACTGAGCAATAGTTACAATCTTCCAACAGAAAGGTACAGGCAAAGAAATTGAGTCCTTTGATGGAGATATAATTCTTGTCTTTGGCATAAAATCCATAATCAGTGGTTTTATAGCTTACATTGAATGTTGCCGGATTTTTTCCTTCGGGAGCATAAAAATAAAGTTCTTTGGTTTTGGAGTTGAAATACCATTCTTTTTCCACATCCAGAGCTTCCAATTTCCCGAAAAGATAAAAATAATCGTCCGCCCAGGCTTTCAGTAAATCATCCGGTTTGCGGTATTCAGGTGTGTAGTTACAGAGTCCAATTAAATCAGCTGCGTAATTCAGTTCTTTTGAGCCTGCTTTGTGAGAAATTATGGGTCTACACCATGTCCACCACTGATGCGCCACATTGAGATAAGCCTGAGCACCTGTCCAGTCAATACCTGTTTTGGCAATAGCTTCGCTCACTATCGTACCGTGTTTGGTGCCATAATCCACAGCCGACCATTTACTGCGGTCGAAAATTTCGGTCGATTTCATATTAGGCCAGCGAGCTTCAATCATCATGGCTGTGTCGGCAAATAGTTGCTCAATCTTATCTGCATCTACTTTAGTTTTGTATATATTGCCTTTGTGTTTTTTCCACTTCGCAACTACCAGTTTCGTTCCATCCAGAATTACGTTTTCACCGTTAAAGGCCTCAAAACAAATAGTCTTATCAGCTGTTCCAGAGTTTAATGGTGAAATGGTTTCGTGATAAACGCCTTCACGTATAAAGCACACATCGCCCGCTACCATTAAATCAGCTGCTTTTTTAATGGTTTTAAAAGGTAAGTCCATTGCGCCTGAATTGGTATCATTTCCTTTTGGAGAAACATAGTATTCTTTTGCTTGAGCAGTTACTGATAAAGTCAATAAGCCAGCTAAAACTATTAAATTCATTATTGAAATCTTCATTATTTTTTAAAATAGGATTATGTAAATTTATTTTAGTTGTCCCCAGATTGATTTTAGTTCATTGATAATTAACGAATTGATTTTTGTTCCATTTTCTCCGGAAAGAATTACACGTTGGTTTTCAACTTTCGGTATAGCGTAAAAAGTAGCAACAGAAGCTCCATTATTTATAAACAATTCTATCGATGCACGGTCGAGTAAAATGCGCAGACTTACTCTATTCTGAAAAGCAGGAGCATAAATTCGTGTTTTCCCAAAACTGATTGAATCGGTTTTATTATCGTAAATCACATATAGTCCGCGAATTGAAATTTTTAATAGTTTTTTTGTTTGAAATTCAACTGACAAATCAATTAATTCTGCTTTAATTTCTGTAAGTTTTTCATTTGTTTTATCGAGGGATAAATTATTAAATTTATAGGTTTTAGAATAGAGTTTCTCAATCTCTTTTATCGGCCAGCGATACAGACGAATTCCTTCGGGTGTAGTTTTAAGTTCGAAGGTTGTGGGAAATGACATTTGCTGGCTGAACGGCATTTCTGCTTTATGAAAAAGGTTTCCACCCCGCATCCACCCTATCATCACTGAACGGCTATCAGGGCTATTGTTAAAGGTTTGTCCTGCATAAAAATTTAGACCATAATCACCCAAAAAAACTTTTTTATCAGAAGTAAATGTTTTGCCATCAAAATCGCCCACTTCGTAATCAAAACTGGCATCATAAAGCATCCATTTTTTATTGTTGGAATTGCCATTCACCGGAAGCTCTACAAAATCCATGCATTCATAAGCCCAATTACGGTTGAGTTCACTTGTCAAGTTCCAGTCAATAAGATTTTTAGAATTATAAAACCTGACTTTAGCCGGTTTTTCATTTGGTTTACCTTCATTTTCTACCATTTTTACCCAAAGCACCATAATCCAGCTTTTACTTTCTTGGTGCCAAAAAATTTTCGGGTCACGTGCGCCTTTGTATTCCGGGTTCAGTACGATAGGTTTTCCATCATTCAGGAATTGATAGGTTCGTCCATTGTCAGTGCTGTATGCGGCGCTCTGACCACCGTTGTAGGTAAAATAGGCAACCAGCGTTTTGGTATTTCCTATTTGTTTTCCAAGCGTATTGCTTTTATCGACTGCTGCCGTACCCGACCAAATTCCACCATGATTTTTTGCAGGTATAATGGCATGAGGTAATTGAGTCCAGTGAACCATATCAGTACTTACGGCATGTCCCCAAACCAACACATTTTGCCATATTGTATTGCTTGGATTGTGCTGAAAATAGAGGTGATATTCTCCATCGTACCAAACCATCCCATTTGGGTCGTTCAACCAGTTTTTCAGTGAAGTAAAGTGAAACTGAGGGCGCAAAAAATGATTGTAGCCAATATCCTTGTACGTTTCAAATGTTTGTAATTCCGGATTTGGTATACTTGAACTGTCATTTTGAGCTTTTAAGCCCAAACCGCTAATATTCAAAATAATAATGACAATAAGGCTTCTAATGAAAGAACTATTCACAGTTTATTTTTTTAATTCAGGTTATTCTAAAGCTTTTTCTCTAATATTACAATCTCTAATCAGACTTTTACCAATAAAAATGGAAATTATCATAATTGCAGCAATAAAGAACAGCCCAAATCGGAGCGCAAAATCAGCATTGATTTCGTAAGCCAAGAAAAGTACCAAAAGGATGGCTGTAATTCTTCCAAAAAACAATGAAATCTCATGATTGATAATGTACGAAAACTCACTTCTGTTTTCAATTTTGCTTACAATGTCAATCACTCTAAATTCAGTGGGGAAATAAGATACATCGTGAAGCGGTTTTGCAATAAATTGCAACACGTTATAAAGAATTACACCCAAAACCGAATATAGCGTACCATGAATAAAAATAGCTATGGTGAAAAACAAAATCGAAACTATATAGATGGCTAAACGATGTTTTGGTTTGGCAATGCGTCCTATAATATAAAGCATAATAGCAGATAAAATCTGTCCTCCTGATACTATGATTCCCAGCATATTGACTCCACCAATCATAGATAAAATCAGTAAAATTGGAAAAATCATGATAGCACCCTGCATTACTCCTTTGGTAATAGAGAAGGCAATCATTTTACGCCAAAGTTTATCATACCTAAAAAACAGGAATTTCTCACTTTTAGGATTGTGGTATTTCTCCTTGTTAATAATAAAAACAGCTATTAATGAAAGAATAAATACAGCAACTGTAATGCCAATATAGGCTGATTTTTCGGTGTAAATCAAATGCGAAGGCCCAAATGCAATGACTGTACCAATAATTGAAGGAACAATAATCCAGGTAAGTGTGTAGAAAATTGTATCGATGCTGAAATAATAATTTCGAGAATCATCAGTAGTAGCATCCAGCGACATATAATCGCGGTTTGCCCAGAAAAAGCCATACGAAGTACCCATAATTAATCCGGCACATACTACTCCAATTGGACTGAGATGTTTGAACGACATCATCAGGGTCATGGAAACACCACTCAGCAATAAACCCAACGAGTAAAGATGTGCAACTTTAATCTTTCGTAGTAAATATCCGTTAATTACAAAAGTTAATGGAGTTCCGAAATAAACTGCAAACTGATAAAACAGGTATAAATTAATATTTGCCTGTTTTTCGGCTACAGTAAGTATTTTCGTAGCATCCGGAGGAGATACTATATAAGCCCCAACAAATAATTCGATGACCGGTAGTACGAAGGCATACATTAAATTTGCCAGCAAGAGATACCGCATATTACTTGGAAAGGAGTTGAAATGCGAGATTTCGTTCTTGATTTTTGAAAGCATGGTAAGTATTGATTTGGGGTATTTAATCATTGAAAATCAGTTTGTAAAGTTCATAAAGTGAAATTACTTTCAACTTTATGAACTTTTTAACTTTACAAACTCAATTAATAATAGGTCAGTTCTGCAAAAATGTCGTCTATTGTTACTTCAGCATAACAAACTGATGTGTCGGCAGCACCATAGTAAATTTTAACGGTACGGTCGTGAACGAGTACTCCACAAAGGAAAATAACCGGACCATAGAATCCCCATTTTTCGTAGGATGCCAATGGTTCCATAAGTGGTTTAAATGATTTTCCGAGAATTTTGGTTGGGTCGTCCTTATCCATAAGCAATGCCCCAAGACAGTAGCGGTCGTTTGCATCAGCAGCATGATAAATTTCCAACCAGCCTTTTTCTGTCATAAATGGAACTGCACTACAACCGATACGGCCATTATCCCAGTCAGTTTCGTTTACCGATACCAGTTGTTTGTGATTGCCCCAGTAACGCAAATTGTCGGATTCAGAAATCCAGATTTCACGTCTTTTATATTCTGCTGATGCCGGACGGCACAATGCACGATAGGTTCCGTTAATTTTTTCAGGGAAGATAGCTACATCTTTGTTGTCAGGAGTAAAAATTACACCCTGACGTTCAAAGTTTTTGAAATCTTTAGTGGTAGCCAAACATGTAGTAACACCAACGCTTGCACAACAACTATAATTGATGTAATATGTATCGCCTAATTTGGTGATACGAGGATCTTCGATACCGAATTCTTCGTATTTATTGGCGGGATACATGGCCGGTGATTCTTCCACAACAAAGTTGATACCATCCTTACTACGAGCCACTCGAAGGTGAGAAATAGTGGTGAGAATACGTCGCCACGGTGCTTCGATAACGCGTGGATCCTTGAAGTTTACTCTGGTATCGTTTGCATCAAATGTTTCAACTTCCACTTTGCCGGTTGCTTCGTTAAACCAAGGAGCTAATACAATTTTCGGGTCGCGGTTAATTGGGGTTTCTGCTACACGAAGTAACAATAGTACATCGCCTTCGAATTCGGTTACGCCGCAATTCATTACATAGTGAACTTCAAAATCTTCTCTTGAAGGTTTTACATTATCCGGTAAAATAATTGGATTCTGTTTGCTTCTTAAAACTGCCATATATATTTGATATTAAATTTGTTGCAGCAAAATTAATTTCAAATGCAGATTTTAAAAGGGAGAAATGATTATAAAAAAGGGGCTATATGGGTAATTATTCTACCGCGTCCTTCATTTTTTTAATATATTCCGAGGGTGAAGAGCCAAAAACAAGCTTAAAGCATTTTCGGAAATATTTTGTGTCCGAAAATCCCACCATAAATGTTACTTGTTCAATGGAATACTTGTTTTGTTTAAATAAATGAACAGCTTCATTCAGTTTTACAAACCGCACATACTCGGTGGTGGACATGCCGGTAATCTGTTTCAACTTTTTGTAGAGAGCTGAACGGCTCATTCCCATTATTTTACTCAATTCCTCGATATCCAAATCGGTTTCATCAAGACTAAGTTTAATTTTCTCAGACACCTTATCCAGAAAATCCTGATCTTTAGCACGGGTAGCTTTCTGAAATTCAGATGCTTCGGATTTTAAGTGTATGTGATTATAGGTTCTCAATCTGGTTTCAATCAAATTCCTTACCCTTAAACGTAACAGATTGGTTTTAATAGGTTTTAATAAATATTCGTCAGCACCTGTTTCTAATCCTTCTTTTTCGGAAGTTTCGTCAGCTTTTGCTGTCAAAATAATAATTGGTATATGGCAGGTTTCGAGTTGTGTTTTCAGAATCTTACACATTTGTATGCCATCCATTTCGGGCATCATCAAGTCAGAAATTATCAAATCAGGAATAAGTTCTTTAGCTTTTTCAATACCGTTTAATCCATTTATAGCCGTAATGGTATTATATTCGTTGGACAATTCAATTTTCAGGTACGAGAGCAATTCCTCATTATCGTCAACAATTAAGACTGTTTTTTTAAGCGAGTTGGGTTTTTGAGTTGATGGTTTTTCGCCATTTAAGGAGTCTTTCAAGTCTTTTATTTCAATTTCCAAATTTTCCGACTGAGTAGGAATGGTTTTTTCATCAATACTGTATTTTGCATACATCGAATCATCAAGCGGAAGAAGCACGCTAAACTTTGTGCCTTCGCCTGGCTGACTTTCGAAAGTGATTGAACCATGATGCACTTTTACCACATTATTAATATAGGCAAGACCAATACCAGTACCTACATTTTTTTCGAGTTTATTTTGTTCGCTCTGGTAGAAATACTGAAATATTTTGTCTTGATTTTCTTTTTTAATACCTATTCCTGTATCCGAAACTTCAATTTTAAGATATTCCGAAACTTTATTTTTATTTCCATCTAACGATAAAATATCTTTAGAAACAGACAAAATGACTATGCCATTGGTTGGCGTAAATTTTATAGCATTGGATAATAAGTTGTAAAGAATTTTTTCGATTTTATCTGAATCAAAAACACATTCTAACACTGCCTCACTACAGCTAAAACGATAATTGATGGCTTTATTCCGGGCTACATCATCGAACGACCGATAAACATCATGAATAAATGGGAGAATATCAGCTTTAACGAGTGAAAGACTCAAAACACCTGATTCCATTTTGCGGAAATCGAGTAATTGGGTAATTAGTTTTTGTAATCGGTAGGTGTTGTGTTGTACCATTTTCAGCAATTTATGTTGCACCGTATTCATTTCAGGATCAGAAACTAAATTATCAATCGGATTAGTTATCAGGTTCAATGGAGTGCGCAATTCATGCGATATATTTGTAAAAAACTGTAATTTCAGGTCGTTAATTTTCTCGAGTTGTTCCGTTTTGATTTGTTCAATCTTTATCTGACTTTGAAGTTTAAATCTAAAAACGATAAAGCGATAGACCATAAATCCAATTCCAGATGCTAAAATGATGTAAAACAAAATGGCATAAATACTTAACCAAAATGGAGGTGAGATTCTGATTTGTAGAATTACATCTTTTTCACACCAATGAACACCATCCACCGAGGCATTCAAATGAAATTTGTACGAACCTGAAGGGATTTTAGTATAACGAACACCCGATTTATTGGATAAAACAGGGTTATTGTCGTAACCATCAAGGTAGTACCTGTAAACAATACCTTTTGTGTTCGAAAAATCCATACCGGAGAATTGTAATTCGATGGTGTTTTTGTTGTAAGGCAATACTATTTTATTGGTAAATTGAATTGCTTTTTCAAATAATATGTCACCATCAATTTTTTCGCCGGGGTTAAGTTGTTTATTATCAATAAAAATATTTGTTAAGCATGGACAAACATTTGAATTGTTTTTTTCCGATTTTTCTGGCGAAAAAATTACCAATCCATTAATTCCGCCCCAAAGCATGTATCCGTTTTTGAAAATATAATTGGCATTGTCTTTAAATTCGTCAATCTTGAATCGCAAAGAACTTATCAATTGTGTTATATTATCCGAATTAATGTTCAATCGGAATAAATTCCGATTGGTGGTAACCCATAGCCTATTCTCACGATCGAACAACTGACCTTTTATTGTATTCTCAGGCAATTGATTTTCAGTTGTGTAGCGCTTGAATGAAATTTTAGATGAAGATCCTTTCGATTTGATTAATTTATTTAGCCCTCCGCCAAAAGTACCTACCCATAAATTTCCGTTTTTATCTTTTATCAGATTCAGAATGTAGTTATTACTAAGGCTTTGAGAATCGTTGGGGTCGTTTTTATAGCATATAAAATAAGGTTTTCCTTTGTTTCCGTCCGGAAAAATCATTTTATTTAGTCCGCCACCTGCAGTTCCTATCCATGCTTCTCCATTAGGTTCGAATAAAATAGTTCGAACTGTATTGTGCGAAATGGAACCTTGTTGTGCTGGATTAGGATGAAAGCCCTCAAATCTGTTTTCACTTTCCAAATAGCGGTGCAAACCTCCGTTCCATTTAGCTGCCCAGATAGTTCCAAATTTATCTTCGGCTAATGCAAAAATAGCTCCCTCGCCAAATACCTGGAATTCAGATTCTTTCAGCGTAAAATACTTCACACTGAAATTATTTTTATTTAGAGGTTTTTTGGTGTTGTATGTGGTATTAAAGGTGAGTTGAGTCAAACCTTCGCTACTTCCAATCCATAGGCGTTGCTTCGAATCAACATACAAACAATAGATGTTATTGTCTAACAGCCATGAATTGCTTGACTTTGATATGAAATCGACCGTTATTTTGTTTGATTTGGATTTATCAATAAATGCATTCAAACCCTCACCAATTCGGAGAATTCCACCACCTTCGGAACCAATCCACAGGGCACCATTTTTGTCCTCACAAACCGAATGAATGGCATTGTTGAAAAATGGATTCGATTTTTCTTCACGAGTCATCAATAAATCGTCGAAAATATAAAACATCTGACGATTTAATGGAAAATTCAGTGCTCCGTTGTTATACGTTCCAAGCCAAAGCACATTGTAACGATCCACAAATGTGCACAACAACCGGTTTGTCGGCAAATTATTAAGTGGATACTGTCCAAAACTATAATTAATGATTGTGTTCGAATTTGCCTTGAAAAGTCCATTGCCGCTACCAATCCACAGTTCATTTTGTTGGTCTAAAGCCAACGATACGTTTCCAACAAAAGGTTGAACCGCTAAGGTTGAACGAATAATTAAACCATTACTTGCTGAGTTTGATAGTTGAGCATTCAGAATGTTTCCGTTACTGTAGGCAATCCAAATTGATTTATTCGGTAACTCAATTATGTTCTTTGCAGGTTTCAGGGCATAATCACCCCAACCAACTAAATTATCCGATTTATTTTTCCCCGCTGTTATTCGTTGTATACCTTTTTCAGAACATACCCAAATACCGCCCTTTGTACATTTCGAAATGCCTGTGGTAGTGTTGCTTTTTAAAACAGGAACATAATTATTTCCCAGATTATGGGTGTTGTAATGGATAAACTGTGTTTTTGAGCCACTGTCTACTAAACGGTCAATTCCTTTATTTCGGATGTTAAGCCATATATTTCCGTCAATGTCTTCTTCGATGTTGTCAATCATTCCTGAAGCAATACTCGTTACATCAGCCGGATTATTTTGAAACCGTGTAAAAGTATTATTTTCCGAATTATACATATTAAGTCCACCGTCGCTGGTTCCAATCCACAACATTCCATTTTTATCCACTTTCAACGAAGTAAGTACATTGCTGCTCAGGCTATTCGTGTTGGCAGGATCGTATCTAAAAAACACCATATTGTAACCATCGTACCGGTTGAGTCCATCATTGGTAGCCAGCCAGATAAATCCATTTTTGTCCTGCACAATACTATTCACTACGTTTTCGGTAAGCCCTTCTTTTCCACCAATATAATTAAAATCAAGGCGTTGCTGCGAATGCGCATTGCCGATTATAAATGTAATCAGTAGAAGAAAATATGTTTTTAAATAGTTGTACATAAACCTTGTTGTAATGGACAAAAATAATAAATATTTTGGATTAATGATTTCTACGAATTGAAAAAAGGGACGTTTGACAACCCAAACATCCCCTCGTTACTTTAAAAACACCAATTAATTGAAAATCAACATTATTCAGAAATGAAATGTTATAATTTTATTGTCTGATAATTTTAGCAGTTTTATCATCTATACGTACAAGCAATAAACCTTTCGAAGCTATAGGTATTTTGTTTTCTCCAACTGTTGTCATTCCTTTTGCTATCACTTGTCCGTTGGAAGATATGATTTCGAAAGGTGACACAGTTTCGGATTGAATAATAATATTTCCGTTTTTAGCATATACAATGACTTGATTTATAGTAGTATTGCTCACGGCGTTTGCACCTACAGTTAAGATATATGATTTTGTTCCGGCAGCATACATTGTTGATTGAGCCTGAGTAGCCGTAATATTTGCAACTCCATTTCCGATAACAATAACCTCACCGGTAGAGGCATCTACAGTTGCTACAGCTATATTATCGCTGCTATAAGTAATTGTACCTGCTGAATTACTGCTTGCTTTTTCAATAAAAGTGGCATCACCTACATTTTTTGATACTGAACTAACCGGAAATGTAATAGTTGGTGAAACAGAGAATGCTTTAGCTGCTTTAATTTTAATATTATCCAATCGGATATTCGAGTATGCATTAATACCGGTTGCTCCATCTACAGTCATTTTCAAATAAGCAGTTGCAGCATTAGCCAAAGCAGGCAGATGTGACCCATCTGTTGGTATTGATACCAGTTTTGAACCGTAATAAGTTCTGGCTCCTGATGAATTTACAGCGTTGTAAAGTGCAGAAATATCATTATCTTCAATTTTATTCCAGTTTGACCCATCGGTGCTGTATGACCAGGAAGTTGTGTTAAATGAATTATTATCAGTAGCAGTGCCGTGCCTGAAAATAGCATACGATAAATCAACATAATCATAACCAGTCATTGAGAATTTAAAAACGATTGATTTGCCATTCGTATCACTGGCAGGACTCACAATAACTTTACGTGCTAAAATTAAGGAACCAGGGGTTGCCACTGCTGCAAAACCATCTCCTGTATTCAAATTAACACCCTGAGAACTTCCAATCTCATAAGATGTGGGTAAAAAAAGGCTTGAACCATTCGTTCCATCCAAAAACAAATATCCAGTTCCAAAATTAGAGGGGAACACTGTTGGAGTATTCGGCGAATTTACAATAGTAACTGCACCAGACGTTGAATTGGCTGTCTGAAAATCCCAACCTGCCACAAGTGTTTGTGCTGATATAGCTGAAAATAAAGATGCTACAAAAATAACAGCTAATAAAGTTTTTAGTGAAGTAAGTGTTTTCATTAATATTTTTTTTATTTTCAAACGAATGTTCAACTTTTGAACCTATATTTTATAAATTAGAAAGTGTGGAATTTCTAAAAACTCAGAATTACAAAATAACTTTTGTTGTGTTACCATTTACATGTACAAGAACAATTCCTTTATTTATCAGATTTATTTGATTTACACCTAATTGTAGATTTCCTTTTGCTAATTTTTGTCCCGAAACAGAATACACATCATAAGTTGTTGCTTCATTTGTGCTAATTACAATCCCTTTGTTAGATTTGTAAACTAAATTACTATTTTGTTTTTTGTCATTAATTCCGGTAGTTATAGAACTTGCTTTCAATTTGATATTGTCCAGGCGAATATTTGAATATGAAGTAGTTCCTGTAGCACCACTTACGGTAAGCTTTACGTATGCAGTTGCAGCATTGTCTAAGCCGCTAATTGATCCGGTAGCAGGAATTGTTGCCAATTTTGTTCCGTAGTAGTTTGGAGCAGCATATAATCCGGAGATATCATCGTCCAAAATCTGCGTCCAGCTATTACCATCTGTGCTGTACGAGTAAACTAAATGAGTAAATGATGTATTGTCTGTGGCAGAACCATGTCTAAACAAAGCATGCGATAGAATCAAATCTTTAAGTCCAGTCATTGAGAATTTAAACACAACAGATTTTCCGTTTGTGTCCCAAACAGGACTTGCCGATGTTTTACGTGCAATAACCAACGAAGCAGGGTTAGTTGTAGTCGCGCTAAACCCATCACCGGTATTATATGCAACACCTTGGGATGCTCCATTTTCATAGCTTAATGGATAAAACAAACTTGATCCATTAGTGCCATCTAATAAAAGATAACCTGTTCCGAAATTTGCAGGAAATAAGGTTTGGGTATTAGTTGAAGCAACAACTTGAAGCCCACCATTAGTTGTTGTCTGAAAATCCCATCCAGCCACAAGTGTTTGAGCCGAAAGTGTAGAGAACGAGGCGGCTATACAAAGGGCCACGAATAAAGTTTTAAAAGTAGTAATTGTTTTCATAATGTAATGATATTTATAAATGATTTAATTTTTAATTAGTTCATGCAGCTTTGAAATTTGGTTAAAGATACAATTAATATGAGTGAAATAAAAAATTACTTGAAGTGGTTCGATTTTTTTTATATTGGATATTTAAATTGAATAATATGTTGCAAATTAAGCTAAACAAATAAATTTATATCGGGACAATAAAATATAAACAGGGGGATTATTGGGTAAATATTAGTTTGTAGTATTTTGAATCTGTTTCATTTGCCTTTATTGTTTTACAAAAGGTTTCACAGAATTGTTTTTATTGGTGATTATTTTTACCAGATACATTCCGCAATTTAAATCGGATACCGGCATTTGTATTTTGTCCGAATTTACATTGAACTGTTTAATCAGACTACCTCGAAGGTCATAAATTCCAATTTGCTGGAGAATAGCTCCTGCCGAAATGATATTCAGCAAATCAGTTGCTGGATTTGGAAAAACGCTAATCTGATCTGAAATAGTTGTATCTTGGTTGGCAGTAACTATAGACGAACCGGTTGAAAAACTCCAAACGTTTCCTTTTGTAACAGAATTATCAGAAATTACAACATCTATTCTCCAGAAATAGCTTGTTCCGGCAAATAAAGCAGGCAAAGTGTAAACGTTTTTCTGACCAGTCAATGCCCCTTTGAATTCCGCACTGGCGGTAGTGGCATTAGCAACAGATGTTTTGTTTGACCCGAAAAAAATCTGGTGCGAAACGGCATTATAGGCCTGTAACCACATCAATACATCGCGTGTTAATGGCACATTGACGGTTGAATCAGGAAGAATTGGAAAACTTGCTTTGATTTCGCGTCGCCCGGGTATCCAGTAAATACTGTCGCCACGCTCATAAGCTCCTATATCGGGAGCAGTTCCAAATACACTCGAAGTGATTCCGGATATAACAATGCCCTTATTATATATACTCGAGGCGGTTGTTTTGGGTCTGAAATCGAAAAAGGCTGTATCTTGCATTCGGGTATCAGGAACTGTTCCGGTTGAATTATTGCTGTATGCTCCTAATGTACCTAATGTACGAGCATTCCAATCGCCATAAATTGTCTGCGCCATGTTGTTTTGAACAAAACTGAAACTATTTTCATTTGTAAGTGCTGTGCGAATAATCATAGCACTTTTAGTGGTATTGTTGATGCTGTGCTGAAAAATGGTATTGTTGAACACTTTGTTTGCCTGATTAATAGTTGGTGAAGCAGGATTTTTAAGCTCTATTCCTGTGCTACCAATATTCCAGGCCACATTGTGGTCAATCGTTAATCCTGCAGTTTCGTCATCGCCACGAATAGCCATTCCACCACCCCAAGGCAAAGGTGGAGTTCCTGCTTTTGAATTGTAAACCCAGTTATGATGAATTCGGGTGCCATCGCAATAAATTGTATTGGTGTAAATAGCTGAATGGTCCTTGTTTCCACCCCAACAGGACCGAAATGCATTAAAACATTTGTTCAGATAAATATCGTTCCCTCCTTGTCCTATGTTTAAAAGTATACCACCACTGTTATATAAAGTATTGTACCGAACCCTAGCATTTCCTCCACAACCAACATAAGCCGCCCAGTTTCTGCTGACTTCCAAAACGGGATATGCTAACGAAGAACTATAACAGAAATCGTGAATGATATTATTTTCAATTATATTTCCATATCCATTAATCAGAAGAGCATTTAAGAAACCATATTCAAAAGTATTATTGACAACTGTAACCGTATCAGCCTGAATAAATGGGTAGTTATCGTCATATTTGTTTTTGGGATCTGTTGATGGCAAATTCAGAAATTCTGTACACGATGAATACAATATTTTATTGTTTTTGAATGTTATGCCATTACTTCGGCCGGTATACGATTTTCCGAAAGAAAATGCTGTTCCAAAAAATGTAATCCCATCGATGGTAAGATAGTCGGAATTTAAATCCGCAGTAAACCCATAATTTCGGGTTTTTATTTCGATGGTAGAAGTATTTGGATTTTTGGCATTAATCGGGTAAAAATATAGCTGCTTATTTACAGTATCAAAATACCATTCCCCGGGTGAATCAAGAAATTGTTTATGACCTACCAGATAGTATCTGTCATCGTTATAATTATCAGTAACATCTACACTTGCTCCCAAATCGGTAGGATAAGTAAAAGTTCCTGTACTGGCAGTATGACTTGAAATGGTACGCGTCCAGCAATAAAATTGATGCGACACGTTCAATACTGCCCTGGCACCAGTGATATCCCAACCGGTCAGTGCCAAATGAGTATCGCTTACTGTACCATAAGTGTTTCCGGTAGCATCCACTGCCGCCCATACATCGGGCGAAAAGAAGTTCCAATCGCCATTGGCATCATTTGGAACATTAGGCCATCGTGCTTCCAGCATGGGTTTACCGTCACAAAACAGTTGTTCTAACTCAGAACCGGTATAAGCGGCCACCCAAATATTTGGATTTGAACTTGGATTCCATGTTAACGATTTTATGTCCAAACCTGACAATATAGCATTTTCACCGTTATAAGTTGTAAGTGTAATTGGCTTATTGTAAGTACCCGATTTCCCTACCAACGCCACAGCTTCGCGATAAGTTCCGGCACGAAGGGATATAATATCTCCGGCCACTGCCTTTGAATAAGCGTATTGTATGGTTTGAAACGGATTGGATATAGTTCCAGCATTGCTGCTATTAACACCTGTTGGTGCAACATAATAATTCGCAGAAAAAATAGAAGATAGATGGAAAATGAATAAATATAGGAGATATTTTTTTCTCATTGATGTACTGACAAAGATTATAACACAAAAATATGTTATTGATAATAAATACATGGGGTCAAAAGAATAATGATTAAGGGTGTAATGGGTAAAATAGGCTTTCAAATAAAAAGTGTCTGAGATAAATCCCAGACACTTTTTATTATTCCTGATATTGCCTCATGTGTTTTGTGGTTATTTCCCTACGTTGTTCGAGGGTAATATCATCCTGATATTTCTTTTGCAAACGTACGATTTCTTTTTTCATTTTGGCGATCTGTTTCTGATAGATTGGATTATTGTATTGATTTCTTAGTTCATTTTTATCGGTTTTCAAATCGTAGAATTCCCAAATATCAACATTGTAATAGAAATGAATCAGTTTGTAACGCTCGTTGCGAACACCGTAGTGTGGTTGTACCTGGTGGTATCGTGGATATTCAAAGTATTGGTAATAAGCTGATTTACGCCATTTTTTTACTTTGCGCGTTTTTTCAAGCAATGGTCTTAGACTTTCACCATGTACATCGGCAAGTACTTTAATTCCTGCATAGTCAAGCATAGTTGGCATAATATCCACATTCATAGCAATCTGTGGTATTTTGCGCATTCCGGCATCTTTAACTGAACTGGGTAGACTCATAATACAAGGCATCTGAAGTGCTTCCTCATACATCCAGCGCTTATCATAGAGGCCATGTTCTCCTAAGAAAAAACCCTGATCGCCCATATAAATGATGAGTGTGTTTTCATACAAACCGTTTGCTTTCAGGTAATCAATCACCCTTCCCACATTATCGTCAACCGACCGTACACATCGCAAATAGTCTTTTATGTATTGTTGGTATTTCCACATTTTCACTTCGTTTTCATTCATTTTAGGGTCAGGTGTTACGTTTTGTTTAGCACCCAACACTCCAAAATCTAACCATTTATCCAATGCTTTTCCAGTTAAAGAATCGGGAGGTGTCATTTTCAAATCTTTGCGCGAAAAGTGATGGGCAATGGTAGCCATATTCTGCCCGAGTGTTTTCTCTCGACCTGAATAATTATCGTCGAAGGTTTCAGGTGTTGGGAAAGTAACATCATCAAACAAATGTTCGTATTTTGTATTGGGCTCCCACGGACGGTGTGGTGCTTTGAAATTCAGCATCATGCAGAATGGCTTGCTTTTATCTCGTCCGTTGTCCATCCATGTCAAAGCAGCATTGGCAGTTAAATCGGTGGCATAACCCTTTTGAGTTTTCTGACTACCATTGATATTAAAAACAGGATCCCAATACGTACCTTGCTGCCCGGGATTGTCGTGAATCATCCAGTAATCAAATCCTGTGGGATTTGAAAAAAGATGCCATTTACCGAAAAGCGAAGTATTATAACCCGCTATCTGCAAGTATTTTGAAACAGTGGGTTGCGAACCATCAAAAATAACACCCCCTTCATTTTGTGTAAATCCATTGGTTGTACTGAACTTTCCGGTGAGCAAACAAGCCCGACTTGGACCCGAAATAGCATTGGTACAAAGCATATTGGAAAAGAGCACACCGTTTTCGGCAATTTTATCAATGTTGGGTGTTGGTGCTATTTTGGTTAGTGGGCTACCGTAGGCACTGATGGCTGTTTTAGCGTGATCGTCGGACAGAATAAAAAGTATGTTTGGTCTGGATTTTGGCTGTTTAGGTTGTTTAGCCATAACAGAATTAGCCAACAAAAGTAACAGAGTCGAGCCTGTAAAGGCGAAAAATCTATTTTGTATAATCATATCTTATTATCTTTTTAAATCGTTGTTATGCCGGTGAGATGGTGACTTAAAGTCACACTCTCACTTATTATTATTTATTTGCTGATTTTCACTTCTTTCAGTTGACTGCCTGTACATGCGGTTAAATCCAACGGCGAACCATTGATAGCTGTAAGTTTCAGGTTTTCCAACATGAAATCGGAACAATTAGTGAATTGGATCAATGCTGAAGGCTTTCCTTCAATTCCCACACCTGGTAATAAATTGTCGAATGCAGGTGAATTACCGTTGATAGTACCACCTTTTATGCAGAAATTTTTTGCATTATTAGCACAAATCATGCCACTGAATCTACCATCAGACATCTTATAATCATTCGGATAAGGCGAACCAAACAAAACTGTAGCTGAATCAAGTTGCAGTATTACATTATCTTTCAACATTATCTTTCCGATACAATAACGTCCGACACCAAAAATCACTGTTCCACCTCCTTTATTGGCACAAAAATCAATAGCTTTCTGCACAAAAGTAGTCAATATTCTTGATTCATTTGCCAACCACCGTACATCATTTGCCGGAGTTCCGGCAGGTGCAATCAGTTTACGATATGGCTTATAATCGGAAAGCAGAATGGTTTTAGGATTATTCACATAGCCCGTTTTGCGACAATCCGGGCCCGGCTTTCCGTCCCCCAAATCGGCTGCTTCGGTTTGAGCTAATTTTTCTAATCTTGTCACAATATCAGGATATTGAGTTGCCACGTTATTTTTCTCTGACTGGTCGGTTGCCAGATTGTACAATTCCGGTGTTTTCAGTGTACGACCTTCTTCGTTTTTTCTGATAAGTTTCCAATCGCCTTCCCTGATTGCCTCCAAATCATCATTCAGGTAATAATTAAAGTGAGTTCGTGGCGCTTTGGCATCAGGTTTTCCCGAAAGTTGCGGCCAGAGGTTCACACCATCAATTTTGCGGTCGGTAGGCAGTTTTCCACCAGCCAGCGTAATCAGCGTGGGCAAAATATCCATATTGGAGGTAATGGCATCGCAACTTGTACCCGATTTAATTTTCCCAGGCCACCAAGCTATAGTTGGCACACGCATACCACCTTCGTAAACGGTGTGTTTTACTCCCCTGAATGGCAAATTACTTCCACCTTTTTGGCTACGACCCTGAATTGGGAAAGGTGAACCGTTATCGGAAGTAAAAATCACCATGGTATTTTCGTCCAACCCTTCTTTTCGTAAAGCATTCAACACTTCGCCAGCACTCCAATCTGTCTCTTCCACCCAATCGGCCAGTTCACCATTTCCCGTACGCCCTCTAAATTTTTTGGAAGGGTGAAATGGTACATGTACTGCATTATGAGCCAGATACAAAAAGAACGGACGATTCTTGTTTTCGTGAATAAACCGAACAGATTCTTTGGTATAATCTTCAATCAAAATTTCCTGCTCATCAGTTTTTACCTGTTTCAACACTTTGTTATTCCGCATAAGTGGTAATGGCGGCATGGGTTCATTCTGACGCGGGTCGGATGTTGCCTCGTATTGCGATTTTCCACCATCTTCACGCGGACTCATATCGTTGGAGTACGGCAAACCATAATAATAGTCAAAACCATGACGATTGGGCATAAATTCAGGTGCATCTCCTAAATGCCACTTGCCAATACAAGCTGTTTTGTAGCCCTGAGCTTTCAACAATTCAGCTACAGTTATTTCATTCGGATTTATTCCTTTTTTATCTGCAGGCATAAAAACGCCCTCAGGCATACCGGCACGGATCGGATAACTTCCGGTCATTAAGGCCATGCGCGAAGGTGAACTTATGGGACAAGCATAAAAACTGGTCATCATCATTCCTTCGGCAGCCATTCTCTCTAAATTAGGAGTTTTCTGCGTAGTAGCACCAAATGGTCCAATATCACCATAGCCCATGTCGTCAATTAAAATTACTACGAAATTGGGTTTAGTATTCTTTGCTTCAACCTGATTTGTAAAAGCACTTGCAACTATCCAAAAGGGTACAATGGCAGTTGTACGGGAGATTTGTATTTTATTAAATAACATTCTTTTATTTTATTTTATTTTATTTCAAGATTTTAAAATACTACTTTTCTATGGTTCCATGTTTGTTACCGGTTCCCTTAGTAGCCACTCCATTAACTCCCGACTCAATGAAGCCTGTTTATCTTTGTATTTAGCTTTGTCAATCAGGTTGTTCATTTCATAAGGGTCGTTTTTAAGGTCGTACAATTCGTTCACGAAACCTGTGTTAAACACATACTTCCAATTGTCGCGCCGTATCATCACTGACCGTCCTTTGGTGGTATAATCAATAAACCAAAACATTCCTTCTTCTTTTTCGCGTTTTAACCGAACCTGTTCAAAGGTTTTTCTGTCTATTGCCGGAGGTGGTGCTTTGGCATCGCCCACTTCGGCAAAAATCACATCACGATGCTCCGTTTTCTCCCCGTTCAATACTTTTAGGAAGGATTTTCCCTGTACATTTCGTGGAATGGTAAATCCCAGATAGTCAAATAGGGTAGGCAATACATCAATGTTACTCACTTGTGCTTTCACACGTTTTTGGTCGGTCATGCCCGGAATTTTTACAATCATTGGCACGCGAATCAGTGTTTCCTGGAATCCTCCGGTTTTGGCTATTATACCATAGTTTCCACCCCAGTCGCCATGATCGGACATGAAAACAACGATTGTGTTTTTATCCAGTCCTAAGGCTTTCAGTTTATCCAGAAACATCCCTATAGCATGATCCACAAAAGTTATCTGACCATAATAGGTGGCTATTACTCTTCGTTTTTCGGCATCGGTATAATTATTTATACAAACCGCTTGTGTTTGCACGAAATGCTTAAAAGGTGCAGTTTTCCAATCGTAATCTGCATGTGGCATGATTACATCTTTGGGATTGTACATTGAATAGTAAGGCTCGGGGACAACTGTTGGCCAATGCGGGTCGCCAAACGAAAAGTAAAACATAAACGGTTTTTCCTTGTTCTGCTCCAGAAACTGAATGCCATCTTCAGCAATCCGATAAGTTGGGCATTGTTCCTGCGGGAAAGGCATTGGACCAGGAATAAGACCTTCCAGCATGTTTTTTGACTTCTCAAAACCCGGACGAGGATCATGGTCAAAATACTCATTCACTTTCTTGTCAGTTTGTGTTATTGTACCATATTTTCGTCCCCAATGACCGGTTTCTTCCCAATAATCGAAATTTGTTTTTAAGTATTTATCAGTAAAACAGTGGTTTTTCCCTGCAATTCCAATTTTATATCCTTTTGCTTTCAAGGGTTCAACAAAAGTCCATTCATCCGTACGTAATTCTTTGTCATTGAAAACTTTTCCGGTTCGATGAACATACTTTCCTGTGAAAATACTCGTGCGACTGGGTACACTGATAGGACTCACACAATAAGCGTTTTCAAAGGCGACACCTTCTTGTGCCAATTTGTCCAGATTCGGCGTTTTGATAATAGGATGCCCCATGTAACCTGTAAAATCAAACCGATGCTGATCGTCCATAATGATAACTACATTCATGGGTTTTTGTGCCTGCACAAATAATGAAGTAACACTTAATACAGGAAGAGCTAATTTGTATTTCATATTATAATAATTTGTTTTTTTAATGGTAGTATGGAACTCACATGTTGCTGGAATTATTATCATTCTCTTGGGTGTTGTGAATCAACATATTCGTTTCATATTAATTGAATTAAATTAAGGAGCATCTAAATGTGAAATTAGGCGAATTAGAGTTTTTAGTCACAGAGGTAAATTATTCTGCGACCATAGAACTCCACACATTACCTGTCAATTCCAAACCATCAGTTTTAACGGACCCATGATGCCAGACCTTTTCAAGGGCATCTCTTTATTCAAAATATTGGCTATTGGAGCGGTGGTAAACATAGTTTTACAACTTCCAAACTGTATGAGATCGCCGATAAAACGGTTCCGACAAACTGTGGCTAGTGTTATTTCCAATTTATTTGTTGTTTTTAATAAACCGCTGATAGGGATTTCGGAGAAGGGCATCCATGCAAAGTTCAATAATTTCCCATTCAACCTAACCTCTGCTGTTGCATCCATTTCACCCAGATTCAAGCTCATTTTTTTATCCTTTGAGGTAAAACCTTCGGGGACATCAAAAGAGATGGTGTATTTGACTTTACCAGCAAAATACTTGATGGCAAGATCATCAAATTCGGTCAATGATTTTAACTGAGTGATTTCTACTGAGGGTATTATTTGCTCGTAGATAGGAAAAAACTCTAAACGTGCATTGTAATTTGTGATTTCAGTAGCTTTTGCAACTTCCAATTTTGCAGGACTTGTTGTGAATGTGTTTTCAACTTTTGAATTTGAAAACATAAAAATAAATGATTCATAGGCTTTGAAAATTAAAGGAATACGTAACTGGTTTTGCTCAATGGTGAATATAGCCGGTGTGGAAACCGTCCCGAATTCAGGATTCCAGATCGATGGTGTTTTCCCTTCCACTCTGAACGACAGTTCCCTGTCGAGTGCTTTGTTTTGCTGATTGAATACGAAATAGATATCGTCGTTCCCCACCAGTTTATGAATGTACATCAGCTCCTTGGGATCGCCTACATTGCTACTGAAGTCAGGTTTTATTGCTAAACAATTCAGCACCTGATTGATATCCGTACCTGAAAAAACCATCCCCTTCCCATAACTGTTCTGTTGATTCGTTCCCCAGAGAATATCCGTCAATTTATTGAATTTTAAGCTGTTGGATTTAATATCCAGTAATGAGAGCATCTCTTTAGGTTTGGGTCCGTAGATCTTGAGCCCCTCTTTAACCAATTGGGCAATGCGTTCCAAGGTTGCAAAGTCCATTTCGGTGCGCAAAGGCAATGCTAAGAGCGGAAATGTCTGTTTGCCGCCAAATGACAGTTTTCCATCCACAACTTTGGCCTTTTGCATCAACATTTCAAAATTGCAGGGATTCGCCCGATAACCGGAATTTAAACTGTTGAGTATAGAATTCTCTAGATTTTGTGGGTAACGATCGCCTACATAAAAAATGACATCTACCACCGGTTCTCCTTTTTGCAAGAAATATTGTACACGACCTTGATAGTCCAACCAGTCTTTGACATATTCCCACCACGGGTTATTGCGGTTGAAATGCGCTCCAAACCGCCCTAAAGTTACCCCTGGCTTATTATCGAATGGTTGATGCACGTAGCTGTGAAAAACCAATTGATTAATGCCCGAACAAAAAGCTTTATCACCAAAAGGTTTCAACATTGCTGGCGATTCGCAATAATTGGCATATCCTGTATAAGCTTCTGATCCAATAATTTGCTTGTTGCAAGCCAAAGCTGCATAAGCCGGAAAATAGGGCGTAGTAGTGGCACTGGGAATGTATTCATACAGTTGATTTTTGTTTGGCACTCCCCAAAACAAAGCCCAAAATTCAGTCATGGGCATATCACAGTATTTGTTTGAACTCAAGACATCCAAAGGAGGATATGATCCACCACCTCCGTAAATCACCTCGGCGTGCATTTCCAATTTGTTTTTATGACATAATTGGGCAAATTGTTTGTAATAATTCTGGTCAATCAAATCGGCAATGGTTTTACGGTAATCGTGTAAAAATGCTTCCGATTGCTGTACGTTGCCCACCACTTCGCCAGTTAAAACAGGCAGCCATTTTATCAAACTATAATTTCTACGTTTTTCAAACTCTGCAGGAAATGCCTTTGTCCAATTTTGGAAAAAGGCTTCCCAACTATCAATCAGCAAAAATTTAAATGTATTTCCGCAGTAATTGCCCGAAGCTTTGATAAGACTGGTTGGGAAATTGGCAAAGTGTGTCTGAATGGCTGTCGCATCCATTTTGTCGCAATCATAACCCCTTCCTTCGGGAGTAGCAGGATTATTCTGTTTGGCAGTGGTGGTGTATCCAAAACGAATAACACACCATTTGCCACGTGGTGCTTTCCATTGTAGCCGCCCATCAACACTAACGAAACGACTTATGTCAATAATCGAATTCTCGTTTATACCAAGACCTCCAGTCTGTTTGCTTTGATCAAAATTTGATTCTTGTAACGCACTAACATTTGATGATTTTTCAAGTAAAAAAGGGATTTCGGGCTTGTAAGCCGCTTCTTCCATATTCGTAAGCAACTCTAATTCACCCGCATAGTAGTCATGGTCACAATTTAAACATTCTAATCTGTAATACCTTGCTGTAGTAATGGGGAAATGAGCCTCCACTGTTTTATTCAATCCTACAAATTCTAAATCACTAATATTGGAATAAGCAATACCATCTACTGATGACGAAAACCGAAATTGACTTTTCTTTTTTTCCATGCCACCCCAGGAGAAAGGTATATAAGGAAATAATGCCAGCTTATTGGTAGTATAATCATTGGCAAAGGAGAAATTGATGACATCGCCTTTTTTTATAGCCTTCCCACTTTTCGGATTTCCATCTCGCAAAATCGACTTTGTATCTGATTTATTGACGGTTACAACAAATTTTGCTTTCTGAAATGAATTCTGCTTTTCCACAGCCGGATACGCAATCACCGCAAAGTCTCTATAAAAATTATCGGTGGCCTGAGGCTGTTCGAGTTGTGTATTAATTTGCTTACCACCATCAAAATACGTTTTTGTCCATGCAGTTGTTTTCATCGAATGTTCGGCTGTAATCCAAGGACCACCACTGGTTTCCCAACCATCGCAATTGTGAACCCCAATTTTAATTCCAAGTCGATCTGCCTCTTTTAAAGAAAATTGAAACATTTCATACCATTCTGGCGAATTAAATTTTATATTCTTTACATCTAAACGAGCTGAAACGGACCCACCCACATTTAGAATCGTGGCTTGCACAACGCCCTGTCTTTTCATCGATTCCAAATCTTTGGTGATACCGTCCTTGCTAACATTTCCACTAATCCAATGCCACCAGGTGTGGACATGAGTGGACGATGGAGGTGTTTTAAAATCTGAAGTTTTGAGCAAGTTTTGAGCATTACCAGCTGGCGACCATTCCTGTGCAAAAGCAACGAAAGATACAAAACAAAAAATAAAGGTAATACAAATTGATTTTTTCATTTTGAAAATTAATTATTATAAGTATCCGTTTGGATACCTAAGATTCGTTTTTATAAGTAATACAGGCTATAAGTAGCCTATCAAATAGTTTATCTCCAAAATTTCGTCTATTAAATTTGTAACAGAACTCATTTAAATAGTTTTGAAGATATTGTGGCTCAATATCATGGTGAAAATCCAACAATAATCTTTTAGCATTACTTATTGCAATATGCACCCATGGCAATATCTCATTAATATCTTCTTTAGCAATTACTTGTGGTTTCATATCATTATCCCACCATTCAGTTTGAGTGGCATAGCGCCCGGTCATCATCATGGATCTTGATGGTCCTGAAAGCGGGGTTCCCCAGCAATAATCAAAAAACACGGACTGTTGTGAAAGCTCGTCAATGTAAGGCGTATTCGTTGTCTTCGGGTCGCGAATTCCGTAACAGCCAAAGTCACGAGCTGAGACATCGTCTAAAAACAGAATAATAACATTGGGCTTATCTTTCGTTTCCTGTCCGAAAGCAGAACTACCGATAAAACTTAATGCCGGCAAGGTGCTTATTGCTAATAATGGTTTTGTGAATTGCATGCAATTATTTTATTTGTATTTATGGACATATCTAACTCGTGTTACCATATATTTTGGTTCAAAGAAATGCTTATATGCTCGTTTCATACTAATTTGAGTAATTAAATTAAGGTGCATCTAAATGTGAAGTTCTATTCTCGATTTCTTTTACAGACTTGTAATTTTCATTGTACTTTTTCATTCGTTTGTACGATACCGAAGCGGTATCCATCCCTGGTAATTTGGCAGAAAGGAGTTTAAATTGCTTCATGGCTGATTTAGAAGATTCATTCTTTTCATACGAAGTTTTTTCGTAATTGTGATCGCGTTTTTCAGCACAATACCATAATGTATTATGTCCATCCAATATCCAATTTGACAATCGAAACATGGAATAACGGCTGTGATTCGTATGTATCCAATCACGTCCCGTAAATGCTTCTCCTTTTAACGCTGGCTGAAAACTTGTTCCATCAAATTTTTCAGTCATGGGAAGTTGTGCACCCATGATTTGAGCAAATGTAGGGATTAGATCTGTGAAATCGACCAGTGCGGGTTGCGGTTCTTTTTTTCTAACAATACCCGGGCCACGCACAATCAGGGGAACCCTTAGACCATGCTCTTCAACAATGCTCCCTTTCCAACCGGTCGTGGCATTATCGGCAGTGAAAATAATAATCGTATTTTCATAAATTTCGAGTTCTTTCAATTTCCGAACCAACTTACCTACTTCATAATCCAAATACTCTATGTTGGTTTTCAGTGTTCCAGCAGTTTTCTGTTTCGTCCCGTCAGGATTATAGAGTTGCTTCCCACTCACATCGCGCTTGGGCATTTCCACATACTTCCAATCCCAAACTTTTCCATCTTTCGATTTGTCTTCGGGGTTTCGGTGTTCATAATCCCAACTTACATGGGGCAGGTTTGTAGTCCAATAGTAAAAGAAAGGCACTTCTTTATGACGGGTAATAAAATCCATCATAAATGCGTTATGCAAATCTTCGGTAAAATCCTGTGGTGTTGTTTTCATTGGCTTCCCATTTGCCCCGAATGGACCACCCCAATACATTGGAACCTGTCCAGCCAGCACAAATGAATCTGGACAGACTGCTACTGTCCAAGGAAGAGTTTTATAGGGTAACGACCACTCATCCCACATCCAATCGTTGGTCGGGTCACCACCACCCATTTGCCATTTTCCCGACATGGCTGTAGTATAACCAGCAAGTTTGGCAATTTTACTAATCAGAGTGTTTTGTTTAAACAACAAAGCGTTCGGTTCATCACCTTTAGGAGTAGAGCGTACATCGTACCATCCCGTTTGATCGGCATATTTACCGGTCAGTAACATGGCTCTGGCCGGTGAACTCACCGCAGCGCCCCAACAGGTGCTGAAATGGGTTCCTTCCGCTGCTAATTGATCAATATTTGGAGTTTTATGTTCCTTATTGCCATAAATACTTAATTCTTTTGCTGACATATCATCTGCAAGAATTAAGATGATATTGGGTTTTTTCTCCGTAGCAATTAGCTGCACGGAAGAAAGAAGCATCAAAGCTGAAAATGAACTGATTTGATTCATTATGCTTTAACTGTGTTTAAATTATTGGCTTACATTAAAGTTCCAAACATCACCGTTCACTACAGAACCATCGGCCATAGTGGCATCTACTCGCCAGAAGTATTTTTGTCCGGCAATCAATTTGGGCAAAGTAAAAACATTTTTTTCGCCTGTGAATTTTCCACTATTCACTAACTTGTTAGCATCATTTCCAAAAAAAACCACATGAGAAACTGCTTTATAAGCTGGTCGCCACATCAATACATCACGGTCGGCGGCTATCGTCGCACCGTCTTGAACGATTGGGAAACTAGCTTTGGCTTCGCGGCGTCCGGGTATCCAGTAAGTATTGTCGCCACGCTCGTATGCGCCAATATCGGGTGCTGAACCAAACTGGCTATCGGTAAGATTTTGAAATACTTTCCCTTTGTCAACAACATCGGTGGCAGTCGCTTTTGGTCTGAAATCGTACAAAGTTGGATTTTCGAGTAGTGTTTCTACCGTCTTTCCTGTAGCGTTATGACTGTAATCCGCCAACGTTTCAATAGGTCGAGCAAACCAATGCCCATAAATCGATTCAGATAAATTATTGACAACAGAACTATACTGATTACAGTAATTACGATGTGTTTCCACAATCATGCCACTTTTTACTTTGTTGTGTTTACTGTGTTGAAAAATGGTATTACTACAAGCTCTGTTAGCCATGTCCGGCGTAGGATTGTCGGGGTTTTTCAGTTCAATTCCGGCACTCCCAATGTTCCATATTACATTATGATCTATCGTTAAACCTGCGGTCTTATCATCGCCCCTGATGCCCATACCACCACCCCATGGAAGTGGAGGAGTGCCTGCATATCCTTCGTGTACCCAGTTGTGATGCAGGCGTGTTCCAGTGCAAAATGTATTCTGTGTATAAAGTGCCGACACATCTTTATTACCTCCCCAGCATGAACGATAGAAATCATACATATCATTCATAAAAACATCATTATCGGCTTGTGATACTTGCGTAGCAATACCGCCACTGTTGTAAATTGTGTTGTAACAAACGGTTGCCTTTGCAGCTTTACCGATTAATGCAGGCCAAGCTTTACTAACTTGTAGCGGAGGGAAATTTAAAGAAGAATTTAAATTCAAATCATGAAACAGATTGTTTTCAATTACATTCGAAATTCCTGTTATATACAAACCACTCATTGAACCATGAGCAAATATATTGTTCGACACCAATGAGCTATCTGCATTAATGGTTGGATAATTCTGTTCGTTTTTTTCATTTACATCTCCTTTTGGCATCAAAAAATACTCTGTCCACGATGAATATAAAACAGTATTATTACTGAAAACTATGCGCTTGCTTCGGCTATTATAATCTTTTCCAAACTTAAAAGCTGTACCAAAAAAGGTAATTCCATCAATTGTAAAAGCGTTTACAGTAGGGGCAGTCAGCGAAAAGTTTCTTAATTTAACTTCCAACAATCCATTTTTAAAATTCTTTATATCAGATACATACATGTATAATTTCTTTTCCTTCTTATCAAAGAAGTACTCCCCCTGTGTATCCAGAAATTCTTTCTTTCCAATAAGATAATACCGGTCGTCGTTGGATTTTAGTTTAGCACCTGATTCATCTTCCGCTTTAATACTGCTTCCAAGGTCTTTCGGGTAAATTAGCGTGTTACTTCCCGCAGAATGACTTTCTACAGTTCTTGTCCAAACAAAAAACTGGTGAGAAACATTTAGTACTGCTGTGGCTCCCGTTACATCCCAACCGGTAGCCGCTAAATCGGCGTCTTTTATTGTTCCATAACTATTTCCGGTTGAATCAACAGCTGCCCACATATCTGGTGAAAAAAAATTCCAATCTCCGTTTTTATCTCTTGGAACATTCGGCCAACGCGCCTCTAATAATGGTTTCCCATTTAAGAATAACTGTTCAAAATTTGCAGCTCTGTAATCAGCTACAAAAATTCCTTTTTGATTGGTTTTTTTCCATTTCAGATTCAGAATATCTAAACCAGAAATTACAGGAGTTTCGCCCTTTGCAGCCTTTATTACTACACCCGATTTTTGAATTGTAATATTCTCACGATAAATTCCGTTGTGAATGATGCAAACATCACCGGCACGTAGTTTATCAATGGCAAACTGAATACTACGGAGCGGCTTATCAATGCTTCCTGTGTTTTCATCTGTTCCGGTTTGAGAAACATGATATTCTATGGCAATAGCACTAAAAGCTAATAAAAGAAAGAGAATCAGAAGTGTTTTTTTTATAAGTATCATGTGTATAATATTTAATGCTGAACTCAGTTTTAAGAGACAAGTTTCTTATTGATAAATAATTAATTAAAGTCTTAGTATCCGGGATTTTGATTCTCTTTACCAATGGCTGGATTTATATTTATCTCAGTATCAGGAATTGGCATATATAGTTGATGATCACTAATTACTGCTGCTGTCCAGGTAGATGTTGGTGATAACATAGTAGATTTAATCAAGCCGGTAAAATTACTTTTATCAACAGGGTCGGCAACAGCCGTTGAAGCAAGAACTCCTCCAGAAGCAAAAGTATGGGTGTTTTTACAAAATTCAACCAACTTACCTGTTCGTTTTAAATCGAACCAACGATGACGTTCACCTACAAATTCCCAAGCACGTTCCATTAATACGGCTGCCCTAAATCGTTCTTTTAGTGTTCCTGTGTAATATACATGGCGTTTATCGTAATTTGTATTTGTTTTATCAAAACTTTGAAACGAAATATTGTGCATCAAATCGGTTGTGGTATAGGGTGAATTTTTCATCAAATAAGCATCATCCAAAGCTGAAACCTGGGCACGGGAACGAACCATATTTATAGCTCCATAAGCACTTGTTCCCAACGTACTGTTATTTGGATCGCTGGTAGCCTCATTGCTTGCTTCAGCATAAATCAAATAAATATCTGCCATACGAAGCGCTATGTAGTTTACAGCACTGTTCCATACATTGGCTGGTAATCTTTCCCAACGGTATTTGGCCGGTGCCCAAGCATTTAAAGCGATAGCAGTTCGAGTTGTTGTTCCACCTGAAAGAGTAGTTTTATATGGACCTACACTCCACTGAAATCGAATATCATCATCATTAAAACTCAATGCAAAATCAGAACCAAGGAACGAACCACCCCATTGGTAATAGTAGGTACCATTTGAAGTAATATCCATCCCGTTTGTACCTCCACCATTTATTCCTCTCCAACCAAAGGCGCTACCATAATCAGGGTCTTTAAACTGTATCTCCCAAAGTGACTCAGCGCTATTTTTTCCTGATTCCAGAAACATCTTTCCATATTGTTTGAATGCTGTAGCACTACCCGGAGTTGTAGGATTTAACGAAATTCCACTTTGCGAAATAACCTCATAGGCTTTTGTGGATGCCTTTTGAAACCACAAGGAATCGGCTTCTTCGGCATAGTTTCCTACCGGATAACCACCACGAGTAAGATAAGCTTTTGCCAACAATCCCTTGGCTGTCCATTTGGTAACACGTCCGGCCGAAGGTGCTTTTGCGGGTAAATATTGTTCTGCAAATTCTAAATCGCTGATTATCTGAGTCCATGTTTGGCGTTCTGTTGCTCGTGGTTTTGAGATAGCATCTTCTATACTTTGAGTTGGTTGAACCCGTAAAGGAACTCCACCGAAGTACTGAACCAAATCCATATAACAATAAGCTCTCACACACATTGCTTCACCAATTAATGCATTTTTCTCATTATCAGTCCCTTCAATTTTAGGCACATTGTATATAATATTATTGGCACGGTTTATTATGCTGTATAAACTAGACCAAACTTTTAATACATCGGCATCGGCTGAGGTGTAAGTATACTTTTGAAATTTCTGAGCCTGATCTGCTGAATTTCCCTGCATTATGTCTGTGCCACATTCGCCCCAACCATTAACAGGCGTTAAGGTAGCAAAGTAAGGAACAAAACCTGCATACATACCTGTTATAGCAGTATTTGCATCCCTTATGTTTGTAAAAATAATTTCAGACGACAGGCTCGAGATAGGTTCCTCTTGCAGCATATTGGTACAAGATGTGCTCAACAATACGAGCAGTATTAAATTTATAATTTTATTTGATTTCATCTGTTTTTTAAATTTGTTGGTTACTTAAAAATTTGCATTTAAACCTACCATAAAAGTTTGTGACAAAGGATAAGAATTTAAATCATATCCGGGGCGTAAACCATTTAAATCCTGTGTATTAACATTCGGGTCGTATCCCGAATAATTGGTGAAAGTATGCAGGTTCAAAACATTAGCAAATACTTTTAATGAACTTATTCTTAATGATTTTACCAGTTTGGCATCGAAATTATAAGCCAACATCAGGTTTTTAATGCGTAAATAAGATATGTTTTTCTCTACATAACCATCGTGCATATCAATTAATGGCTGTCCATCAAGTGGATATTTAGCATCGATATTTCCTTCTCCACCGGGAAGAATATTAGGAACAAGATTTCCATTGGCATCAGTTATTGTTCGTATTTCATTACCACTTGCATCTAAAGGATATTGTATTGGTTTCCAATAATCAAACACCATAGTGTTTTGCTGACCGGTTTGAACTCCTTTAAAATGACGTATATTAGCATTGTAAATATCTCGTCCTACACTCCATTCCATGAAAAAATTTAATTCGAAGTTTTTATAAGTAAAACTATTGTTTAATCCACCAGTAAACTTTGGTTGAGAATTGGCAATTGCTCCTTTATCATAAGCATCAATTTTCCCATCCGGAACACCATTCACACCACTTTTATCTTTAAATTTCCATTGACCTGGTTGTGCTCCATTTACAGCAGCAGGACTAACTCCACTTGCATCTTTATTTAAAACATATTTATTAAGCATATTATTCCATGTAAAGTCACTCTGTTGCCATAACCCATCTGTTTCATAACCATACCAAATACCAATAGGTTGACCAATTTGCAACATGGCTGTATTTTCGTTTTTGGTACCCGGAATAAGCATCCAATCCTTCGATATAAGTGTTCCCAGACTTGTTACTTTATTTCGATTGATTGAATTATTTAAAGTTGCTGTCCAGTTTAACTTACCTTTTAGAATTATACCCGTAACAGTTACTTCAATACCTTTATTCTCGATTGATCCTGCATTATACAAATAACTTGAGAAGCCCGTTGAAGCAGGTATGTCGCCTGTGAGTAATAAGTCTTTTGTTTGTTTTAAATAAGCATCAACTGTTGCTGTTAGTCGGGATTTAAACATAGAAAAATCTATTCCAATATTTGTTTGTACCGATGTTTCCCATTTCAGATTTGGATTGCCGATATTTATAGGATAAGAACCTGTTATAAATGTATTCCCGGAGCTGTATTTTGTTAATCCGTAATTAGTTAACGACTGATAGGGCGAAATATTTGGATTACCGGTTTCCCCCCAACCTGCACGAACTTTTAAATTATCAAAAACACCTAAGTTTTTAATAAATTCTTCTTCACCTGCACGCCAGGCAGCCGAAAACGATGGAAAATAACCCCATTTGTTGTTTTGAGCAAACTTGGAAGAGCCATCAGCTCTGAATGTGGCAGTAAGTAAGTATCTTTCTTTAAAATTCAGATTCAGTCTTCCGAAATAAGACAACAGTAAAAAATCTTCTGAATATGAATTCGGAGTTGCAACACTCGAACCAACACCAATATTATTATATCCGAGTGTCTCATTTGCAAAATTCGTTGACTCCATCGAAGTATTGAACTTTGTATTGTACTGTTGCGAGAAACCAGCAAGAGCGGTAATCTGATATTTTTTATGCCACTTATAATAATTTATGGTGTTTTCGTTTAACCACGACGAGTTTTCGTAGGTTGAAATTTGAGATCTTCCATTGTATAAAGCTCCCCAACTGGTTGTAGATGGAGCGTAACTCTTTGTATCAGTTTTATTTTTAAACAATCCAAGTGTTGAGCGTACTGTAACACCTTTCATCGGTGTTAAGGTTAGTCCAAAATTAGTTCTACTTTCCAATGTTTGACGATTCATTTTAACTTTATTAAGTACCTCAAGCGGGCTACCAATCATTAGGTTTCCATCATCATCTAAGTTTGTAAGTGTTTCACTATTTAATGCAAGAAGCGGTATTGCCTTTATAGCCTGAGAAAGGATCCCTGCACCAGCACTACTTCCATCTACTGCATTTACAGTAACGGTTCCATTGTTTTCGGAAAATGCAAATGAGTTATTGAATGATAGTTTCAACCAATCGTTTGGGCTGCCTTCAGCTTTGAAACTACCGGTATAACGGCTTGCATCTGTTGCTTTTATAACTCCTTGTGTATTAAAGTAGCCTATCGAGGCAATGTAATTACCTTTGTTAGTGCCAGCTGACATGGAAATATTATAATTTTTAATATTCCCCTGTCGTTGAATAGCATCCATCCAATTTGTGCTAATTGTATCCGAACTGGCATAAGGTGCAACATCCCACCACTTATGATACTGACTTGAAGTTGGAGGTGTTGTAATGCGTTTGTCATACGGAAACCAACGGTCGTGTTGGGTTTGAGCATAAAATTTGGTATCGCCTGGTTCATATTTATTTATCATATTCTGAACGCCATAATTAGCATTAAAGCTAACTTTTGTTTTACCATCTTTACCACTTTTAGTAGTAATAATAACAACACCATTTGCGCCACGTGCACCATAAACGGCAGTTGCCGAGGCATCCTTTAAAATATCAATGGATTCAATATCGTTAGGGTCGATATTTGATAATGGACTCGATGCCGTAAGTGATTGATTACTTCCACTACTAAATGCACCTTCCACCGGAAATCCGTCAATTACATACAGTGGAGCCGAGCTGGCACTTATTGAGTTCGCACCGCGAATTTGAATGGTCATACCTGCTCCTGGTGCATTATCTGCTGCATTAATCACAACGCCGGCAGTTCGCCCTGAAAGTGCTTGTTCAAGCGTGGAAGCTCCCGAAGAAGATAATTCTTTACTATTTACTGACACCACCGAACCTGTAATATCCACTTTTTTGGCGGTACCATAACCTACTGCTACTACTTCCTGAAGACTTATGGCTGAGGGTACAAGTATAGCATTAACAACCGTTTTTCCTGAAATGACAACTTCCTGCGGTTCCATACCTATATATGAAAAGCTCAACACTTTTCCGTTTTCAGGAATATTCAAGGTGAAACGTCCATTTAAATCTGTAATTGTGCCTACCGTTGTGCCCTTTACAGTTACAGTAACACCAATCATTACCTCACCTTTATCGTCCTTTACAGCTCCAGTAATTTGTTTACTATCAGCCGGATTTACCAATAATAGCTCATTAATATTGTTTAATGAATTTGTCGCCATAATTGGCAATAATAAACCAGTTTGAACAATACAGACAAGTATTATTCTTCGAATGGGAATTCGTTTTTTCATAAATATTCTTTTTGATTTAAAATACGTTGCAAAGATATTAATAACATATAAAAATCAATGGGGACAAATAATTATATTAGAGGGGTGGAATGGGTAATAAAAATGTTTATAATATAGTATTGATTATTTTAAATTATGTTTTCTAATATAGCCATATATTCCACCCTTCTTTCCACTGGTATAATAGTCCAATTGTACCCACCTGATAAAAATTGGGTATTATCAAAAAGCGGGCAAGAAATAAAGTGCGACTTCCTTTGCGATCCCTGATTTCCAAATAAATACGATAAATGTCGCCAATATTTACATTAAATACATCCTCAACATAAGTAGTAAGAGCTTTCAAATTTATATTTCCGTGATTTATACACTTTGCAGTATCCAATGCATAAATTAACTCTGCTAAATCAGTTTTACTTGCCGTCCAGGTCTCACGAGTTTTTAGGCCTGTACAAACTTTATGTTCAATTTCAGTGTCTTTTTTTAATTTTACAAGTTGCGAATTGATATACAGTTCTAGTAAATCATTAGCGATTATCTTGGCTATTTTATAATCGTACCCTGTGGAGAACTTTATATCGCGTTCGAAATAAAAACTGGCAATATTCATAGGAATATCAGAATCCCTGTTTCTCAAAAAGTAAATTTTATCAAAATGAGTGCAACTTGTACGATAATAATGATACATCTCAATGTTGCGATCAAAGTAATGTTTCAACCTATCCAATTCTGTCAAAAAATAGGTCTCTACAGTTGAACAGCCACCTTTGGGACGATTCATTTCAATCTTGTAAACTGACATGTAATAAATCAGTTTACTTATTATTTTCGGTTTTATTTCTTTAAAAAACAGAATCTCCTCTTCTTCATTTATAAAATCGTATTTTACAATGAAACTTTTTAATTCCTCCAGTTTAGATTCAAGAAACTTTAAGATTTGAGTTGATTTAGTTATTTCATTTTTTTCAACTCTTTCTATCTTATATATTTGTTTTTCTATTTCGTCAAGTTGTAGATTTGTAAATTTCTCCATGCAGCTAAAATTGATATATAAATCCTCATTATGATCTCTCAATTAAAAATATTATCAACAAAATCTAATCATTGCTGTCTGAATCCAGCCTTATTTTGATGTTGACTAAAGTAATCAAACTATTAGTTGTTGACTTGATATAGTTTGTAATTGAATTCAGCAATTTTGTTCACATAAAACTCCAGTTTTATTTTTACTTTCTATCGCTATTATGTCAGACGTTGCTAATCAGCTGAGTTAAAAAGAAAGAATGTTTGATTTAACAAACATTCTTTCTAACCTTAAAAAACACTAATTATCAGAGAAAACTTAAAATTATTTTTCACCAATAATATTTCTTCATTATCTCCTGCATTTCGGGCATTTTTTCATCTTCAGTATCGCCACTCTGCTTTTTGAGTTTCAGTAATTCTTTTTTTAGCGAAGCTATCACTTTGGCATATTGCGGATTGTTGTATTCGTTCTTCATTTCCTGCGGGTCTTTATTAAGGTCAAATAATTCCCATTCAGGAATGTATGCTGCTGCATAATTCGATGAACCTGTTTTGCCAAGCGGATGTCCATAATAAAATATAAGTTTATAATCGGCGGTACGTATACCATAATGAGCCACTGTTTTGTGGTAGATTTCGTTATTCATCCAGTAACGATAATAAAACGACTTACGCCAACTTGCGGGTGTTTTTCCTTTGGCATTACTAAAAAAGCTTTTACCTTGCATTGATGCAGGAATTTTAATGCCGGCCATTTCCAAAAAAGTTGGTGCAAAATCGGCATTTGTAATAATATCTTTGTTAATCTGTTTTGGTCTAATTGCTTTCGGATAACGGATTACAAAAGGCATATTGATACTTTCTTCGTACATCATGCGTTTGTCGAACCAGCCGTGCTCGCCCAGAAAGAATCCCTGATCGGAAGTATAAACTACGATGGTATTTTCTGTCAATCCATTTTTATCCAGATAATCAAGTAAGCGTCCCACATTCTCGTCGACACCTGCCATACAACGCAAATAATCCTTCATATAAATTTGGTACGCCCACCGTCTGTGATCATCACGACTTAGATTTGTTGGAATATCTGTTTTAAGGTCAACTTTATCCATTTTCTCCATTGTCATGTGAATTCGGTTGTTATATTCGCCTTTACCTTCATAACTTTCGAGCAAACTTACAGGTTCGGGCAAGTTAATATCCTTAAACAAATCTTTAAACTTTGGATCGGGCTCAAACGGACGATGAGGTGCTTTAAACTGACACATTAACACAAATGGTTTCGTTTTATCTCTGCTTTCGAGCCACTCCAGCGATTTATCGCCAATCAATGAGGTAATATGGCGGCCTTTGAATTCAGTTCCTTTCGATTTCTCGAAAGTGGGACCATCGAGTTGTCCTTTTATATTAAAAAACGGATCAAAATAACGTCCCTGTCCTTTCATGGCAAAATAATAATCGAATCCTTGTGGCTCGGTTACTAAATGCCATTTTCCAATCAAGGCAGTAGCATATCCTGCATTTTGAAACAGTCCTGGAAGTGCCACAGTCTTCGGATCCATTGCATCGTCCAGCGTATAAACTCCGTTTTTATGACTGTACTGACCTGTAAGAATGGTTGCACGGCTTGGTACACTGATGGAATTCAGCGCATAACAATGATTAAAACGAACACCTTCCTGAGCGATACGGTCGATGTTTTTTGTTTGAAAAACAGCAGAATAACGTCCATTGTAACAACTTAATGCCGTATTGGCAGCATCGTCGGACATTATAAAGATAATATTCGGACGATCTGTTTTTTTAGCAGCAAAACCCGACAAAACCGATAAAGCAAGTACACCAGTAGTTGCTGAAATTATTTTGTTAATCATATAAATCTTATTTTAATTTTCATTCCACTCAAATTTGTAGCTACCCGGCCCAATCGCAACTGTTTTATTGGTAGTTACGGTAGCTTTACAATTCTGTGGAATACTAACCTTTAATGTTATTTTATTGCCTTTGCGTTCCCATGCCGAACTTATTCTCCCATTTAACGAAACATATTCGCCTTTGGCGCTATTTAAACTCTTGGTATAATATGGCTTAATAATTATATTTTTAAACCCGACAGCATTTTCAGGCTGCCTGATTCCTGCCAAATAATTCAACATCCAAGCTGAAATATCGCCTAAAAAAACATGGTTTAACGATGCTTTATCATACTCATTTTGTTGAAACCACTCAGGCAAGGTCGTTAGCCCTTTTTTGATCCAGCTACCCCACGAAGGTTCATCTTCTTTGAGCAGCATATTCATCACTGTCTCGTAATATCCATAAGCTGATAAAACACGTGGAACATAACGACTACCCATCATTCCAAAATCGAGGTAGTAATTATTTTTAACAATCGACTCGTTCAGTTTTTCAGCCAAAGCCACACGATGTTCGTCGGGCGCTAATCCTATGTATAATGGATAAGCATAAGATGTTTGCGAACCATTTGCATACTGCATTTTAACAGGATCAAAATATTTTTTATTGGTAATAGCACGAATTTCGTTAGCCTTTTGCTCATATTTCGAAGCATCTTTACCCAATAATTTTGCAAATTTTGCCATTAATATATTATCATAAAAATAGGTGCACATCGACGTAAAATCTGTTGGCGTTTTCGTTTTGGCCGGCACCCAATCGCCAATTCCAAAAGTAATCATTCCATCCTTTTCACGCGATTGCAGGTAAGCAAGGTATTTTTCGAGTGTAGGATAAAGCTGTTCAATGGCACGGGTTTGTCCGTAATAACTATATAAAACATCTGGTATTACAAACATCGCAAGATCCCAGGTTGGGCCAACCCAATCGATATACCCCCAGCCGGCACTTGGCACAATTCCTGCAATTTTTCCTTCTGAGTTCTGATTGTCTATAAAATCGCGCATCCATTTCTCATATACAAGTAAGCCATCATAATTTAACAAAGCCAAATCGATAGAAATATAGGCATCTGCCGTCCAACCGTTCTTTTCGCGTTGCGGGCAATCGGTAGGTATGCTGTGCAGGTTACTTTTATATGCCCGCATTGTAGCTTGATGTGTCTTATTCAGCATATCGTTCGAACATTCAAAGCTTCCAACCTTTTCGACATCGGTATGCAAAAACAAAGCGGTAATATCTTTCGAAGTTAAAGTTATCGGCTCGCTACTTTCAACTTCCACATACTGAAATCCTTTGTAGGTTAATGCGGGCATAAAAGTTTCCGGTTTATCATCGCCCCGTACAATATAAGTATCCATCTGGAATATTTCTTCAGGGTCTATAACAATAGGTTTACTTCCTAGTGCCCGTTTTACCAATAGACCTTCTTTATGAAAATATTTGTTAATAAAGTCTTGGTCAAGACGACCCTCAGCATTCAACTTTTCTCCATACTTCAGGGTAATTTTTGTTCCTTTTTTAGCTTTTACTGTCAATCGGCAAAATCCAGAAGAGTTAAATCCAAAATCAGCAACATAAATATTATTTCCGAATTTCTGAATGCTTTTGGGCGAAAGTTCTTCGGTAATTTTGATAGCCTGCATTAGTTGCGTTTCAATAATGGGGGCAGGTGTTATTGTAGAAACAGCATTTTTCCATCCTGAATCATCAAAAGCATATTTTTTCCATCCTTTTTCTTCAAGTTGTGCATCGAATATCTCACCACTATACAGGTTATTAAAGCGATAAGCACCAGTATTTGTTTTCCAGGTGTTGTCTGATACAATTGTTTCGCGACTACTGTCGGTATATTCAATTTCGAGTTCGCTTAAAAAGCGGGGACGATTGCGCCATCCTGCCTGATCGAAATTCCAAACTGCCAGCGATTGGATATTGTACCAACCGTTACCTAACACAACTGAAATACAATTATTTTTTGAATCTATCAAATTAGTAATATTGTGTGCTGCATATAATACACGTTTATCGAAATGGGTGTAGCCTGGATCAAGCAAATGATTATTTACCTTTTTACCATTCAGAAACACTTCGTAATACCCTGCTGCAGAAATATATAGATGAGCATTTCTGATTTTTTTACTCACTGTAAATGTTTTTCTAAATAGAGGTGAAGGCTTGAAATCTATATTGTGTTGGTCGGTAATCCAACTTGCTTTCCAAGCTGAGGAGCTTCCAACGCCTGTTTCGAACCACGTAACAGGAGATTGGATTTTCATTTTTCCGGAAATATCCCATGCTGTAATACGCCAAAAATACTTTGTTTTGTTGCTGAGTTTGTTTAGCTTCAGATCACAAAAGGATTTTGTTGAAGGTGATTTTTCAGAGACATAAACATCTGCCTTTCCATTTTTTAACAATTTTGGGTCAGATGCAATTTCTAACATATAACTTCCTTGATAGAATGAAGGTTTGCCAACGAAATTCCATGAGAACCGTGGATTCTGAATATCAATACCCATTGGTTGCGCAACAAATTCGCATCGTAGATTCGATACCTGAACTTTTGCTTTCAAAGAGATAGAGAATATAAGTGATAAAAATATTAAAGGAAGCTGTTTCATCGCTATTTATTTTAAATTACGGGCAGATACCCTAAGTTACCTGCCCGATTTATAATTAGAGAATATGATATTTTAGTTTGCCGGAGTGAGATTATATGACCGTATTGCCCTTACTCTGAAATAATTTGTTTTTAAAAACGCTGTAGGTTTTTGATTTGCATTTTGGAACGAATGTGCCCAAATGCGAGAAAAGGTAACTGCACTCGAGCTCATATAACCTGCAATTGGAATTTTACCCGGTGCACTCTGAGTTGTTGAGGCTTGAATATTGAATTTCTCACCAGCTCTTCCTGATACTAATGCAGCAACATCAACACCGGTTCTGGCTTTGAATAATTCGGTTAGCTCGCCAATAGAAGGCAAATACCAATCAGTGTAACTTAAGGTATTCATTTGAGTGGACAGCGTGTCGGTATAAATTGCTGCCTTCGCAAATTCTTTTTGTACTTCCAGTATGCTTTGTGTATTGGTAGCACCTGAACCAATTACTTTTTCGAGTGATGTGGCAGGCAAAGTTACTCCGCTTGATGTTGTATGAATGCCAAAAACAATTTTTGCTAATTCAGTATCCGTATTATTATTTGATGGGGTCGCATCTTTTACATGACACACCATTCCTTTAACCGGATTTTCAACATCCAGCCAAAACACAATACCACCTTCGGCATATTCATACTGACGAGGAGCTGTAATAACCTGCACATCACCTAATATTTCATCTGGTTGAGTGCCACGACGTAGACTTATCGTATAAGTTCCTGCGGCAGTAATCGCTGCCGATGTTGTTGCTAAAATTGAAGTAGAGCTAACTGTTGTTGAAGTAAGAACAGTAGTACCCATTACAATTTTATCGCCGGTAATAAAACCTGTACCTCTAATCAAAAAACTAAGTGCTTTTCCCTCTACACCCGAAGGAAGGTATTTAGGTAAAACCACATTGGAGATTTTTGAGTTTAGCTTAGTGGCATCGGTAGTAATAAAACCAAGACTTAAAAGCGGACTACCAGGACGTAGAAGTAATACCTGCATGGTTTTTCCGGCGTAGCTTGCAGGTAGATTGAATTTCAAATCGGGCAATACTGATTCGTCAATAGCAATAGTTTCTCTTACTCCATTTACATTTAAAATCACTTTATCGCCAATCGCAAATCCTGTTCCTGTAATTGTTACAGGCGATCCTGCCACAACTGCACTACCCGGCAAAACAATATTTGCTACATTGGAAATGGCTGAATTGAACTTAATACCTGCTATAGTAATATACGAAGGCTTATAACCTGTTGCTGTTGAATAAACCGGCATATTCGAAAAACGCATGTTTGGTGATCCGGCTGTAACACCTGCAGGTACAATAAAACGTGCTTCCGTTTCAGTTACCTTATAAGGCGCTGCTCTTAAATCTGGCTTTGAAGGATTAAAAAATAACGAGTCGTTCATCGAGAACCCAATACCTTTCAGCACTATTTCATCTCCCACACCAAAGCAATTTGCACCCACAGTATCCGGAACACAATTACTAACGATAATCTCATCACCCGGAATTGGAGTTCGGTCAAACGATTCGTTTGCAAATACCGACATAGCAGCTAATGTACGCTTTATAACGAATGTTTTATCACCGCGTTTTACAATCAGATTGTATTTTCCTTCGGCAATAGCACCTACAGCAGGCACTCTAAATGAAGCTGTCCAGCCATTGATGGATCTATGTGGTACTTCAACTTTTACATCCGAAGCTCCAGAGACATCGGAAACCGGACGGAGAAACAACGACGTTGAATCGGAACTTACGATAAAACTTCCCGAAATTTTCACTGTAGTTCCCATAAATACTGCTCTTGGTAGCGTATAAGCATTAGGTTCAGGTATTTCGTTTGTCATGGGGTCAAGCGCACTCATTTCGCAACCAACAAATGCAAGTGCAATCAACAATACAGTTGCAGCTTGTTTTAATTTATTTATCATGATTTTTTTCATTTTGTAAAATTTTAGAAATTACATTAATAACCATAGTTTTGAAACATATCCGTTTTATTCAACGAAACATCAATCTGCGATTGTGGTATCGGATACAAATAATGTTTTGTATCGGTAATAATTGGGTGTGTAGTCATATTTTGACCAGGTGCAGGAACAGCTAAATTGTATTTCTCCAACAGCTTTCCCGTACGTGCTAAATCGAACCATCTTATGTTTTCAAAACAAAGTTCAAGTTTTCGTTCGTTTAATATGTTCTCCATTGTCAAAGTTGTTTTATCGTATGGAGGCAGTTCAGTTGCTGCCAATGCATTAGCATCATCCCTTGAACGGGCGCGCACCAGATTCATACATTCGGCAGTTAAATCGGTAGCCACTCCATCATTAGCTTTCATAGATGCTTCGGCAAGCATTAACAATACATCAGCATACCTGATAACAGTAAAGTTCAATGGTAAACTGTTGACATCGGTAAGTGCTGTCAATTCATCCATTGGTTTGTCCAGATAGAATCTGAATTTTGTAACACAGGTGTAATACCAGGTATCGGACAGCCATGTATTTTCCTGTATTGCAACTGACTTTCCTGTTTTTTCGGTGGGACTAAAGACTTTTGTACCCACATTATATATTGCTCTCCAATATTGTGGAGCAGGTACATTCTGTGCATCGGTAACCATACGTCCACCTGATAAAATCCATGGTTTACGCTTATCCGACTCTTCGTAACCTCCCACGTAAACCACCTGATTATTAATATTTTGATCTCCTCTCAACATCAATGCTGGAGCAAACATTATATTCTTTCTCCAAATAGTATTATAAACAACACCAAAGTTATTACCTACAGCAATGCCATAATTATAAATGAAACCAAAACCCCTGTTTGGATTGGCACTTGCTTTACCATCGTTAGCCTGAAGCTCCCACATATTTTCTGCTATCTGATTTTTGTATTCGGCCACAAAAAGTTTTCGGTAGTCGGGTTCAAGCGTAACACCGGAGTTTGTTTTAATATCTGATAATACCTGTTCTGCTTTTTGATAAAGTTCTTTGGATGTTTCAGGGATTTTGGAATATCCCCAATCAGAACGATCGATTTTTGAAAGCAAATCATCCACAATTCCTGTTTCTTTGGTTGAAGCCATTGTAAGATAAACTTTCCCAAGCATGGCTTTAGCTACGTATTGCGAAATACGAATAGGATCTTTTGTGTCTTTTACAGGAGGCAGAACTCCCGTAACAGTAGCAGCATCTAAATCGGAAATGATTTGTGCATAAATATCTTTCACAGGTGTACGTCCAATTTTCCAATCAATTTCAGTCATCATCTCTTTTGTTACCAATGGCACAGGTCCAAATGTCTGAACCAATCGAAAATATGACCAAGCTCTAAGTACTTTTGCCTCACCAACCATACGCTGAATGGCTGCATTTGGTGCCGGGAAATTTACTGCAACTCTATCAATAAGCACATTACAACTACTAATTAGTTTATAATGCATGGCATACCAATCGGGTAACACAAAAAGATCGTTCGATGTGAGTGAATATCTGTAGATTGCAGCAAGTGCAGCCTGATTTCCATTTGCTATTGATTCATCTGTACCTAACTCACCAATAAGTGGGGTATTGGGATGAATGTACAAATCGCTGTATAACTGGTATAAACCCAATACACCTGAGTAAGTCCCAGCTTCGTCCTGATACGAAGTAGATGATGATCGGAAATCGACTGGTTTTTCTGTCAGAAAGTCATCACACCCTAACATTGTAAATGAGAGCATTACTATTAAAAAGTAACTATATTTAAGTTTTTTCATAACGTACATTTTTTTATTTATTAAAAAGTAAGATTAACTCCGGCAGAAATAATGCGTGACTTTGGATAAGCCTGACTATCTAAACCCGGCATAAGGTACGATGCTTGTCCACGGGAAGAATTAACCTCAGGATCGTAACCGGTATAGTTTGTAAATACGAAAAGATTTGTACCGGTTAAAAAGAATTTTAGGTTTGAGATTTTCATTTTCGAAATCAGCTTTTTATTTAAACTATACGATAGCGTAACGTCGGCTACACGTAAGAATGAAGCATCTTCGATATACCAGTCCAACGGAATTTCTTCGGTATTATTAATACGTTGTGCCATAAAAGTTGGGAAACGATTCGAAGCAACACCTTCGACAAAGACCTCCCCTTTTTGACCTGTTACTATATCGTATTGATAAAGCGTAGGACGGAATGATTGAAGAATATCCTTGCTGTACGACCAACTTGACCCTGAAGGAGATATTGCATGTATACCCCAGGCAGTAGCGTTAAACACATCCTGTCCGACAGAATATTGCAATGTAATATTTAAACCTACACCTTTGTAAGTGAATGAATTGGTTAATCCACCTGTAAAATTAGGAAATCCGTTACCAAGTATCTGGCGGTCGTCCGAAGTTATTTTACCATCGGGCACACCTGCCGGACCACTAATATCCTGGTATTTAATATAACCCGGGTGACAAGGAATGCCTGTTGCCAAAGTTCCATCTGCGCGGGCAGCTTCAATTTCGGCATACGATTGCCACAATCCATCAGTCTTATAACCATACCAATTACCCAGCGGGTCACCAACCCTGAGTATACCCTGTACCGCTTCGGCTTTGCTCCATCCAGTACCAATAAGTTTAAAGTCCTGTTGACCAAGACTGAGAATTTTACTTACATTTTTACTGATATTGAAGTTTATATCCCAATTGAGTTTATTGCGTTTTTTCAACGGACTTGCACTTATACTTAGTTCGATACCGCGGTTTTGAACCTCTCCAACATTGGTCATTTGTGTACGAAAACCGGTATAAAACGGCAATGGATCTTCGTAAAGCAAGTCTGATGTTTTTTTATCGTATACATCAAAAGTCAGGCTGATTCGTTCGTTAAACAAGCCCAAATCAAAACCCAAATCGACTTCTCGCGTAGTTTCCCATTTCAAATTGTCATTACCCAACCTGTTAAATACCAGTGTACTGTTATTTGTTAAGCCATCGGTTGATATACGCGACAACGAAGCAGTTGATAAAGATTGATAGGGAGAAATTGCTTGTTTTCCACTAACCCCATAACTGGCACGCAGTTTCAGGTTTGAAATTTCACGAACAGATTTCAGAAATTTCTCTTCGTTAATACGCCATGCAGCACCTACGGAAGGGAAGTATCCCCATTTATTATTTTTAGCAAAAACCGATGAGGCATCCGCACGCATCGAAGCTTTCAGTATATACTTATCGGCATAGGTGTAATTTGCTCTACCAAACCACGAAACATTATTAACCCCAATATAGCCTAAGATTGGCGTGGAGGGTGCCAAACCTTCGGACATTCCCCAAATACCCAAATCCTGAAGTGTAAAATTAGAATTTTGGGAAATTGATGTTTTTGTAGTGCGGGTTGAGATTGAGTTTCCCAACATAAAACCGATATTGTTCTTTTTAATTTTTGTATTGTATTGAAGTGTATTTTCACTCCTGAGTTCTGTTATTCCAGTATTGGAGAGTGTAGCAATACCTTTACTGTTTTGCCCATTACCTTGACCTACATTTGATGGATAAAATTGTTCGTTTGTAAACCGACGTGTTACGTACGAACCAGATAGGTTCAGAGTCAGACCTTTTACAATTTGCCAATCAAAATTTCCGGTATTCGTATAAACCAGCTGTTTATTTGTATTCGTAATTACTTTTGTATAAAATAATGGATTTTGTATTGTGGTAGGCTCCTGGTCATCGTAAGGTAACCTTCGTGCCGGTTCATCTTTGTTCAGGAAAGGAGGTAAATTTAAGATGCTACTGATTTTTGCAGGATCAGTAATTGCATATTGCAGCGACGAAGTAAATCCAAAATTCATTTTACTGTTTATCGCTTGCCTCATATTTAACCTCACATTGTAGTCTTCGAATCCTGAAGCAATTTGAATACCATCCTGTTTTTTACGTCCCAACATAAGCGAATAAGTTGATTTATCGCCTCCACCGCTTATGGTAAGTCGATAGTCCTGAGTTGGTGCATTGCGATAAATTTCCTTTTGCCAATCTGTATTCCCTGTTACTTCATCTTGATGATAATAATAGGTATTGAAAAAAGCAGGGCGGGCAATTGTCCAAAATCTACCTTCATCATCTGTAAGTAACATGGCCCCTGTTTCGGCATCGCCCCATGGTTGCCCAGAAACATTGGCATCGTAATTCGCACCTGCAGAGTTCACATAAGTCAGGTATTTAAAATCGCCAAATTGTTCGGCATTCATCATGGGTAAAAATTTAGTAAGTTGTTGCGAACCAACCATGCCATAAAAATCAACTTTGGCTTTTGTGTTTTTTGTACCCTGAGTTGTTGTTATTAAAATTACTCCATTTGCACCTCGTGAACCATAAATAGCTGTTGATGAGGCATCTTTCAAAATGTCTATAGTCGCAATTTGCGAAGGAATAACATCGTTAGCCTCCGAAATTACGCCGTCAATAATATACAAGGGTTCGCTATCGCCACTCAAAGAGGTATTACCACGAATAGAAATTGAATTGGTTGAGCCGGGCTGCCCATCCATTGCAGCAACTACCACACCCGAAACCTTACCTTTGAGTGCATCGCCAATATTCTGTACAACACGCTCTTTAGCTACATCGGCACCCACCGAACTTACAGCACCCGAAACGTCAATTTTGCGTTGTGTGCCGTAACCAACTACAACCACTTCATCAATAAGTTTTGATGATTCGGTCATTTTCAGAACTTTTCCGTTTGCTGCCGATACACTCATTTCGAGACTGTTGTACCCAATATAAGTAAAAACCAATGATTTACCATCCGGCACTTTTAAAGTGAAATCGCCATTAAAGTCGGTTACAGTACCCGTGCTTGTGCCTTTTACCACCACACTTACACCAATTAAAGGATCGTTGGATTCGTCCACAATTTTTGCTTTTACTGTCTGTTGGTTTTGCGCCCAACAGTTCAATGTAAAAATTGGAACAAAACTAATCAGAAACATCAAAGACAGTTTTTGTAAAAATCGACTGTTCGTGAAAAATTTGTTTGTCATAGAATTATTATTTAAAGTTGTTTTTAAAGTTGAGGCAAAAATACAAAGATAGTAACGTGATTAGGGTATGACAACCATACAAAAAAGTATGTTTTATGTGAATTATCATTTAATATTGAGAACGATAATTGTACTTTCAGGTACCGTCATTTCAAAATTAAGTGTATACGATGTTGCATCCTGCGTAACGATTCCTTTTACCGATTTTAGAGTGAGTGAATTTTGCCACATAGATGTGTACTCTTCCCAATTTTGCCACAATAAGTTAGTCGCTTTTTGCATGTTCGAAGTCATGTTTCTAAGACTAGTTGTATATTCAGGTTTTTCTGCTAACAAGGGACTCAGAATACCAGCACTTTCAATAGCTGCACGCAAATTGTAACTGATAGAATTAGAATTAGTAAGAGAAACCCGACTACTCTTTTTTATTGCAAAAGGAATAATACTTTTAGGGATATTAATCGAAACTTTATGAACATCGTGTTTGGTCCTATCCAGATTGAAGGCTGTGACAAGCAAATAAGCTTTGTTTTTAAAAACACTTAGAAGAGCAGTGTGAGTGGTTTTATCTACATTTGTTATATTCGTACCGGGTATGATTTTATATGCCTTGCCTCCAGCCATATATTCCAACACACTATATCCCCACAGTTGACTTTTTGGAATCTGAATTGCTTTTTGTTTTGGGATATTTACCTTATCCAACATATTCCAGAGATAAATCTGCGACACACCACTAGCATATAAATTTATAAGCATACTGATATTCATTGCATTCCCAAAAGCATCAGGATTGTCTGTACTTGGTTTAGCACTCCAATCACCAATGGCACCATATTCCTGTATTTCGCGTGTAAAATGTTTATACCCGGGTATACTATCCCTGATATAATCCCAATACTCCTTAGCCCCTGAAACAATTTGGTTCAAATTATTTTTTTCGAAATAATACCTCGAGATGGCTGCATAAGGTATGGCTTTATTGGGTTTACCCGATTGACGGTTGATGCCATTGGCTGCATGGTCATAAAGATGAAAAGTGTTGATATTATGTATTTTCTGTACATTATTAACGCTTACTGAAGATACATTATAAAGTCCTAATGGTGCATTAGGTAACACATCGGCAATTGCCGCGGCTGCATAATCGTAATGCGTGATAAACTGATCTTCGGTACCGGCAAAGCGTTCCCTGCCATTCATTTCTGTTCCAATCCTGAAACGAAGCCGGTTAGCTTTTTCTTCGCCAAGCAGTTCTTTGAGTGTAATACAAAGCTCTTTTACTGTTCTATACCATTCATTTGGATTGTCAGGCGGAGCAACCTGACCGAATGAGCCAATCACTGGCTTTTGGCTTAAACACCAGGGCACATTGTCAAGTACAATCGTAAAATCAGTATAGCCATTGTCAATGTAAGGTTTCAGGCGGTTTTTGATTAAATCTTTTCGAAAAGCCAGTGAGCCATCCTTTTTTCTATATACAAAATCATATTTCGAAAGTTGGTTTATTGAAGCAGTATCAGTAGCGTTCATCGCCGACTTTTTCATTGTCCCATCAGCATTTACACCGCTGTTTTTGGATAATATTAGTCCAGGATATGAATCGGTTCCACCCAAAATACGCACAACAGTAAGCCTGTCGGCAAAAAGCACTTCCTTGGGAAAAGGACGTTTTTTGTACGCAAAATCATTTTCAAAAAAATAGTCAGGAACTTCATCGAGCCAGATACCATCTTGAAGAAATGGACCTAAAACAGGATGATTGCGCCAAAAAGGTTTTAATTCCCCTAAGGGAATTACTGATGTTTGAGCATGTGCGCCTGCGAAAATTAAAATAAAAATACAATAGCTAATTATTTTTTTCATTACAGTATATTATTTTTTTAGTTTACCATTCATTTTTAAAATTTCTATTAAATTGACTTCCAATACTCTCGCAAAACAAGCAATTTTCATTTCACAGAAAGGAAAGATATTTTTTTCATCCTGCAGTTTTATAATGCAGTTGCTATAATTCGCTTTAGTTGAATGCTGTTATCTGAGTTTGAATTTTCTGCATACATTTTAAGTCGACATACACCCGACGATAACCGTATTTTTCCCAATTTTAAGCGTCCCCAGGTTTGAGGATATGCGCACGGATATCTGTCCACACGATCATGGTCGGGAAGTCTTTCTGTTATAAATTGGGGTAAATTTACAGAAAGAACAGAATTACTACAACAAAGCGAAAGCGTGATGTTATTGCTTTTTGAGGCGTTTGTGTATTCAACTTCAAATTGATAGTTTCCGTTCTTTTTAACATCAATACTCAGTATTAATGAGTCAGCCTTTGAAGCAAAACCATTTACCCAATTGTCGTTGGGTGCACCTACAACATTCAGTTTTCCTGATAACCGACCTTCGGTAGCTACCATTCTGACTTCGGGTGCCTGTTTATATCCTAAAGGCACAACAATATTTGTATTGAGATTCTGTGAGGCTTGATTAAACCAGTTTTCGTAATTGTTTAGCAACGATTTGTGTTCGGGATAATTTCTATCAAACAAATTTCGATTTTGATACGGATCATTGGATAAATTGAATAATAAAACCGAATCTTTAACTACAGTAAGGCATAAATTGTTTGTTCGTAGTGCACCTGTAGCCGGACTCATTTTCCCTGTATATCGATGAGTGTATAAATTGCGCTTTGGAAGTTGGTTTGTCTTATTCAAAATTACATTTTTCAATGATAAGCCATCAATTGGAAATTTAGTTTCAGCATTATTAACACCACATAGCTCAAGCATAGTAGGTAAAATGTCGATTACTGATGTCGGTTGTTGTATGCTTGACGCACCAATTTTACCCTTCCAGTTTATTATGCATGGAACCCGAACTCCACCTTCATGTACTTCTCCTTTTTGACCTCTTAAGTTACCATTGTATCGGGGTACATTTTTAAATGCCGGGCCGTTATCGGTAAGAAATACAATGATTGTATTTTCGCGTAATTTTAATTCATCTAATCGCGTTATAATTCGGCCTATATTGTCGTCGACATTCTCAATCATTCCGTATACTGATGCTACAACTGCCCTATCTTTGCTATTTTGAATTGATAATGATTTATCATACTTATCGAAGTATTTATCAGGTACTTGATAAGGCGAATGAGGCGCGTTATAGGGAACATAACAAAAAAACGGACGATTTTTATTTGACTCGATAAACTGTAGGGCGGCATCCGTAAAAATGTCGGTAATATAACCTTTACCCTGAGTTTGTTTTTCGTTTCGTTGCAATTCCGGGTTGAAATAATTTGCCCAGTGCCCCGATGTAAATCCCAGAAATTCGTCGAAACCCTGTCCGTTAGGAGAAAAAGGGAAATATGCCCCGTTATGCCATTTACCGAAACAGCCGGTAGTATAACCCATTTTCTTCAGAATCTCAGCAAGCGTTGTTTCTTCCGGATTCATATTCTCAAGCCCATTTTGTACAAAAATACTGCCCGTTCGTAAATGATACCTGCCGGTAAGCAGCGATGCCCGTGTTGTTGCACTTAGGGGAGTTGCATAAAACCGTTCGAATACTGCCGATTCACGGTAAAGAGAATTCAGTACAGGCGTTTGTATTAGTTCGTTTCCATTGGCCTGCATATCGCCCCAGCCCTGATCGTCGGTCATAATGAGCAAAATATTGGGTGAGTCGGTTTTAGACACCATTCGTTTACTTGCATTAACAACATAAAAGGGCGTTAACACAAGCAACGAATAACAGGTGGATGTCAGTTTTTTCATTTTGCCTGATTCCAGCAACTTACTTTTATTTCTTCATTAAAAGGTATCGTTTTGGCTTTCCATTTAATTTCACGCGTTTCGCCAGGCAGTAGTTCAAAGTAATTATCTTCAAATTCAACATCGCCTTCGAGTGTTAAAACACGCGCCCATTTGTCCGCCGAAACAGTAATAGAACCACTATCGTAAGTTTGTTTCTGATTAACTTTCAGGCTTACAGGCTCATACTTTACATCTTGTGGACGCGCAGGTGTCCAGTAGCTTCGGTCGGTACCTTTAGCAGTTTCCATTTCGCAAACCAAAATAGCATTATTGGATAATTTCGACTTGAGTTCGGCCAAATCCTGTTCAATAATTTTTGTACTTTCGTTGGCTTTTAGTTTTATGTTTAAGTTCTTAATATCGAATGCTTTTCCTGCAACCGGCTGTATAAAAATACGAACTTTGGCTTCTACATCCTCCAATAAATCGTTGCTTATCCACCAGTTAACTGTTTTATCAGTTTGTTCGGAAGCGGCAATCACCGGGCGTGAGCCAGCTGCAAAGCCATACCAACCGGCTTTTCGACCTCCCCAATAATCAATTAAGCTCCAACCTGACGCTGGCCAACAATCGTTATACATCCAGAATTGAATTCCGGAGGAATAAAACTTCCGTCGACGACTCCCCTCTAAACCTAAACGAACAAATTCATATTGCACATATTCCATTTGACGAATTCTTTGGTCATTATCTCCGGCAGGATTACCATAGAATTGTACAGAAAGATTTTCCATAATGCCAAATAATGTCCGGCTACCACCACCATACGGAATATCAATATGATGTTGTTCATACATTTCTGTACCAAGTATATCCTCATCGTTCATAAATTTTTTCATAACACTTTTAGGTGGACATCCTGCAGCAGTTTGCTCACTCATAAAGCGACCAGCACTGTATTTACTTATAACCTCACGATAATTTGCAAAATCATAATCTAATTTTCTAAACTCCTTCGATAAAAATGAATTTACATGACTATCACCAGAGATAAGCGAATTATTTGTTTCAGGGTCAATACCGTAAGGACTTGTAATCCTGAACTGTCGTGAAGGGTCAATTTTAGCCATCATCGGAGCGATTTCGTTTTGATTCAGCAGTTTGCATGACCATTCATCCGAAGGCTTATGGTTTAAACCCAATTCATTATCTCCACACCAAAAAACAATAGCCGGATTGTTGCGAATAAGTTTAACATTAGCTTCGACTTCACGTTTATATAAACTGACAAAATCTTTATCGTCCTCGGGATAACTGCCACATGCCAGCATAAAGTCCTGTGAAGCCAGAATTCCCATTCGATTGCATAAATCCCAGAATTCCTGAGGCTCAAAAATTCCACCACCCCAAATTCTCAACATATTTACTCCTGCATCCTGAGCCTGCTTGAGAAGGGTAGCGTATTGATTTTTCGTAACACGTGCTGGAAAAGGATCGGCAGGCACCCAATTACCTCCTTTTGCATACACTTTTTTACCATTGAGAATAATAGTGAATGAGCTTCCGTTTCCAATTTTATCTTTTATCTCTTCAACCGATACTGTTCGAACACCGGTTTCGACTGTTTTTTGGTGAAGCAGTTTTCCATTTGCATCGAAAAGTTCAACTTGAACACGGTAAATCGGGTGCTCACCCAAACCATTCGACCACCATATTTGCGGATCTTTTATTTCAAAATCAAACTTTAATGGCTCATTTCCAATGGTTTTATATGTATTCCAAATGGGGTTGTTTTGTGGGTCATAACAAGTTACACTCACTTTTCGTTCTTCTTTCGTTTTATTAGTTGCTGAAACTTCCAAAGACATTTTTGCTTTGTCTTTTGTCAATTCTTTGGTGTAAATAAAAATATCGTCCACACGGGCATTATCGTATCCAACAATTCGGACTGGTCGCCATACGCCATACGAAACAAAACGCGGCACCCAATCCCATCCGAAAGTGCATTGCATCCGTCGCACATAAGCCCTGTAAGGGTCTTCAAAAGCACCTCTGTAGAATTTCTTCCGGGCTTTTTCGCCAACCATCTTTTCAATAGACTGAATTTTCACTTCCAGAGTATTCCCTTTTTCCTTCAACCACCCGTTTATATCAAAACAATAAGGCAGAAACATATTATTTGTCGATGCTAACTTTCTTCCATTCAAATAAATGTCGGAGTAAGTGTCAATTCCATCGAACTGGAGCTGAATCCATTGTTTAGCAAGTATTTCGGGTGATACATCAAAGGTTCGCTTGTATGTCCACGACCAAAACTCCGGCCATTGGCACTGTTTGTAATTATCCCGCCAAAAAATATCAGGAATTAATCCTTCGCGCTGTAAATCGGGGTGTACCATTCCGGGAACTGTTCCCAGCAACGATACGCTTTTGCTTTTATCAGGGTTAAGTCCTTCTATTTTCCATGAATCACTATTGAGTGATTGTGTAACCGACTGTGAATATGTTAATTGTATCGAGCAAAAAGTTGCTACTGCAAATGCTATCGCAAATGCTTTTAAGTTTCTCATATTTTTCTTATTTTTTATTAGAAGCCTGTGAACCATATTTTATCGTATGCTTTTCGGGCTTTCTTTAATTTTACTTTGTACTTTCTATCGTTGGTAACATGCGACATTTCATAGGGGTCTGAATTTAAATCAATCAGTTGCTCTTCAATCCCGACAGCATCATATTTTATGTATTTCAGTTTATCTTCGGTTACCACCATACGTCCGATTTCAGTTTCCACGCCCAGACTTTTGCGCCACTTCGTTTTGGTTTCCTCCAGCAATGGGCGCAGACTCATTCCGCGTGGGTCGGCTACCGCTTTTATTCCTGCAAAATCGCAAACTGTCGGCAATAAATCCAATCCGTTCGATATCAAATGTGTACTATCTACACGTCCACCTTTTATCTGGTTCTTCCACATCACCATAAACGGAATTCCGGCAGACTCTTCGTACAAAGCAGTTTTGTGTTCCATTCGATGCGCCCCGTCCATATCGCCATGATCGCTCGAAAAAATGATAACCGTGTTTTCGAGTTGATTTGTTTCGATAAGCACATTCAGCACCGTTTGAATCTGTGCATCGACTTGCTCGGTTAGTCGCGCATACGCCCATCGATGCATACGCCATTGTTTTTCGGTATATTTCTCGCGCGCCTGCATTCTGAAATCGCGAATTTCGAGCAGTTTCCGAACTGCTACAGGCTCATTCTGCTGTGGTTCGAAATTTGGAGGCAAAGGTGGACAGTATTTACTAAAAAACTCTTCTTCGGAAATACCATCGGGTATTTTCATTGATTTTTCCAATGCTGAAATTTCTTTTGTTGCTTTTCCGATATAATTCCGTTCCAATTGCGATGAAGTATAATCGCGCAATGCCATAAAGCATATATCATGCGGATTAATAAACGATAATGTCAGGTAAAACGGTTTGTCGTGTTTTTGTTTAAGGAATTCAGCTGCATCGTTTGCTAAACCTTCACGCTCATCGGTGCTAATAATTTTTGCACCCAGATTCTGAGGCTGAAGTGGTTTTGGCAAATGCACTTTACCCCCGTAATATACATCATAACCTGTTTGTAAAAGATAGGCTGGTAGTGTGGTGTTTTTAACTTCGTCAGAAATGGATGGTACGGTTAATCCAAGGTCATTTTCTGTTACCAAATTTCCATGCTTATCATTAAACTCGCTGGGGAATCGACCGGTCATCATACTAATTCGCGAGGGAACACTTACCGGATTAGCACAATAAGCCCTTGTAAAACGAACTCCGTTTTCTGCAATATAATCCATTGCAGGAGTTTTAACCCACGGATTACCGGCACAACTCATCATATTGGCATGTTGCTGGTCGGTGAATATATAAATAATATTGGGCTTTTGAGCTTCGGCAAGATTGGGTAAGATTGTCGAAAAAGCAACTGCTGCTAGTTTTAACTTCATAACTTCTATTGTAAATAAAAAACCTCCTGTAGTTCATCCGATACGGGCGAATTATCGGCATTCGTTTCCATAATATCAGCCATATACGCCCACCATTTTTGCACAATAGGGTTGTTGCCTAAATCCTGCGAACCAGCACCACCTTTTACCTTTTGCGAAGCAAAAAGAATATTGGTTTCTTTATCCCAAAAAATGGAATAATCGTACACGCCACTTTCTTCTATCAATTGCTTTAATTCCGGCCAAATTTCGTTGTGCCGTTTTTCGTACTCTTTCTCAAAACCCGGCTTGAGAAACATTTTAAATGCTTTACGTTCCATAAATTCTATTTAACAATTGTTTATTTTAATCCCCATATTTTTCCAGACATCCATTCTTGAGGTGTTCTTAATTTGCTCTAATGTTCTATTTTTCTAACTTAAATGAGGTTAGTAACAAATAAATGAATGCTAAAGCTAACACACTCATGCCGGCAACTTGTCCGAATGAGTCGGAAACTAATCCCATAATAATTGGAAAGACAGCACCACCGGCAACCCCCATAATCATTAAACCTGAAACTTCGTTGGTGTGATTCGGCATTTTCTTGAGTGCTGCCGAAAAAATAATGGAAAATACATTGGCAACCGACAATCCGAGAATTGAAATCATTGCAAGTATCACCCATAATTGATTACTGAAAAGCATACCAACCAATGCCGCCATTGCCAAAATCATTCCCCATAAAAAGAACGAACGTGACGAGTATTTTACAAGCAATATTGCACCAAGCAAAGTACCTGCGGTGCGTGCAAAAAAATACAAACTTGTTCCAAGTCCAGCCTGCTCCAAAGGGATAGAACATCGTTCCATGATAAATTTAGGTATTGCTGTATTCAGTCCAACATCCACACCCACAACAAAAACTATGGATAGAAAAAAGAGTAAAATAGTTTTATCCTGCAACAATGCAAAAGAAGATTTAATCGATACTTTACCTGTATTGCTTTTTTCCTCTTTAGCGATAGGGGTAAGCGCCAACCAGATTGCCGAGAGTATGGAAATACCGCCAAAAATAAGGAAAGTATATCGCCAATTACCTAAAATTGTGGAAGACATTCCGGCTAATAAAGGACCTGAAAATGCTGCCAATGCTTTGATAAACTGACCTAAAGTCAGACTGCTGGTTAATCGATCGTTACTCACCACATTCGTCATTAGCGGATTAAGTGAAACCTGTATAATTGTATTACCTATTCCAATAAGAGCAAAGGCTATGAGCATAGTCACAAATTGCTGACTGACAAAAGATACACCCAAACCAAGTATTGAAATCAAAATACTCAGTAATACCGTATTCTTTCGTCCCAGTTTGGTTGTAAGCATACCTACCGGTACCGATAGCAATCCAAACCATAGGAACAGTGAAAAAGGCAGCAAGTTTGCCAATGAATCGCTCAGGCCAAAATCCTGCTTTACGTAATTAGTAGCAATACCCACCAAGTCGGCTAGTCCCATTACAAAAAATGCAAACAGTACCGGCAGTAGTTTTGAAATTGAGTTTTTATTGTCCATAGTTTTATTTTCTTGCATCCTGACGAATAGCAAATACTGCATCTACCATAGCCTGAAAACCATCGACCGACATATAATCAGGAATAGAATTCCCCGAACCCGCTCCGTATCCTTGTGTCATGGAGCGGAACAAAGCCGCTTCACGTTTTACCTTTTCAAATACATAATCGTAGTTATTCAGAATAAGCTCATTCATATCAAAACCGCCAAACAGGCCAATTTTGTCGCCATACAAATTGATCCAATCCTGATAAGGTGCAATCTGGTCTTCGTTGCTGTGTTTGGCATCAATTCCCAAGGCAATAATATCAGGCATTAATTCAAAAATCTTCCCACAACTATGAAGCAGGAATTTTTTATTACCGGCATGAACAATATCAATAATTCGCTTGTATTGAGGTAAAATAAACTGACGAATGGTATCGGGTTCAAGCATGGTTGAAGTTTTATGTCCTAAATCATCACCCATACGGAAAAACACAAAAATATCGCTATATTCCTTTACCATTTTAGTCCATAAAGTAGCATACAAATCACCTATCTTATTAAACAAATCTGTATATAAATCAGGGTCGAGGTATTGCATCAGACAGAGACTTTCGTACCCAACAAGGTCTTGCGACGATTCGAAAACGCCGTAACCACAACCACCATAGGCTTTCATTCCCTGAGGCATTACCTTGCGAATAGCTTGTAGATGAGGGGTGTATTTTTTCCAAAAAAGCTCAGGTAGTTCATCGAAAGGATATTTCTCAAAATCTTCGCGTGTTTGAATAGGTCCAAGCATGCCGCCAAGTATAGCTCCATGCCCAGGGAAAATTTCGCAGATGGCAGCTTCGTAATCAAAAGCATCGTATCCGTTCTTTGCCCAAAACGAAGTTACTTTTCGGTAATAGTCTTCCAAATCAGCAGGTTTGTCCGATACTATTTCCAACTTTTCGCCTATTGCTTTCGAAATAAACGGAACATCGATATGATGCTCATAAAGCGGTAAATAATCGGGGCGTTGATTGTGTAATACTTTTAAGATATTTGTGTAATCGGGTTGAAAAGTCTGTTTCATAGATTTAATTATTTAATTGTCCGTATTTTTTACATAATTCAATAAACTTCAATACACGTTCCGGCGATACATCGTTTTGCAAAATATGTGCTGGAGCTATCATATAACCGCCATTTTTGCCCAAAATGCTGATTTTTTCAATGATATCATTTTCTAGTTCTTCGTCTGTTCCATTCGGCAATAAATCCTGCTGGTCGATGGCGCCCCAGAAGGCGAATTTCTCCCCAAAACGATTTTTCATATCTTGCGGTAAATGACCAGGCACGCCCGGCTGAACGGGATTGAAAACTTCGAATCCTATCTCCTTAATATCGTCGAGCAATTCGGCTACCGCTCCATCGCAGTGAAGAATAGGAATAATGTCGGGGTTAGCTTGTTTGAATGTATCTACCATTTTTTTGTAAATAGGTTTCAGTTGTGTGCGGAAAGTTTCGGGAGGAATAATTAAACTGAGCTGGGTACCAAAATCGTCACCAAACCAAATTGCATCTACACCTCGTTTAATGAGTTCAAGACCAATTTTTGTCTGATACTCACCACATGCTTCGAACAATGGAATCACGTACTCGGTTTCAAGCATCATATCAATCAATAGTTTCTCCATTCCAACCAGTTGGTGTCCGAGCGAGAAAACAGTAACTTCAATATCACCAAAAACAAGATAATCATTTTTGTATTTGGCTATTAACGCTTCCGCATCGCGGTAACGACCAGGTGCATACGGGTCGGGGAATTTAAAATTATCAATATCAGCTTTTGTTTCGGCATTAGCCAGAGGGTATTCCAATACTTCTACATAGATATCACCCATGCGCATCCGCATTTGATATTCGTTTAACCAAGTACCATCGGCATCTTTTACTATTCTGTAATTATCCGATACTGAAGCACCCGTTACTACAACATCGCTTCCCAGAGCAATACGTATTTCGTTAGCACTAATGCGGTAGGTAACATCTTCATAAGGATTCTCGGTATAATGGGCCGGAATACCCAGTTTTTGGGCGAAATGGTCGCTGAGTTGTCTGCACAAATCAAACTGAATAGGTACTCTGTCGGGTAATCCGGGTAATTTTTTGAATGCTGTTAAAACTCTTTCTCTTGAATTCATGGATTTTAATATTTATGTTTTATGGTTGCTATTTTTTAAAAACGAGTACCAATACCTCGTCGGGATCTAAACTTATTTGAAGTAAATTTGGCTTTCCTTTCGCTTGTTTTATAATTTTATAATCAGCAAATGATTTTAGCTTCAATGTTTCTTGCTGCCAGGTCTTATACGAATCGAAATTTTCGATTATCATTTTTAATGCTTTTGGCCAATCAGCAGCCATTTGCTGAATTGTGTGGGTGTTATATTCACTATCAAAATAAGCGGTCTTAAGATTATTATTCTCCTCCAGTTCATTTTTCATCAACATAGAAAATGACGAAGCATTATTTAAAGAAACTGACATTGCTTTCTTCTTCAATTCAAAGGGTAAAATATTTTGAGGAATTTGTATCGAAAGTTCGTTTTTTTGATTCTCGGTTTTACTTGCCGACCATGACGAAACAATTAATGTCACATCTTTTTCAGTGGTAAAAAGCGTCGGAGTGTATTGCCTGTTTGTTTCGACACTTGAGCTATAATTTAGCAGATAGGCATCTTTATTCAATTGGTTATCCAAAATTGTATACAGCCAACCCACACCCGTAAGAAACATAATATTTTCTTTTGCGTATTTTATTTTTTCACAAGGTTGCCAATTCCAGCATCTGTTAAGCCTTCCTGCAGCATGCATTCTGAACAGCACCTGATGATGCCATGAAGCTGAATGAACAGCAGAAAATTTATAATTTGGTTCGGAATTTCCGGTAAGCACACCAAATTGATGAAATTCAAGCCGAAGCTTTTTTGTAAAATCGTTGGGTAAACTATCCAATACCTGATGAAAACTATTATCCGATAAAAGAATTCGTTGCATGGGACTTAAATCTTCCCGTTCGGGAAAGGAATGTGAAGACCGGGCAAGTGTAACAACTGGGGATGGTTTTTCGTCGCCAGCTGCATTTTTTCCATTGTACAGATGCCTAAATAATTCAACATAGTTTACCGCATTGCTTAGATCGGCAGGTCCACCTCCAATTTCGCCGGGTAAAATACCCGCATTCGGAAATACCTCGAGGATTGCTTTGGAAGAGTAATCGTAAAGTTTATAAAAATCATCCTGATTACCTGTGAAAGATTTTTTTTGAGTGTACTCATTTCCGATTTTAAAATTCAGGTTTTTCTGGACTTCAAGCGGATAAACTCTTTTCATTTCCATGCAAATGGCTTTTATGAATCGATACCATTCGTCCCAGTCACGGGGCGGTTCGGTAGCACCGTAAGGCCCTGACTTGGAAGGGTCGCGACTAATTGCCCAGGGAATATTTTCGATACCAATGGTAAATTTTGTATATCCGTTTTCAATGTAAGGTTTAAGTCTCGCATAAACTAAAGGAAGTCGATACTGCACTTTTCCATTTTCATCTAAATAAATTAAGTCATTCGTTGGGAGTTGGTTTCCGTCGTGTTTCCAAGTTTGAGGGAAACCACCTAAAAATCGTGTAATTGAAATATGATTTGCAAATATTACTTCACGGGCTGATTTTTTTTTGATGTATGGAAAATCACAACCCGAAATCCAGAAATCAGGAATTTCTTCGAGTTGCAAACTCTGATGTACCAGATGTCCCTGCAATTGCGTGTTCCGATAAAAATCGGTCAACTTCCCAAAAGCATTATATCCTATAGTCGGGTTCACACCCCAATTCGAATCAATAGTACGATTTTTACTAAGAGATTTTGAAGATTGTTCGAAAGCAGCTGCATCGATTTTTTGCTGTGCAATTGTAGTTATTGAATATGTTACAAGAAGAATTAAGAGTAACTTTTTCATTTGCTTATAATTTATTTTTTTGAAATTTTCATTATACTTTGGAAAGTAGATGCCGGTAGTCCCATGAAATTATACAATTCCCCAACCACAAAATCTTTAAATGCATATCTTACTCCAATTGGTTCTTTGACGGAGTCACTCCAAACAACAACTTTTCCTTCTTTTGTCAGTTTGGCATTTGCCCTGACATAAACAGTGTCCTTTCCTGCAATTTCAAAATTCACTAACTCTTTACCATACGATGTTAAACCCGATTCGGCATAGTCAAATGAAACTATGGCTTCATTTTTATTTAATTCAAGTGATTTGAAAATCGGACCGCAATATCCAAAACCCTTCTGTTGATAGGTTTTTGCCAATGCTAAATACAAAAAACGATCGGCAACGGTTTTTTTATCTATCGGATGAATATTATTTTCTTCACCGGCATCAGTAAGTAGAACGATACCTGAATTCGGAATTGTTTTAACACATTCAGCCATTGCCTGACGCATATAAGGCAAAAGTCCGTTTTTAGTATCATAAGGTGCTAATTGGGCAAAATAAAAAGGAATATCTCCCATTCCCCAATGGTTTCGCCATTCTTTCACCATTGCTGGTAGCTGTCGGGAATACAATTCGTAAGCTCTGTGGTTGCCTTCGCCCTGATACCATAAAAATCCTTTTATTCCGTATCCTGCAATTTGCATCACCATAGTTTCAAACAATTCTGCCGGTTTAGCATTCGGAGTTTTTTCATCGGTAGAAATACCAAATTCATCTTTGAGTAACTTTTCGCTCATCCACGACTCAATTTTTGTTCCACTTCGGGCACATTTAATTATACCTACTGGCGTATTTAAGTGTTCCTGAAGCTGTTTTGCAAATAAATAGCCGACAGCACTAAATTTGGCTGCTGATTCAGGATTTGATACCAACCACTTTCCTCTAAATGATAATTTATCTTTGCCTGTAGAGCTATCTACTGTAAAAAACCTAAGGTTGCTATTATTTGAATTCAGTATATATTGATTTGCATCTTTAATCAACGCTATATTGGGAACTCCTGCCAAAGGGATATCCATATTCGACTGACCTGAACAAAGCCACACTTCACCAATCAATATATTTTTCAGTCGCACTTCTTCACCATCCGATATTACAAGTTCATACGGACCTCCGGCAATTGGAGTTTCTATTGCTGCCTTCCAAGTGCCGGTTTTGTCAACTGCAACCGAAATAGTTTTTTTATTCCAGGAACTTGTTATTGAAACTTCTTTACCTGTGTCAGATTTTCCCCAGATGAAAACTTTTGATTGTTGTTGTAATACTATATTATCAGAAAATATGGATGGTAATAAAACCTTGGCATAAATCGACTGACCAAGAATTGCAAATAAAAGGACGAGAATTAATTGATTGATTTTCATAAGTATTATGATATTTAATAATTGGGTTTTACAAACTTATCAACTTGTTGTTGCGGCGTTGGATTCGGGTTTTGAGCTTTGATATCAACCACCATTTTTTCGAACTGCTGCACCATATTTTTTAGCAATTCAGGTTGTTTTTTTGCCAAATCATGCTGTTCAGCACGGTCTTTTTTTAGGTCATAAAGCGACCAAACACCCTTATCGATTTCGGATGTTACAATTTTCCAGTCACCCACAATTAGTGCTTTATTGCCCTGATGATTAAAATAAAGCGGGTGCGTCAATGCTTTTTTGTCCGAAATAAATTCAGGAACAAGTGAAGTTCCGTGTAGTTTAGGATAATCTGCATCAACCACATTCTCCATTTTTACGCCACTTAATTCGATAACTGTTGGTAAAATATCAATAAAATGCGCAGGTGCCCGCCTTATTTCATTTTTTACTTTTATACCTTGCGGATAATGTACAATCAGTGGCGTGGCAACTCCACCCTCGTGCACCCAAATTTTACTGCGACGGAAAGGCGTGTTACTTGCCGATGCAAATCCGGGGCCGAGACAAAGATGTGTATCAGCCGAACCGGGAACTGCCAATTGGTCGTGACCTCTTCCGCGAACCATCATTTCGGCTGAAGCACCATTGTCGGACATCACAAAAATTAGGGTGTTGTCATACTGATTCGTACGTTTTAGTTCTGCAATAACTCGTCCTACTTCCTGATCGAACTTATCTACCATGGCAGCATGAATAGCCATTTTCAGAGCCTGAAATTCCTGTTGTTTTTTGGTTAGCGCACTCCATGGTCCCGACTCGAAAACTTCGCCATCGCCATATTTGCCCAACAGAAAAATATCATCCTGATATTCCCAGCGGGCACGCGGTTCGGGCTCCGATAATTTCCCCTTGTAGATTCCCAGTTCCTTCATGCGTTTCAACCGCGCTTCTCGCATCATGTCCCAGCCACCGAGATACGTTTTCTTGTATTTCTCAATATCTTCAGGCGAAGCCTGCAACGGGAAATGTGGAACGGTATAAGCCAGATACAAAAAGAACGGTTGCTTTGCATAATTAACCTGATGTTCCTTCAATTGGCGTAAACCCTGATTGGTAATTTCGGTAGTTGAAAAAGTAAATTTATTGGTTTCGGTACGCACAAGCGGTTTTTCGTTGATATATTCTTTGCCATCCCAATTGCCAAACATATTTGCAAAATAATAAGAGTCGTTGAATCCTGCATCGGCAGTAGCTTTTGGCAGTTCCATTACATGCCATTTACCGGAATGATACGAACGATAACCAACTGTGGAAAGATACTGCGGAATGGATCGCGACCAACCCTGAGGCCGATTATTTTCCGAAGACCGGCGAACCGACTGATAGTTGTAACCCGTGAGCAAACTCGAACGGCTGGGCCACGACCGACCACAGTTGTAAAAATTGGTAAACCTAAGTCCTTCAGAAGCTAAATTGTTTATGTTGGGCGTGTTAATTTCACCTCCAAAACAACCTAAATCGGAATAACCCAAATCATCAGCTAGTATAATGACAATATTGGGACGTGCAGTCTGATTATTTTGGGCGAAAGTCGCTGTGCTGAGTAATGATAAAGAAAGAAATTTGATATTCATTGATTCCTTGTTTGAGTAAATTATTTCTTAGTTTGTTTTTCGAAAATTGCCATTAATGCTAAATAACCGTCACACAAATAACCTTCGTAACCCCAACTTTCTCCATTCCATTTTCGCCAATCATTCGTTTTATCCTTTGTAACATATCCCTGAAATACTCCTTTGTTTATGCCGTAAAGCAAATCAGCAGATACCCGATTATACTCATTCTCAAGTCCAGCAATTTCGAGAGCTTTCAGTGTATAATACGTCCAGTTAAGCGAAAGACCACCATTCTCGTAAATCTGAAATCCATCACTGCCATCTTCCTTATCCGACGCTCCAAATCGTTTGTTGTTGTTTATACTTACATAATCGAGTTTTATTACTGGAATTATATTCCCGGGCAGTCCCAATTTGAAGTCTTTTAATCCCATTTGTTCCATTTTCCGGAACAAACTTTTCATGATACTTTTATGATATTTGACCGGAACAAGATTGTAGTAAATTGCCATCGAGTTCACTACTAAAAAATAATAATCGTGAAGTTCACCATCAGCACTTTTCCAACCAGCTATAACTCCTGTTTTTGGATTAAATAGCGTACTGAAATAGTTTTTTTTAAGCAGAGCGGCCTTTTCAGTATATAAAACTGCCTCCTCTTTTTTCTCTAAGCGATTACATAATTCTGCAAATAAATTCAGGGCATCGTAGGTTAGTGTATTGCTAAAACCGTCGATATGTCCGAAACCTATAGTATCCCACCAATTTGCAGGACGTACAAAGTTTTTATCGTCAAGCGGCCAAGAGCCCGTATTTCCACTAAATTCATATTCCACCAATCCATCACCATCCCTATCGCGCAACATTTGCTTATCCAACCAAATTTTTATTTTTTCATAATTATTCTTGGCCCACTCAAGGTCGTTACTCCCTTTTACATAATTGCATGAAGCTATTACTAACGAAGGAAAAGCATCGAGCGAATTGTAAGGATAATGATGACTTCGATATCCGTTCATACCGTATGACAATAACCCGTTCATATATCTGTCAAGCGACATGCGTAACAAGTCAATAGCCTTTAACGAATCAACCAGTGGAGGCGTTTTTAAAGCGAGCATCGAAGACATAAACAATGTAAATGAACAGGCATCGCTCCCTGAATTATTAGCATAACCCATTACTTTTGGATTAATCTGATACAGATTTAAATAATTGCGACGATAGGCATCGAAGGTAGAATCCTCTACTCCCGGAAATGGTTGAAATACATTCACTACCTCAAATGAGTATTCACGCGATTTTTCTGAGTCCATTACAGCAGGAAAAAATACTGATATGTATGAATTATGAGCACGCCGATCCGCAAAATAGCCAATATTGACTTTTGAATCAGAACAGCGAATAGCAAATGAACCCATATCCGGCAAGTGCAGTAAGGCTGGTAATTGAGATATATTTTCCTCTTTCATCATCCCAAGTAATGTGGCATGATTAAGTCTTTTGCCAAATGTCAACTTTAGTCCATTAACAGAGCTGTACGACGGTGTATGCGACCTGATAAAGAATTTCTTTTCCTCAAAAACAAAACTCCATTCTATCTGATTACACTCGGTATTCAACAACTCTACTTTATTTGTTGAACATACTTTTAACTGATATTTTTCACAAGTTCCAAAATCAAACAAAACAGGATTGTTTTCTAAGTCACCTTTTCCCAACGCATCAACCGATAGGTATTGAATAAATGGATATGATTTTGAAATTCCAATTTTATAATAATCAGAAGTGTACACAAAATCAGCTTTAATAGGAGTACTCCGTAATATTACAGCAGTGGTTTGTCCTGAAATTTCGGCACAAAATGCAATTACAATGTATAAAACGCTATAAAAATATCTCATTATATATTATTTTATCCCGTGCTTTTCTTTCAACCTTTTATTGGCATCCACCACGATTTGGAATAGTTTGGGAGTACGTTCAATATCAAAATCCATACGTAATGGGTCTTTCTGATCAACTATTCTGTCGGACTGATAACACCACCAATGCATAAACATTACACCCGACTCCACAGCCATATCGGCTGCACGTTGTACAAATTTCAGGGCATCGGGTTCATCTTTGCCAAAAGTTAAAAACCATTCGCGGTCATCGCCCCAGAAAACCTTATCTTTTGCAGGCTTGGGCAATGCGCCATATTCTCCTACATAAAATGGAAGTTTCAATGTTTCAGCAATTTTCACATAGACCGGAAGATTTAACACAAATTCTTTACCGGTAGTTTCATCTTTCAGATAATACCCCGGATTTGGATTTGTATAGTAATGTATGTCAATTAGTTCGAAGGTGTTTTCGTGCATTTTCCGGAATGCCTCCACATGTTGCGGATAAGTATCTACTGCCCACTTCTTGTTTACATTCAGGTTATAAGCACTTTCGCGCAACATGGAACCACCAGAATTTACAAGTCGAAGTGGGTCTTTCTTTTTAATACGGTCAATTACATCTTTGTAAAATTGAATACTTGCTTCCATGGTTGGTCTTCTTTTTCCGTTCGATTCGAGCGTGCCAGGCTGCACATCCCAAAACAAGGTTAACTCATTGGTGACTTCCCACATCAATATAGCTTTGCTATTTTTATACCTGGAAACAATATCGTCGATATTATCATTAAGCAATTTTCGCGAAACTGACTTCGGATTTGTGACTAATTCGCGCAAATGTTCGCCTGCTTCCTCGTCGGCGAAAGCCAAACAACCCAAAGAGAATACTGCACGTAAATTATTACGCTCGAGCAATTCTATGGCTTTATCTAAGGCCTGGTAATAGATTTTTTCGCTTTTAACATCGTCGGTGTAAACGGATTTGAACCATTTAAACTGACTTTCGTGTACCATTCCAAAAAAACGAATGGTTTTAAAGCCTGCTTTTGATAAATCGGATAAGGCTTTTTGCTGACGTAGCACCATTGGGTTGTAATCGTTCAGTTCTTTCCCCGCCATTGCTTCCTGCCAAAGCGACCAGAATAAATCAAATTTATTGAAGCTGATTTCGGCAAAGGGCTTTCCATCGAGCATAAACCTGTTGTTTTGGATGCTAAGCACATCGTTCTTTGTAACTTTGGCAAATAGCAAACTTTGAAAGAAAATTGACAGTATTATGATATAGGTGCGTTTTATCATTGGTTTTAAATTTTACTGTTGAATATCTTAATTGTTTTATCTTCTACTTTGACTAATAACAAGCTATCGTATTTTAATTCAATGCTATTGGCTGATATAAACTGCTGTAACAAAACGCCTTGCGCATTGTAAACGCGGCAGTATTTTCCAATATAATCTGATGAAAAACACAATTTACCATCGCTGAACCATAATTTACGATCCTGAATACTCGGTTCGTTTATTGATGTGATATTAAATTTCTGCTTAAGTCTTCGGTTTGCATCCACCACTTTTTGAAATAAAATGGGTGTGCGTACTTTGTCGAGATCCATGCGTTCACGGTCGTTCTGATCCTGTGGTCGGTGCGAATCGTAACACCACCAATATATTAGCCGGCAACCCGAATTTACAGCATTATCACACGCTTCCTGCACATACATTTGAGCCGTATCAGTTTCATTTTCAAAAGTCGTGAACCAATCATCGCCCGTTAGCCAATACATTTTATTGGTTTTATCCACTTTTGGAAGTGCTCCGTATTCACCTATCATCAGCGGTACGCCAAGTGAGGTCATCATATCGTTGTAACCCTTTGCTGTAAGTTGCAGTGGTTGACCATTGTTGTTCAGAATCTGATAATTTGGTGCCTTTTTCGTATAGAAATGAATATCGACATTTTCAAATCCTGTATTTACATACAACATGCTGTACATACTTTTATGCTGATTATAAGTATCGCGTGCAGGCCATGGTGATACAGTTTCAGTTTGGGGAAGCTGACTCAGCCCGTATGCCATTTCGCGTAAAACCGATCCACCTGAGGTTACCATGCGAAGATTGTCAATACCTTTAATACGGGCACATACATCTTTGTAGAATTGCGATAGTTCAGCAGCCGTAGGTCTACGTTCACCGTTACTTGCAATTCGGGTTCCGGGATTTATATCTACATCAAGGGTCATCTCGTTGCTTACTTCCCAAGCCAAAACACCTTTGCGGTCTTTATAACGGGTAATTACATAATCCAAATAAGCATACAAGTCCTTTCGCGATTGTGAATTTCGATTGGCAATCAGGTCTTTGTAATCTTCGGCCGGTACTACAGAGGTATTCACAAAATTATCAGCCATTAGCGAAATTACTGCACGTATATTGAACTCTTCGCAAATGGCAATGGCTTTGTCCATTGGTGCATTACACTTTGCATTTCGCTGATTTGTATTATTCCAATTGGGTAACCATTTTTCCTGAAAATCGGACGGGTGAACCATACCGAAAAAACGAATTGTTTTAAAGCCAGCTTCAGACAATTCGCGCATGGAGTTACGTTGTTTAACTACCATCGAATTATTGTCAGTCAGTGTTCTGTTAGCATATACTTCGGCGAAAAACAACCAGTTGATATCAAACTTATTCCATCCTATTTCAGCAAAAGGTGCTCCATCAAGATAATAAATGCCATTTTGAACCGACAATACATCGTTCTTAGTTAACGCATTAAGATATCCCGAATAAATTAATATAAAAAAATAAAAAGTAATTTTTTTCATATTTTTCATTAGAATATTAGCTATAAAATGATGAAAGCCTTATGAATTATCAGTGCCTGGGCAGAAGCATTTGAAATTTTAATATAAACGGGCGTTTTACTTAGTGCAGCTTGTGGAGCAGTAAAAACAAATTGTCCGGTTTTGTTTTCATCTGCCGACATAGAAGCTGTAGCTTTAATGTCAGGTTCCGATATTACTTTATAATTTTTCCCGTCGGCACTTGTGTAAACGCCCAAGAATGCATAGGGTGCATTGGTGGAACAGAGTAATTTAAACATTGCGCACGAAGGAAGTTTAAAAACAACAGCACCGTTATTTGAATAATCTTTAATTCCGTTAGTTCCATCCGCCTTAAAGGAGTTTGGCAAATAAATTCCACCCGTAATTGGAGTTTGAGATTGTAACGCCGAACCAGTAAAATTTAAAGCATACCAAGTTGCATGATTTTTATTTTTTTGTACCTCAGGCTGAATTAAAAATAGCGTCTGATTATTTAGTTGATTCCTTATAAAGGCATCGTTTTGTAGATTAAAGGAAAACCACCCTTCAGTATCAACTTTTTCTCCAAATAAATTTTGATTTTGTGAATACGAAATTAAACTTAGTAAAAGTGCAATGGCAAGTAATGCAAAGTTTTTCATGATTTTTAAATTTTGTGGTCAATATTTTTATGAGTTTATCAAAGTAAAAAATGCAGTTATCATCCTTATTAATAAATGTATAACTGCATTTTTTGAAGTGGAGAGAAAAAAGTATTTATAAAATTACTTTATAAACCTCGTTGTTAACTTTTACAACATATACACCTTTACTTGCAATTGACAAATCGAACGAATTTGCAATATAATTTTTCACTTCCATGCCATTAACATTATAAACACATACTGTTTGACCCATGGCCGACTCCGGCAATTGAATTTTGTTGCCAATAACTTTTAAACCACCTGCAATTGGTGATTTTACAGCAAGTGTGGTAAACGATGACTCATAGCAGCCCATATCAACTGTTGAATTCTGAATACGTTCACTGTTAGCCAAATCGCGTATAGTTGTAGATAATACATAGGCATTATCTCCTGCATCAATACAGCTTGACCCTGAAGCGAGTTTGAAATTGGCACTTTCGATTGCTGAAAACAATTTATCTGTGCCATTGGCAGCACCCTGAAATCCGGTAGCGGCAACAAATGGCGATGATGTTAACAAAATATTGCTCGTCAATGTACCATCAGTTGCAGCAGCATCCCAGGCATTTTTGATTAATTCTTTCGTAGTTCCGATTCCAAAACTTTTTGCTAAGGTTGTTCCGTTGTAGTTATTACAAATAATCGAGTTGTACACTTTATAGGCTACACTTCCGGTAATAGCTGCTGTTGTAGCCGTTGTTGAGTTATAATTATTAGCAATGGTAGTATTTCTGATTTCAGTATTAGGTACTGCAATACTAAGTGCTTGTGGCGAAGTTGTGGACTCATTATTTATTATCAGGCAATTATCAATAACCACAATTTTTGTTGCTCCCGCAATCTGTGTTATGGCTATACCACCTATAGTAGCTGTAGTTTTGTTGTTTCTGATAATACAATTGCGCAGAGTTGTACCATTGGTTATCGGTCCACATCCGCCTTGTACTGTTGGCCTTCCACCCTGTAAGATTAACCCATCCAACAATACATCTTTTTCAACATTCGACCAAATTACCATGGCAGCACCTGTCTGATTCAGAATGGTTTGATTGGTAAGCCAATTACGTTCCGACAATGAACTTTCGGTTCCATTAAATCCGCCGTACATGGTAATATGTACATTAAGTTGAAATGAAGTAGTCAGATCATAAGTTCCTGCTTTCATCCAAATCTGATTTTCCACAGGAGTAGTTTGTGTACTGTAAAAATTTGCAAGACTCCGACCTCTGGCTAATGAAACGGCAGTTTCCCAAGTTAATCCGTTAACTGTAACATCCGATGAACCCGTAGGAGACACGTGAATTATCAGAGGTTCGGCATTTGTAAAAATTGCAACGAGTGCAAATGCAAAAAATAAAGTAATTTTTTTCATGATAAAATTGTTTTATTTGTTAGTATTAATATTGTTGTAATTCGTTCAGCATATTATGCCATTTTGCTTTTGAAAGGATTATTTATATCCGAATCAATGTTATAATTCATTGTTTCGCCGGGACCATCGGGTGGACTTGATTGCAAAGCTAATGAAATTTCGTTATCCAATGCAATGAGTTGGACTTGTGGAGCTAAATATTTTTTCTTTGTTTCCATAAATATTATTTTTTGCCCCAAACCCCAAAAGGGGCTTTAAGAGAAGAAGATACCATTCGGTACTATTCCAGTTCCCCTTTAGGGGTTAGGGGCAGGTTTTTTTATTTTACGATTACTCTTGTTGACTCATTATTCACTTTTACTACAAAAATACCTGTTTGTAGTTTGTAGTTTACTGTTTGTAGTTTTGCAGATGTTTGTCCATTACACAGTAGCTGCCCCATAGCATTATAAATGGCATAATTTGCTTTTTCGGGAGCAAAAATGGTGATTTGGTTTTGAACATTTACAAAAACCTGAGCGTTCGTTTTTTCAGTTGTCTCAATTCCGGTTGAATTGCCTGGTGCACGGAAAAGAAGACTGAAACGATTTTCGTTGTTAACAGTAACTGAATTTGTGCTGAAACTGTATTCCGTTTCGGGTTGCAATTCGATTTTTTTACTTTCAGTTTTATCGAGCAAAAACACTTTAGTACCTTGAACAAAATTACTCATTTCGCTTACTTTAAATTTTAACGCAGCGGCGGCATTCAGACTGAACCCAAGTGGTAATTCCATATTATCGGAAACTGCATTTAAACCATTGATAACTAGACGCTCGGCATCTACTTTCGTATATAAATCGGGAGTTATAGAACTATTATTCATCATTTTGGGCGAATCGTAATTGTCAAAGGTGTTGGCAGCATCAGAATCGAAGTATATTAAAGCTTCGTCGGAGTTATTGCCATTTGCTAATTGCAAACGCATAAGTTGGCGTTCGTTGGCTTTTGGTGCTTTGAATTTATTGTTATCACCCACGCCGTGAAAACGCATATTGTTTTTAAAAGTAAGATTAACATTATGTGTTGTTACTACAGCATTTGCATTTACACGAATCCAGAATGCCTGCATTGGAGGGATATACTCGTTGAGTACGCTATTTACCTCCGAGCTACCTACTACAACATTTGCTGTGCCATTCCATGTTGTGAAAACATACGCATCGGAAGCATTTTTGGTGCGATACCAAAAACTTGTGCTAATACTATCGTTGGTTGCCTCGGCTAAAAATCCATTTACACCACTCCATTTCAGATACGATGGATAGGGATTCCCAACGAGATTGAAACCTCTGCTTAATCCCGATTCGGTACGACTAACGGTAATAGCAACATCGCCCGAATTGGTTGTACCAGTTACATCTACAGTGCCGGTAGTGCCGGTAATTGATGGTGGTGAAACAATAGTTGTAGCCACCTGAACATACCCTTTGCCTCTTACCAACGTACCATTCGTTACCGGAACCCATGCTTTGCTTGCTTCGCTCCATCCCTGAACACTTGTACCTCGACTTAACCAACTGTAATCTGCCGCCGATACAGGCGAACTCAAGTACCAGTTGCGACCGGCTGTTACATGTTGTTTTACGGTAGCGTTAATAGTTGGAGTGCTGTAGCTATCAATTAGGGTAGCAGTAGCAGTTTCGGAACTTTCGAGTGTAATGCCATTGGTGGCAGATAAGGTTCCCGAACTGTGCGTTAGTTTCGCTCCTGGAGCAATAGTTATTGATTTAACTGTTTTGGTAGCATCGGCAACAAATTCGCCCGAAGAAACTGTAATATCTGTGTTTGTCAGTTGAATATTGGTAAGTCCTGTATTATTCAGATTTCCGCCTGCGATTGAAGCTGCCGTTGGAGTAACTTCATAGCAACCAATATCAACTGTTGTGTTTTGAATACGATTATTACCTGCCAAATCGGATGTGGCAGTAGCATAAGTATTGTTACCTGCATTGATACAACTTGAACCGGAAGTGAGTCTGAAATTGGCACTTTCGATAGTCGAAAACAGTTTATCTGTGCCATTAGCAGCACCTTGAAATCCGGTAGCGGCAACAAATGGCGATGATGTTAACAAAATATTGCTCGTCAATGTACCATCAGTTGCAGCAGCATCCCAGGCATTTTTGATTAATTCTTTTGAAGTTCCGTTTCCAAAACTTTTAGCTAAGGTTGTTCCGTTGTAGTTATTACAAATAATCGAGTTGTACACTTTATAGGCTACACCACCCGTAATAGCAGCTGTTGCAGCCGTTGTTGAGTTATAATTATTAGCAATGGTAGTATTTCTGATTTCAGTATTAGGTACTGCAATACTAAGTGCTTGTGGAGAAGTTGTGGACTCATTATTTATTATCAGGCAATTATCAATAACCACATTTTTTGTTGCTCCCGTAACATTTAATATTGACAATGCTCCTGATCCAGTTGTAGCTTTGTTGTTTCTGATAATACAATTGCGCAGGGTTGTACCATTGGTTATCACTCCACATCCGCTTGCTCCTGTTTGTCTTCCACCCTGTAAGATTAACCCATCCAACAATACATCTTTTTCAACATTCGACCAAATAACCATGGCAGCACCTGTCTGATTCAGAATGGTTTGATTAGTTACCCAGTTGCGTTCTGTTAATGAAGTTTCGATACCTGAAAATCCGCCATAAATGGTAATTTGAACATTAATTTGGAAAGAAGATGTTAAATCATAGGTCCCTGCTTTCATCCAAATCTGATTCTCAACTATAGGATTCTGTGTACTGTAAAAATTTGCAAGACTCCGACCTCTGGCTAATGAAACGGCAGTTTCCCAGGTCAAACCGCCAACATTAACATCTGAGGTGCCAGTAGGTGATACGTGAATAATCACAGGTTCGGCATTTGTAATAAATGCAACTAATGCAAATACAAAAAGTAAAGTAATTTTTTTCATAAACGTACGAATTAATATTTAACTACATACAAAGATAACTATAGCTATATGTTAGTCAGGTATGCTATGGTATCAAAAAGGTATGTTGTGGAAAAACCTATGCAGGCAACGCTTATCCCCTACTTTTTGACAGTAGACGCTGCTTATTTACACGTATCTGCATGGCGTTTACATAATTTTTGAGTGAGTCGGGATTGTCGCGGTATTTATAGGCACTGAGAATATGGTCGTTGGTTTCTTTCATTTTTTGCTCCATGGCTGCACGAAATATTTCTAATTGTGATTTGTAAGCCGGATTGTTTACCAAATTTACCAATGCATCGGGGTCGTTCTGCAAATCATAAAACTCTTCTGTTTCCCTGAAATCGAACAATTTAATTCGAGCGGCAATTTCAGGATTCATTTTTGAAGCAACTTTCATTGCCTTGTAGGTAAGTCCAATCTTTGTTTCTGAAGTAAATTGATAATCACCTGCATTAGCCCATGGAGAAAAAATATAGGCAAAATCTTTGTTTTGCAAACAACGCATAGGGTATGCTTTAAAAGCAGAATTTGAGAAAAACAAGGTATACACATCGTTTTGCTTTGTGTATTTTTCTCCGGTCAGCCGGTTCTTAAACGATAAGCCATCCAAGGGATAAGGTTGTTTTATACCCGTAATATCCAACACCGTTGGTAAAAAATCAATACCGCCAACAAAAGCATCTTTTTCAACCTGTTTTGGTTTGGTTTTTCCGGGCCATTTCACAATGAGTGGTGTGCGGTTGCTGTTCAAATACACATTTGTTTTCGAAAACGGGAAAGCCATACCATTGTCCGAAAGAAAGAAAACAATGGTATGCTGCTCAACTCCCGATTCACGGAGCGCTCTTAGCACTTCACCTACAATATCGTCGGCACGTTTTACATTGTTGTAGTATTGCGTAATTTCTTTTCGGATATCAGGCAAGTCAGGCAAAAATGCCGGAATATTCACTTCTTTTTCTGTATAAATATAAGACGGTTGAGGTTCTTTCTGGTTTCCGAAAAAATTTCCTCCTTTTTTGCCTGACTTTACGTCATCGCTATCGTAGAAAGGCCGGTGCGGATCTTGCGAATTACACATCAGATAAAAGGGTTTGTTGTTTTTCTTTGTCGCTGCTAAAAAATCCTTCGTTTTTTTGTAAAACAACGCTGGTTCGCGCCCTTGATTGAGTTCTTCCGCTTTTATGGCCATATTAATTTTGTGCTCTCCACTCAATTTCGGAAAACAATGGGGAAGTTTTGCCATACAACCCGTATAATAACCATTCTCCTGTAATATTTCGAACACAGACTTTACCAACGATTCGTCCGGAATATAGTTAAAACCCTCCAAACCACTTCGTTGCGGATACATACCTGTGGCCAACACATTGCGCGAAGGCATGGAAACTGCACACTGTACAAAAGCACGCTCAAAGCGAATGCCTTCAGCGGCAAGTTTGTCGATATTCGGGGTAATGTTTTTTACCTGACAGCCAAACACTCCCACCGAGTTATAATTCATGTCATCGACAGTAATTAACAGTATATTTGGCTTTTGGGTTGGTGTAACTGCATAAACCATTGAAAAACCAAGTGATGCAGCACTTAACAAGAGCTTCATTGGTATTGAATATTGAATATTTAATTTACAATTATTTTATTGATAAACTTTTTACTATCAGTAAATTTTGAATGAACAAAATAAACACCCTGTGCTAAACCCGAAATATTAAGCGTATTTGAACTAAGCAATTCATTCTTCAACATCAATCTGCCTGTTAAATCGTAAATATCAACACTTTGAATTTGATTTTCGGAAACGATTCTTATCTCGTTTTTAGCCGGATTTGGCAAAATGCTTACAGTTTTAGGTTTAATAGTTACATCCGAAATAGTTGTAATACTTGTTGTAATACTTGAATACAGCAATTTTACCGACAAATAATTTTGCAGAGTGGGGACTGTTATTGTAGTCCATCCATTTGCAGTGCTGTAATTCAGATTCGAATTTCCTTCGGGAGCTATACCTATAACCGAACTTATTGTTCTACCTGCTGTCGTCTTAATTTTAAGGGTTAAATTCTGTGCGTTTTGAATTTGATCGGTAGTTTCGTTGTAATTATAATTTACCAGGTCAACAAAAACCGAATTCCCATCGGCTGCATTCCACACATAGCTTCCAACAGTAACAGGTAAGGATGCTCCGTCAATAATCGTTGAATTACCTATCATTGTTTTCAAAGCCGGAAGCAACGATGCCCGTCTTGTAATTGCATCGGTGGCGTATTTGGCATTGAAATAATTCATACCTACCGGCTCGGCAGTCCACACTACGGTGCCATTTCCTACAGTACGGCTATACACTGTTTTTTCGTAAACCAACGCATCATTTTTTACAATTTCGGGAGCATTGCTTATATTTCTTCCCACTAAATTCTGAAACAGCGGTGTAGCTCTTCGCTGAAACAAACCATCAGTATCAAAAAACTTACCAGGCGAACCTGTAAGCACTAACCGGCCACCGTTCTCGACCCATTTTTGTACAATACTCAACACGCTGTCGTTCAGATAGTCGGCACAGGGCATGATAAACGTCTTGTACTGAGCCATATTGGCAGTAGTAAGTTTCCAATCGGTTACCACCCTGAATGGCAAATGAGCATCGATAAGAGCAGTGGCAAACCCAAGGTAATCCTGACGATGTGGTTGGTAATTTTTATCAGGTATTATAGACCCCGGCAATGCCATGGCAAAATAATTATTTCCCGAAAACAACAAGCCAATATCGGCACTCATTACTCTGCGACCGAATTTATTTTCTTCACGCTCAACAAAAGCATTTATCCATCTGTGAGCAGCAGGTGTGGCGCAGGAATTGGGAGCGCTTTTCACGAAAGTACTGTTTGCAAAAGCTTCGGCAAGCAACACTTTGCTTACTCCTTCGGGTGCATTGGTTTTATCGGGACCATAAAACCAAAACATAGCATAAGGTCCTTTTTGATGCTCAAGTGCTGCCCGAAAAATTGGTGCGTATTTACCTAATGGAGGATAGCCCATTCCTCCCTGATAATTAATAGTTTGAGAATTATCCGTACTTAATTCGGTACACACAATATCCATATAGTCGTCGCGCACCCAGCCATTGTTCAGCATGGGAATGTCATTGCCACCTACTGCAAAATCGGGCTTTCCTACTTTTACAGCCTCTTCTTTGAAAACCGTATAATGGTTCTTCAAAAAGTCAGCACCTACTTTTTGTTTAAACACTTTATATGCATTCCAAACTTTGTCGGTATACCAACCCGTATTTAGATATATTTGGGCATTGGGGTCGTTTTTTTGTGTACTTGTTGCGCCCAAAACACCTGCTTTTTGCTTCATGTATGCCCTTATATTAAAGGAGTTAATATTGCTGACACCCATATTGCTAAGCTCTGCCGTAGTGTATTTTTCTTTGAGATACAAATAAAATTTGTACTCCGACCATGCTCCAAAAAGCTCATAAGGTCCCGAAAAATTATTCCATGGCGAACAATTGTCTGTCCATATTCCATCAATATCACCATTTTTAAGCATTGTACGTGCTGCAACTCTATGGTATTCGTACCAATATGGACAGGCAGGGTCTTTACTTACTTTAATATTTGCAGCAAATACGGAATCACCAACTACTTTGCCTGCATAAGTTTTTATGCAATACTCACCTACAATTGCTTTATAAAGCATGGGTCTGAGTACATTATAGTTAGTACTGACATTGATTAATACTTCATAATCGCGTGGGATACTATCATTAATGTCTTTTACCGCTGTAGCATCAAAAAATTTCGCATTCAAAGGAAAAATACCTGTAGAATTGTAACCTATAGCCGATGTTCCATCGGGATAGGTTGCCTGAGGCAAACCAAGTGCTGATTGGGTACAAGCAGGCTTTACAAACTCGTCGTTGTTTACGGAGTTATGAGGACCAATCCATGTTCTGTAATTCACCCCTGTCAATGCACTTTCAGTCCACGCCCATGCGTTGTTTTTCATCTCAACAAGATCTGTTTCGTTCGAATACTTTGGAAAAACACCATTATTTGTTTTAAAACCTGCAGTATACAATCGTGGTTGCCCAAGACCTTCGATATAGGACATTACTTTTACTTGTGGATTACTCTTTTTTGCCAGAGAGATTTGCGATTTGGTAGATCGCAGACTCAAGCGTTGAGCGTATTGTCCCCATGCAAAATCGGCACCAAAATTTCCCTGAACAATTCTTGCAGGAACATCAGAAAAAATAGCTACATCGCTATATGTGGGGAATCTATACCACCAATAATTGGGTTCAGAAGTCTGATTCTGACTGATAGAGCTGACTGATAGAAGTGTAATTATAAATAAAAATAAAATTTTCGTGTGTAATTTTCTCATATAAATAAATTGTTGGTTTTTTTAGAAAACAAAAGCATCCTTTCTACTTTTTATTCCATTCTTCGGGATACGATTCGTTGTTTTCGAAATTACGGAGTAATGGGTCGTCAGTACGTTCCATTTCTGCGATTAATAAATTTTTCATCTGCATCAATTGCTTCTTGTATTTTGGGTTTTCAGCCAAATTATGAAAACTATAGGGGTCATTTCTCAAATCAAATAATTCCTCGCGGCGACGTAAAAGAATATAATCCAACCGCTTTTTCATCACCGTGTCGGTCAAAGCTACTTTTTGTATGGCCGCAAAGGTTAATCCACTTTGGTTTTCGGTCGGTTTTCCATTTTCCTGAAGCCTTTTTTTTATGCCATTTGACCATGGATTATACACATAGCTCCACTCGCGGGTATGTACAGCACGCATTGGGAAAACCTGAACTCCCGGACTTATATAGTTGTATGAAGTGTAAACAGCATTTCTGCTTTTTTGCTTTCCCCCCATCAGCAACGAAAGCATGGAGCGACCGTCCTGTTTTTCGGGAGCCGGAATATCCAAAGCTTCCAAAATTGTTGGCATAAGGTCAACTGTTGATACAAAATGAGTTGCATCTACCGTTCCCTGTTTAATTTTTCCTTTCCAACAAACCATCAAAGGCGTAACAGATGAATGTGCATAGCAGTTTTGTTTGGCTGTAGGCATTGCGGCATCGTGGTCGCTGAAAAACATAAAAAGTGTATTATCAGCAATACCCTCTTCTTCAAGCAAGTGTAAGATTTTTCCGAGTGTTACATCGGCACGATGCACTGCTGTATAATACTGAGCTGTTTCTTTGCGAATATCGGGCAAGTCGGGTAGATAAGGTAATAAATAGGCTTTATCGGGTGAGCAGAATGGTTCCATAACGGGATAATCTACTGCATTTGCGTTCGTCTTACGCAGTTTTTCTACAAATTCCTTTTCCTGCTCCGAGCCCGGAAACGGACGATGTGGATCCGAAGTATTTACACCAAGATATATTGGTTGTCCTTTGGCTTTGGCATTTTGAATTGCCGTTTTTGCTTTTTGGTAAAAAAAATCGGGGTTACGACTATACCATCCATCACCTGGCCATTTCCATCCATCGTCTTGAAATTCACTCCACGGAAATGCTTTGTAATCGCGCCCTTTACCAATTGACGCGGCATAATAACCCTGCTGCATTAATATCCCCGACAATGAAGGACAAGCATCTTTGGCCACTTCAACAAAGCCCATCGAACCATTACGGTGTGGATACAAACCTGTCATCATCGATTGTCGGCAGGGCATACTGATGGCACTACTTACATGAGCATTTCTGAAAATAATACTCTGAGTTGCCAACCTATCCATATTCGGAGTAAGTCCCGGCATGGGATTGCCATAGCAATTAACTGAAGTAATATCCATGTCGTCGACCGTAAAAACAACAATATTTGGTCTTTTTTGCTGTGTTTTGTTGCTGGCATTCAATTGTGTCATCGCAGACAAAACCAAACCCGTACTTAAGGTAATCGACTTTAGTATCATAGTATTTAGTTTTTACTTCGCGAAAAAATAAGTTGTGTTATAATGGCTTTATCGCCTGTAGGGCCATTCGAAGTGGCTTTCAGTATAAACTGTTGGTCAGATTTCTGCAAATCAACAGCGCCAAATCGAAGCTCATTTGCAGTACTCAATTCTCCGGTAAGTATGCGGCTTCCAAATTGAACCTCCATGCTACCGCACTTGTCTAAATTTTTACCTTTTACAGTAAAATAATATTTTGCAGGAGTTACCACATCAATTTTATAAACAACTTCATCGTTCAATTTTGCAAATCCCTCAATAGCTTGTGCAACAACAGCAACTTCTCCTTTGATGCTTTGCACATATCCTGCCGATAAATAATTTTGCATATCCGGTTTATCATCCCAAAGTAAGCGACCAACTTGTAATGCAGGCATGCCAAAAGCTCTTCCACTTTGAATGACAATATCCCATTGCCGACGGCATTCGGATGCCATACGGCTAGTAATTTCAGGAAATTGTAGTGCAATATTATTCTTTTCAGCAGCATCGGTCTTTAAATCGTATAACTCTTGTTTCCCTCCTGGTAATGCATGAAAAACATAGGTTTCGTTTTGTAAGGAGAGATGATGATCTTCAAACTTGAGATTCGATGGATTTTCTATTATCCCCTTTCGTGTACGGGGAGCTCCTTCGTGTGCAATATTGATACGAAAAGCAGCGGGTACTTTTACCGCCTTATTTTTGTCAATCAAATTATTAGCAATACTTACACCTGAAAATGGCTGATGTTTAATACTTTTGTCGCTTATACCTGAAAGTTCCAACAATGTAGGCAATACATCCTCCACGCGGGCAAACTGAGATCGGGTTCCGGCTTTTACAATCTTGGGATATTTGACTAATAATGGCACCCGTACGCCATTTTGATACGTACTCGATTTATAAGCACTCAGATTCAATGCATTTCTTTTTTTCCAGTCATCGCCCGGAACTTCGTGCTCTTTTTTCCCAACTAATTTTTGGACTTCGGGACTTGTAGCTCCATTGTCACTGTATAGCAAAACAATGGTATTGTCCTCCATTCCCTGTTTTTTGATTTGGGCTAAAACCTTTCCCAAAGCAGCGTCCATTTGGGTAATAGCGCCCCAACAAGCTGCTAAATCGTCGGAATATCCTGCTGCTTTGTAAGGTGCAGCAAACTCCTGCGAACATACCCATGGCATGTGTGGTGTAATAAAATTGAGCGAAATAAACCAAGGTTTTTTAACCGAGGATTTGATAAATTTCACCGCTTCGTCCGACATAATTTCGCTGGTATAACCTGTCATTGGAACCAACCCTGTTTTTGTGCCCATGTTGGGGTCTTTTTGTTGGTAGCCTGCAACCGTAAATCCATTATCCCAACCATATTCCCAGGGTTCGCAACCAACTGCCTGCGTACAATCGCGCTTCCCAAGCAAAAATGTGTTGTATCCTACTGTTTTGAAAAATTGTGGCATTAAAGCCTCATCGGTATGAGCATTGGAGCGTGGGGGAACACCCCAAACACCAGTCAGCAAGTGATTTCGACCAGTGTAAAGCGATACACGCGATGGTGAACTGGCAGGGCAAGCTGTGAAATTTGTCAACACGGCCGACTCACTTGCTATTTTATCAATGTTAGGCGTTTTGACAAGTGGATTAATAAACCCGAAATCCCCTATTCCCTGATCATCTGTGATTATAATCAATACATTTGGCTGTCTGGCTGTTTGCGAGAACGCTGACAAACTTAACAGAGGAGCTACCAGTGCTATATTTTTATAGTTGAGAACAGTCTTCATTTTTTAAAAATTTTGATTATCATTTCTTTTTCACTTCTTTGGGTAGTCGCGTAACGGTTGGGTCAAATTTCAAATTACGTTCTTGCATCCAGTTTGATAATTGCTTCGACAATCTTGCCTTTTCCTTTTTTGCGCTTTTTTTATAGGCATAGTTAATGGTTTCCAACGGATCGTTTTTTATATCGGTAAGTAGCTCAGTATTACCGGTGCCATCGTACATGGCGTATTTATACCTGCCATCCATCACCATATATCCAACTGTATTTTCAATAAAAAGATAGTCGCGTTTTTGCAACTTACCTTCGCCTGTTAACTTGGTTTTCAACGAGATACCTGTTAAGTTTTGAGGAATTTTGATATTAGCTAAATCGCACAAAGTAGGAATCAAGTCCTGACCGTTGCAAGCAAGTGTTTCACTATCTACAACTCCTTTTTTTATTCCTTTTCCAGCAAAAACAAACGGAACTCTGGCCGACTCATCATAAAAACGGTTTTTCATAATTAACTGATGAGCGCCATTCATATCGCCATGGTCGGATGTGAAAACGATGATTGTATTATCAGCTATTTCCGATTTTTCTAAAGCTTCTAAAACTACGTTGAGCTCGCTATCCACGGTTTCGATTAATCGATGATAAGCCCAACTGTAATAATTTAGTCGGTCTTTATCTTTAAATTTTTGATAGGCATCCAATGCCGGTTCATCGTTTACTGGTTCATAGTTTTTAGGAAATGGTGGAATTTGTTTTTTATATTCAGTCTCTGACATATTTTTTTGGACATTATTCAATGCTGTAGAGGTCTCCCATTCACGTTGTGTCAGATTTTTTGGTTTCTCAAGGCTCGCTAGAATACTTTCCTGCCAAAAGAAATTTATGTCGTGCGGATTCATTAACGATACAAAAAGCAATAGCGGCTTATCTTCTTTTTTACGTTTGCTTAATATTTCGGCACTCTGCTGAGCCATTATCATACCATCGTCCTCGCAAAAATAATCGAAACCATAATTTGCGTCCATTCGTATTTTCACCGAACCCTGGAGCATAGCCATTGGCAAGTGGATTTTTCCTCCATAAAGTGTTTCGTACCCTCCAGCTCTGAAAACTTTACCCATTGCACTTTGTTCCAGAATTGGTTGCAGTTTTTCCTTATCAGGAACCGCCTGATTGTGTCTAACGCCAACTTCTGACCCATAATGCCCTGTTAATAACGCAAAACGCGAAGGAACTGAAACCGGATTAACACAATATGTTTTGGAAAACTGATACCCTTTTGCCGCTAACTTATCCATAGCGGGTGTACGCAAATTGGCATTGCCGGCACAACTAAGCATTTTGTAACTTTGTTGATCGGTCATAACAAAAAGAATATTCGGTTTGGATTGCTGTGCCGAAAGTAATGCAGCATTCGCAGCTAAAAAGAGTGATAGTTTATTCTTATTAATCATAATAAAATTTTTTATCTATTTATGGATAAACTGTTGGTTTCATTTTCACAGGACTAAGCAACTGTGAGCCAATTAGTACCGTTTTATTGCCACCTCCCCACCATTTGCAGTCGAAATCGCCCCAAAGTTCACCTTCTTTTACCGAAACAGTGATGGTTTGCGGTGTATTTTTTTCCAAAAATAAGGTGTTATCGGAATAACTAATGTACGGATTTTCGCTGTATATCACAAAATAAGGTGTAAATTCAGAAGCAGTCATTGTTAGTTGGACATTCGATGGGCTTATTCGTTTAACTTCAATTTTCACATCGCTTGGTTTTTGTTTAAATTTAACCATATCGGCGGGAAAATAATAATATGGAGAAACCGAATTGTTATTTTCAACCCAAATTTTTAAATAATAATCACCACTTCTATAATCATTAATATTTATGCCTAAATCAATTGCCAGTCCACTGCTATTTTCACCAAAATCCACTGCATTACTCCATTCTTTAACCTGTGAGCCATCCGATTTCATTAAACGACACATCACTTTCTGCTGCTGCAGCTTTTGTAAATCATTCAGGTAATTGACACTCAAATTATCAGCTACATTGTTAATCATAAGTGCTACAGGAGCAAAAGCTCGTTTTACACTATAAAATGCGGGTTTTTTAAACTCCTTAAGATCAATAATACTGTACACTATCGAAGGCCAGGTGTCAGCCCATTTCCACATCAATACACCTCCACATTCATTCATTCTGTTTCTGAAATGGGTAGCCATTCTGGGTAATCCATGTGCTTGTGCTACCTGAGTAAGATAAGCAAATTCAGGCATGGATTTGGCGTCTCCGAAATAAGTAGCAATCATTTTGGTTACTGTCTGAGGAAAGTCACGGCGCATGGTTGGTACATCGCCCCAATGCATGAAATAATAGTCGCTGTTAATGGGCCATTCGGCATTGTAAGGTAAGAAGCGACGCATTGATGAAGGTTGCGAAAACGATGGGCAACCTCCTTCACTAATAAACCGACCTTCGTCGTTACGAATATACTCGTAGTCATTGAAGGGAAAGGCTGCACCCCAGTTTCGTTTATCACCTCCCCACGGACTACGAGGATAACCACCGCCCGATGGACTTGATGGATGCCAAAATCTATCTGGGTCAAATATTTTCATCACTTTTTTCTGTATAACGTGCGTAATTTTGTTCGAAAACTGCCCTGCACCTTTATCGTGGTTCACCATATCCGATTCGTTGTCGCCACACCAAGCTGCTAAACATGCCCTATTTCTTAAATGTTTAACTACATTGATAGTTTCATCTTCAATCTCATCCAAAAACTCCTGATTGTTTGGATATTGACCTGAAGCATAGAAAAAATCTTGCCAAACCATTATTCCATTTTCATCACAAGCATCGTAAAGGGCGGGGTTTTCTACATTTCCCCCTCCCCAAATTCGGAGCATATTTGAACCAAGCTCAACCGCCATTTTCACACTGCGGTAATATTTTTCACGCGAAATATTTTGTTCAAAAACGTCTAATGGTTGCATATTATGACCTTTGATAAATACATATTTACCATTTACGTAAAACTGGAGTGGTGTTACTTCCACCTCTTCAGGTTTTTCCAAAGGCACTTTACTCCATGCACCAATAAACCCTCCATCCATTACATCTTTTTTAGCTGGATCCGGATAGCCTATTCGATAATTGACCATTCTTTTTTCTACAGGTGTCGTCTTCACAATAATTTCGCGAATGGCAACACGCTCATTATAGCTATCTTCTATCTGATTTTTTTGTTTCAGTTTAACTGATAAATTGTATAGAGGATGTTCACCAAGCCCTGAAGGCCACCAAAGTTCTGGTTTTGGCACTTCAATTTCCAGATTTATTGTTTTTAGCTCTTCTCCTTTTTTCAACAAAATTGGCAGAGAAGTTTTAAATTCTTTTCCGTTGCGACTTAAAATAGCTTCCAATTCACCCTTAAAATCGGCTTGCGGAAATAATTCAACTGTTACCTTTGCTTTGGCTACGGAATGGTTTTCTGAAATTGAGGTTCGGTACCACACATTCTCAATTTTTGCGGCATTGCAAATACGTAACTTTACCGGACGATAAATCCCGGATAGAATAATACGTGGCACATTGTCCCACCCATAATTCATTTGTGCTTTGCGGGTTATCAATCGTTCCTTTACGAAAAATGCACACGATAGTTTTTCAAGTATTTGTTTGGCATCTTTCACTTGATTGTATACCTCTTTCATGGGGGAAGCCAATCTGATTAATAACTTATTGTCACCAACTTTCAAATATTGAGTTACATCGAACGAATAAGTTTTGAACATATTATGTGTCTTAGCAATTTTCTGCCCATTAACCCAAATAGTTGAAAAATTATCTATTCCATCGAATTCAAGATAGGCATGCTTTCCACCTTTAAGGTCTGGTGCCTCAAAGCTGGTGCGATACATAAAATCTTCATTTTCGACCCATACTGCGCTGTAAAAGTTTTGTCCGAAATACAAATCGGGCAATACACCATCGCGCACCAAATCCATTTGCACATTTCCGGGCACAACAGCCTTGCGCCATGTAGTCGATTCAATTTGCTCTAGTGCTTTTTCATCAGTTTCTTTGTATGGGAAATGCATATACTCCCAGTTATTAGTAATTTCGAAAGTCGAACTTTTGGTTTGTGTGTACGAAACCAAAGCCATAAAAATGGCAGTTGCACACAAAAATAATTTTCTCTTCATAAAAACTTGTTTTTAAATAGCTTGATTAATAATGCAAAACTACAATTTTAAAGTATTCGAAAGTTATTGTATAATTACTAAATAGTATGTTTTGAGTATTGTATCAAAGTAATATTTTTTGTTATTTGTATTTTGAGTAAAAGTAGTACTTAAGCTTACTAATAAAAGTATGCTCTCAAATCAAAATGGTATGATGTAATAAAAATTCTGAAAGAAAAAAGGTGTTATTTAATAATATACAATATCTTTGTAATAGATTAAAAATGAAATAAATTTTAATGCGCCAATGAAATACTTAAATTCAGGTTCAAGTTTTCTATTCATCAAAAATATTGCAACATTCTTTTTAGTTATTTTGCTTTCTTCATCCCATATTTCTTATGCTGCAGGACTGATTATTAAAAAGATTTCGAGCGACGATGGACTTTCAAATAGTGCTATTTCGGTGATACACAAAGACTCAACAGGTGTAATGTGGTTTGGTACCTGGGATGGATTAAATTCTTATGATGGTAAAAGAATTCGCGTTTACAAATCCGACAAAAAAAACCCTAAAACTATTACGAGTAATGTAATTATCGATATAGTGGAGCCTGCCAACGGGATACTTTGGGTAAGTACTACCAACGGTGTAAATAAACTAAACACCGAAACAAGGGAAGTAGAACGATTCTTTGAGACGGAAGGAAAAAATGCTTCTACTTCCACAAAATCGTACAAACTTACACTCGGTCCGAAAAATTTAGTTTTATGTTATACGCTTAATAATAATCTTTGGTATTTTGACGAAAATTCCGGGAAATTTATTCCTCTCGAGGTTAATGCCCTTAAATCAAAGAAAATCGTCAATCTGGCAAGCGATGCACAAGGAAGTGTATTTCTTGTAACACTCGATATGGAGTTATATCGACTACAACTACGTATAGTGCAAAATAAGCCTGAAATTATTTCGTGCATACGGGTGCTGAATCAATTTTCAGCACGTAATATCTTTCGAAAATCGGATAATGAATTTTGGTTAATTGATATCGGCTCGAAATACATCTATTTATTTAATTCAGTAAATGGGCTTTTAAAAATTGCGGCTGATATTTCAGGCTTATCGCTCAAAGGTGGGATTCAAACTATCAATGAGTTTAACAACGAAATTGTGGTTGGAATGGCAACAACAGGTCTTTTCTATTTTGATATTTTGAGTAAAGCCTGGGTACAAATTCAAAATCCTGAGTATCATGGAGGCGTATTGTCATCGTTTTATGATACAAAACAGCAAATCTTATGGACTGGCACAAATAATAATGGAGTTATTTCAAGTTATCGCGAACAGCTGAATTTCAGACGTATAGCTAATAAAGATTTGTCGAACCGACATGCAAGCGCTATAAGAGCAATATGCGAAGATGAGTTGGGCAGAATATGGGTAGGTAGCCGTGGCAATGGATTATCAATTATTACAAACACATTAGTTAACAACAAGGTCGTTAATATTCCCGAACTAACTAATAAATCAATTCTTTCAATCTGCAAAGGGCCTAATGATATTATGTTCATTGGTTCGGAATCGGAAGGACTTTTTTTAGTTAACTTCAAGACACTAAAAGTTAGTAAAATGGACTTGTCATTAAGTAAATCATTTACTGAAAATTTGTCGCCACCTATCTATAGTCTACTTTGGGATAATTCCCTTTCTACACTATGGATTGGTACCAATTCCGATGGAGCTTTTCAGTTCCAATTTGACAACAAAAACCCAAAGTTGACTACTCAACGTGTGTTCGAATACAATAAAGACAATAATTCGGGTTTGAAGAACAACAATATATATTCTATTATCACTTTTGACAAAAATCATGTGTGTATGTCAACTCGCGGATCTGGTTTGTTTTTAATCAATAAAACCACCCATAAAGTTATTGCCAATATCAATCAGGATAGCCACTCTCCACTTAGCGACAACGATGTGCTTTGTTTGCTGAAAACCTCGGATAATATATTCTGGGCTGGTACAAGCTACGGACTTAACAAGCTCACCTTGAGAGGAAAGGCAATAACGGTCAATCATTATAACGAAACAAATGGATTGCCAAACAATACTGTTCATGGAATATTGGAGGATAGCAATGGTATAATATGGATTAGTACTAATTATGGCTTATCAAAATTAAACCCTAAAACAAAACAGATTACCAATTACAATAATGGTTATGGGCTTCAAAGCAACGAATTTTCAGATGGCTCATATTATAAAACAGCAAAAGGAGAACTGTTTTTTGGCGGTGTAAATGGTTTGAACCATTTTTTTACTTCCGAGTTTGAAGAACGTGATTTTATGCCCGAAGTGATAATTACCGATGTAAAAATTAATAACAGTACTTTCCCTCTTGCTGAACTAACTAAAACCGACCGAAAAGGAAAGTATTTGTCTTTGAAGTACTACCAAAATTTCTTTTCGATTGATTTTCAGGCACTCGATTTTATTAATAACGCAAATTGCGAATACAGTTACATTCTTGAAGGATTTAACAACGATTGGGTTGCCTTAGGTTCAGCCAATACAGCCACTTTTACAAACGTATTGTCGGGCAATTATGTGTTGAAAATAAAAGCCACCAATGGAGATAAAGTTTGGAATAAGAAAGAATTCAGTCTGCGTGTTAAAGTGGATAGACCTTGGTGGGCAAGCTGGTATGCCTATATTGTTTATCTTGTATTATTCAGTGGCATTTCTTATTTTAATTATTCCATCCTTAAAAAAAGAATACAACTAAACCGAACAATCTTCGAAGAACGGGTGGCAAAAAAAGAACAGTTAGTTTCTTACGAAGCAAAACTACGTTTTTTTACCAATATTGCCCACGAATTTTGTACACCATTAACCCTTATTTACGGCCCCTGCGAAAAACTTCTTGAAAGCGATATCACTGATGCTACAACAAAAAAATACCTACATGTAATAAAAAATAATGCTGAACGAATGCAACGTCTTATCAATGATTTGATGGACTTCAGACGTGTTGAAACCGACAATAAAAGAACTATTTTTGAAGAAATTGATGTTCAGGAATTAGCAAAATATATTACCGACAACTTTGTAGAATTTGCTGAGCAAAAGCAAATTGACTTTAAACTTAACTTTAAAAACAGCAGCAATCTGTTTGTGTCGGATAGAGATGCGTTGGAAAAAATTCTGTTTAATCTGGTGTCGAATGCCTATAAATATACCAATGAAAATGGTAAAATTGATATTGAAGTTGAAAATACCGACAAGGAGTTGACCATACGAGTAAGAAATACAGGACTTGGTATAAAACAAGAAGATATTGATAGTGTGTTTAACCGATTTCAAATTCTTGACAATTTTGAACGATATGTAAGTCAGGGCAAAATTCAACGTACTGGCATTGGTCTGGCTCTTAGTAAAAGCTTAGTAACATTATTGAATGGGAAAATTACTGTAGATAGTCGCGAAAACGATTATACGCTCTTTACTGTTGAGCTACCTGTTCAAAAAAATGTTGAAATTCGCCCCAAACAAGAAATTCCTCTGTTTGTGCAAGCTCAAGAGATTTCTCCACAGATGGATACCAAACAGAAATCACTCATTTTAATTATTGACGACGAAACAGAAATCAGAAATCTACTCCATGATATTCTTTCGCCTTTTTACGGAATTATTGAAGCTGCCGACGGAAATGAAGGCATTGAACAACTAAAACATCATCGCCCCGACCTAATTATTTCGGATATTATAATGCCCAACATGAGTGGAGTTGAATTATTGAATGAAATTAAAAAAAGCCGTCTAACATCGCATATTCCGGTGGTTTTTCTGAGTTCGAAGGCAACTATGGACGACCAAATTGCCAATTACGAAAGAGGATTGGAGTTCTTTATTGCTAAACCATTTAATCCTAAGCTGTTACTATCGGTTATCAACCAGATAATTATGAACCGCGGTTCGTTAAAGCAGTTTTACAACTCTACTGTTTCAACCATCGAAGAGTTTAATAGTAATTTTGTGCATTCTGACGAAAAAAAGTTCCTGATTTCCATAGCCGACTTGATAAAGAATAACATGGAAAATGAACTATTAGGACCTGATTTTATTTGCGAAAAACTAAATATCACACGTATCATTCTTTATCGCCGTATAAAGGAACTAATTAACTCAACACCAACCGATTTTATTCGAGAAGTACGACTAAAAGAGGCTGAAAGACTAATAAAAACCACCAAACTTACTATTCAGGAAATTATGTACCAAACAGGGTTTAATAATAAATCATATTTTTATACCATTTTCAAAACTGAATATGGCATATCGCCCAACGAATATAGGAAAAAAAGTTAGAAGTATCTTTCTAAAATAACCACAAACAATGTTGATATATAATGCATTTTTTATTAGTTAAGTCAAAGTGCCATAAAAACCTTCTTATTACAAATAACAATTAAAGAATACGGTTTTATGGGTTATATTATCTAACACTTTCACCCGTTGTTGCAGTAATAAAAAAAACAATAAATTTAGCAAAAGTCCCCAATGTCCTTTATAAATGAACAATAATAAAAAACGCAGATACTCAATAGGTATTAAAAAAAGTACATTTGCAAACCACTACATAATTCGTAGCGGTTTGCAAATGAAAATTAAAGAGCGAACAAATATTTTGGCTGCAATTATACCCAAAGACGGTTATTATCGCAGCCAATTTATATAAAATTCTATGCTTGTAAGGTATTTTGAACCGTTTACTATTTTTTTTACGGTAGGTATCAAAGAAGCTATAAATAAAGTAAATTCTATGTGCACTTATTAGTTTTTCATGATGTGCACTTATTAGTATTTCGTGCATAAAAGTATATTCTTTTACAAAAAATAGGTCTATATGTTCATACAACCATAGTTTGAATGGCGTGCCCTTTTCTACTTTAATAACTGAACATTGAGTAAAGGATACTCAGAATCTTTTCAATATAATATGTATTTTTACAATCAAATTAATGGCAGTAAATTCGAGTTACTGCCATTAATTAGTTTTTTATATATCTTTACATGAAATATTTTATACAATCGCAACCACTAAATTAAATATCGAAGAATTAAAGTTGTTTTTCAAAGAGTTTGAACATTTTGAAACAACAGATATTATTACTTTTTACAAGCAATCAAATCCTAATATCAATCCCAAAACTGTCAATTGGAGAGTATATTCATTAGTCCAGTTAGGTATTCCCAAATTCTCCAATTTTCTCAATATCCTAAAAAAACGAAAAAAAGAGATGATTTTTCAATATATATTTGGTTTATATATAAGAAAGATATACATTTGCACCGAATAACTCACAGATAATTCGGACTCTGTCCCACAAAGATAACAGTACCCGTTTTGCATACCGTAAGAACTGCAGGCGGGTCATTCTTTTTTTTATAAGCATGCCTAATAAAGTATCTCACTCGATAAATGAACAAATTACTCTGCTAAAGAGTCGTGGTATGTTGTTCAGAAATGAGCAGGAAGCACCCACCCATTTAGGTCATATCAGCTATTATCGCTTAAAAGGTTACTGGTGGGACATGCAATCCGACAGATCAAACCACATATTCAGCCCTTATTCATATTTCGAAGATGTAATTGACAGATATAATTTCGACCGTCAGTTGAGGTTAGTCCTTTTCGATGCCATTGAGATAATAGAAATAGCATTACGAACAAAACTAATTTACCACCTTTCACAGGCTTTTGGAGGTTTATGGTATTTGAATGACTCGATTGTAGAAGACAAAGCTCTTCATTCTGTACACTTGACAGACCTTCAATCCGAATTTAATCGGAGCGGAGAGATATTTGCAAAAGACTTTAAGAACAGACACCCAAATAATAATCCAGATGCATGGATTATATTCGAAGTGGCAACTTTCGGTACACTTTCCAAAATATATAAAAATCTCAAACACCAACTTCCACAAAAAGCAATCGTTGCTAATGAAATGGGACTAAATCTTCATAGCGAACTGTCAAGCTGGTTGGAAGCCATTTCTTATTTGAGGAATATTATTGCTCACCACTCTCGAATCTGGAGTCGCAACATGGTTAAACGCCCGTCTTTGATTATCAATCCACGTCTTCAGTGGCTTCAAAACGGTATTACACCTGTTCAAGAAAAGAAACCATTCTATGTAATAACAGCTATGGTCTATCTCTGTAATGCAATTGACGCAAACAACGAGATTAAATCCAAATTGCTTACTTTATTTCAACAGAATCAGAATATACCTATCTTTAAAATTGGATTCTTTAATAACTGGCAGAACGAACCTATTTGGCAGTAAATTTCAATCATTATTTTTAATATTTCTAAGCGGTCAGGCTTCACCTGAAAGTTCATTACGGGCAGCTCCGCAGGGCGAATACCGTGCAAGTGAGTGCAGAGCCAAACTTGTTTGAGCTATGCCGAGTGTAGCCGGAATTCTTGCAAAAAAAATCCCCAGCCCCAAAAAATCCCCACCATTCGTACCTCATGGCTTGCACGGTCTTTTTTGGGGCCTCCGCGCAATCAACCCTGCTGTTGTTTTTTTCTGTCACACTTTTTGCAATCCTCGCACATTTGGCACATTGCTTTTTCTCGTTCCTCAAAAAAATCAATAAGCCAATCCACCCACAGGCAAAAAAAGATGTTTGCACTCCAACCTCCACCACCGTGCTGCACTTGCGCCAGAAAAAAAACAACTCGATGACAAAGTTACATAACTTGGCATTATAGAAATTCACTTGCCCGAAGGCAAATTAATAGTGAACCCCTATAATATAAAATTATGTAAAATTGTCCGCTTTTTCAACGCTTTGCCCCGCTTCGCTGCCCGAATACCCAATCGCCCGAATGGGCAGAGCGGCAAGTAATTACACCTAATCGGTGCGCTGTTTAGGCGTACCGCCAATATAATAAACCACAGTATACCCCACCACCCTATAGTTGTAGCAGTAAAATAAAAAAATCAGTGTTGTGTTTTTCATGCGCTTGCGGTAAATGCGTTCCATTCCGTTTCCATTTCGTTCCGGCTTCTTGTTCGTGCCTCACCGCGAAACCTTACACTCCATTTCTCCTACATTACAAGCATCCACCTCAGCACCACACAGCTTCGGTAGTCTCCTTCCTTTTCCATTCCGCAAGCTCCATTAATTAAGTCAGTCACTACCCAAGCCCTTTCCAACGCATTTCCAATGGTGTTTTTTTTATTTTCTGCGACGAGTTTACCCCAAAAATATCCTCAAATTTCCCCACCACCCTTTAGCGGTAGCAGCTTTGTAAATATATCGTTGTTGATTCTCCATGTACTTGCAGCAGGTTACTTTCATTCACTCCTTACCATTCGGGGGAGACAGTTCGTACCTCACCGTCATCCACCCTCATTACAGTCCTTCATTCCATTACACCAGCTTCAGCACCCCACTGCATAAGTAAAAAACATCCTCGCCAAACGGTCTGTTTTTTACCCATGCATTTTTCCATACTTTCCAATGGTATATATACTTCAGCTGCGACGAGTTTACCCCAAAAATATCCTCAATATTTCCCCACCGCCCTTTAGCTGTTGCAGTTCAGTCAGGCAATAGAGTTGATTTTCATGTGCTTGCGGTCGGTGCATTCATTACGGCTCCATTTCGCTCCGGGAACTACGTTCGTACCTCACTCCGAACCCCTTCGCTACATTCTGCCTACATTTAAGTATCCACCTCAGCACCGCGCGGCATAAGTATTCCTTTTCTCACTCCATATATTCCGTTCCTTCAGTCATACCCATGCCATTTTCCCACCCATTTCCAGCGGTTGCCTTCCTTCCTGCGGCGAGTCTACCCCATAAATAAAATCAAATCTTCAATATTGTCGTAATTGTCCTCATCGTCCCCAATATCAACAAAAAAACACAAAACCAAAATAAATACCTAATGAAAATAAGGACTTTTTTAGTAAAATATTTTCCGCCAAAAAAAAATGAATATACAAAGATAGCCGTTACGTTTACCGTCAGTAAAGGTCAAGCCCTACGGGTTTTTGCCACAATCTCCACACCTCGTTTCACTTCGGGTAGTATTCTGCCAAAAAACCTTGACAGCCGCCACTTCTCTGGCTGTTTGAAGAGTATATCCTTTTTTTTCTTCTTTTCTTTTTTCTTTTTTTCTCTTTCTGGTGGTAAAAATTATTTGTGGGGGCAGTAGCTCTCGTTTATTCACCCTTTAATCGTTATCCTCATGTGTACCTGTATTTTTAAGTCTTACAATCAGAAATCAGAGATTAAAAAACCTCATTTCTTTATCCTAAACAAAGGAAATAACAGCGGAAAGCCGCTTACAGCTCCTTGTGCTAATTGCTTTGTCATCCAGTTTCAAAATGAAACTGAAAAAGAGCAGGTTTACTGGCTATTGTATAGCCTGTGGCAGTCTAATGCCTTTTATCCGTTTTTGCGTGGTTCGGTCATTCCCTTTATAGTGCTTAGGGATGTAAAATCATGCCTAACGGCTGCTTTAAATAAAGTGGATGAAAATCCGGCTCAATTTGAAAAAGCTGTAGCGGCCCTTCAAAGTCTGGAGGCTATGGAAAAGCAAAACAAACAAAACCTGCTTTTAATCTCACAGGCTAAGCGAATGCTCTTTTACAAGTATCTTTAATTAAAGTTTCCCCTTTAGGGGTTAGGGGTCAATAAAAAAAGCCTCCCCGCCGGGAGGCTTAACTACTGAAAAGGTTACCACACCGGAAAGTAGTAGTTTTTAATTATTTTTTCGCTTAATCAATCTTTTCAACACCAGCGAAACTCCGAAACTAACAACAGCACCAACGAATCTGGTTTCCCAAAGGGATTCAAACAAAAGTGTTATTTCTGTTCTTAGTCAAAGTATTTACACTGTGAATTTGCAAATTCAATTAATATTACTATTTTTGCACCATTATCAATCACTATGATAATGGTGCAAAATAATATGATAATAACTATTTATGAATAATCTAATTTCTATTTTAGGCATTCAGACAGATTTAATTCCAATACAACGTGAAAAGCTTCGGGGAATTAATACTGATCTATTTTTGAGGTTTTCCTTTTATACGATTGAATTCAATAACCAGACCTTGTGTGTCATTCAGGCAAAAAACGAACAGAACTCCTTAACACCCCTGAAATACAAACAAATTACCAAACAAGTTGAAACTTTGGTGGGTATGCCGGTAGTTGTTATATTGGGTTCATTAAGCTATTATGAAAGGGAACGGCTGATAAACCAGGGTGTTTATTTTGTTATCTCAGATAAATATGCATTCTTACCTTCTTTGATTGTAAATGTTCAGGCTAAAAAGAAGGTTAAAAATCCGACAAGATTAACCCCGGCAGCACAATATGTGTTGCTATATTATCTGCTGTCAGAAAAAACAAAAGAAGAATATACAATCAAAGACTTGGAGCAAATCATGCCCTATAATTATGTAGCCTTGGCACGTGCCGTTGCAAATCTGGAAGATTGTAAATTGTGTAGTACCGAAATAAAAAATAACTCAGGGATAAAATATATTCATTTTGAAAAAGACAAACGGAAACTTTGGACGAAAGCGCATGGTTATTTATCGTCGCCTGTAAAAAAAGTTATTTATTGCGAAGCAATACCGAAAGGTAATTTCAGTATTAGTGGAATAAATGCTTTGTCACAATACTCACATTTGAATTCCGAACAATATGAAACAAGAGCAATCTGGGATAAACTTTTCAATCCATCCGAAGTTCAATTAAATGAGGTAGAAGGGTCGTTTAAAATCGAACTTTGGAAATATCCAACCACTATGCCTCCTTTGTTGAATCATAATGTGGTTGATAAACTTTCGTTGTATTTATCAATGAAAGGTGAGCCGGATGCCCGGATTGAAAAAGAGTTAGAAATAATGATAGAAGAAATGAAATGGTAAAGGGATTAGAAAAATTTAAAGAACATTTCGCCGGATTTGAAGATAACTACGTTATTATAGGCGGAACTGAATAAAATGAGAATTCAATACGCATCCGATTTACATCTGGAGTTTTCGGATAACACTCGTTATTTGAAACAAAATCCACTGAAACCAGTAGGAGATATTCTTATTCTTGCGGGTGATATTGGGTATTTAAACGATGATAATTACAGCAAGCATCCTTTCTGGGATTGGGTTTCGGACAACTACCGGCAAGTGATTGTTGCTGTTGGCAACCACGAACTATATAAATATTACGATTTGGCAAAAATGCCCCATGGCTTAGTGTGTTCCATTCGGGATAATGTGAAATGCTATTATGATGCAGTCGTTCGGGTAGAAAATATTGATTTTATTATTTCAACCTTATGGGCGAAAATCCGATTGGAAGATGCTTACTTAACTGAACATTACGTGAGTGATTTCCGTCGGATTCTATATAATGATGAACCGTTGACATGGGATAATTTCAATCGGGAGCACGACAAATGCTTGAACTTCATCCAAAACGAAGTGGCAAAAAGCACTGCGGAACATATTGTTGTGGTTACGCATCATGTACCTTCTTTTCAATTAGCATCTACCGATTTCACTGGGAGCAAAATAAATGGAGCTTTCACAGTTGAATTGGAAGAATATATAAAACACAGTCCAATTGAATACTGGATTTATGGACATTCACACCGTAATATTGACAAAATTATTGGAAATACGAAATGTGTAACCAATCAGTTAGGATATGTTTTTCACAATGAACATCTTTCATTTGATTTGGGGAAAATAATAGATTTATAAAAAATCTGGTAAGCAATTACACCTAATCGGTGCTTTATTCAGGCGTACCGCCATTCCTGTAGCGTGTTTGCCCCAATAGTAAAAAACAAAGTCTTCTACTTTCTTCGATGTTTTAATATATATGTGCATAAAAAAAGCCTCCCCGCCGGGAGGCTTAACTACTGATAAGGTTACCACACCATAAAAAACAGTAGTTTTCTTTTTTAATTTCTTTTTGTCCACTTCAGGGCCTGTCCGTCAACTGACGGAGTTTGGGGGTCGTTTCTTTCGCTTAATCAATCTTTTCAATACCAGCGAAACTCCGAAACTAACAACGGCACCAACGACGGCCAGAATCACCGTTCTAACTAAATCTTCAATAAACATATTACTGAAAACGGAAAGAAACATGCCTCCACATGTTCCGGCATATACCTGCCCGTCGTGGTTTGGTTCAGGAAGTTTCATTACTTACCTTTTTTTGAGTTCGTATCAACGGCAGTCTGACTAACTGCTGTCAATACTCCACCAGCCAGAGCAACATAGCCGGCAATGGTGACAAGCGCAGCCGGAACCGCAACAGGTGCAGTTAAAATAGCACCGCCAACAGCAGCCAATGTTAAACCGATTGTCCGCAACGTTTTGAAAAACTTTGGAGTTGGAGCTTTAACGCGCTCTACAATCGTCATTTCATTCGGATTGGTAGCCAACGAATTGTTTTCTGTTCCCATAATGAATTACTGTCTAAATGATTAAACAATCTCAACAATAGCCAACACGTTATACGAGTTGTTATTCAAAGAATAATCAGCATTGTTCACTGATTGAACAAAATCAATAGAGAGCAAAAGGAACTTAGTTCCTTCAAGCTCGGGAACATCCAGCGGTTTTACAGACAAAGCCTGGGCAGCTGCATTGGTAGCCATTCGCACCGGTTCTGAAACTGCAATTGCACTTTCACCTGTCATAAAGTTAATCACTGCAAATCCACTTTTAAAAATCACATGAGTTGCACCCTGTGGAAGACTAATATCATCCTGAGGAGACAATGCTGCAACTTTAATTTCACCTGTTTCCATATTCACCTCAAGAGGCTTATACAAAACGGCTCCAAGTACGGAATTGATGTTAAAGTTAAAACCTTTCAACAACAATTTTGCTTCTGCTTTGGCCATGCCTTCAGCTGCACTTCGTTCACCACGGGCATTCGCATCGTCCATGTTCTTGATTTGCGCCATAATTTGAGTCAAACGAGCTGTTACACGTCCATCCGATGCACTTTTTCCCAATACACGCACCGAATCACGTAACAGTTTTCCTGCAGTTGCCGCGTTGGCAAATTCAGCACCATTTTCACGGGTACGCGCAAACCCTGGATCGTTTGCAATACGATCAGCGTCAACTCCGCCCTTTTCCCTGGCAAGGTATCCATCATTTTTCGACTTATAGAAAGTCACGCCACCAATGGTACCTTTCAGTTTTAAAATACTTTTTTGTTGTGCCATAAAATTTATTTTTTAAAATTATCGGCACAAATGTATATACATGATTATCCGTATGGAGCAAATGCAATTCCGAAATAGCTTATTCCTGCCATATTTTCCGAAAACAGCATTTATATCAAAGAAATAATTGTAAATTTGCACTATCAAAGGTCATTTAATGGAAGCAAAACGCATTTGCATATACCCAAAGGATGTACAACGAATAACCGGTAAAAGTGAACGTTACGGAAGGACATTGCTTTCTCAAATAAAGCAACATTATCAAAAACAAGATCATCAATTTGTCAGCATTGAAGAATTCTGCTCATACACTGGACTAAAAGCCGAACATGTACATCCTTTTATTATAGGATAACAGACTGCTAAAGCATATCAAAAGTTAGTTATCTTACTATATATTATATCTGAACCACACTAAAAAATAGCCTTCAACCCATTGCCAAATAAAATATATTCCGTATCTTTGATGTATAAAAATTCCCACATTTTTATACCATTTTTTCTCGGTGGAGAACTCGGTGGACATTCGCATTTAACAGGCATAAAGTATTGATAATCATATTGGATTTGAAGAAGTACAACTCCCTCCAGCTCCACTATTACAAAATCAAAACTACTCAAAAGCCTGTAAAATCAATGATTTACAGGCTTTTATGTTTTTGGAGAATAGCAAAATATTCAATTAATATAAATCTTTAGGAGACCCATTCGGGTATCCAAAGAAATAAAAGTTTCGGGTATCCCTCCAATAACGGACTTGAACCGTCAAATGTACTCGTCATGCTCTGCGCACAACAAAAAAGAGTTTTTTCCATTTCGGAAAGAACTCTTATATTGTGCGCAGAATGAGACTCGAACTCACACACCGTAACCGGCACTACCCCCTCAAAGTAGCGTGTCTACCAATTTCACCATCTGCGCAATATTATTTATTAATACTTTAGTGCCCAAAACAAGACTCGAACTTGCACAGCCTTGCGGCCACTAGTCCCTGAAACTAGCGTGTCTACCAATTTCACCATTTGGGCAATGGATTTTTTTTTGTACTTAGAGAAAAAAAGCGAAACACGCCGTTCCGCTTAGTTGATTTTGATGTTTATGAACGAAAAACGGGACTTCCCGATTCACCATCGGGATAAACTTCTCGTCCAGACATTTCGCTTAAAGAGCGAAAAACGGGACTCGAACCCGCGACCCCGACCTTGGCAAGGTCGTGCTCTACCAACTGAGCTATTTTCGCAAAATATTTAACAAAGCTATCCGCTAATAGCATACTGATTTGAGGTGCAAAGATACTTTTTTTCTGATAAATGAACAATATAAAAAATAAAAAAAACAATCTTTTTTTTTCGTACCTTTGTGCCTCTATTTTTGAACGAACGAAATGATCGAAATAAGCATAGCAGATAATAAAATATTTACCACAATACGGGCAAAGCTCAAAAAAGGAATTTCTGATTATCAATTAATTAATAACGAAGATCATATTTTGATTGGTCTTTCGGGTGGAAAAGATTCACTTGCATTGGTACAATTACTTGGCGAACGTATGCGAATATTTGTTCCAAAATTCAATGTCACTGCTGCTCATATTTCGGTCGAAAATATATCGTATCATTCAGATATAGAGTATCTTAAAAACTTTTGTGAACAATACGGCATAGCATTTGTTCATAAAACTATACGATTCGATGAAAAAGAAGACTGTAGGAAGTCGGTTTGTTTTCTGTGCTCTTGGCACAGGCGCAAAGCATTATTTGGTTTAGCAAAAGAACTTAATTGTAATAAACTAGCTTTAGGACATCATTTGGATGACATTACCGAAACATTGCTTTTGAATTTAGTGTATCAAGGTGCATTTGCAACCATGCCACCCAAACTAAAAATGGATAAATTCGATCTTACAATTATTCGTCCACTTTGTTTGATTTCCGAAAATGAAATGAAAGAGGTTGAACGAATTGGAAATTTCAAGAAACAAATCAAAAATTGTCCCTACGAAAAAGATTCATCGCGCAAGGATGCAAAAAATTTAATTTCGGAACTTGAAAAATGGAATCCTGATGTGCGTCAGAGCTTGTGGACGGCTATGCAAAATATAAAATTGGATTATTTACCAAAAAAATGAAAACCAAATTTTTATACATATTATTTGTTTTATTACATACAAGCATACATTTGCTTGCTGTAAAAGCTTATCCAGACCCCATTGTGGTTAAACAACCCGATGGCACTTCCCTCACTATTAGATTAAAAGGTGATGAGTTTTTCAATTACACAACTACTGACGATGGTTATTTAATTCGTAAAAACGTTTCTGGAGTTTACAACTATGCAAAATGGGAAAATGGCACTTTTAAATTAACTGACCAAAAAGCTAACAACTTACAAAAACGTAGTAATGCAGAAAAAAATTTCATCAGTAATCTCGATAAAAATCCAAATTTCAGTACTACCCTTCAACAACGAAAAATACAAAAAGCAAGTCAAGTAATTACTCATACAAACATATCAAATCAATTTCCTGTAACTGGAAGTCCACGTTCGTTAGTAATTTTGGTTAACTTTAGCGATAAAAGTTACGTTACACCAAATGCTAAAAATGCGTTCACTAATTTATTAAACCAAATAGGGTATAGCACAAATGGAGGTACTGGCTCAGCTCGCGATTATTTTTTAGAGAGTTCTTTTGGACAGTTTTCGCCGCAGTTCGATGTGGTTGGGCCTTTAACTTTGCCGCAAAACTTGGAATATTATGGTAAAAATAATTCAAACGAAGATGACCAAAATCCTCAACAAATGGTAATTGATGCATGTGCTGCTGCCGAAGCTGCTGGTATTGATTTCAAACAATATGATATTGACAATAATGGTATTGTAGATAATATATTTGTATATTATGCTGGAAACAACGAAGCAGAAGGAGCTAATGACAACACAATATGGCCTCATAGATGGAGTTTATCAAATTACAATACCAAGTTTGATGGTAAAACAATTTTCGATTATGCCTGTACATCTGAACTAAATGGTTCAAGTGGCTCGAACATGTGTGGAATTGGAACTTTTACACATGAATTTGGACATGTTTTGGGCTTAGTGGATTATTACCACACAAGTGATAATAATAAAAAAACATTGGAAACGTGGAGTATAATGGATGGAGGGGCATATAATAATGTGGGACGAACACCACCTTGTTACTCAGCATTTGACCGTTTTTATTTGGGTTGGCTTACACCAATAGTATTAACTAATGCACAAAATATTACTTTAACTCCAATAATTTCGAGTAACAAAGCTTTATTAATTGCCCAAAATTCAATTCATAATTTAAATGGAAGTAATCCAAATCCAACTGAGTTTTTTATTCTTGAAAACAGACTTAAAACTGGTTTTGACTCGTATTTGCCAAGCGAAGGAATGTTAATTTGGCACATTGATTATAATTACAGCGATTGGCAAAATAATAGTCCTAATAATTATTCAGGTACATATCAAACCGATAATAGTCATATGGGCGTATACCTACAACCGCTTGTTGGCAGTTCAACTACACCTGGAAATGCATTTTCAACAGGTTCTTTCATTCCAACGCTTTGGAATGGAACTGAAATAAACAAACCGATAACGGAAATAACAAAATACAACCAAGATATCATATTTAAATTTAGAGGTGGTAGTTTTGAAATGCTTCCTCCTATTGCTAATAAAGCAACTGAACTGACTGCTAAAAGTTTTGTTGCTAATTGGAGTACCGTTGAAAATGCAACCAAATACTGGTTAACTGCTTACAGCTTAACCGATGGCGAATCGACCGAAACCGAAGGATTTGATACCGGACTTATATCAAACGGAGAATGGAGCACCACAGCAATAGCAGTAACAAGCTCAAAAAATTTTAGTGGGAAGTCAGTTCCAGCTATTCAGTTTCAATACAAAGATGAAAATATTAAAACGCTAAAATATCCACACAGCGTAAAGCAACTGAGCTTCTTTATAAAATCCATAGGTTCCGAGAGTGGTATAGTACAAGTAAAAGCTAGTAACGAATTGGGATGGGCAATAATTGACGAAATTACTTTAGATGCCAATTATTCAACTATTAAAAAATACGATTTTGCTATTGATAAAAATTACAATCAATTTATAATTAGCTATAAAACAGCACATAACAATGTAGCTATCGATGATATATCGGTTACTTACCCAGTTGCCATCGAGTATATTTGCAAAAGCAAGTTATTATTGAATAATACTGATACTTTGCGTAATTTAGTGTCTGCACGCCAACATTTCTACAAAGTAAAAGCAGGCGATTCATATGATAATATAACTGATTTTTCGAACCTGATGCCAGTGCAGCCTCTACCCTACCCTGATACACAAGTATTAAGAGTGGAACGATTACCAAACTCATCAGAAATACTTGTTTTTCCAGAAAATACGAACGACAATATATTAATTTATAATACAATAGGCAGATTAATTGCTTCAATTAAACCAACCGATTTAAAAGTTAATATTTCGAATTATCTCCACAAACATAACCTGTATATAATAATAGCAGGCGATAAACAAAACAAATTTGTTTATTAAAAATACACTAATTGATTTAATTTTTAAAAATGTTATCAGCCGATTCTCTTTCTGTTGAATTTAATGGAAAAACTCTTTTCCAGGACATTTCGTTTGTGATAAACGAAAAAGATCGTATAGCTTTAATGGGTAAAAATGGTGCAGGGAAATCTACACTGTTGAAAATTTTAGCCGGAGCACGTGAACCAAATCGTGGCAAAGTATCCTATCCCAAAGAAACAGTTGTGGCTTATTTACCTCAACATTTACTTACCGAAGACACACGTACTGTTTTCGAAGAGACGTCATTAGCATTTTCGGCTATTAATCAAATGGAAATTGAAATTGCAGCGCTCAACGAAGAACTTACAATCAGAACTGACTATGAATCTGAAAGTTACATGGAACTGATTGAGAAAGTTTCGGCCCTGAGTGAACAGTTTTATAGTATTGAAGAGATTAACTACGATGCCGATATTGAAAAAACATTACTTGGACTTGGTTTCTCGCGCGACGACTTTCAGCGTAAGACGTCCGAATTTAGTGGAGGTTGGCGTATGCGCATTGAATTAGCAAAAATTCTGCTTCGCCGTCCCGATATTATTTTGCTTGATGAACCTACCAATCACCTTGACATTGATTCCATTCAATGGCTCGAGGATTTTTTGATAAATTCTGCCAAAGCAGTGGTTGTAATTTCCCACGACCGAGCATTTGTGGATAATATCACCACACGCACCATAGAAGTTACCATGGGCCGTATTTACGATTATAAAGCCAAATACTCGCATTACCTTGAATTACGCAAAGAACGTCGTGATCAACAACAAAAACATTACGACGAACAGCAAAAAATGATTGCTGAAAATATGGAATTTATAGAACGATTTAAAGGCACTTATTCTAAAACACTGCAGGTACAAAGTCGTGTAAAATTGCTCGAAAAGCTTGTTCCTGTTGAGATTGACGAAGAAGATACGTCGCGCCTTCGTTTGAAATTTCCACCTTCGCCACGTTCGGGCAATTATCCAGTTACAGCCGATATGGTCGGAAAAACGTATGGAGAAAAACGTATTTTTCAACATGCTAACTTTATGATTGAACGTGGCGAAAAAATTGCGTTTGTTGGTAAAAATGGCGAAGGAAAATCAACGCTGGTAAAAAGCATAATGGCTGAAATTGAACACGAAGGTAAACTTACACTTGGTCACAATGTAAAAATTGGATATTTTGCTCAGAATCAAGCTTCTATGCTCGACGAAAACTTGACTGTTTACCAAACAATCGACGATATTGCTGTAGGCGATATCCGAACCAAAATTAAAGATTTGTTAGGTGCATTTATGTTTGGAGGTGACGAATCGTTTAAAAAAGTGAAAGTACTTTCAGGGGGAGAACGTACACGGTTGGCATTACTGAAATTATTGCTCGAACCAGTTAATTTATTGATACTGGATGAGCCTACCAACCATTTGGATATGCGAACTAAGGATATTTTAAAACAGGCACTTGTTGACTACGATGGTACTTTAATAGTTGTATCGCATGACCGTGACTTTTTGGACGGATTAGTAACCAAAGTATTTGAGTTTGGAAACCAACGAGTTACGGAACACTTTGAAGATATTTATGGCTTTTTGGCGAAAAAGAAAATGGAGAATCTCAAGGAAATTGAGCGAAAGTAATAACGGAAATGTTTATACCGAATAATTCGAAAACTTATCCATAACATGTTGGTAATAAGTTTTCGATACAGGTATGTCCGGTGTATTTACCGCATCCATTTCCAAAAAAATGCCATCCTTGGTTTTTCGAAGCACTTTTACTTTGTCCAAATTTACAATATAAGACCTATGGCAGCGTACGAGTGGAGTTTCCTTAGTTAAGTTTTCGTCCATCCACTTCAATGAATTTCGAATTAAATAATGAGATAATTTCGATTTATTCATATAATGTATGGTGGCATAATTTTCTGACGAATCAACGTATAAAAGATGCTCTAAATCAAGCGATATTTTAAATTCACCTTTCTCATCATGAAATGCAATCAGATGTCGCTTTGGACCTTCTTTTTCAGGCTCTTCTTTCGAAATTTGTTCCAATAATTTATTTTTTTCGCGCCATGAGAAATACAACCAAAGTATAGAATAAGGCAATAATAATACCCAAGCAGTATTTTTTGACGATTGAACAAATATTTCTAGGATTTCACGTTCGGCTCCAATACGAGGAAAGTAACGCGAGAAGATGGTATAAAAAAGTGACATAAATGCTACTTCGGCAAATACATGCAATGCAAATTGCCAAATAAGCAGTTCGCGATTACGAGTGTATCTAAGCATTATTATTCTGCTTACTACCACTACCAACATACCTGTAAGTATGATAAGACTCGAAAAAAAGAAGTATTTAAATTCAGAAATATTGGGATACCAACCACGAGAGTTAAATGGCTGAAAAATATTAATAAAAAGTAATGCAAATGTAGCAGTGAGTAATATCAATCTAATGACATTACCTTTTTCATACATATATGCTGGAATTTTTGACTGCATTTATACTGCGGTTGATTTAGTTATGCAAAAGTATATTATTCGAACCAATTGACCAACTAATTCAACTATTTTATACTTCGAAAGATTTTAGTAAATTTGCATTTTAAATTTGTTATATACAATTGATAATTATGGATTTATTTTTGATAATTACAGCAGGTTTTTTACTTATAGTGGGGTTATTAGGTGCCATATTACCTATTCTTCCTGGTATTCCTTTAAGTTATGGTGGTATTTTGTTGCTCCACTTCACCGAAAAATATCAATTCCAAACAAGTTTTTTAATACTTTGGGCAATTATTGTAGTCATTATACAAATACTCGATTATTATATTCCAATTTGGGGAACTAAAAAATTTGGAGGATCACAGTCGGGCATTCGTGGGAGTATAATTGGGTTGCTATTTGGTGTTTTTTTAGGTCCATTCGGAATAATCTTCGGACCTTTTATTGGAGCGCTTATAGGTGAACTCATTGCACAAAAACCAACACAAGAAGCATTGAAAGCTGCTTTTGGAGCTTTTATTGGATTCATAGTTGGTACTGTAAGTAAACTTGTGGTAGCTGGAATGCTAATTTATTATTACATCATTACCATTATTTGACAGTTTACTTTGTGGCATAATGATTGAAATAATACTGTGTCTCACACTATTTTAGAGACTTAATTTAATAATATACAACCATTTAATTTATAATTTTAAATTAGGTGGTTTCTATTTATCTGTATTAATTTTGCCAAATTGGCAGATAAAACAACAATTAAAACTAATGAACAACCATTTTGACAATTTTTTCGGTGAAGGTATGATGGAGTCGACAGAAGTATTTCCAATAATTTCGTTTGATGAGCGTTCAGCAGACATAAATATGGCCGATGGTGAGGTTTTATCTATTTTGCCTTTGCGCAATATGGTAATATTCCCTGGAGTATTATTGCCTGTATCTGTTGCTCGCTCTAAATCATTAAAATTATTACGTACTGCACACGAAAATGGAAAATACATTGGAGTTTGCACGCAAATGGATAAAAAACTCGAAGATCCTACCATTGAGCAATTATACCAAACAGGTACTATAGCTCAAATTGTGCGTATTCTCGAAATGCCTGATAATTCGACCACCGTTATTCTCGAAGGCAAACAACGTTTTCGAATGGGCGAACAAATGACGACCAAACCCTATATAAAAGCGAAAGTACATCCTTTAGTAGATATAGCACCTATCGACTTAAAAGACAGTGTGTTCCAGGCGCTAATATCATCAATAAAAGATATTACCACTACAATCATTAATAATTCAGGTTTTCTTCCTCCTGAAACAACTTTTGCTATCCGAAACATTGATAATCCAATATTTCTGATTAATTACGTATGTGCTAATTTTGGCATGAATGTGGTGGAAAAAATGAACTTATTGGAAAATGATGATATTCTCGAAAGAGGCTATCTGCTTTTACAACAATTGAATAAGGAATCGCAATTGCTAGAGCTAAAAATGTCTATTCAGAATAAAGCCAAAGAAGGCATGGACCAGCAGCAGCGCGAGTATTATTTGCAGCAGCAAATGAAAACTATTCAAAATGAATTAGGTGGAAGCTCGCCTGAATTAGATGTTCAAGATTTCAAACAACGAGCTGCCTCCAAAAAATGGAACGAACAAACTGCCAAAATTTTTGAAAAAGAGCTAAAAAAATTAGAACGTACTAGTCAGCATTCGCCTGATTATTCAACGCAATTGAATTATATTGAAACAATGCTCGATTTGCCTTGGAATGTGTACAGCGAAGATAATTTCAATCTTAAAAATGCCAAAAAAGTACTAGACACCGATCATTTTGGACTTGAAACTGTAAAAGACCGCATTATTGAGCACTTAGCAGTTCTAAAACTAAAAGGTGATATGAAATCGCCAATTCTTTGTCTTTATGGTCCTCCCGGAGTTGGAAAAACTTCACTCGGAAAATCGATTGCAGGTGCTTTGAATCGCAGGTATGCACGAATTTCGTTAGGTGGTCTGCACGACGAGGCTGAGATCCGCGGTCATCGTCGTACCTATATTGGCGCATTGCCCGGACGAATAATGCAAAATATTCAAAAAGTTGAAACATCAAATCCAGTATTTGTGCTTGATGAAATTGACAAAGTAAATGCCGATTACAAAGGAGATCCTTCATCGGCTTTATTAGAAGTACTTGACCCTGAGCAAAATACTACTTTTCACGACAATTATTTGGATATTGACTTTGATCTTTCGAAAGTTTTATTTGTAGCAACTGCTAATAATCTGAATACAATTCCACGCCCCCTACTCGACCGTATGGAACTAATTGAAGTTAGTGGATATACGCAGGAAGAAAAAATTGAAATTGCTCGTAAACATCTTATCAATAAGGAATTGGAAAATCACGGCTTAAAACCCGAACATTGCCAATTATCAAAACCATTATTAGGTCAACTTATCGAATCATATACACGTGAATCGGGAGTTCGTGAACTGAACCGACAAATAGCTTCGCTTATGCGGAAAATTGCCAAAATGGTGGCTACAGATGAAGAGTACAATACTGAAATTAGTATCGAAGATCTTAAAAAATACTTAGGTGCTACACGATATAGTAAAGATAAATACCAAGGAAATGAGTATACAGGTGTTGTTACAGGGCTAGCATGGACACAAGTTGGTGGCGAAATTCTATATGTTGAGTGCAGTTTGAGCAAAAGCAAAGCACCAAAACTAACACTTACAGGTAATTTAGGCGATGTAATGAAAGAATCGGCTGTATTAGCGCTTGAATATATTAAAGCGCATGCTGAAAAATTAGAAATTGAACCACTTTTGTTTGACGAGTGGAATGTGCATGTTCACGTTCCGGAAGGCGCCATTCCAAAGGATGGACCGTCGGCTGGTGTCACTATGGTTACGGCTCTTGTTTCGGCTTTTACTAAACGTAAAGTGCGTAAAAACTTAGCTATGACAGGAGAAATTACCCTCCGTGGCAAAGTGCTTCCGGTAGGTGGAATTAAAGAAAAAATTCTGGCTGCCAAACGTGCAGGTATTACCGACATTATACTTTGTGCTGATAATCAAAAAGATATCGATGAAATCAAAGCTTCTTATCTCAAGGGGTTGAAATTCCACTTTGTAAACGATATTATGGAAGTGGTTGATTTTGCACTTTTAAAAGATAAAGTGAAATAAAATGATGCTGGTTTTAAATATTTAATTTCAATAAACTACTAAATTTCAATTATTTAGCCCCCGAATCTCAATTTGAGTTTTGGGGGTTTCTTTTTTTTTTTAAATTATTTATATAAATTAATTTTGTTATATCAATACAATTCACTTACTTTGCATGCAATTAATAGACTTATTAAACTAATTTATTAAATATGGAAATTAACTCCGAGAAATCAATGGAACAACTGATTCTGGATACGGCAGAACAGCTGTTTTTGGAAAAAGGTTTTGATTCAACTTCAACTACTCAAATTGCTAAAGTGGTGGGTTGCAATCAGGCATTGATTCATTATTATTTCAGAACTAAAGAAAATCTTTTCAATTCAATTTTCGAAAGTAAGTTTAAAATGCTGTTTCAACGTGTTTTTGATACAACTCAACTCGAAAATTTGAGTTTTACCGACAAAATAAAACATATTGTGGAGACTCATTTTGATATCCTTTCTGAAAACCCTAAAATGCCTATGTTAATACTTAATGAGTTGTCCAGACAACCAGAGCAAATAAAAATATTAAAAGAAAGATTACAGGCCTTACCTGAGAAGCTTATTTCAATTATGAGCAAAGAACTGGAAAGTGAAATTGCTGCCGGAAAAGTAAAAAACAGCACTTTTATAGATATTATGTTTACAATTGTTTCACTCAATATAGCGCTATTTACACTGCTGCCAATTGCAGTGAATATTGTAGAGCTTAACGATATTCAGCTAAAATTTTTACTTGCTCATCGTCGTTCCGAAAATGTGAATATTGTAATGAGTTATTTACGTCCTTAATTTTAAAAACAAATTAAACATGAAAAGACTAAGTTTAAGAATTACTTTACTATTTGTTCCTTTATTGACTATGAGTCAAAATATTACGCTCGATATTTGCCAACAAAAAGCACTAGAGCTATACCCGCTTACTAAGCAATATGGTCTGATAGAGAAAACAACAGAGTACAACATTGCAAATGCAAATAAGGCATGGTTGCCACAAGTGAATTTCACTGCAAAAGCTACTTATCAGTCCGAAACTACAAAGCTACCAATATCAATTCCAAATATGGTAATCCCTGAACTTACTAAAGACCAATACAATGCTGCTTTGGATGTAAGTCAAACTATATGGGATGGTGGAGTTGTAAAGGCTCAGAAAAATATTATAAAAGCACAAGCCGAAGCCGAAAAACAAAAGTTGGAAGTGGATCTTTATATGTTAAAAGAACGTGTGAATCAACTTTATTTTGGCATTTTATTACTCAACGAACAATTACAGCAATTAACCTTGATTAAAACCGACTTGCAAGCTAACTACGAAAAGGTGATAGCTCTAAAACAAAATGGCATTGCCGGACAAGCTGATATTGATGCTGTACGTGTTGAACAGTTAAACCTAGAACAGAAGGAAAACGATTTACAAACCACTCTTAAATCGTTTACTGAAATGCTAACAGCATTTACAAACCTGAATTTTAGCAGCAAAACTGAATTTTCGAAACCAATTATTTCAACTGTTGATTATGCATTGGAAAATAAACGGCCAGAACTATTACTATTGGCTACTCAAAGCAAAGCACTTAGCAGCCAGCGCGATATGATTACAGCTAGTAATTTACCCAAAGTTGGTTTTTTTGTTCAAGGTGGATACGGAAAACCTGGATTAAACATGCTAACAAACGAGTTTTCACCTTATTATATAGGTGGTTTACGCCTTTCGTGGAATTTAAGTGGCTATTATTCACAAAAAAACAATTTTGAGAAACTAAGCCTAAACCAAAAATCGATTGATATTCAAAAAGAAACTTTTTTATTCAATAATAACCTTCAGAACCGTCAACAAGTGAATGAAATTGAAAAATTAAAGTCGACAATGAAAAACGACGATGAAATAATTCTACTTCGCTCAAACATTAAAAAAGCAACCACGGCTAAATTTGAGAATGGGACAGCCACCATTACCGATATGCTACGCGATGTAAATGCCGAAAGTTTGGCACGTCAAGCACGAGCACTTCACGAAATTCAACTATATATGGCTGTATATCAGCTCAAAAACAACAAAAATAATTGACTTTTTTTTTCATTTAATATTTAATTTAAAAATGATATGAATACAACAATCAATTTTACGAAAATAATTTTAGGCTTTGTCCTAATATTTACTCTTAATTCGTGTAAAAAAACAGAAAACGATTTTGATGCTGCTGGTACTTTTGAAGCTACTGAAGTAATTGTATCGTCCGAAGCAATGGGGAAAATTCTCAATTTCGATATTACGGAAGGTCAAGAAGTGACAGAAAATCAAGTAGTTGGAAGCATCGACAGCGTACAACTCTATTTGAAAAAACAACAAGTTATTGCAAGTCGTAAAGCATTGCAAAATCGCAAGCCCGATACTAAGAAACAATTGGCAGCATTGGAGCAACAAATCATAACTGCAAAATCGGAACTAAAACGCATTCAGAATTTAGTTGCTGCTAATGCTGTAAACCAAAAACAATTGGACGATATTAATGCTCAAATCGCAGTCCTTGAGAAACAACAAATAGCACTTAAATCGAGTTTAGAACTTACAAGCAGTAGTTTATCTGACGAAGATGAAGCAATGCAAATTCAAATTAAACAAATTGAAGATCAACTGTTTAAATGTAGAATAAGTTCACCAATTGCTGGTACAGTTCTTACTAAATACGCCGAAAAAGGAGAACTTGCTTCGCCAGGAAAAGCGCTATTTAAAGTAGCCGACACACAGAACATTATTCTTAGAGCTTATATAAGTTCTGATCAGTTGAGCCAAATTAAAATTGGTCAAAAAGTACAGATTTTTGCCGATTCAGGCGATAAAGAAAGTAAACAATACGATGGAATAGTAAGCTGGATAGCTTCCAAAGCCGAATTTACACCAAAAACAATACAAACTCGCGACGAACGTGCTAACTTGGTTTATGCTGTTAAGATTGCTGTTAAAAATGATGGATTGTTGAAAATAGGAATGTATGGTAACGTGAGAATAATTAACAATTAATATTTTCTTAATTTCAATATCCACATGGTTAAATGCATTGATTTACATAAGAGTTACGGACAAACAATAGCTTTGCAAGGAGTTAGTTTTGAAGTGAACGCAGGCGAGATATTTGGAATTATCGGTCCGGATGGAGCAGGTAAAACGACACTTTTTAGAATTCTCACTACACTGATTTTGGCCAATCAAGGTTCTGCCACTGTAAATGGTTTTGATGTAGTCAAGGAATATCGTGAAATTCGTAAATGTGTGGGATATATGCCCGGACGGTTTTCGCTTTATCAGGATTTGACAGTGGAAGAAAATTTGGAGTTTTTCGCAACCGTTTTTAATACAACTGTAGAAGAAAATTATGAATTGATAAAAGATATTTATCAACAAATTGAGCCATTTAAAAAACGTAGAGCTGGTAAACTTTCGGGTGGAATGAAACAAAAACTGGCACTTAGTTGCGCATTGATTCACAAACCAACTGTTTTATTTCTGGACGAGCCAACAACTGGTGTTGACCCTGTATCGCGAAAAGAGTTTTGGGGAATGCTTAAGAAATTAAAAGCTCAAGGAATAACTATCTTAGTGTCAACTCCATATATGGATGAGGCTAGTTTGTGCGATCGCATAGCATTGATACAAAAGGGAAAATTCTTGTCAATTGACACACCTCAAAACATAGTGAATCAATACAAAAATCAACTCTGGGCTGTACGAAGCATGAATATGTCAAAATTACTAAATGACCTTCGCAGCAACAAATCTTTCGAGAATTGTTTTGCCTTTGGTGATTCCCATCATGTATCCATAGAAAATAAGAAATTGGAAATTAAGACTTTAGAAGAATATCTTTTGAAATGCGGGCACACCGATATCGAGATAACTGAAATTCAACCCACCATAGAAGATTGTTTTATGGAAATCAGTAAAGATACCACGCTTTGAGTTTCGTAAATACAAAAACAAAAACATGGAGAATGTCATAACAGCAACTAATTTAACCAAGCAATTTGGGCATTTTACAGCCGTCGATCAAATATCGTTCGAAGTGGAACGAGGCGAAATTTTTGGATTTCTGGGTGCAAATGGAGCCGGAAAAACAACCGCTATGCGTATGCTTTGTGGACTAAGTAAACCCACTTCGGGTATTGGTACAGTTGCAGGTTTTGACATTCATACCCAAACAGAAAAAGTAAAAAAAAACATAGGCTATATGAGTCAAAAGTTTTCGTTGTACGACGATTTAAAAGTTTGGGAAAACATTGAATTATTCGGAGGTATTTATGGCATGAACGATCAAGATATTAAGATCAAAACAGACAAGTTAATGTATGAATTAAATTTTGAGAAAGAGCGAAATATGTTAGTTGCTTCGCTCCCACTCGGCTTTAAACAAAAACTTGCATTTTCGGTAGCCATTTTTCATCAACCACAGGTAGTTTTTCTGGACGAACCAACAGGAGGAGTTGACCCTGTAACTCGACGAATGTTTTGGGAAATGATTTACAAAGCGGCTGAAAATGGTATAACAGTTTTTGTTACAACTCATTATATGGACGAAGCCGAGTATTGCAACAGAGTTTCGATAATGGTTGATGGACGTATTGAGGCGTTGGATAGCCCTAAAAACTTAAAAGCAAACTATAGTGCTAAAAACATGGATGAAGTTTTTCAGAAATTAGCACGTAAAAGTCAACGAATAGAATAAAAATGAAACAGTTACTATCGTTTGTACGAAAAGAGTTTTATCACATATTACGCGATAAAACTACCATACTAATATTACTTTTAATGCCAATAATCCAAATTATTCTGTTTGGATTTGCATTAACAACCGAAGTAAAAGATACGCGCGTGGCTGTGCTTATTCCTCAGAGTGACGAAATTACTACAAAATTAGTTGAACGAATTCATGCTAGTTCGTATTTTGATGTTGTAAACACCATTCAGTCAAGCTACGAGATTCAAAAAACATTCAGAGATAGTCAAGCTAAATTAGTATTGGTTTTCGAAAATGACTTTGCAGCCAAATTAAAGCACGATGGAATTGCCCATATTCAACTCATTGCCGATGCTACCGACCCCAATGCTGCCACTTCTTTTACTTTTTATGTTTCAAATATTATTTCTTCGTATCAGCAAGATATGATTGGGACAATGAAAAACCCGTACCAAATTACACCCGAAGTAAAAATGCTTTACAACCCACAAATGATCGGTGCTTTTAATTTTGTACCTGGAGTGCTTGGCATGATTTTAATTCTAATTTGTGCCATGATGACCTCCATTGCCATTGTACGCGAAAAAGAAAAAGGTACTATGGAAATTCTGTTAGTTTCGCCCATGCGACCAATTTATACGATTTTAGCGAAAATAACACCCTATTTTGTTTTATCATGTATTAACTTCCTGACAATTATAATCTTATCGGTTTTTGTATTAAAGGTTCCCATTGCGGGAAGTTTCTTTACATTGGTCATCATTTCGATGCTTTATATATTTGTGGCTTTGGCACTCGGTCTATTAATTTCTACTCTCACCGAATCGCAAGTAGCAGCTATGCTAATTTCGGGAATGGCTCTTATGATACCCGTTATGTTACTTTCGGGTATGATTTTCCCAATCGAAAACATGCCTTTACCATTGCAGATTTTTTCGAATGTAATTCCAGCAAGGTGGTATATTTCAGCTGTAAAGCTCGTTATGATACAAGGTTTAGGTTTTTCGGCAATTATCAAAGAAATGCTTGTGCTTAGTTTTATGGCTATTACGTTAATTGCTATAAGTCTGAAAAAGTTTAAAGTGCGACTGGAATAGAAGTTTGCAGTACGTAAATAATTGTATTCTGTTTAAATTGACTGCAAACTACAAACTAAAATTTTATGTTAAAATATTTATTACGAAAGGAATTCCGTCAGATAAAACGCAATGCGTTTTTACCTCGATTGATTTTTGCATTTCCATTAATGGTTTTGTTGGTTTTTCCGTGGGCGGCTAGTTACGAAATTAAAAATCTGAACATCAGTATTGTAGACAATGACCAAAGCTCGTTTTCGAAAGCCTTGACTCAAAAAATTATCTCATCGAATTATTTTAGACTTACTGATTATTCGGTAAGTTACAGTGCTGCTTTAAAAAGTATTGAAGCTCAAAAATCGGATATAATATTGCAAATCCCAGCTAACTTCGAAAAAAATATTATCAATGCACAAGGAGCTAAAGTAATGCTTTCGGCTAATGCGGTAAATGGTATGAAGGGCGGCATTGCTATGACCTATTTAGTGAGTATAATAAACGAGTTTAATGCGAGTTTAATCAAAGATTTAATGCCTTTAAGTAAATCTACAACAAACATTTCGACCATACAAATTGATCAACAGTATCGATTTAATCAAAATTTAAATTACCGTGTGTTTATGGTTCCGGCACTAATGGTTATGATTTTATCCTTACTATGTGGGTTTTTACCCGCCGTTTCCATCGTATTCGAAAAAGAGCTTGGTACAATTGAACAAATGAATGTGAGTCCGGTACCAAAAGTATTATTTATATTGGCAAAGCTCATTCCTTTTTGGGTAATTGGATTGATAGTTATAAACATAGGTTTTGTAGTAGCATGGGCTGTATATGGATTAGTACCAGCCGGACATTTTTACACCATTTATTTCTTTACCATAATATACATTCTCACTGTTTCGGGACTTGGATTAATCATTTCAAATTTTGCTCAATCACTGCAGCAAGCCATGTTTATTATTTTCTTCTTTATGCTGGTTTTCATTATGTTAAGTGGACTTTACACGCCTATCGACAGTATGCCCGAATGGGCAAAATGGGTAGCTGCATTTAATCCATTAAAGTATTTTATGGAAGTTATGCGCGCTGTTTACCTCAAAGGAAGTGACATTCTTCAACTTTGGAAACAATTGCTAGCTTTAATTGCATTTTCTATTTTCTTTAATATTATTGCTGTAATTAGTTATCGAAAAAGCAGTTAGTTTAGTTTTTTGTAACATAAAATTTTGCAAGAATATAAACTACTAATAACAAATGAATTAATATTTTAGCCTAAAGTCAACTTTGGTATAAGTTCTACAAATTATTTCCTAAATCGTTTGCATAAAATTTTATACTTCATTTTTTGGGAAAAGCAAGATAAATGCATACTTATTTGTACTTTTGAAAAAAAAATCAAATATGAAAAAATGCATTTATTTATTTTTTGTAAGTATCTTATTTACAGCTTGTCAGCCCAAATTAAATTTACCTGCTGAAAGCGAGAATTCACTAAATCTCAACTCCTTGCTAACGCTCGAAGTAGGTGAGAATAAACTTTATTTACAAGATTTTATTCTTGAACCGTCACAAATTGATTCTGTATCCTCATCCTCTAAGCTTTTAGATGTAAAACTGACATCCAATAAACTCATAGCTATATTACTGGCCGACAGTAGCATGGAACAATTTGTTGATTTACAGATTTGGATAAAAGGCATTGCCTACTCCGTTCCATGCCGCAAAACGGATAAGGTGAATTACACCTTCACTTTTAATCCACAAGGAAAAAGTTATAAAAAAGTACAAATTGCAGGACAAATGAACGACTGGACACCAAGTCGAATGCCCGATTTAATATTGAATACCAGTGGTTTGTACGAAATATCGATGAATATGAGTCCGGGGTCATACTTGTATCAAATGCTACTTGATGGCGACCAAAACCACGATGCTAATAATCCGAACAAAGTGGATAATGGTTTCGGTAAATTTAATTCCATTTTGCAAATTGCAGGTAAAAACGATTCATTCCCCATACTCACAACCGACGATTTTGAAAACGATAAAATCCAATTATCAACTCAAAATACTATAAATAAAGTGTTTGTGTACTGGCAAAATTATTTTTTACCTGATAATTTTATTAAAATTGAAAAGGGCCAAATTATTTTTGATATTCCTGCCGAAGCTAACAAGTTAGAACGTTCGTACTTACGAGTTTGGGCGAGCAATGACTTTGGCGTGAGTAATGATATTTTAATTCCACTTCAGAATGGAGATGTATTAACTAAGGGAAATCAAGTAAAACGAACCGATAAACATGCTCAAATCATGTATTTTATGTTGATCGATCGATTTATGAATGGTGATAAGAGTAACGACAAACCATTAAATCGCCCAGATGTAAATCCGAAAGTTGACTTTTGGGGAGGCGATTTAGCTGGACTACAACAAAAAATTACAGATGGATATTTCGAAAAATTAGGTGTAAATACACTTTGGATTTCGCCACTCAATCAAAATCCGTTGGAACCTTATGGCTATTCCGAAGTTGGTAAAACAAAATTTTCGGGCTATCACGGCTATTGGCCAATATCTTCGAAGCAAGTTGATTTTCGATTTGGGACAAACAATGAGCTTAAAACACTGGTTAGCAAAGCACACGACAACGAAATGAATATATTGCTCGACTATGTTGCCAATCATGTTCACGAGGCACATCCACTTTATAAACGGCACCCTGAATTTGCCACACAACTTATTTTGCCTGATGGTACACTGAACGTGGCTAAATGGGACGAATACCGCCTTACAACTTGGTTCGATACCTTTATGCCTTCGCTCAATTATTCGAACCCTAAAGTGGTGGAAATGATGACCGATTCAGCCTTATTTTGGTTGAAGGAATTTAAATTGGACGGTTTCAGACACGATGCCTGCAAACATATAAACGAGGAATTTTGGCGCATGCTTACCTTGAAAATGAAACGTGAGTTGCAAGGAAAAGCTCCTTATCAGATTGGCGAAACCTATGGAAGTTCCAAATTAATAGCAAGTTACCTTACAAGTGGAATGCTCGATGGTCAGTTCGATTTTAATGTATACGACATTGCCAACACCACATTTGCAGGTTCGGGCGGCGGCGATTTAAGCCGTGTACAGGATGTTTTCAGTTCGAGTCTGAATATATTTGGAACACATAATTTAATGGGGTATATATCTGGAAATCACGACAAACCTCGCTTTATGGCACAGGCTTCGGGCGATTTAATTCAGGGAGAAGATACTAAAGCAGCAGGTTGGAAACGAAAAATTGGCATTACCGATTCCACTGCTTATGACAAACTATTCTTGTTTCATGCATTTAACCTCACTATTCCAGGTATTCCGGTAATATATTATGGCGACGAAATTGGAATGACTGGTGCAAATGACCCTGATTGCAGGCAAATGATGCGCTTTGATGGTTGGAATAATCGTGAATCAAAACTTTGGAATAATATTGCCACACTCACCCATTTACGCAAAAATAATCCGGTTTTGGTATATGGCGACTTTATAAATTTGCAAACTAAACCCGAAACATGGGTGTATGCACGCAAGTATTTTAGCAAAGAAGCAATTATATTTATCAATAATTCAGCAAAAAGCAGTACTTTTGAAGTGAATTTACCAAAAACATTGAAGGCTGAAAAGTTGAAAGCTACTTTTGGAAACAAATTCTCTGATTCAAATCAAAAAATAGGACTTACACTTCCGGCTTACGGAGTTGAGGTTTTGATAAATGAGTCCCATCCGAAAAGTCCATTTTTCAAAAAGTTGAAAAATGCATAATTTCGGAATTTTTATTCGTTATTATTTTGATTGCGTATGTATATACATTAATTTGCATATTATAACATATATTTATT
>Ga0247844_1000220_pt1 | contig 125189 bp, 155 predicted proteins | sample LaCtaG_FD_192421 | JGI IMG/M metagenome (GOLD analysis project Ga0247844, IMG submission 192421) | Freshwater microbial communities from meromictic Lake La Cruz, Castile-La Mancha, Spain - LaCruzMarch201714.5m_1 | ecosystem: Environmental > Aquatic > Freshwater > Lake | place: Spain...
TGTTTGTCATACATGTATTTTCCGTAATCTATGATATGACAAACTGGAGGTCTGGCGTTGGGAGCAACTTCAACCAAATCTAAATCAAAACTTCTAGCCAATTGTAGGGCGGATCTACTTTGCATTACCCCTAAATTTTTCCCATCATGAATCACTAAAACCTGAGGTATTCTAATTTGTTCGTTGCATCTGATTCGATCCTTTTTTGGATTATCATCAAACCTTGAATACCTTCCAAAATTACCATTTATAGCCATTAGGGCCTGCAAATCTTCAATTTTTTTCAACCATTGATCAAAAAAATAATTCGGGGATCTTACACTTTTTTTAGACTCTGACATTCCGCCGCCGGAATCTCCTTGTTGGTCTGATCCCGTTGTTTCTTCTCCACTATGGTTATCGCCATAATAGGGATGATAATAACTTAAAAAGTTTATTGCAAACTTTTTATTTTTCTTTTTCTTTTTTCTTTTTTTAGATTTTGATTCTTTAAAAAGAAGCCACTCTTCCCAATTAACAAATCGCCCCATAAGATTTTAATTCCTTTTTAAGCAAAAATAACTTATTGGAATATGTATCGATGTCGGCTGAGATTTGATTAATTTCTGGATAGGGGTCAAAATCTTCATTTAAAGAATCATTTTCAATTCTATTCTTTATTAAACAACATTTAGACTGAGCTTCATTAAGCATTCCCAAGCAAGAAAAACCTTCTTGGATCAAACTTTGAATTTTTAAGAAATCACTCATTTTATTTCTCCTTTTTTTAGTTTAGCTAAGTTTAATTTACCCGATTCAATTAAATTCAGAACTCGTAAACTTTCTTCGGTTATTTCTTTTTTTGATTTTTCATACAAAAAAGTTATGTCCAAATATCTTTTACGAAATCTTTTGAGCAAAGTGTGACTACAGTGAAAGCCTGTGTGATTTGTAAAAAAATAACTGCCTCAAATGTTGTTTCTACTCTAGGATCATATCCTTCCATGAATTCAAGAGCAGAGTATCCAAAGCCTTGGTTAGCAGCGTGGTCGCTAGGGGCTTCATCAAGTTTTTGTTCTACTGTTGCTTTTTGATAACAAACTTCGTGCCAACATGATGGATCTTTTGAACACAACGATCCATCAAAACCTGAGCCTGGGACTCTTCCGTACCCATCATAAAATCCGACGCAACCATTCATTCGAACAAACTCATCTGTCTTAATTTCGTGACCGCAACCCTTGCAGCACCAAGAAAACATTCCCATGTTGTTTCTCCTTTGTTAAATTTAAATATTGTTATCTTGTTTTTTAATGTCAACAATCGTCTGTTGTGTTGGCAAACTTAGTTCAACTATGCATAAGTGGTATGGAGTGTTTTCGTAAGAAAAATGATTAGCAACCACTTCGGCATCATTTGTGGATTCATATGGACCAAAGTATCTAACTTTAGCATTATCGTGTTCACAAATTAAAACAAATTTGGGCTTGGTGTTCATGTGTTTGTTTTCAATCTCTAATTTAATTGTTTTGCAAAATATCTTGAAGTTGCTCCGGAGGAACAAACCAAAACTTAGGCTTTCCAGATTCAAAATCTAAAACAAAAACAACATCAAACTGAGAACCCAAGTCATGAGCATTCCACACGGCCAAATTTAAATTATCAGATTCGTGTTGTGATCCTACGAGATAAGGGCTAATTTTTGTTTTAAATCTCCCGTAAAACCAATCACTCCAAAGTTTGGCATCTTTGTGATTTAGAGCAATTACTAAACCAGTCACTTCGTTGCCGTCTGGTCCTTTTTGTTTCCAAAAAACTGGTTTGCTATTTTGAATTAAAATGTAAACACCATCAAGAACATACATAAGTTTTTTCCTCAAGTAACGAAGATTTAGCGAATTGTTCTGCGTATTTTTGAATCGCTTTATCTTTTGCTTTTAACTCAAAATCACAATCGAAGTCCAATCCATAAGTGTCAAATTTGTTAATCGCATAATCAGCGTGGGCACGAGGGTTATTGCCCTCTTTGCTTTCGCTGTAATGAAACAATGGCTTGGTGTCCCATGTATCGAAACACGCCTTGATTGCTTCTTCTTCAGTCATATTTTCGGGATGACAAGCATGGTGAAGATAATCGAAAGTGATCGGCAAACGAGTTTTTTCATGAAACTCCATCAATTGTCGAACGCTCCAACAATTAAGTTTGTCATCATTTTCGACTACTAAACGAGACTTGCAATTGTCATCAAGTTTTTCGAAGTTAGACAAAAACCGATCAATCACTTCATCATTTGAACCGGCTCTGTTGTTGATATGAAGGTTCATGGGGTTAACATGACTTGCTTCACAACCAATGCGATCAAAGAAACGACTATAAAAATTAAGTTCTTGAATCGTCTTGTCTACGGCAGCAGTGTTGGTTGAAGCCAATACATTATACTCGCTGGGATGCGCAGATATTCTTACTCCGCTTGTCAACACTGTATTTTTTAGCCGATCAAACGATTGCTCAATCTGTTCGTAATTTGGCAAATCTGATAGTGACGTTGAAACTTCATCACAAGTAATTAGCGGAAACAAATCGCTGCTAACTCTATAGCAATAGTCGTTCTCGGCACAATATTTAATGGCCTCGTCAGTGACCACAATGTACCGGGAGGAAACTTACGAATCTAAGGCTCTATTAATTTTGTATATTGTTGTATCTAATTTTTCTGCTAATTCTTGTTTTGATAAATTAAGGTTTTCATAGACCTCAATAATTAATTTATTTTCTTGATTTATTTCTTTGTACTGATTTAAATCTTTTTTTCTCCCAACAAGTTGATTTTTATTCGCCAGTTGTCTAGCTCTTTCTCTTGTTATGCCTAGTTCTCTAGCCCATTGACTAAGATTTTTACCTTCTATTAGACGACCAACCTTTGGAATAACACCAGTTTTAATAACCTTTTTAAATTCACCACTCTTAATTAACTTTATTATCTTTGATTTTGAAGTATTGAGCTTCTCAGCCCATTCTTTTGAAGAATGTCCAAAATATTTTGGATACTGTTTAATCTTAGGCTGCCAAACACCATCTATCACAGCTTCAAGCTGATTTATTTTTTTGAGCTGATATATACGAGGAACAGAAAGATTTAATTCTTTTGCCCACTGTTTTGCAGACTTACCACGGACCAGATCTGTTTTTATCATGATTAATTTACAAAAGAACTGTTTTCAAAATCTATTTCGTTTCTTACTTCTTTAAACTTTAATCCAATCACAACATTCTTGGGATCGTAATATCTCATATCATACTCATCGCCATTCACAACATCAAAATCCCAAAATTTCTCTGGAACTATATCTTTAAAAACAACAGCTACCCTAGTGCTGTCTATATTCAAGGCGTTCAAACAATCTTCTTTATTTTCTCCGCTGTAGCTGAATGTTATGTCGTAATTAGAATACTTTTTAGCGAGATCTATTCTTCTGTATAGCTTTGTATAGTCATAGAATTGATTTTCATTAAAAATTTCTAATATATTTTTGTCACCCAAGACAAACTGCTCTGGCGATATATCGCTGGTATTATTCAGTCTAACCGAAAACCTTTGATTCTGTCTAGTGGCTTTTTCTCTTACCGCTTGGATTTCATCAATCATCCAACGCATAAAGAAATCTCTATTTTCAAAAAATAATTTAGTCTTAGCGATCCTGGATTTATTTATCTTGTTTGCTTTGACGTCTATTTTATTCAGTCCAGATTCATGCAAACAAGCTCTTGTGCAATCTTTTGTTCTGAGGGGACAAACTTCATAACCAGATATGTCTGCTGGGGCTAAATAAAGCGAATACGTAAGTTCATTATACTTATAGGCTTTTATGTGTTTTGCAGTAAGATTAACAGAGCCTAAATAAGAAATTCCAGTTTCTTTGACTGCCTGGGATCGGTTTTTATAAATCACTTTCTCACCTAAAAAATAAAAAGACGCCCAAGTTTTTCAACCAGAGCGTCCAATTTAGACCATTTTATAAAAAATAGATCAGAGTTCAACAACGTTTGCGTAATCAGCAACGGTTTGAATAACGTCGGTGAATGTATCACCGTCTTTTAGTCTGCTGACCATTTTGTAACCGCTGTTCTTAACAAGAACCATATCCATTGTTCTTTGGATGCTGTTGCCATTGACAAGAACGTCTAAAGAACCTTCTGTCCCGAGGTTTACAACATCGGGAGTTAGTTTAACTGCATAGCTAGCCATAATTATTCTCCTTAATTTAAGATCTTTAGAAGAAAACATTTCTTCTATAAGTATATAGAATTCTTTTATTTAAAAAATTTACAATAAAATGGATAGCTAATGTATGGGTGGGTTATTTTACTTCATTGTGTTTCTGCTTTTTTCCCCAATATTCTTAATTTATTTGATTTGTTGCTTGTTTTTACCGCTGTTTAAGAGCGGCAAAATCGATAAATCGAACGGCAGAAAAAAGATTTTTATAATAAAAGATGCTATTCATTCTGATTACGTTTTTGAATCAAAAGATTGGCTAAATGTATTCGAAACTGATAAGAGATACGTTTCAATAGGTTGGGGTGACAGGTCAATATTCTTGGAGACACAAAAGTGGTCAGATCTAAAGATTGAAAATTTCGTCAAAGCTTTCTTTGGATTAAATAAAACCGTATTAAGAGTAGACTTTTTGGATGAAATTCCCGAAGAAAAAAGATCGAAAGAGTTCACTGTAAACAAAAAACAATTCAATATATTAAAGAAGCATGTAACAAATTCGCACAATAAACAAAAAATAAAAAAAGAAGATTGGCATTATCAAACTGGCGACTTTTATGAGTCAAATCTAAAGTATAACTGTATCACAAACTGTAATAACTGGATTAATGCCGGATTAAGAAAGTGTGGTTTATCAAACAGAATTTGGTGTCCGTTAAGCTTTTGGGTTTAATTTTCAAAAGATCCAAGAACAACCAGTTTTTGAGCATTTTCTCTGGTTGTCAAAACAAAAAAACGACCAATTGAATCACCATGAGCCGAATGATATTCCGTTCGAAAAATTATTTTATTTTTAATTCTATGCTGTTCTCTGTTGATTAGATTTAATAGTGTGATTTCTAGTTCGCCTGAATCACATATTGGTATTAGCTCTATGTTATTTTTATCAAGAAAACAAGACCAATTTTGCAAAATTTCACTACTTGTAACTTTTACTGATAAATTTGATGAAATTAAATAAGCTTGCTGTATGTATTTTCTTTGCAAAATATCAGATAGGTCACCAATAAGCTTGTCTAAATTGTCCATTAAAATTGATATTTCTTAGATGGGTGTCGAAACTTAATCTGCCAAGAGCTGTTGTTACTTGCAGAATAACAATCCTTGAGAATTGCATCCTTCTTTTTGAGAACAAAACCTTCGTCTACCGTTTTGTCTTCAATATTCTTAAACATATCATACATACCACCTTCAAAATTTCGAGCCAACAAAAACCTAGGCTCAATCTCATAATGGGAATACATCTGCTGCTTGTGATCTGCCTGAAAGATTTCCTTAAGAAGATTTTGGCGATCCACGAACTTTGAGCCATAAAGTTCTTCAGAATTGTGCACAAGAATATCAAAAATATAAACTGTGTCCTTGATATTTACTGTCTTTGAATGAAGAACTTCACCCACAAGAACGTGCCACTTATTCGCAGGAAGATACTTGGCAAAACAACCGTGGAAATACTCCGAAAATACCCACTGCTTATGCTTATCATTATGCCTTGTCATTGCAATAAAATCAGTAGGATGATTTATTGCAAAAATACTGCAAGTTCCATTCTTTTTGTATTGACCCACAAAACCATGCTTTTCATAGTATGAAATTCTGTCTGGGGTTAAAGCATTTTCTGGTCGTGGAGGATAGAGATACTTGAAGGAATTATACATATATTTCTCTTGTTGGTGTTTCCTGCCACCAACAGAGCGTACCGGGAGGAAACTCCCGGCATCAATTTTTTAGTTTTCTACAAATACATTTATCGCAACAAGGTTCGCCAGGAATACATCTAAGTCCATCGCATTGATTTTTGCATTCAGGACCGCATTTTTCGTCTCCACATTTACAAGAAACTTCTTTACATCCAATGCAAAATAATGATAAAAGTAAAATTAAAAAAAATGTTCTCATGAAATATTTAGTATTTCAAGATCCATAATTGCTATAATTTATTTCATATTCATTAAAAATATTATTTAACTGTTCTTTTTCGATATCTGACAGTTCTCTTTTTACAACAATATCAACTTTTAAATTATCAAATTTCACCTGGACGATATCTTGCTTAAAACCCAGTTTAGAGACTTGTTGTTTTATAGATGTTAATTTTGTTGTTCCTTTTAAACCAAACGGTCTATTTTCAAGCATCTTAAAAGAACGATACAATCTACCACAATCACATCTTTGATAATCATCAGATATTTTACAAAGATCTCCATTCCAATAACGAATAAAAGGAGCGGGTAAAGAGAAGTAATCTGTACTTATCATTTTATTATTTTCACCCTCTTCAACCCAACTTAAATTATCCATCAAATGATAAGTTCCAAATTTACATGTAAAAAATGTTGCTCCGCCATCCCAGCATCTCATATGATCACAAAAATTATCGATATATTCATTTTCTTTCAAATAATAAGCATCTTGCTTTATCAAAAACTCTCCTGTATGACTCAGTAATTTGCAGAGTTTGTTTGTATAATTAAATTTTTTTAAATAAAAACAAAGAGTGTTTATTGAAGGTCCGGTTGATATAATCACATCGAATGATTTGTTTTCTATGAATTCGAATAACTTTTTATGCCAAACATCTGGATTTTCGATATAATCATTAAAATTAACAAAATATCTTTTGCTACTTATAGATTTGTGAGTATGCATTGTAAAATCAGAGTCACCATTCTGCTCTACACCAAACTCTTCTATTTTAGGGTTATAAGGCAGTTTCATTAAAACCAATATACTGATATCTTTTCTGGAGATATCAAACTCATCCAATATCATCCCGTATTGATGATCATCTTCTATATGACTTATATACTTGCTCCAAATGCTATATGAAAAGGGGTCGCCGGTTGTGCTACCACTTGTTGAAAAATTTTGTGATTGTTCTTTCAACTCTTCAACATACCAATCATCTTTATTCAACAAATCTTTTCTATTGTATGTTTTGACGCCATCATGATTTTTATAAACTAAGCTTTTATTTACTGCCCAATCTTCTACGTTATTCTTTAATTTCTCCACTACTCTTCTGACAATAATCTCTTCTGAAAACATCAATCTATGAGCAAATTTAGAATAAGCTTCTATTGTTTGAATTGGACCTAGTTCGGTGTTTAAAAACTGTTCAATCAAGATATGTCCTCCAGAGGATAGTTTGTATATTCTGTTTCGTCATTAGGAACTATTTCTATTTTCTCGAGAATAACCGAAAGCCTTCTAACATCTTTGCTTTCACCAAGATCGATAGGAACAAAACAATCCGAACTAATCATCAATACATTTGGATTTTCTATTTCTACAACATTCTTGCCTTCTTGAAATATAGAGAAAATCTCTTTATCGTTTAATATTATTTTAAAGCTCTTTAATTGTCTGATCTTTCTCAGATGTAATTTTACCTTTGATATATTATTAAATATAAAACTATTATGATCCGAAAGCCACAATATATCGTTTTCAACAGGATATCTGGAGCTGTTAATACATATGGAAGCTGTGTCTTTTATCTTAAAATCTTCTTTTCTTTCAACCAAATATTCTTTTAAATCATTTTTCAATTTTTCGTTTGATACTATCTGGTATAAATCGTTTTTTTTCTTAAAATTCTTTTTAAATGTTATTTTGTTGATTATTCCGTATCTTGAATCGTATTGTCTGTGTTTTATCATTCCGTGAAACAAATGAGTCAGAACAATATCTTTTAAATATGTTGCAGAACCCAAGCCGCTCTTTTTAATAAAATCAACGCAATTATTTATGTAATCCAACGCTTCAGATCTAATGTCTGGGCATATTCTATTAAGAAAATCTAATTTGATAAAATTATCAGAAAAGAAAGGGATGATGTTTATGGTATCCCCTCCACCCACAACGCATTTATCGAAAAGTCCACCAGCAGCCGTTAGATAGTCTCTCCTATACGCTACAAGAGCCCCAGGATTGCCAAAATCCACAACCCTACTCTTTTGCATATACGATACAATACCGGCGTAAAAACTGTCGTAGGAGCCTTCTACGGGCCCAAGATACTTTATTTTATCGTATGGTTGGACAAACACATATTCGTTTAATAAATCGCTGGTCTTTTCAACCCAACCAGAATCATTAAAAATAAGATCGCAATCAGAAACTATAATTTTTGTATAGCTTTCTGGGATTTTTTTAAGTAAAAAATTTATAGCACATTCTTTGTGCCATAAATCATCTTCGCTCAACAACAAAAAATGATTTTTTGTTGGAGTCAATCTTGGCTGATCATTTTTTGTTATTTCACAAACAAAAAGATGATCTTCCATTCCGTTTGATTTAACGGAATCCAAGAATTTATAGAAATTCTGAGTTCGATTCTCAGAATTAGTGGGATTATAAAAACAAGTTAATATGCAAACATCCATAGTGTAAATAATATACACTATGGATGTTTGTTTTTCAACTGTGAATTATTCCTTAAAAATCAATCCCTTTTCCATCAAGAGAGAGCAAACTTCTTTTTTCTCGGAAGGTGTTGCAGGACGATTGCCTCTTCCATTAAATTGAACAATGTTCTTGCTTGAAATTTCAACATTATAAATCATTTCGTTGGTATCTGTGGACATTAGTGCAAAAACAATACATCCTTTTTGAGCAACCTTTTTATCATATCCGGCCTTGCCAATACAATTTTGCATTAGGTTAGTCCATTCCTTCAAGTCATAGTTTGTCTTGGGGAAAAGGAATCTGAGCTTACCAACCTCAACATCATTGAGTTCCCAAAATTCTGGGAAATTTTTGTCAATATCAAGGTTGATCTCTGGATCACCGAGCTTTCTATGCTCAGACCTAAGATATTCAAAGATTGTCTGGCAATCGTTGCTGAATTGAATTCTTTGGATATCCAGATTGATCTTTTCTTTAAGATCAACAAAATAACCACCAATTTCAACAAGATGAACTTGTTCTTTTGCACTTGCCAAAAGATTTAGTATCTTCTTTTGGCTATAGGTTCCATTTTTCTCAACACTATATTCTTTGAGAAACGTATTGAAATTTCTATAGCTTGAAACGTCACCATGAGTAATCTTGAAAAGCTTTTTCTCAAGAACTTCATAAAGATTATCTGGATGAAGAACGTCTTTGAAAGCATCTCCAAAAAGCAGAAAAGTATGATCGACGAAATTGATTGCTGGCTTGAACATCTCTTGAATTGCAATCTTTTTCAGCTTTTTGGCGGAAAAGCCAAAAATAGAAGTTAAGATATCGTCAAGATTCTTTCTCTCGTAAAAGAAATTGCTGTATTCCTCAGGGACCGAAGCGACGTTATAGAAGTTGATGGAACCAACTTCTTGATTCCTTTTATTGAGAATACTCTTGGTTTGGTCTGCATTACCATTTCTGTAGACCAGATAAAAGCCATCTTCAGTAATAGGATATGCCCCATTCTCAACAAGAGCATTGATCATCTGGCTTGCAGTTTCATTGTCCACCCTGGTCTTAAGGTTGAACCAAAAATTGAGAAGACTCTTGAATACCCAACTGCTTTCCTTGTATTTCAGAAATTGATTGCCAAGAACGCTAGGGATTGGCTCTCCCTTGAAACATACCAAGCCATCTTCAACAACAAAACCATCCTTATCAAGATTCTTGGTGGGGTCTACGGCGACCTTTACAGAATCAAAATCTTGATTTGAAAGAGCTTGCTTGATTCTGGCGTAACGATAATCATCCTTGCTGATGGTGTGAACTGTGCCATCAAAAGAAAGAACTATCGAGTTGTTGAGATTATAGTATTTCATATCCACTCGCTTATTGTAGATGATCCGTCTAAGAAGAAAGCGTACCAAGAAGAAACTACGGGGTTTTGTCGCCCATTATAATCTTGATTTTATTGCTGTCTACAATACAAAAATAACTTTGTGTAATCTTGTTTTTATCAAAACCATCTTCTTGAACAACGGTCCAAATGTTTATTCGATAACGATTTCCATAAACATTTGTAGCTTTGATCTTGATGCAATTTTTTGGCTTTTCAATTTGCTTTAAAAGCAAATCAATCACATCACTCTCGCTGATTTTCTTTTCAACGTCGATTGCAACATTCTCAGAGACATTTTTTTCTTTTACCATAGTCTTCATTTTTCTTCCTTTGAGTTGATATAAACAATTAATTCTTTAAGAAAAACAGCATTTTCACTTTCAGACATACTATGTGGAATTGCGTTTAGTAAAAGATACGTGGATTCTGCGTCTGTTTCAAGCTTATTTATCTCATCAATTAAAGAATTTAGCTTCTTCTTTGCTTCGAGATATCTTTTAAACAAACCATCTGTAATCTTTTTTTCGTCATTTTCTTTTAAACGCTCTGCCCATTTACCGAGAGATCCTCGATAACAAATTTCCCACTTTTTATAGTTCATTACGATGCCGCCTTGCTATGCTTGGCATTAAGATAAAATACAAACTCATTCAACTCTCTCTGCTTATCTGAATGATTGCCATAGTATCCACCAACGATATAACTAAGTTGCTTCATTAGAGGATACTTTCGAGTAATCTCCTCTTCAAGCTTTGCAACCTTCTTAACATTATCGTTAACTGCTGAGTAATAGGGATACATTGAAAGAATCCTATCGGGAATCGTGGTTGTATTCCTTCTATTATCAGCAGGCGCCTGACCCTTGATTCGGAAATATTCTGCAATCTTATCACACTTGATCTTATCAAGAGACTTTCTCAACGGCTCAAAGGTATTGCTTGCCTGCTTGAAAACAAAGTCTTCAATAATCTTATTATCAATATCAACGTGATCGCTGATGGACTCGGCAACGTCAGAATATTCCATCACATTATCCAGAGTGTTTACAGCATCATAATCTCGCTTACTGAGCTTAATGATTTTGTAGTTACCATGCTCGATAAGAAACTTGATGTTTTCAATAAAGATGGGATTATCGAAATCATATTCCTCTGAGCCAGAGAAGGGAACAGAAATATAATTATGAGCACTTGACTCAATCCACTCAAGAGTTACATCTTCCTTGCTATCAGATTCAAGCTTGCCATGCCTATATCCGTAGCGATGATCAGCCGGCTTAATATACCTAATGCTGACAGTCCCGGACTCTTTCTTGGCTTTATAAGCAGGCTTGTCAAGCTGAATATCAGTGATGTAGATAGCCTCAAGATGATCCTTGAGATTATTCTTCTGCTCTTCGGTATAATGATTGATCACATACACATAAGAAAGAATTTCATCATCAGAGAAAAGCTTCTTGATCTTTTCCTTGAAAACATATTCAGGAACATGCCTTCCGTTCTTATCTTCATTTACAAGAACAAACTTTACCTTTTCTTCACCAAAGTGAATTTCGGCATTTCCAACACGATTTAGAATTCGCCTAGTCTTTTGACGCTTAATATTGTATCGCTCAACAATACATCCGGTAAAGCTAGATGATTCAATCTTACCGTTAGGAAGAAGCTTATACGAACATCCGTTCTTCTTAAAAGCAACATCCAAAGTCTTAGGAAAATTCCCAAGATTGAATGTAGCCTTAAGCTTAAAGTAGAAGTTGATGTAGGATGGAATATCCTTGAAGTCTTTTTCAAACTGATCTTCCACACAAGAATAAAGAGACTTTCTCGCCTCTTCGCAAATCTCATTAACTTTTTGCTTGCTGCCTTCCTTATCGGAAATGCTTTCCCTAGTGGCAGAAACTTCAAGAACACCATTACCAACTTCAATAAAGCTCATGTGAGCTGCATATGAAGCAGACTTAAGCTTTTCAACCTCAGGACATTCCCGAGAAAACTTATTGATGCTGTATGGGATCTTATCAATCAGAACATAAATGTCCTGGTTGTATGAGTCGAAAAGACGCTTAACAAGATCGTCCTTTTCAAGAAGAAACCAATTATCCTTCTTGTAAAGAATCTTATCACTGCCTGCAAGCCATGATGCAGGAATTTCAATATTTGTAATTCCCTTCAACTCAGGCTTAACATCCCAAAAATAAGTGCAACGATAAACAGCAGCCACAAACTGCTCAATATCACACTCTTTAACAGGAACCTGAATTTCAACGCCATTGGGTTCGGTTGAATCAACCTCACTAATGAGTTCAAGGGTGCCATTGCTATTCTTGCCAGTGTGAGCAATATAAGTTCGGCACTTACCCTGGTGATGGCTTACAACAATAAAGCTATCGGTATAAGCCCACGCACTCTTTGCACCGATACCAAACCCACCAGTTTGAACATTGTCCTTACGCTTGGTGCTGCTTCCGTAAAGAACGAAAACATCCTTAACACGATCCGGAGACAAACCGGTTCCAAAATCTCTGATTTTAAGAACACTATCGAGCTTTGTTGGGAGAGTAACCCTTAAAGGAGTATTAGCATTACCTGCATCACGATGACTATCTCTGCCGTTACAAAGATATTCCTGAGTCAGAGTTCGAATTGGATTTGAATAAAGCCTGTTGCGAAGGATATCAATGATGGTGCTAACATCACCGATACCGAATTCGAGGCTATCTGCGTTATTGTTGTTGGTATCAAGAACAGAACCGTTATTAGAAATCTTCATTAGAAATAACTCCTTCGTTAGTATTAAGAAAATTAATTGCCTGAGTATTATCGCCAGAAATCATATGTTCAAAGAAATCTTCAATATCTTTCGGATTCAACAAACTGATCTTCATGAGAAGATCAGGAATTGAAATCTTTCCAACCTCATCCTTATAAACCTTGATAAAAGCCAGAACCTTACGCCAAATTTCACTTGAGATTTGAATATACCTGGGTTCATCTACACGCTTGTCTGCGAAAGCATATATTGTTTTGAGCTCTTCCTCATCTAAATCCTTCAAACCATTAAGATTAATCAGCTCAATAGCACCCTTGACAAGCTCTTGACAAAGAACAACAAACGTTCTAGCTTTTGCCACTACTTTTGGATTATCATTTTCATTCTCACCATACTCTACTTTTGAACTGCCTTGAACAAGCATATCCAAATTGTCAGAACTTTCAAGCATAGAGGAATAATCAATCTTCCAATATGTGTAAACAGTTCCAACACTTACCTCATCATAAATCCCAATTATATCTTCTGAAATCTTTTCCAAGTCATTTCTAACAAGGTGGTGCATCGTATAAAAAGCATGGATGCTTGCACCTTGAGTAATGCAATTCAAAAGAATTCTTTTGTTGATGCTATCTTTCAAAGATTGCGAAAGTGAATCATAATCATAATCTTCTTCTGGGAACGACTCATCTGTTGAATTAACATCAATGTCTTCTTTATTGAGATGAGCTTCCAAAATATCTTCTGGAATTTCAAAAGCCTCACTCACAGCCTTGATTGCAAGTTCCTTAAGAACATCCTCATTTCCGCTTTCTTCTTGAAGAGCGGCAATAAACTTGTTTGTCAAAGAATTGAAATCAAAATTGATCCCAAGATTCTTGATTCGATCATCAACAAACTCATAGCTCTTCTTGGAAAGATCATCGCCAAAGTAAACAAGATTCCTGTTTTTCTTGAAAACATGAAACTTGCTTTCGTTCTTCTTCAAATCTTTCCAAAAATTTCTAATCTTTGGATTAACGTGCAAACTATTGCTATACATCAGTTCTTAGGCTCCGGCATTACCGCTGGGCGGGGTGCCTTAAAGGGGCTTGTTGGCGTCTGTGGCGTCTTTGCCGGGGTTTTAACCGGCGGCGGGGCGGTTGCTGGCATCTTATCTCCTATTCTCGTTTCTCTCGCACAACCGAACAGCGTACCACAAAGAAACTTCTATTAGTAATTCTTATATTCAGGAATATCGCCGTTCGATTCTATTTTTTCATTTTCATAAGTGCTAGCAAGTCTTCTATACAGTTCTTGATTAATATTCTCAAGAACGCCTGTGACTACCGCAATTTTCTTATAAGACGGCGAGCCAATTAAACCAGCACAAATCCTGCTTATACAATAATTCAAATCACCAGATATTTCCAATATTTGTTCTGGCGATAAAGCAGGATTTGTTTCTGTAGAGACCTGCTTCTCAATAGCAGATCTTAAATCTAAGATAGCACCATCAAGTTTTTCTCGTCTTTTTTTATCAATATATGGCATATTAGCACTCCTTGCAAAGTATTGTACGTTTTTTCAAAAATTTGTCAAATGTTTACTTTTTGCTAAACTTTTGAATATATCCTTCTTCATCATTACTGTATTCATCATATAGCACACAAGACTCATGCTCTTCACAAATATGATTTAGATATTCGATTTCTTCAATTTGAATTTTGGCTTTTTCAATATCTTCTTGTTTTGTATTTGATTCTTTTTCTTTTTTCATGTGTCCCCTCCGATCACCGAGCGTACCACAAAGAAACAAAGGCAATAAAAAACCCCTGCTGGACATTTTAGTTCCAGCAGGGGTTCAAGGACTGATTGTATCAGAAAAATTACCTGCCGCGACGAATTTGAGCAAGAATTTCCTTGGCTTTTTCAACGACACTTGGACGACCACCACGGGGGAACTTTCTTAGCTCAACACCCTCTTTACGAAGCTTGCTTGCACGAAGGCTAACTGCTGGTGGTTTAATGCCTAACTTCTCTGCAACTTCTGATATAGACTCATTTCGAGTGTCCTCATATGCCCGAATGAAATCTTCTATCGAAACATATGACCTTTTTTCAGAATCAGCCTTTTTGACGGTTGCCATCTTGGTTTCTCCTAGTTGGCGGTTTCTTTTCCGCAAGAACAACATTGATCTTGCTTCTGTTTCAAACATATACGATGAAAAACAAAAGGCAAGAGACTGGTGCACAATATTTTTGCAACATAGAATAATTTTATGTTTCTAAGATAAATCTAGAGTTCCATAGGTTCTGCGTCATCTATTTCTATTTTGCCAAAATAATCTTCAGAGCGATTTTGAATTAAGCCCTCTTTGATTAGCAGGGACTTAACAAAATCAATTCTGCAACAAATTTCTTCAAAGGATTTTTTATCGCTACAGTTTTTAATAAACTTGAAATGATTTTCATATTTATTTGTTCTAAAAACTAGCTCTACAACCTCCATAGCCTCATTTTTTATATTATCTTTGAACACATTTTCAATAATGTGGTTCATTTCTTCTTTCAACATTTTTAATCTATCTTATTTTCTATATCATCCTTTCAAAACAAGAGGAATGAGCTTTAACTTCAAATCACTTTCCAGATTGGAATCAATTATACACCTAACAAGATCCTGCATCTTATGAGTTGACTTTGTTTCAACAACTTTGACCGGCTTGACAGTAGAATTGATCTTGGTTGAAGTAGTCTTAACTGTGCTTCTTTCATTGTAGTGATGGTAAAAATCAACCAAGGTTTTTACCTTCCACTTGAAACCATTTGAATCCCTATATCCCTGCTTGTTGATATAAGAAGCTGCTTCCTTATACCCAGTTTTAAATCCTGGCTTCAACGGATTATCTCTAATCATAGATTCAACCAGATTGTAAACTTCTTTTCTATTCTGAGCACCAGTAATTCCTCGTTTGCAAATCTTCAAAGCATTCATATTATCCTCGTTTGGGGTTTCTTTAATATCTTTGGCTCCTTTTTGGAGCAGATATTGTTTTACAAAAATCAAATCATTTTCGGAAAGCAAATCATTTAAATCTTGTTCGCTTTCCAAAACAACATCACTACAATCTACGGATAAGGATTTACCCAGTTCCGATAAAGTATTCACAGGAAATCCTTTCCTAAAATTTAGAAGAAATTCTTCAAAAGTTCCAGCTTAGAATTAGCATCCATATCGCACTTAATAATAGCAGAAACAAGATGGTTCACACTGATTGGTCTAGCTTCGCCATTCTTAGCCATTTGCATTAAAGTCTGCTTATTCTTAAACGCAACCTCATCAATAACAGACAAAGCCTTTTTCTTCATGCTTTTGTAAGGCTTTTTATAATCAGAAAGTATTTGCCCGATTCTTGGGGCTGATACTCCGAACTTTTCTGCTATCTCATTTTGAGTAGCGCCATTCTTACGCATCTCAAAAATCTGCTTGTTTCGGGCTGTCATATCGTTTTTGGAAAGCTTAGTCTTCACAATCGTCTCCTCGGGTTAGAACAAAACAAAAGAACACAAACGCACATACTAAGGTAGTAGGCAAGTAGTTGTCAAGCAAGTTTCTGGAACTTTTCTTGGTAGTCTTTCCACTTGCCTTGTGTTAGGTGGTTGAAAATATCTTTGGCTAAAGAGTCCACATCTTCTGAACGTGAATATTCTTCGTCACCAATATATTTCCAGCTATATCCGCCTTCTTTGGAATTTTTGACATCATATTTCAAAGATTTAGCCCACTTTTTGATTTCGCCAATCATCATGATAATATATTCTCGAAGATATATTTTTGCTATTTTACTGGGTAGAGAATGTAATTTGGAGAAAAATCTTTTAAGCCGTCTGAAGAGTAATTTTTAACCGGTATTTGTTGCACAGCCAGCGGACCAAACAAAAACTCACTCAGCATAGATCTATTTGGTAAAACTTTATAATATGGTTGTTGTCCGCTATTGCCATGACTATCTGCGAACTTCTTCAAAAATTGAGCTAGCGTTATTTCTTTGTTTTCTTTTACTGCATTGAATGTTGAAGATAGCCTTGAAGCAAAAACTCCTCTTGTCGAAAGATCTTCAACGCTTGAAGAACTGATGATAAGAATTTCTTCATAAGCACCACTATCTTCACAAAAATCTATCTCATCATTCTTTAAGCTAAATATCCCAGCAAATGGTTTGATTTTAAAAGAAAATCTATTGGGCATTTCTGGTAGATAATCTGTGGGTATGGCTATTTGAATTTCTCTCAATAGCTGTCCGTCTTCTTTTAAGCTTTCTTGAATACTTCCTGCAGCATGACAAGTATCAACTAAAAACACTAATCTTCTAACAGTTTTAACTTTAGCTATTGCCGCAATTGCTTTACTAAATCTAAAGTTTCCATCAGAAGAAGACATTATAAATCTATTTCCGCTTCCTCCTCCATGACTATTCAAATAAAGAAGAAGTGTTCCATTGTCATCAAGCTTTGAAGCCATATCAGCCATTTTTGAATATATAAAATTGGATGGAACGTTGTGATATCTCTCGGCTTTAAATCCAAGAGAACGATCTTTGAAAACGCCTTCCATCAAATCTAAATTTCTTAGTCTGCCATTTTCATCTGTCATTGTAAACAGACCGGCTATATTGTTTGCATTAACATCTATAGCAAAACCTGTTTTATCTTGTGCGAAAATAGGACTTGAAAAAATCAAGACAACAAAAATAATTAAAAACTTAAGCATGTCTTTATTTAGTAAATAAATATCAATATTTCAAGACAGCAAAGGATTCCCAAGATTCCTGCTTATTATTAAACGTTTTTAGTAAACTCCACTTTTCTTTGTTTTTAGCTAATTTGGGGAAATCTTCTAGAAAAAAATAAAAGCCAATTTTTACTGGGTATTCATTGATTCTACCTGGGCATCCACCACCTGTGTGAAAACCTCTAAATCCATATCCATATAAATATGAACTGAATAGCATATTTGATGCACAGTCTACATGTATATTCTTGTTGTTTTGTGCAAAAAAAGAAATTTGACCTTGCCAGCCGGGATAATTTCTTGGGGCGCCTTCTATTCTACCACCCCAATTAGTCACACCATTTATAGGGCATCCATGACTGTTTGAAACATGGTCATAATATTTAACATCTACTTCAAGGTTTGAAATATCTGTGTCGTAAAATTCTTTTGATTTCTCGATAAACATTTGTGGAAAATCACAAACACTCGACAAATTAAGACGAATATAATCAGAATTAAATTCTTTTGACAAGTTTACATGCCGATTGCTTTGGCATAACTCCAAATAGTTTTTGCATCCATATCTTCGGGCAAATAGTCTTTTAGATTTTTGAGATGTGTTTTAAGTTCTTCTTTTGGAACTGTTTTCAGTAATTTAAAGGCATCACTCGTGTCTTTATCACGACCGATAACGAATTTCATTATAGTTAATACGGCGTTATTGATGATTGGAAATGTGACTCCACCGATTTGTGTGGAAACCGCCGTTTTCAAGATATAATGATTAAGAGGTGCATTACCCTCATCTGCATCAAGGAAATCAGCGTCTAACTGTGGAACATAAATTCCACCAAATTCTCCATTAGAAGCAAGTGGTTGAAAAGCTATTCCCTTTTTTTGAAGAACTAACTTTATACTACTTATTTCTGAAGTCAAAAAATCAACGTCGGGCGTTAAAGCTCGATTATCGGAATAGTGACTCACAGCAATTCCACCGATGATAACACCGCTAATATTGTTGTCGTGGATGAATTGCATTGCGCTTTGGGTTTTGTTAATCGCATTAGGGGTTAATACCGCCATTTCATTGAATAGCGAAGAAGAATCAAATGAGGAATGATCCCTCAGATTAACGATTGTTTTAGACACAAAGAATTCCTTGAATGTTTCCATGGATATATGTATGAATAAGATTCAGAATTTCTGACTTAGATATCACAGAGATCATTCTTCTTCTGCTTTAAACTTAAGTTGAGTTTGCTGACATTCTTCTGAATTTATGTCTGTTCTTTTTCCAAGGTAGATAGGCTGATACAAAGCACCAGACTGCTTCCTTGCATAAAGATACTTTACCTCAACTACATCTCCAACTTCTGGAATATCAAAGTTTACAGAAATAGTGACGTTACCAGCCTTTACAAGCTTCTTGCCCTTATAAAGACCTAACGCAGCACTACGCTTTTTGTTAATGGCTGTTACAACGCAGCTACATGTGCTGTAGAATTTATGCTTGAGATACTTGCCACCACTTGCAGGGCGACCAACATAATAATGTGCATCAATATGCTTGAATACAACACCCTCTTGATTGCCTGCCAATAGATTTTCGTAGATTTTACGCTTTTCCTTTTTATCAGTATAAAAAGGAGTGAATACAATATGTTCAGAAGAGATATGCTTGAACAAAGCATTGAGATGCTTCATTCTTTCAATAAAGCTCTTTTTACGCAGACACTCTCCTTGATGTTCAAGAATATCAAATACGTGAAAAGTTTCTCCAATCAATTCCCCATCAATAAAAAAGCTGTGCTGCAGACTGTTTATGGAGTTCCAAATAACAGTGGGAATATTGGTTCTCTTACCCTTGCGATTAAACGCATTGAGAGATTCTTTTTCTTTTTTACCAAGCATAAACCTAACTCCATCAAGCTTATGCTGCAAAGCCCAATCATCATTATCAATAAGCTGCTCTGCTTCATCCTGTTCAATGGGATTGAGCAACACACATTGAATTTCTGTGGGAGTATCGGGCAAATCATCACTCACAACATTGATTGCTTCGTTAGAAGCCTTGTCAATATATTGGTAGCCCTTTCCCGTCTTTTCCTTAATAAGACTGGTGAAAATAGATTTTGCTTCATTTAGTGAAGTGGGCGAATTTGTCTTACTTCCGGTCTTTAAAGCACTTCCCCTTCGACCATAAGCAAAATTAACAACATAGTTACCACCAATATCTTCAATGGTGGCATGATAAACTTTATCACTGGCGCCTTCTTTGTAATAAAGATTAGCAGATTCAATTACAGACATTATATTATTCCTTTATTATCGTTGAATACGTTGGTTCAAAACTTGATTAAGCATATATTGGCTTTCAACTTTTTTCAAGTCAGTTAGAAATTGTGGATCTGTATTAGGAGGACAATCAAGATAAACACGCAACGCTGTCATTCGTGCAACGAGATTTTTAATCCAATCTCTTTCTTTAGAATAATCCCTTGGATCTTGCAAGTATTCTTCTATATCAGAAATAGCCTCGGAAAGAACATCAGAAATCATCGTAAAACCTCAAGAGCCTTGTTACTGCTGCCTGCACAAGGAGAGAGCGTACCGGGAGGAAACTACTTGCTTTCTATGCAATTCCCACAAGATTGTCCCAATTCTTTTCGATGTAATCAGGATGTCCGCCAATTTTAGCTACTACGTTGGCGGCTTCTTCCGTTGGAACCATTTCAATTGCATCCCAAGGACAAACCTTTAATTCATAGGGATTAGTTTTTTTGCCAGGAATATGAACGCAAACTTCACATCCAACACATCTGTCTAAATCAATCTGGCACCAGCTTTGTAGATTATGAAACTTGTCATGTTGTTGAATTTTGATAATGCAGTCAACAGGACAAACTTCCAAACAAGCCTCGCATCCGGTGCAATTATCTGCATTAATAATTGCAAGCTCTTTTGGAAGTTTTTTTCTGGGAAGTTGTTTCATATAATTATTTATATCGGTTTAGTCTAAAAATTAAACAGCTATTTTACAAGAGTCCGCTTTTTTCTGAACCAGTCTGGTCTTAATTTACGGATAGTTTTGTTAAAATTTGGGCAGTAAGATGATCTAAGTTTATTTGTATATCTAGATAAAGTTATTCCTTCTTTTGTTTTCTGGCTCGGTTTAGCTTCGTCGTTTCTGGCAATTTGAATCAATTTTTGTTTTTTTTGATTAATCGCCTTTTTTTGAGATAAAAACCAATCAGGTCTAAGATCTCTGATTAATTTACTAAAAACTGGATCGTGTATCTGTGAAGATTTTTTTGTATAACTTACGAGTGATTGTCCAATTTTTGTTTTCTGACTTGGCTTAGCCTCTCCATTATTTGCCATTCGGATTAATTCTTGTTTCTTTTGATTAGCAATTTGTGTTTGAGATAAAAACCAATCAGGTCTAAGATCTCTGATTAATTTACTAAAAACTGGATCGTGTATCTGTGAAGATTTACTTATATAAGTACTAAGAGCCTGATATTCTTTTGTTTTATAATGTGGTTTATTTGCTCCGCTTTTCGCCATCTCTATTAATTTCTGCTTTTTATAAGCAACAGAAGATCACTTAGTTTTTGTAATGCTTCTAATCTTTTTTCTCTGAGAGTATATCCTTGATTCAATCCTGCCACAAATCCACACTCAAAATAATAATAATCGTTTTTGTTACCCTCGTTATCCATACTTATCCAAAGCTCTTTGGCTAAATGTCGGGCTTCGCTATAGTGTTGTCTCATCTTTTCTAAGAGTTCTTCACTAGGCATGAGTCACCACAATCTTTACCCCATCAAATTCATGACGATCACAAGCATCGTGAATCCCACATGGATATGGTTTATTGATAACAACAAAATCAAAGTTAAAATCCCCACTCAACTTATGTTCTTTAGTCAAATGGTCAAATAAAATATCTTGAATATCTTGGACGCTAAGAGCAATTTCTTTCTTATTTTGAATTTTCATAATAGGTCATGTTCTTTAAGAGTTTGATATAGATTTTTTACTTCTTTTTCATCCAGACGTAGTTCACTGGGATCAGTATTATTATATGAAAAAACCCTCACCAAGTAAGGTTTATTTTTCAAAAGCTCATTATAATGAATCTCAACAAGATCATATTCAAGAATCAAAGTTCTCAGTAGAGTCATTATCAAAATCCAATAAATCAGGATTAATAAGGTCAATAATATAGTCTTTCGCCGCATCAAACATAATTTCACCGCCCACATCAACTAGAAGATCACTAAGATCAAATACTATTTTATCTGCCAGCTTACAAACTGCCATAAAATCATTATGATCAAGATTTTGTAGTTCTTTTTTAAGGTTGACTTCCATTTTTATTCAAATATTAGGATTGTACAATGTGGTTGAAGTTAGAAAATAGTCAATACTATTAAAGTGTTTTTCGCCCCATTCTATTGCTTCCTCGCCGTCATCAAATGGTCCGAAATATTTTGTTTTTTCATTTGAATCAACAACAATTAGAACAAATTTCCAATCTTTTTCTAAAGTCTTTTCATCTTTGTTCATAGCATTCTTTCAATCTTTAATGGTTTATTTTCGATAATCTCAATAAGAACATCAGTAGATTCATTCATACCATAAATAAATGCTGCTATAATTGGATCATCTGCTTCTCTACATTTAGCAAATACCGTACAAGTTTCCTTCATAGTTTTCAATACAGTAAGACAAGCTTCTTTATCTTCATTAGTCATTAAAATAACTCCCCATATCCATTCCACAAATCATAAATTCGTATACAAGCCATATATCCTAATATACCAAACAATACAAGAGCAGTCATTAGAGATTCTCCCAATTTTTCTCGATAATATTAGCGGGCCGCTTTAATAATAGGATATTTGGAACTATTATTTCACGATTCGGTCTGGTTTAGTCTCCCGTAGGTAAGGATACGCCTTATCATCATGGAAAGTCCCATGCGACTCATTATAATCAATAATCATCATATTTAAAATAACATTCTTCACTACAAAACCAACCAAGCAAACTTTGAACACCACCCTTATGAATGGGGCATCTATAATCATTGGGAATTTTATAGGGAATCAACCCATCTTTGCCCCACTCTTGTTTTTCGCATGTATAGACCGCACCACCACACACCACACATTTCTCAATAGGAGCGGTAGGATCACAACATTCAAGTTTCATTAGTGTTTTTCCAAATACCCAAGAATAAACTTTACTACATCTTGTAGTTCATATCTATCAACAAACACAACATGATTATTGGTTTCGTCAGTAAATCCAGAAGCAAAATAATTAAAAGAATTAGGAGTACCTTTGTACCATCCTTCACCTACCCATACTGGCTGAATATTCTTTTGATACTTTTCATATTCACTGATAATAATTTCTTGTATAAAGTCCTTAGTAATGGCGTCCATTAATTATTCTCCTTCTCAAGCCTATTCTTTCTCAGATAATCAATAATACCATTGGCCGCATTATTTACACTGTCATTAGTCATGTAATGAAGTCTGATAACATTAGTAACAGTATTCTTTTCATGGTCTGTTATCGAGGCTTTTATCATATTCAAATCACTATCCGAACCCCCATATTCCATCTCTATATAATTGGTTACTTTGATAGCATATCTCTTCCAGCCATTAGTATTTGATTTCTTTTTCATTTGTTAAATAGAATGGGTTCATTTACCATAGAAGGCTATTTGATTAGCCCCTTGATGGGCCTTAATCCCACTAATATGACGTAAAATAATGTGAGCATTATTGATTTGGAAGCCCGGTTTATCCTGTTTTTGGTCAATATAATACTGGATCATAGAGGCTAAAAGCTCTAGTTCCTTATTGGTTAATTGAATCTGCTTATACATCTCAAAACCTCAAATTTCCCCCGTTTTATTACTATTTCTACCACTACTCATAGTACCAGTATACCAAACAAGTAACGCTGTGTCAAGTATCGGATAATGGGGGTTGACAACTTTATTCAAATCCTGTAGAATAGTCCTGTTAGCCTTAAATTTCACCACCGGCTAATGCAATAAGCGAATTTTAATCACTTTAGACGCAAAATAAGGTTTAATAGATAAGAAAAGCCTTAATCGGGGTTGATCTGGGAACTGGTATGTGTTATAATGGGGGTATTTGTCATGGTTGGAAGGTAAGAAAATAGAAAATATCTTACTGAAATCATAGAAACTATAGTAACTAGCCCCACAAAAACCAGATTCTTAATGAAAGGGATGTGAAAATCTTCTTTTTTTGAAATTTTACTCATTATAGTCCTCATACAAAAAATACTCTAAATACCAGATCAACAGTGATCGAATTATTATGCAGGAAAGAATGATATGTGGGCCAGGGCTTAGTGCCTCAAAGCGTGAATGAGTCATCGCTTGCGTCTAAGAATCAAATAAGGTAAAGTGGCTTTATCTCTTTATGGTAAAGTGGCTTTATCTCACGGGGACGACATGGCCGACTGGAAATTCTACGGACGAAGGGAGCAGCTTGCGGATTTGGAGCGAATGCTCGACCGCAAACGCTGGTTCTTTGCCAAGGTCACGGGTCGTCGCCGATAGTACCTTGGGCCGGCCATTAGCAATAAGTAATAATTCGGCGAATTTAGTGAAAACTATAAGCTATTAGGCTTTAAAACCCCTTATTCAAGCTCATACATATTTGCCCTAAACTTAAAATGACCATATTTTATTGACCCAGTAGAAGATAAGATACTATTGGGCGGACTATTACCATTAGGGATAGTGTTATTATGGCTACAAATAGTAATTCTGGTAGAAAAATGATGATTTTCTTACTATTTTAGTATTCTTCAAGATTCGTTATTCTCTGGAGGTTTTATGAAAAGATATCGTATATAATCAAAAAATCCTGTGGTCTTTGGTCGAATAGGTTCTGGTGGCAATGAAACTACCTGAGTCTCAACGGGTTTTTTGTGACTCTTTTAGCCGATTTCTTTTTGTCAGAAGATTTAGTATTCTTAACAGGAGGCTTAACTTTTTTCTTACTAATTTTTTTGGGACTCATAATTACTTTCTTAGTGAACACTTGCCGTTCTTACAACCATTATGAACAAAAGTTTTAATTGGCTTAATGACTTTATTAGTAACAGTAGCAACAGGTTTATTTGATAGTATCTTACACTTACCATTTACACAATCATTAGCAAAAGTTTGTGCAGAAAGAAAGGTCAACATAATGATAAGAATATATTTCATAATTAAAATCCTTTTGTTAAAAGTAATCAATAGCCCGATATGTTTTCTCATGGTTTATACTATTAGAGGGGATAGTGATTGTCAATGATTTTCGATATTTAGAATCTGGTCTTGAATAGTTCCATCTGAGAATTGGGTAATATTAATATTTAATAGGGCGTTAGTTAAGCTTCCATTTTCCTTTGCATAACTATTAACTAAATTCTGTATTAGCTTACAAATATTTTCACAGGCTATATCTTTGTCTAACCTTATACCAATCATAAGACCTCTATTTTTCGCTGACTAAGTTCAACCGGGGCAAACCTATAGGATAAGCTAAGACAAGTGTTTTCTTATAGTTCATTAGTATAGAAATCATATGTTGTAATGTATAGCTCATCATGAATAGATGTTTTTATCTCCGGCTTTTCGTCTTCAATATATTCTATTTCTTCAAAATCCTTTTCAAAGAATGATATACATATGGATAATAATCCAAATCCTGATATTGAACCCAATATTAATGTTAAAATAACGCTCTCGTTCATCTTTGTTCCTCGTATCCTTATGATACTGAAAGGCTCTAAGATGACAAGAAACCAATCCTTATGTAAAACTCAAAGACCTCCACCATTCGCTGACTATGAGCAACTAACGCAACCTTATATGTTAAGGTAACACAAATAGTGTTAACCTAATCTAGAATTTTGGTTTAATAGTTTCTGTTTGAGAAATAATAGTCAGTTCGTTATCGTCAAGTTTAGCAAAACAACTATATGATATCTTTCTACTATCAATACCATCTACTATATATTTAGTATAAACATTGATACGATATCGGTTATCCCACAGGTTGATCGCTCTGCACGTTATTAAGTTCTTGGGGCGACCGATAGTCTTCATTAAAAGATCGCACACCAGACCATCAGCCTCGATGCTCAAAGGGTCTTTTTTCATTGTCTCCTCCTGGTGCTTCTGCGGTTTGGTTTTTGTTTTATAAGAATTCATCCTAATGGCCTTTTTGTTATAGAGTTTGTTGGCTTGACAACTTCAAATAGAGACATATAATTAGTGCAGGACCGGGGATGATATACTATACAATACACCCTTTTAGTCCCCAAGTAGTACCAGAACAAGAAGCAACACTATCATGGTTTTCCTCAAAAAATTTCTTGTTGACTAGAATAAGACTCACGATACAATAGATTAGACCCACTCTCTTGCTTCCTCGTAGTTTATTTTTATGAGAGATGGGTTTATTAGAGTAAGATAATATAAATCAAAGATAAGACTGTAATCCATTTAAGTTCTCCCTTGCATAACTAACATGACCATGTCTACCATATTGGTATTATATCCGATGGGCGACTACTGGTCAATGAGTGGATATTACAGGACTAGACTATTAAATCAAACCATCTCAATCGGTAGTAATTATTGACTCTGGAAAATTACAAATAGCAATAGTTTTGATATTATCTGTTAGATTCAAATCAGACATCTGATACCAGATATAGTCAATACAATTTTCATAAGGAATTTCATAAGGAACTAAAACCATCTGAGTATCCCAGGTATTATCATTTTTAATACGATAATATTCAACATTTCTAAAGTCTCTTAGTGGCATATTTTATTTACTCTCATATAGTGTCATATAACATATTAAAATAATACAGAAAAGGGAGACCATCATGAAAACATAAGTCATTTATTCCCCCTTAATTACTTCTTTGAGTTTTTTAGAGATACTATCAAAAGTTTTATGAACAGTTCCGGTAACAGTATAATCCTTCATATATGCTTTAACAGCATCTATTAGCTTCCATGCTTCTTGCTTTGTAATATCAATTTCCATTAGTTCTCCAGAATTAAGAATACATCAAAAGAAAAGTAATCCACAAGAATAGTATGGTTATATGCCAGAAGTTTCTTGGACTTTGCAAGAGTATCATAATACATCTCCCGTAAGGACATATTATAATACACTAATCTTATTCAGAGTCAGGATAGATGGCTATACTAGAGTTGTCAAAACTTTGAAATAATCCGTCCACATCTTCTTCAGAGTAAGGATAGATATCTGGTAGACCAAACATTTTTCTGTTTTTAATACTGTCGCTCAAGAGTTCCAGAGCATCTAGAATCATTTCCATATCATGTTTTTCAATAAAATAGTTCATATTAATTTTCCAGCAAAGAAGGATAAGTATCATTAATCTCAGCAATTAGAGCAACATTACTCATTTTGCTTTTTTCATCATAAATATAATCAGTAAGAAGACTTTTAATCTCACTATCAGTAAGCTCATTAATAATAAGCTCAACATAATCTTCAATCAAAGTTACTCTATTAGACTCATTAACAGTAATCATTTAGTTCTCCAGAATATCAGGGTAGTAATCAGCAATCTGGTCTTCCAACATTTTATTAGTCAACCCACTCTTATTATCCCTCAACATATCATAAGCAAAATTGTAAAGAGTATCAAAGTCCATGTCATCCAAAAGTCTACTGCAATAGACACTAGTAATATCTGGCCTATTATTATCGGTCACAATAATCTTTCCTTCTGCATCACAAGGGCTCCCGGTTTGGCCTGACTATGAGATTAGATAACAATATCTAACCTTCTTTATCTATTGAGAATTAGTCTCAACAATCATCATCTTTGTTACTATCGTTGTTACACTCTCTAGTATACCACACTCTAAGACTGTACGCAAGTGGTTGGCTCATAAGAACTTACAAACAGTGACTCATGTTATTATAGCCACCATTCTCGCTGACTATCAGCAACGTCAGCAATCCGGCGGGATTAGGCGATACAAATTCGGGCTTGAAAAATATACAACCCATTATTATAATTCTATTACTATTTTAACCTAAACCCTTGCCACCAAACACTTTACGTCCATATACAGTATATCGGTATCCTAACCCATTGACAACACACATCTTATGAGATTCTTTGACTAAATTGACGTAAGTCGTTGGTACCAAATAACTTAGAGAAAATTCGGCCGGCCCGCCTTGTCGTAAGTCCTTTGCTGATAAGGGTTTACGTCAAGTGGCCTAGAAATAAAAAGAACCGCCACCCATTGCTGAGTGGCGGCTCCCGTGTCAACCCCCATGACGAGGGATTACAGTGCTTGGGCGAACTGCATAGCTTTTTCCAAAGCCTTGACATTGTCGTTCGCGTTCAGTCCGAACCACAGGCTGTCGAGCCGATTGTCTTCGGTGCGACCCTTGTGATAATTTAGATACTCATTATATCCGTTCATTGCGGCCCACCATGTGCCTCTCACGCCCGTAGCACTCTGCTTCGGGCCTTCGACCAGATTCAAAATCTCGTCCATAATATTACGGGTACGAGTCTTGATCTGATCGTCCGGCGTACCGTCGATGTCGAGCATCACCTTGACATAGCGACGAACGTCGGCCTGATTGAAGTTCTTTGACGCGAGGAACCTGAATTGCTCCGCAGTCGCTTCAAACTCCATGTTGATGTTGTCCATGATATCTCGCACATTTTCCAGATTGGTCTTGCTGGAACGTGTGTGACGAATCCGAATCAGCTTGGAACCACTACTCTTGCTATGGGCCATTGCCATTGTGTTTGCACACACAACCCGAATCGGCGTATAGCCAACCCGGATAGCGGTCGTGCCATCGTGCGAGTTGCTGAGGAGAATAAACTTCCCAACCTCGTCACCCTTCACGATTTCGCTATTGCTCCGATTCAACTGGGCAAGCACCCACACCTTCTGACCACTGTGGAGAGAACCCGCAGTATGCAGATTGCACTCACCAGCGTCGAGAAACGGCTGGAACCAATCGAATGCCTCGCTGTTTTGCAGGGGAGTATACCGTGGGCCGACAACGCCCAAAATGCTATCGTCAGTCTTTCGGTAGGTAGCACGAGCCGGGACGGGCTGGCCGTCAGTCGTGACCAAATCCTTCAAGCCGACTTCCCAATCCAAACCAGCAGCAGTGATTGCTTCCGAAATCGTGGGAGCTTGGTCGAGTTCATTACCCAGACCGTGCCACGGGGTCGCACCAACAAACATCATCTGTTCAACTGCATGAGCCATTTTCATATCCTCTTAGTGTTTTTCAATCGTTCCTATGCTAGCATTCTACAGTATGTTATCGTCACTGTCAAGCGAAAACTTTGGAAAAATTCTTTTCGTCGTAAGTGGTTGGTAGATAAGGACTTACGGCGACCGGGGCCGGGCGGCTTTGCCCTAAGTCCTTTGTGGAAAGGAGTTTAGAGCAGGGAAGCCGAAGTCCCGTTTAAAGAGCTTAGAGCCTTCTTTACCAAAATAATTACATTCATCTGGTAAGTAGAAGTAAGCTCCCACGCATATAGAGCGTGGACATTCATTGTGTAGAGTATTCTGAATTAGTTTTACAGTGGTTCCTGAACAAGTAAGATCATCAACAATAATATAATGATAAGGTGCTACTCCTTCTATATCAAAAACTGAATAACGTTTATCATCTGGTTTACGAACTACTACTATATGCTTATCTAGTACCTCAGCTATTTGTGGAACAACCATTAATCCACTAGTACCACAACAAGCAATGCTATCAAAATTATAGTTACGCAGGTCCTTCACTGCGTCCATAATAATCTTATTTCTATACTGATGATTCAGTATAATAGATGTGTGAGAGGAACCCTGAATTACTTTACCATCGTTAGTCTTTCTGTGGCTATCAATGGTAAACATAAAAGTGGATGGTACGATTCGAACGTACAGCTAATTAAGAAAGAAATAAAGAATATATAGTCTAGACCCACCTAGAAGCATCCACGATATTAATCGTCATCATCTTCCGAAATTCCTGGATAATAATTCTTTCCATAGGACGGAACTTCATCATCCTCTTCTGCATCTTGCATCCAAGGTTCTTCATCTATACCAAGATCCTCAGTATTCTCTTAAGAGATCGTCGTAGTTATAATTATATCCATCATAATCTTCATATCGCATAGCAAATCCTTTTCTTATCCCTATTCTACACTAACTAACAACAATTGTCAAGTGGGCCCTCGGGGACTCGAACCCCGAACCTAAGAGTTAAAAGCTCCTTGCTCTGCCAATTGAGCTAAAGGCCCGCCGTATTATTCGGTTACGGTAATTTCTTCGTAGGAATAACTTTGAATATTCTCAGTTGTAAAATCATATAGCTTATCGAATACATCAGCCCAATCAAAATCCTCTTGCATGGACAGTTGAATGTCGGCCAGAGTCTTACCATCCTCAGTCAAAATATCATAGATGCGAAGGTTCTTCATCGTCACTTTCCTTTCTTGTTCCAACAGTCTACCATACTCTTATTGGCTTGTCAAGGATTCAGAGTTGAAAAATTTTATTTTTCTAGTCCTATATAGTTAATAGGCTTAACTCTTTGACTCATAACAGGATAGCTATCACAAGATTCTTGTTCAGATGTCTTGTCTATAAAATTAACATAATACCCATCGACATTAGTTCCAGTAATTCTTGCTCTGCTAGCAGAATATTCTGTAGTTTCTACCCATACCATATCGCCAACATCATGCCTAATATGAAACATTATTAAATGACCCTATTGAGAATCGAACTCAAATCTACAGCGTGAAAGGCTGTCGTCCTAGCCGTTAGACTATAGGGCCAGCCATCATAACCCAAACATCAGCCTCCGAGTAGGGCGTGTACGAGTCGAACGTACCTATGATCACCTTATAAGAGTGACGGATGCTACCGGCTTACCTTACGCCCCGTGTTGTTCAATCATACTCTGTGTATCGACAAGAGTCAAGACCAACCTTTAAAAAATCCTAAGTCGTTATGGGGTAAGCACTTACGTCAAACGCGGCCCGCCACATTCGTTCTAAGTCCTTTCATACCAACAACTTAGTGGTAGATGCTGGGTTCGAACCAGCGAAGGCGATAGCCAGCAGATTTACAGTCTGCCCTCGTTGTCCACTTGAGTAATCTACCTAACGGAATACGAAAGAATCGAACTTTCACCGGGTTTATCCGGACAGCTTTAGCAAAGCTGCGTAACAAGCCAGTATTTACCTGTATTCCATTTTATTATAAGCTGTGAGGGTCAGAGTCGGACTGACATTGACCAAATTAACAGTTTGGGGCATTACCATTATGCTACCTCACATCAAGTTCCGGGACTACGACTTGAACGTAGAAAAAAAGAATCAAAATCTTTTGTGATACCATTTCACCATCCCGGAGAGCTCCTGGCCGGGTACGATCCGGCGACATTTAGTTCACAAAACTAACACTCTACCAACTGAGTTACAGGAGCCTACTAACTATTATAATCAATACTCCCCACTATCGCAAGCCCGCCTATTTTCAGCGGATCGGGTTCGTGTTCGCTTGGGGCGATTGTCCATAACGGTGTGACGGTGTTCCTTGTGTCCCGTAGGAACCTGCCACTGCGGACGAACCTTGATTTTGATATGGTTGCGGCGTGGTCTGGTATCGTCGTTGTTGTGGAGCGTAATCATGCCAAATTCCGGTTTCATGTAAGTAAAAAACTTTGTCAATATTAGGATCGTAACCCATTAAGCAATATTGTATCGGGTAGACTGGTTTTGTCAAGACTTGTTTTTGTGGAAGTCTGGATAATTTTATATCACCTTTTTGATAATCTTTTACACCATTATAAGCCAATCCTAAAACAGCAATCAGAATCCCAACCCACTGGATCATCTGTCCGTTCCTTTTTGGTTCTCTCTTCGTTTCCATACCATATTATCGACCAATCCAGCAGGGAAACTTTAGAAGATTTTTGAATTTACTCTAAAGTGTTGTGGAATAAGGACTTACGTCAAAGTCGGGCGGCCCCGCTCGCCCTAAGTGCTTACGCAGTAAGGGTTTGCGGAAAGTCTTATTCGATACTCCATCCTGCATCTTTTAGAATATGAGTAGTATGCAATACACAAGTATGTCCATCAGCATTTTTATAGTCTCTATATCCACGTTCATCAAGATAGATATGCTCATCTAGTGTATCATTTTCATTTGTTTCCCAGATAGCATCCATCGCAGCATCCCGTGGACATTTATTACAAGAGTAAATTATTTCTAGAGTTCCACACTTGATATAATACTTTGCCATTATTATCCCCTGTCTCTAAATTGTTGGCAGCGAACACAATTACAAACCCCATAACTATCAACATAGTTGTCATCATCAGCATCGTAATCAAACTCTCCATAAATATCTGCAACCCATGAACTGAAACTTTCAACCCCAAGGTCGATAGCAACCGGAACCCATGAACCCCTGCGTCGAACATAACCAAAATTACCCTTATGGCTATCGTTATAGTCTAGTCCATGTTCATTCAAGTCATAAACTAATTCAGAAATAGTAGTACCATTACTACATTCACTCTGAAAACATTCACCATCACAATTTTCATCATCATGACACACCGGCATAGGTTTAGCAACTTCGGTCAAATAACCATAAGCAGTTAATTCCCCATCGTGTCTACGAATCATACCAACATCCCCATATACCATAGGGGCCAAATCAAATTGAGCCAGATGCTTTTGAACCCGATGGGCAAACTCGGCCTCTTGTTTATTCTCAAACTCTTTGAAGCCCACACGCTTCCGGCCAATCTTCTTATCTTTGATAATATAGAAAGCATTTTTACTTCCTGCATCATCATACAATCCAACGTAGCTCATACCAATTCCTTTCAATGATTTAAAAACAAAACATTCGCAAGCCCCTTGACGCAGAGATTACATTCTATCGAATCTTTCGTCCCGGTGCAAGTGACACCACCAGCTTGTCGGCCCCGTCGCATTTCTGGACAAGTGACATATCGTTCATCGTCGATAATAGCAAGTTTGGGGAGAGATTTTCTCCACGCTTCGATCTTAGCTTTTCCTCTTGGCTTTTTGGTACTGTAGACATTAGCAGTGTCACACCATGCGAAATATTTGAATCCCGCTCGACTTGCTGCCTCTTTATGATCTCGATTATGAACACTAGCATATACCACCATATACTTTCCAAGCATGGTAATAATCCGTTCATCGTAGATATGAGTATAGACCCACATCTCTGGGAGAGTCTTACCATCGGCAAGAATACTCTCACAAGCCCACACGATATTCTGGACATATTCAATATCCAGTTCATTGTTTTTCATGAAATCTCCGCGTTCGTGATAGCGGATAGCAACATTTTTCTTGATAGCTTCCAGAATCATAGCACGAATCAGATTCTTGTCTGTAATGATATTTCGCAAACCAACAGCCCGACTATTCTTGAAAAGATTTTCCGTAGCTTCGGCATAACAGCCGTCGCCCAAGAAATCGCAAGATGGAGGACAAGTATCGCCCACCGCACGACTCACGACCAAACAACCGTCACCCAACTTCTCATTACCCTTACTGAACTGCATAGCGTTTTCTCCTAGTGATACCTGGATTGTATACCATTAGTATCGGAGTGTCAAGAGATAATCTTGAAGAAATTATGTTTTGATGCAAACCCTTGTGGCATAAGCACTTACGACGCGGCGGGCCGCCCGGCTTTGCTCTAAGTCTTTACTGGCAAAGAGTTTACAACAAACGAGAGTGACGGGACTCGAACCCGCAACCTTCGGCTTGACAAGCCGACGATCTAACCAATTGATCTACACCCCCAACAATAACCCCGGAGGGACTCGAACCCCCAACCTAGCGGATAGAAGCCGCTCGCTCTATCCAATTGAGCTACGGAGTCGTCTCGTCAATACCGCAAGCCCCCACAGCGTCCTGTGGAGGCTCGCAGTCATTATAACTCCTTAGAGTCTATCACGCAACCGCTTCCGCTGTTGCCTTACCAGACTTCGTTGCCTTGTGGCCGTCACCGGCCTCCTTGACACCGATCCCGAACTTACGGTTACGGGCAACCTTCCAACCCTGCTCACTATACTCCTTCACGCCATCGGCCTTGACGAGAGCAAGAGTCTCGCTCGGCAGACCATCAGCAAGAGCCTGACGCAGCGTATCTTCCACCACATCCGTATCAAGAACATCCGAAGCAATCGTCACGTTGAAACTAAAAGCCTTCATAATATAAAACCTCCAAAGTAATTGTAAAACTAACTCAATCGTACGGTATCAGTATACGCTACTAATACTCACTTGTCAAGTCCGTCGTGATGGTTTCTTATGTTGTGCATCGTCGTGGGGTCTTGACTTGTGATACTCTCATTCTACAGTATAGTATCGTCATTGTCAAGGGCGAACTTGAGCGTTGTTGAAAGATTTTTGATTTTGTCCTAAGTTGTTTGGTAGTAAGGACTTACGTCAAATTCGGCCGCCCCGCCTCGCCCTAAGTTCTTTAGGGACAAGGCTTTAGGTCAAGAGAGAAAACCCTCGCAACCCAAGGTGGTCAACTCACGAAGCAAAGCCTCTGCCGCTTCTGGCGTTTTCAGAGTCATACTCTGCTTGGTGTTCTCTGGGGCAGGATACCACTTGTCGTACTTCCAGCCACCAACCAGATAATCACTCCAATCTTTGGCCTCTTTGAGACCCCATCCGGTGTGCAGTCGGATAGCCTTGATGCAGTGGATACGGTTATCCAGAGTCATACCGCCCGTGATGGTCACCATACGACGCTGGTTCACACCCAGTGCCACTTCCAACGAACAAACAATCTTCTCGAACATATCCAGACTGCAACCATTAGCAATCATGTTCAACGACTCACGCACGCTCATTTCGATTTTGATCATAAATTCCAAAACTTTCTGTATACTTAGGGTCTATGTCGTAAACGCTGTCAAAATTTTCTTCGTGTTCTTCCAGAATATGCACCTGTCGCCCATCCGTCACCAGACTAGCATACTCACTATCATCCCACACAAACTGTCCATCGTCACTTTCCCTACGCCAATGTATATCTTTGATTGGGTTATAATACAACTTTTCAAGATTGTCAATAGGCAAAGTTGGATAAAAATCCTTGCGAATCATCACTTCTTCACACTGCACCCACCCACTCACATTCTTCTTCTGTTTTTTGTTCACATACCTTGCCCGAGCAACCTTATTGACCAGCTTACAGCCCCTCATCTCCAACTGGTATTCGGTCGGATCGACATAAAATTGGTCAACCCTTTTCTTTCCTTGCATAACATTAACTTGCCATTTCCGGTAATTTTTACCGTTAAGCAAATGAAACCGTACTTCAGCGTGTGGTTCAACCTTTTTCATTTTCCTCTCCCGATAACAATGCAATTGACAGGCTGATCTCCAACCATATCGCTATAATATGCTGCGTGTCGTCCATTATACCAATAAAACTTCTCTTGTCCATCCCAGTTGTCGTTTTCAACAAGCGTGGAAGTACAGATATTTGGGTTGTCGTAACCACCCTCGTAGCCAGGAATCACCACCATGCTATCCTGTGGCACCATCTTCAGTTCTTCGATCAGTTCAGCAACAGTCATCATATTCCCTTTCGTGTTACCACTATCTTACACTACTATTATCGACAAGTCAAGAGATAATCTTGAAAAAATATGGCTAAACGTAAAGTCTTTGTAGATAAGGACTTATGACGAATCCGGCCGGTCGCCCTTGAGCTAAGTACTTTAGCAGCAAGGACTTATGTCAACCACTAGGATAATCGGGTGGGTAAGGCTGTTCTGGTGGAGGCGGTTTGGTCTGTCCCTCATCGGACTGCCACCAAGGGGCATCCATACGATCTACGACACCGGGAGCTTCATGACAGAATATACGGTGTGGACTAAAAGGATCGTTCTCACAGTAAGAATACTCACCAGCCCACACGCCAATATACTCACCATAATACCAGATACCTTGACCATGTTCTGGTTTACGATCAAAGAAACTAATCCATTCCATTATTATATCCTCATTGCCATCTTTTCCCAAACTTCGATCAAATCTCTAACAGTTATACCATGAACTTCTGCTAAAGTCAATGCTTCTTCTTTATTGGGCTTACACACAACCATCATGGCACTTTTCAAAACCTTCAAAACCTTAATGATTGCCTCATCTTTAGTCATCTCTTCTCCTTTGTATTAAACGTGGCGAGGACGCGACCCCCATAAATTGGCATTACTATCTAGTGCGTAACCAGCACCATCAGCCCCATCGCTGCCGCGACATGCGGGGCTTATCGTAATGAGTTACCCAACCTAGTCCAAGGCATAGACCCACGAGTTTTGTATTGTAAAGCAGATAGGGTTGAGCCATACTCGACAGCCATTTAACCGTGGCTTCTTTGATATCATTCTGCCAGCGGCCCTCATCTGCTTGTTTTTTAAATATACCCTATAGTTTTCCTTTGTCAAGCCCTCTTCGCCTAATTTCATCTGCACAATAGCAGATTTCATCCGTATAGTATCCATAATTGGATTGATCAGGCCATGCTTTTAAAACTTCCTTACAGTCATTAATAGTGAACAAAAGCTCAGAATGGGTCATTTTCTTGACCTTGCGAGCATAAGCAGCATGATCCATAAACTTAGTAGCAAACATAAATCCTCCAGTGTTTCTGAATTCTACCCTATCAAAGACTCTTTGTCAAGCCCCGACTATTGGCTGACTAAACCCATCCAGCCCGACCCCGTAGGGTTAGGCGGGACAAACACGAGAGATGCGTTCAAGCATCAAATTCTTCCCGTATAGCTTTTCGGCCATAGCCAGGGCATGATAAGTGCTATATGCTTCCACATAGCCCACAATCTTATTACCCTTCATTACCATATAGGTATCGGTATTCATACTTCCTCCTCCTCTGATCCTGCAAACATCTCTTCCCAATCTTGAGCATCAAACCCTGTTTTGAGAATCTCACGATCATCAGCACCAAGATACGGGAAGCAATTCTGAATCAAACCACCATTCAGCCACTCGTTAGCATCACTGAGTTTGGTTGCAATACAGAATGGACGACCACCAACACTGTAGCCGCTGAACCTAATCATATCGCCTTCCACAGTGCGAGTCACAGTATCTCTCAAAGCATACGGTTTACCGAGCATAAACATCTTCTTTTTCTCCTTTTGATTCCCTGTATTCTACACTACTATTATCGGCCTGTCAAGAGGAAAAACTTGAGGAATAAAAGATTGTCGTAAAGTGTTGGGGCATAAAGACTTACGACGACGCGGGCCGGCCGACCTCGCCCTAAGTCCTTTGGTGCCAAAGGGTTAGGGGTTGGTCAGTTAGTAGGCAGAGACTGCTAGTTTTTAGAACAGGTTAGCAAACCCGCTCTTGAACAAAGCACCAGCCAGCAACGGCTTTCGGCACTTCGTTACACGCTCTGCATAGAAATTACGCACCTTACCATCCGCAGTCCGACACGTTACCAGATTACTGGTACGGATAAACTCAGGATCATTGATACGATACCGACTCTTGCGATTCAGTCTCGCAATCTGGTCAGCAGTCAACGTCTGCTTACCGATCACCTTAGCAAGAAAACGCTCATGCGTTCCGTGCAACGGCTGCTCGTAAACAAAGTTATAGACTTGACCCTCTTGAGCATTCGCCAAACTAGCCTTCGATCCACCATAGACCGAATAGAAGACGAAACCCACAACAGCAGCGGCAACAGCCGCAAGAATCGAACCAAACAAAATCACATCGTTCATAGAAACCCTTTCAAATTGAAAATCGATCACAACATCCATACGCCAAGTCTACACTAATTATCGTCATTTGTCAAGCGGGAACTTTAGAAAAATTTTCTTCCCTTTCTTGTATACGTCATTCTACTATAGAGTATCGTCAATTGCAAGGGGTAATCTTGAATCTTACAAGATTGTAAGGATCGACGTAAAGTGTTGATGCATAAGGACTTACGTCAAATGAGGCCCGCCCCGTCGGCCCTAAGTGCTTACGCACAAAGGGTTTACGACGAGGGATGAGAGATGTTTACTCAAAATCAACAAAGATGATTTGAGCATAGCCACGAGGCTTAACGGTATAGCCGTCGCCATAGTCATAGGTTTCAGACTTGACCGCTGTCATACCGGCCAGAGCCTTAGCCTTACGAACAACACTACGCTGAGAAGCATTCTTCTTGGGAATGAACTCATAACGATTCACCCAACCAAAGTTAGCTTCACCACCATAGGTATCGGTATGTGTAACGACGCACTTCATTTAACAAGTTCCTTTGCTTTCATGGTTTCAAGATACAACTGTTCCAACATCTTCACACGATTCATCGCACGAACAGCTTCACGATTCATAAGTATAACCGCTTTCTGGTGTGCTGTCAATGGTTTCTTTTTCATCTTACTAACTCTCTCAATCTTCATAAGGCCCATCCTCGTTATAGTCTACGAATCCTACAGCCTCATCGGCGTGGAAATCTTCTACTCCGTCGTCACCATAGTAGCCATATGATTCGTCCAAACCCCATCCACATGACTCGAACGCAGATTCAGCATCACCATCCATACTATCATCAAACGAATCATCCTCAACCTCATAATCAGAAAGGTCGGTGTCCATGCACTCGCCGTAGAAATCTTCAACATCGTCATACTCGTAGCTCATGGTCAATCCCTCACAATGGTAGTAACGTAGAACAAACCGACATAACCCACAACAAAAGCAATTGCACTAAGCATTAGTATACTCCTCGGGAACAAATTCGTCAATGACACCCACAACATCGGCCCAATCCCAAAAATTGACTTCTACGCTCGGGTCACCGATAGGCTCAACAATACCCGCTTCGGCCATGTCATTCAGAATAGCATTGATCTCGTCGAAGTTCAGCATGATTCTGTTCCTTGGTGGTTTCCGTTCGTGATGTTGGTATTCTACACTTATTATCGGCTAGTGTCAAGCAGCAACTTGGGAAATTCCAGAATATAATTTCATGCCAAAGATGAAAAATCTTTTAGTTGACGTAAAGTGTTGTGGGATAAGCACTTAGGACACGGCGGGCCGGCCGGTCTCGACGTAAGTCCTTACTGGTGAAGGAGATACGTCAAGCCACACCCTAGAAGAAAACACATCCCTAATAGAATATAATCACTGATTTTCATCATTTTCCTCCATATACATGATATTTGACATACTAGCATAAAGAATAATGCCGCAAATATAACCAAAGGCAACACTGATAAAATCAAACTGATACATCCCTGTATCTCCATTTTGTTTAAGTGGTCAATCCCCGTATCCGACCCAGAAATCATCACCCTTATCATTCTTCATAAGAGTATAACCCCTAGACTTCATATTCTCATACTCATTGATTCGTTGCCAAACTTCACAGAGAGTTTCCATAACTTTAAGGAAAGCCCCCATAACCCACACAAACGGATATTCGATCATTCTCATAATTTGCTCCTTCTGCACCATTCTATACTATTGTTATCGGTTCGTCAAGGGCTCTGACTTTAGGCTGACTATACCCACCTTACCCAAATCCGGAGGATTAGGAGAGACTGTCAATTCCCTTTATTTTTGCTCAGAGCAGCATGAGATACGATCTGATCAAACGTATACCAGCTACCATCATCGTATCGGCCAGAAAGTAGAATTTTGATATTCTTTCCGACAATTTGCTGGACACTACCATATCCATCGACTACTTGAACCACATCACCAACTTTAATTTTTTGCATCTTTTCCTCTTTCAAGTATTCTACCAGACTTTTTTGCTGCCGTCAACCCCCTCATACGGGGGTCGGTTGTGAACGATAATATTTTGCCCACAATTCATCCATCACAAATTGGACAATCCGATCATGACTACCACGACAAACGTAGTATCCCATGTGAATGTCGAACAGAGCAAACGTTCCATCCTCTTTCGGATGATAGGTAAACCCACACTTGTAGGCATAACCATTGATTTTACCCTTGACAGTCTCAATCTTAGGAGGCTTTCTCATTTTCATTCCTTTTCTTTCTTGTTCTATCATTATACCAGTATTATCGTCCAATGTCAATAGCCTAGACTAGAAAATCTTTCCTTACATTTTCGTAAGGTTCAGATTCTCCACTCCAGAAAAACCAGTGTGAAGTTTTGGTTAGGATACTTTTCGGAAATATACCTTTCGGCAGTTTCTTTCCTATTGTCACTAGCTGACACACCCTGAACAACTTTCCCATCTATCATAACTTGCCAAATTTTACGCTTCCGAATTTTGGGAAGCGAACCGATGAAACCATTCACACTCATTGTCTTTTCCATTTTCATTCTCTCTTTTCTTTCTTTCTGTCTTACTTCTTATATCGACATTATACCAAAGTTTCTTTAGTTTGCAAGAAAAAAAAATATGGAATTTTCCAAGAATATTTTATAGTGATTGGCACAACATTTGCTAGATGCGACGTAAGTCGTTGTGGCGTAAGCACTTACGTCAAAAATGCGGGCGCCCCCTCGTCGTAAGTCCTTTAGCAGTAAGGGTTTACGTCAAGCTTTACGTTTGCGCCTATACACACGTTCAGTACCCACCCAAACGGGGAGGTAGAGTTTAGGATACAAGTGCACATATGTGCTCTTTACCCATCGCTCAGTCTCTAGTATAACATCGTACACTAGTATACAATAGTTCATTCATCTTCTCCCTTGAAGCTGAACGGACTGATTTCTTCACCGCAGGCTGCGATGGCCGCATACTGCCTTGCCAATTCTTCCACACGTTCACGGCTACCGGGCTTACCTACCGGAACGATCATGGTATCCTCACCCCCTACATAGCGGGGATCGGCCTTTTCCTTGCGAACCTTTCCGATATTCTTCAAGGCAGTACGATTGAACTTGAGAACCTTTTTGGTCACAACGTAACGCTTCTGATCATCCACACCGTAGACGTAATCGGTATCTTCCGTGATTCGATCATCGGGAATCTCGACCAGCATAGGGATTGCAATACCCTTGAAAATCATACGGGCTTGACGCTTGGCATTTTCGATGATGGGGAACTTGGTTTTCATTGTCTTTTTCTCTCTTAGGGTCTATCGTTCTCTTGTTCGTGTATTATACCAAACTGTTTTTCAATTTCAAGAGAAAAGTTTCCTTACAATATCGCAAGGATACCATTTTCTTTTTCGTAGCAGTCTAAATAAATGAACTGATCGACCCTATCTTGGTATTCAGTTTTGATAGTCCAAACATGACCTTCATCGTAATGATAGGAAACAATTTTTCCAGAAATTTCACGACCATCATCATTCACCACAACATTTTCACCAACTTCAAACATTTTTTCTCTCTTTTCTTTCTTCTAGTATTCTACCAAAGTTTTTCTTTTCTTCAACCCCCTCTATTAGAGGGTCATCAATCCCTTGAAGTGCGAGAACGTCAGGGTCAAGGATTGTCCGACATATTTGTCGTCAATGTAATCTTGTGCAGTGCTTTTCCGATTATCGGTAGCACCAACATACTGAACAACCGTACCATTCTGATCGGTTACTTTCCATACTTTCTTCTGAACAATCCTAGGCAGGCTGTTGATGAAATCGTTTGTTGAAATTGCTTTTTCCATTTTCATTCTCTCTTTTCTTTTTCTTTATATCGACATTATACACTCTGTATCTTGATTGGCAAGAAAAAAAAATATGGCAAAAAAATATTTTTTATGGCACGATATTTGCTCATGCGACGTAAGTCGTTGGTACATAAGCACTTACGTCAAAAAAGCGGGCGCGTTTTCGTTGTAAGTCCTTTGGTAGCAAGGGTTTATGTCGAATCGTTGTACAGTAGTGTACGGGTGATCACCCCCTCTTACTAGGGGAGCTACCCTTACCAATCGTCATCCAGCCATCATTTACGGCTTGAATCGTAAACTTTGCATGATTGATCATTTCAGACTCAGTGAACGTATGACCATTACGATACACACGAACAATCTGAATTTCCTTACCGATCATTTGGTAATCAGCATAAACACCACCTACTGCAATCATCATCGTTTTCATATTCATTCTCTTTTTTCTATTGAACATTCTATCAAGTTTTCGCCGCCTCAACCTAGTCTACCGATACCGGCGACTAGGACGGACACCATACTTGACCAGACTATTATCTTTCAAGGCATCATATCCATCATCGGTATTCTTAAAGGCCGGACGGACATTGTAGAACATAACGTCTTGAGCTTTTTCAAAGTAAATGGAACGGAAGCCGTCTACGGTCTCAATGACCAGCAGATTACCCTTACCCTCAATTTTACGTTGACTCTTGACGATACCCTCAATTTTGAGGGGGGAAGGATCCTTGACACCCTGATAGGTGCAAACAATCTTGCAACCGACAACATTCTTACCATTTTTGCTTACTGTAATCATTTTCTTTCTCTTTTCTTTCTTTCTTTGTCTTTCGTTTCACCGATTATACATTATAGTATCGTCAAAGCAACAAAAAAAAATTAGAAAAAGAAATATTTTATATGGCATGGCATTTGCTACCAGCTTCCCCCACAAGTAGGGGGGTTTTTCTGTTTTTCGATGGTATTGAGAATAAATCTCAAAAAGCGCCGGGTGGTCCAAAAACAATAAGCTCACTATAAATCAAATGTATTACCTAAACTTCCTTCTTAGCCCATCAACTTATTAGATACCAGATACTTGTGCCAAGTATACGAGCTTTCTAAACTATGTTCCAATGGTATGATGCACTCAAAATCCATATCTCTTTTGATTTTACTTCCACTAGCATATATCTTATCAATATCGCCCAACCTTCTTGGCCCAGTTTCCACCACCTTATTCTTAATACTATTAACTTCCAGATATTTATTCACTAATTGTTTAACAGATATTCCGCTCCCAGTCCCCACATTATACTTATCATAAAACCCACCTTTCTGCATAACAAATTCTAAGCATTTGACATGACATCTTGATAAATCCCCCACATCCAAATAGTCCCTGATTGCACTGCCGTCTTCCGTATCATAGTCGTCTCCGTATATTTTAAAATCATCCAACCCAAAGACCCACCTATTTAAACGACTCATTAGACTCTCATAGCCCCCTGGTGGATTTTCCCCTATTGGTATGCTATCGTAACCCCCTATGGGATTAAAATATCTTAAACTCACAATATTTACCCACCCATTTCTTGCATAAAAATCTTCTAATATTCTTTCACATATAATTTTACTTTGACCATATGGACTAGAACTATTTTTAATACTTTCATTTTCCCCCACAGGAACAGAATCAGGCCACCCATAAACTGTGCAACTACTAGAAAAAATCAGATTCGGTATTTTATATCTTTCAACATATTCCAACACTCTTAATAAACTATTAATATTATTATTATAATACTTTAAAGGATCCCTCACACTTTCCCCCACATTCTTAGATGCCGCAAAATGAATTATTCCACTAACATCGCGCGGCTCAAATCTTTCAATATTCTCACAATCCCCGTAATATACAAACATTTTCTGCATAAATTTTCTACTAATATTATCCAGATTTAAAGTTGAACTATTACTTAAATTATCTAACACTATAACATTATAATTTTTATTTAACAGATCATAAGTAACATGAGATCCTATATAGCCAGCTCCGCCGGTAACAATGATTTTGCTCATAATAATTCTTTCTTTACTTGACATTGGGCCACAATATATTATATTAATAATAACCGGTTAGTCATCTTTTTGATCCTAGAAAAAAAGGGAAAATTATGAAACTTAATACTACAATAAATGTTTTGCCGCCGCCATTTTCTGATAATAGCGGCAATGTTACACGACCAGAAGCTATAGTTGCTGATACTCTTAATGTGGCTTTTAATATTGATGTTAAGGGCAAATATATTAGTGGTCAGATAGAGCAATTTCCTAATCCACTATATTTATATACTGGTCAGGCATTTGAAGACCTTAATGGATTTTGGAATCAGGAACTTTTAGAAAGACGAGTTCTTCAATTATTAGGAGATAATCCTAGCGCCACATTACGATCATTATTTCCTAAAACTATGGAAGAAGAACCATATGGGCCAGGAACAGTATTATCAACCATGATCAAGAGTCTTGGTATTCAAATGAGCGATAGTTGTTCGTGCAGACGACATGCCCTGACCATGAATGAAAAGGGTAATGACTGGTGTGAACAAAATCTTGATACCGTGGTGGGTTGGCTAAGAGAAGAGGCTACTCGCAGAGGATTACCATTTGTTGATATGATTGGGAGAGTTATGGTTAATAGGGCAGTTAAAAAGTCACGAAAGTTATTGGCCAATCAGCCAGTACCAGAAAATGACGAAGAGTTAGATAAAGAATAATATTCTTTTAATCTATAATTCTTAGAAACTAAGATTAAACCGCATCAATAATACTGGTGCGGTTTATTTTTTTGGTGTATGTAATGGATAATATTGTATTATCATTATAAATTTTAAGGTGTACTATGGCCGATAATCTTTTACGTGGTGACAAAACTGTCGAAATTGCTAGAGCTAAAAAAGTTGTTGATTGTTCAAAAGGCTCTCCAGAGTGTGAAGGGCCTAACATTATATGCAAAGTTATAAGAGATGGAAATGCTCCGGGAGTAGCTACTGTTGTATATAATCCTGAAGATATAGCTAATGGGCTTCCAATTAGAAGAAACAGCGGGCCACGGCTCATAGGAATTACAGATGTTGGTCCCATTCCTTGTCAGATGTGCGCCGATAATACATTATCCAATGGTAGAACTGTGGCTATGGATAATCTATTACATCCAGCCATAAGAGATCAGGATGACCAAACATTTAGAAACAATCATGATGGTCAGTCCAAAGCAGAATATTTACAACAGGATATGCTTAGGGCTTGTATGGAATGGATGGGAGGAAGCGAGAGTGCAATAAAAGCATTTTATGATTTGGTTAATCCTAATTTTAATAGTCAATGTGGAACACCCTATATTTTTGAAACAGCAGCTTTAAGAATTGTAATTACAGTATCTATGAATGTTTACTGGTTTACTAATAATTGTGTAAGACAAGAAAAGACCATTACTGCTAATAGAACCGTTAGCATAGGGCGTAGGACTTTTGCATTAGATACATTAAAAGGGGCTAGGGTAAGTTATGCTGGTAATAGAGGTAAGGGTGTCAGATATGGTATCGAGTATGACTGTTCACAACATAAAGCGACTTTAATGTGTGGTACATGTTATTATACTAAAGATGCAGGAGGTTTCCTACAACCAAATTGTTTTGAGCCAGATGGAGTTAGGTTTTTAGAAACTGTAGCTAGACGAGCGGATGCCGACCTTTTTGATAAAAACGGAGCACCTACTAGGCCTTTTGACGACGCTAAAAGGACTAGGGATAGTATTGCATCAGAAATTGAAGCAGAATTACCAGCCAAAGTAAGAAGTGCTGCTCTGCAACTGGTCGAAACGGCTTCGACAATGGCGGCTGGTGGATACATAGACTGTACTCCTGTGTGTGGTCTTGGATATGAATTAGCTGATGATATAGAAGTTGAGTATAGACTAATTGGCAATAGTTAAACTTAAAAATAATAAATAATAAATAATGAATCATATATATAATCCTATCAATTTAAATAGTATTCCACCAAAACTATCCATGTATGGTCTATCTGACGATGTATTCACAGTATATGATAATGGTAATAATTTTACTCTTGATACGAGATTAGTTTTTCCTGATTTTAAGCCAGGACTACCATCAGAAACTGTGCTTCTGTTAAGAATTAATAATGATACCTCAAAAATTTTATTCTTTACCGACACAGTATGGTTACAAAATATTACTAAATTTTATCATATCATATATGATGCAAATGCTATTGTTAGTCAATATACATCTGATAGAGTAGCCTGTGTAGAATATACATATAATAATAGTACCAAGGTATTAAATTCTAATATTATTTCTAGTGGTAAGCTGACAGCTAATAAATATTTATTTGATCAAGAACTATGGAATATATACCAAGGCTCTCCTATAAGTTCTTCGGATCTGGATAATGAAATAAAAGAACATAATAGTTCTCATGCTTATTTTAATAATACTATAGGATATAGTGTACAAAATGTTAATGTTTTTGGATCAGGTGCTGGATATAAATTAAATAGCACCTTTTTCTTACGCAGATCAGAGTTGATGAGCGAAGTATTACCAGATAACTGTGTTCTCTCAGCACCCTTACAGCTGTGCTCAGGCACTGTCGTAATTACTGGGGGCGTTAATTATAAAGTAGGAGATACTTTTACTATCAATAACGTAAATGCTGCAGGTTGTTTTGGTTTGGTACAAGTTATAGAAACCAATCGGACAGGAAGTATTTTACGTACACAATTAATTAATCCTGGTTGTAATTTTACGTCTTTACCAACGGCAACAGACAATAGTTCCACTGGTTCTGGAGCCCTAATATCTATTAATAATTCATTTGGCATAGATGTTTGTCGAATTATAGACGGTGGCAATGGATATATCCCAGGAGAACATACTATAGGATGTAAACTGAGCGGTACAGAATATGAGCCTAGTGTCTATGCCAAGGCAATTACACAAATAAATCAATTAGATATAGTACCACTATTAAAAAATAATTTTTCAATAGACTCAGTATCTGTTATAGCTGCTGGTAATAATGTTTCAGAAGTTCAATTTGATTTGATAAATAATAATCATATTATAGATAATAACTATATTTCAATAGATAATAATAATTTAATTAAAACTCAAAATACAGGCGTTTCTAATAGACCAAGATTTTTTATCTGATATAAGAGAAACATAAACTATGGGTACATGTTGTAGTCAAGATTGTTGTCCAACAAAAGACATGAAGAGTGGCTGGGGGGGAGGGCGCGTTCCTCCTAACTATGCTTCTGGATATGTATACAATGATATTGATCCTAGTGAAAATTGTTGCAAGTGTGTTTTTACTAATGCTTTTTGTAGGGGTATAGACTCCAAATATCCTCATGCCGGGAGTGATTGTGGTCCGTGTAATTGTGACTATAAAAAAGTTATGACACAGAGAGCTGGTTTCGACAACTGCTTAAAGCCCGTTCCTCCAGCTACCTGGAGATGTCCGCCAGATAAACCGGTATGGAAAGATCCAAATGATGATATGTGTGAATGCGTTTGCGATAAATCACCAGGTGATTGTCAACCATATGAAACATTTAGGGCTGATTTTTGTAGATGCATATGTGAAAAAGATCTTATAGTATGTGATGGTGGAGATCCTTGTAGCAGCGCACCATTTTTAGAGAATCCTACTCCAAATTACCATCCAGAAGATTGTAGCTGTAAGTGTGATCTTGATGTTGCTAATGGTGGACCTGGATGTACTGGCAACCCAAGAAAACCACAATTTAATTCTGCTAAGTGTGAGTGTGAATGTATATACGATGTTGGTCCTGATAAATGCTCAGAGCGTTATCCTTATATTATGAAAGATGCTTGTGATTGTGAATGTCCAGATAGTGTAGCAGAGTCTTGTACATCTGATCAAGAATTTGATACGGATACTTGCTCATGCAAACCATGTCCTGAACCCTGTAAATTTGCACAAACAAGAAAACCTGGTAGTTGTGATTGCGAATGCCTTAAGAAAAGATCCGATTGTCCTAAAGATCAACCAATTTTCGATGATGTTAGTTGCGAATGTTATTGTCCATTATCAATTCAGATGTGGTGTACTGGACGCCATAAGCGCTATGATTCTTCAAAATGCGAATGTGTATATGATGCTAGTGTAATGTCAATTTTATTGGAGCCATAATTTTATGAATATATTATATGCGAGTATTTTAAAAAGTAGATTAAAAACAAAAAATATTGAAAGAAATAATACTAATACAACAAAAGCATTAGACGGAGTCACATATCCATCTAAAGTAGATAGTAGAATTTTTGTACCAATTTTAAATAAAGCAGTATTAGCTTTAGCAAATGATTAGATGCTAGTTTTAGGTCTTCCACGCTTTCTTCCAAGCTGTAGCTTGCGTCTTTGTCGTCGTATCATACTAATACTAATACTTTGTCCAGAAATCTTAGCCATCGTTTCTGACATCTCTTTATCGGTCATTTTATCATAATTATTCTTGATAAAGTCCAAATCAGAATCGTCCCATTTCTTATATGTTTTGTTCATTATTAGTTACTTCCTTTACATTGGTGTAATTATACCTATAATAGATATATTATAGACCATTTTTTCTAACAGGCAACACGCCCAAGGCTTTTATGAAAGATATTAAATTTAATGTTGTTGGATCAACAATGAAGGTTGTAGCATCCTCTAAGGTTAATATTGAAAAAGATTTAGAGCAGGATAATGATCAGGAACATAAAACTATAGCAGAATTACTTGATGAGCAAAAAACAAAACAAGAAACCACAGATAAATAAAGAAGTTTCTGAAGAGGATTTTCTAAAGACACTAGAGATTATTACTAAAAAATTAGTATATAAATTTAAGTTTGGATATCACGACGTTGATGATATGAGACAGCAAGCAGCAATATTTGCTTTGGAGGGTTTAGACCATTATGACTATTCTAGACCTTTAGAAAACTTCTTATGGACACATGTAAGAAATCGTTTATTTAATTACAAAAGAGATAATTACCAGAGACCAGACAAGCCGTGTCTTACCTGTCCATTATATAGACCAAATAGTGAAGGTTCTGATTGTGCACAGTTTAAGGATAAATTAAATTGTAATGCTTACAAGGTTTGGTTTAAGCGTAATAATAGTAAAAAAAATATAATGAAACCAGGATACATCGAGGATTACGATCCTGAACAATCTAATAATAATTTTATAGAATCTATTTCTAATCAAGAAATTATAGATTATTTAGAAGATAATTTACCAACCAAATATAGAGAGATTTATTTAAAGCTAAAACATGGAACTAAAATCTCTAAGAACGATAAAACCAAATTACAGAACTATATAAAAAATAATATTTTACCTAAATTTAAAAAAGACTAACATGACTAAAAAACGTGGACAACTAAGTTTAGAAGAAGAAAAATATATCAGAGAGAATATAGAGCAGCAAACTGTGGAAGATATAGCTTCTTCTTTGAATCGTAATCCTGATCCTATTAAAAAATATATAGAGTCAGAAAATTCATTTCCCCCAAAAGGAGAGCAACACGAAAACGAAATTCTAAAACTTAAATTACGATCCAAGTCATTCTGGCAAGAAGTATGTAAGCAGTTTGATAAAGAAACTGGAGAATTACAGTATTTTGAAAATACATGGGTTAATTTAGTTAAACAGTTCCGTGAGGACGTTTTACCAGCAGAAGAATTACAAATCAAACAATTTATTACTATCGATATTCTAATTAACCGAAGTATGAAAGAAAGAAAAAGACATATCGCAGAAACGGAGAAGCTCCAAAAACAAGTCGATAAAGAATATGATAAACCAGAAGACCAAAGAGATATTGCTAGATTAGCTAATATGGAAACTCAATTAAGTTTTGCTAGGAATAGTATAGCAAGTTATACAAATGAGTATACTAAATTATTATCAGAACAACAAAAAATTAGTAAGGATCTTAAGGCTACCAGAGAGCAGCGTATTAAAAGAATTGAGGACGGTAAAAGCTCTTGGACTGGACTTATTCGTATGCTAGAAGAAGAAGAGATAAGAGAAAAAGAAGGTAGACAGCTTGAGATTCTTAAAATGGCAACTGATAAATCCAGAGCTACTTTATATGACTTACATTCGTACCAGGATGGTCAGTTAGATAGACCCATACTTAATCATGAATCGGTATTAGAAGATGACTCGTAGATATTATGATAGACAATATAAACAATGGATTAAAAGTATTTTTGAAAGAGACAATCATGGTTGTCAGTGGCCTCATTGTGTACAGCCGCATAAAAAACTTAATGCTCACCATATAAAAAAGTGGGCAGACTATCCAGGCTTACGTTTTCATTTATCCAATGGTATTACTCTGTGTAAATATCATCATGATCTAATTAAAAACAATGAAGAAAACTACGAGCTTTTTTTCTTAAAACTTTTATTAAACAAAAATGATGACAACAAGTAATAATGCCTATTTATATAATTTAATATTATCATCATCATTAATAAACTATGATGATCAATATACAGCCATATCTGGCATGGATGCTTCGCTAGCATTATATTTATTGAGCTATTCTAGAGAACTATTTTTCTCCTATATTACTAAGTTTAATGAGTGTTCTATAGTTGCCGATACTGATTTATTTTTTAATGTTTGTCTTGGTATTATACATACTATACCGTCGGTTTCTCATATAGTTTATAATAACGAGCGTATTAGGTTTCAGTATTTAAATAGATTCAATTTTAATATTTATAGTCCTAGTAATTTATCTCCATTTAATATACTATATAATTCTAATGAACCTATCGAATATCTTTATAATGGTATTTTATTTAGAGTTCCTAGTATAGAGTCTGTAATCACTTATTGTATTTATCAATATGGAGAGCTAAACAAAAATTTAGAATATTTAACCAATGTTGCTGTGTTATCTACCATTTATAAGTCATCTATTATAACTAATAATATACTGATTAATATACTTAAACTTAATATTAATATACAAAAAACCATTAAGAGTATGATTAAAGATATATCATCTGATAAAATAATGCCTGTTCCTTTTTTAAACTTTTCTAACAATGTTGTAAAAAAAAGAACAGTAGAAATATTAGAGTTTTGTTATGGATAGTAAATATAGTTTTAATATTGTTGTTGATACTAGAGAACAAAAACCATGGGCTTTTGCTGAGTGTAATACTATTCATAAAAAGCTTGATACTGGAGACTATTCAATTGAAGGTCTCGAAAATTTCTTATGTATTGAGCGTAAGAATTCAGTAAGTGAAATAGCTAATAATATTTCAGAACAAAGATTCAGGGATGAGATCGAAAGGATGTCAAACTATTTATATAAGTTTATTTTGTTAGAATTTAGTTTACAGGATGTTTTAGACTATCCTAAAGGTTCTAATGTTCCTCCTAAGATGTGGTCCAAAATTAAAATTAGACCACTGTATATTTTAAAATTTTTAACAGAATTACAGATCAAAGATAATATACATGTCATCTTTTGTGATCGTCCAGCAGCAGCTGAACAGATGGCATTTTCTATAATTAAACGAGTAAATGAGATGCATACTAATGGTAAACTATAATCAACTTGATAATGCTTGGTTGGGGCTGGGAGATACAAATATCCTATCTCTACCTAAGAATTTAATGATTAATAGGTCGCAAAAAGACATAGAAAATCCTGATAGATTTTTAATCAAGCTTATGCGAGACCCAGCTAACTTTAGTACAACAGTAAAGCTACTGATGGATATAGAATTACATCCTATACAGATAGCTATCATACAAGAATTTTGGGATAGGCCATTTCCAATGTTTATTGCTAGTCGTGGTTTTGGTAAATCTTTTTTATTAGCATTATATTGTACCTTAAAATGTATTTTTGTACCAGGAACTAAGATAGTAGTTGTTGGCGCTGCTTTTAGACAGAGTAAAGTGGTTTTTGAATATATGGAAAATATATGGCGAAAATCATCTATTATGAGAACGATTTTCAATGGTAATGATGATGGTCCTAGAAGAGATGTTGATAGATGTACTATGAGATATGGAGATAGTTGGACTATTGCTATTCCTCTTGGTGACGGTAGCAAAATTAGAGGTTTAAGAGCGCACATTATTATTGCTGACGAATTTGCTTCCATATCTCCAGAAGTTTATGAAACAGTAGTCTCAGGTTTCGCTGCTGTATCTGCTGATCCTATTGGTAATGTTAAAGCAGAGGCTAAAAAAGATCTTATGAAAGAACTAGGGATATGGTCTGAAGAATTAGAGGATTTACAATATCGTCGTAGCAATCAAGCTATTGTTGCTGGTACAGCAGACTACTCTTTCAAGCACTTTGCCTCTTACTGGGAAAGATATAAAGCAATTATCCATAGTCGTGGTGATGATAGAGTACTAGCTGATCTTTTCAAAGGAGAAGTTCCATTAAATTTTAATTGGAAAGACTACAGTATAGTTAGAATGCCCTATGAGCTTATTCCTAAGGGATTTATGGATGATAGACAGGTGGCTAGAGCTAAAGCTACCATTCATAGTGGTATATATAATATGGAATATGCCGCATGTTTTACTAAAGATAGTAGTGGTTTTTTTCGCAGGAGTTTAATAGAAAGCTGTGTCTCTGATGTTAAAAATCCTATATTAATTAATAATCAACCTATTATTTTTGATGCTAAGGTGGTTGGAGATCCTAATAGAAAATATATTTATGGAATTGACCCTGCTAGTGAACAAGATAATTTTAGTATTATTATTTTAGAAATTCATCCTAATCATACTAGGATAGTATATTGCTGGACCACCAATCGAGCTAATTTTAAACAGAGGCAGCAAACTGGCTTAGTCAATGAGAATGATTTTTATGGATTTTGCGCTAGAAAAATTCGCAATCTAATGAAAGTATTTCCTTGTGAGCGAATAGGCCTTGACGCTCAGGGTGGAGGAGTAGCTATTGAAGAAGCTTTACATGATACTACAAAAATTAATGCAGATGAGATTCCAATTTGGCCTATCATTAACGAAGCTAAAGATAAAGACACAGACAGTAAACCAGGACTACATATACTAGAACTTGTTCAGTTTGCTAGGGCCGAGTGGACAAGCCATGCTAATCATGGTCTCAGAAAAGACTTTGAGGATAAAGTATTATTATTCCCAACGTTCGATAATTTAACTCTTGGACTAGCTCTAGCTAATGAATCACAAGATATTTTATCTACTAATTTAGACCCTATTTATGATACTGTAAGTGAGTGCATATTGGAAATCGAAGAGCTTAAAAATGAATTAACTACTATAGTCATGACACAAACTAGCAATAGTTCTGGAGCTAGAGAAAGATGGGATACTCCAGAAATTAAAGGATCTAACGGCAGAAGAGGAAGATTACGAAAAGACCGATATAGCGCACTAGTTATAGCTAATACTTTAGCAAGATCTCTTATCAGAGCTGATACCCCAATTACTTATGACGTAATCGGTTCAACCAAGAATTCCTCTTTAAGCAAAGAGAAAATCTTATACAGAGGACCATCTTGGTTTACAGAAGCTGCTAATGAAGATTTATACCTTGGTATTTATAAAAAATAGTGTATTATAAGTATAAATTGAATAATACCATTACAATGGGAATACAATACTATTATGGCTAGAAAACGAACAAAAAATAACGCGATTCCTGATGCCCAGCCCAATAATGAAAAATTAGAAGCTTATGTAACATGGGGGGACGATCTAGAATCTAAGAAAAACGCACTAAATGAATCATCAGCTTCTTTAGATGAGTATAGCGGTATCCAGAAAACTACGGGTTATGCTAGGTATAGTAGGGATTTTTCTAATCTATCAGGAGACACATCTGGTAGGCCAGGATTAACAAGATCGGATTATGACTATTTTAGACCAAGTGAATCTGTACCCCAACAAATCAAGAATGTTATCAGAACTGCTGATGTTGTATATCAGAGGGTGGGTTTGGTAAAAAACGTTATTGATCTCATGGGAGATTTTGCTAGTCAAGGTATTAGACTAGTACATAGAAATAAAAGAATTGAAAGATTTTATCGTAATTGGTTTAATAAAGTGCGTGGACAAGAAAGATCAGAAAGATTTTTAAATAATATTTATCGTGTTGGTAATGTTGTGATAAATAGACAAACAGCAAAAATTACTAAAAAGGTTGCAGATAATCTATACAAGGCATCTGGTAAAGCGGATATTATTTTATCTGAAGACGAGTTGATCGTAGAAAAAAAAGAAATTCCATGGAGATATACTTTTATCGATCCTTTCTATGTTGATGTTGTTGGAGATAGTTTATCTTCTTTTGTTGGTAAAAGAATTTATGAGATAGCTCTTCCCGGACAATTACGTAAAACTATCAACAGTCCTAAAAATGATTTGGAAAGAAATATAATTTCTCAATTACCAGATGATATTCTTCAAGCAGCTAAAAATAAAACCTCATATCTATTAAATGCTGATAAGACTTTAGTCTTTCACTATAAAAAAGATGACTGGCAGATATGGGCTTATCCCATGATTTATGCCATTATGGATGATATTAATATTATTGAAAAGCTTAAGTTAGCAGACTTAGCAGCTCTTGATGGAGCCATTTCTAATCTTCGTATTTTTAAACTAGGAAGTTTAGAGCACAAGATAGCTCCTACAAAAGCGGCAGCTTCTAAATTATCTAGTATACTACAAAATAATGTTGGTGGCGGAACAATGGATTTAATTTGGGGTCCAGATATTGAGTTAATAGAAAGTAAAACACAAGTACATCAGTTTCTTGGAGAAGGTAAATACACCCCTCACTTAAATAGTATTTATGCTGGGTTAGGTATTCCCCCAACACTAACTGGTACATATGGAGCAGCCGGAACAACCAATAATTTTATCAGTCTAAAGACATTAACACAAAGACTTCAGTATGGTCGCAGTATACTTTTGGATTTTTGGACAAAAGAAATTGAAATTGTTCAGAAGGCTATGGGATTCACATATCCAGCCAAATTAGAATTTGATACAATGGATTTGAGTAATGAAGATACTGAAAAAGCATTATTAATACAGTTGGTTGATCGTAATTTAATTAGTGATGAATTTATTCAAACTAGATTTGGTTGTGATCCAGATATTGAGAAAACCAGAATTAATCGTGAAGACAGAGAGAGATCGTCACAGAGAAGAACTCAAAAAGCAGGTCCATGGTACGATCCTCAGTTTGATAATAGTCTTAAGAAAATAGTACTACAAACTGGCGTAGCTACACCTAGCCAAGTTGGTCTAGAACTTGACTCAAAGAAAAAGGGAGAAAAAACTTTATATGACCTTAAACTTGAGACGGCCCCTAAGCCAATTGGAGCACCACCTTCCGGTGGCCCCACAACGAAGTTGGTAAAAGATTTGCAAGAATCTTTACCTGGTGTTCCAGGTCAGGGTAGACCCAAAAACTCAAAAGACTCAGAGAAACGAAAAGAAAAAACATTTAAACCCCGTACAGGCGCTACCCTAAATGTTTGGGCGCAACAAGCTCAAGATAAAATTAGTGATATCATAAATCCACTTATTTTAGAATTCTTTGAAAAGAAAAATCTAAGATCTTTGTCTAATGAAGAAAGTAAATACTTAGAAAATTTAAAAACTCAAGTGCTATTTTCTATTAAGCCATACTCTAATATCGATGATAATCAAATTAGTCTTAATATTAAAGCTTCCATAAATCAAGACAAAAGTACCATATCGGGGTATGAGTATTGGTTAAGGTCTATATCGAATGATTTGAATAGACCATTGACCACGGACGAACAAAAAACTGTTAAGTCAATGTATTATTCAACAATTCATACAACACTAGAGATTTAACTATGCATATATATCAAGATGAGTATAAAGCTAACATAGCTGATAAAATCTTAGCCAATACAACACTGGCTTATTCCACAGAAGCTTTACTCTGCACAAAAAAAGATATAAGCTTTGCCAAGGCTAATTTAACAGATAATAAAACAATAAGTAGTTTTGATGATGAGGATCTCTACTATGTTCAATCAATTTTAGTTTCATCTTCTTGGAATAAGAATGATGATATTTTTGATAAAAAAGAAGTTTGGGCAGCAAGATATACTCCAGAAGATAAGCCCACAAACTTAGAACATGATGAAGATCAGATTGTAGGACATATTATTTCTAATTGGCCAATTGATATGGATGGTATCACATTGGCAGAGAATATGGATATTAATGAGCTACCAGATAAATTTCATATCGTAACCGGATCTGTAATATATCGCAATTTTACATCACCAGAACTTAGAGATAGATCAGAAAATTTAATTAAAGAAATTGAGGCAGGACAAAAGTATGTTAGTATGGAATGTTTTTTTGATAATTTTGATTATGGTTTAGTTGATAAGAGTACTGGAGAATATAAAATATTAACAAGAGATGATAAGACTTCATACTTAAGTAAACATCTAAGAGCTTATGGTGGGCTTGGAGAATATGATAACTATAAAGTTGGTAGAGTATTAAGAAATATTAATTTTTCTGGCAAGGGTTTTGTTAATAAACCAGCAAATCCGGAGAGTATAATTTTTGATATAGATGTGACTAAAAAAATATTAACCAAAAAAAATGTCCATTTTGATAATAATAGTGTATCTAGTATAACAGAATCCCTTAACCAGGAGACAGATAAAATGAGTTTAGAAAAAGATATTCAATCACTGAAAGAAAAGGTCGAAGCCATGAGCGATTGTGGAACTATTGTAAAAGAAGCCTATAGTCGTATTAATGAGCTAGAGACCAAGATGCTTGAAACAGAATCGGCTATGAAAAAATATCAAGAAGATATGAACATGAAAGATAAAGAAATGGCCGAAAAAGATAAATTCTTAGAAGAATATAAGAATAAGATGCAATATGACGTAGCTTCTGCTGAAGCGGGTAAAGCTAATGAACTACAATCATTACAGACCGTTCATGAAGAAGTGGTTAAGGCTAAAGATTTAGAAATCGAAACACTTAAGAACGAACTTTCTGCCACGAGTGAGGTCATTGATGCATATAAGACTAAAGAAGTCGAAATGATCAAACAGGCTAAAATTATGAGTAGAGTTTCTGAACTTGTTCAAGCTGGTGTAGATTCTACTGTAGCAGAAGCTACGGTGAGCAAATTCGAAACACTAGATGACGAGGCATTTGCTACAATTAAATCTTTGGTACTCTCTCATATGCCAGAGTGGATTAAACCAGTTGCTACTAGCGAAGTAACAACTGAATCAACCACTGAGGCTTCTGAAGAGAAAACTGGCTCCGCTGTTATAGAAGATGTTTTAGAAAACGCTGAAGTTGAACCAGGTGTTGATCTCAGTGTTGGTAGTGAAGATGACTCGGAAGTACAAAATACTAGAGCATCACTAATAGATTTTGTATATTCTAGACTAGGCAAACCACAACTTAATAAGGGAGAATGAACATGGCTTTAAAAGCAGATCGCGTTGAAAGTTTCACAGATATTTCCTACTTCATGAATACGACCGGCGACAGAGGTGGCATTGTTGTGTTTAGTACTGGCGGCGTTGGATCGGCTATGGACGATGCTGATGCTGTTGTACGTTATCCAACAAGTGGTCCATCTGGTACTGTACCAGCTGGTGTTTTACTAAACGACGTTGTGAATCTTGATCTAACAAGACAGCACATCAATTGGCACAAAGACGAGACTCAAGTTGGCGGCAAGGTGTCAATTCTCCGTAGAGGTCAGGTCAGTACAGACATGATTGTTACTGGTCAAACCCCAGCTGCTGGCAATGCTGCTTACTATGGTACTGACGGAAAATTTACTACCGTTTCAACCAATAGTGTTAAAGTTGGCACCTTCTTGAGTAGTAAAGATACCGAAGGTTACGTTAAAGTAGACATCAATATTACCTGAAACTAGGAGATAAAAATAATGGCAAATACTAGATTTGAACCGACATCAGAACTTACAGAACTTTTAGTGCGCAGCGGCTCTGCTGAAAAAGATCAGTCTTTATCAGCAAATAGAGAGTTTGCTAAAGCACTAGAGCTTCCTCTACGTCAGGCTCTCCTTAATGGAGATATTCTGAATGGTATTTTTGAGCCAATCAAGTTAGCTCAAAGTGCTACTCCAGAATTTCCATTAGACTTTTTAGCTCCTGGTACTGAGAAAGACTTTGTTGCTTATACAATTCCAAACCACGGTTATATTCCAGAGCGTCATGTCGAGGGTGATTACGTGATGGTGCCAACATATGATATTGGCGCTAGCATTGATTATCTTCTCAAATATGCTCGTGATGCCCGCTGGGACGTTGTTGGCAGAGCAATGGAAGTCCTAGAGGCCCAGTTTGTTAAGAAGATGAACGACGACGGCTGGCACACACTATTGGCTGCTGGCGTTGATCGTAATATTGTTGTTTATGATAGCGATGCTGCTGCTGGTCAGTTTACAAAGAGATTAGTTTCTCTTATGAAAACTGTAATGCGTAGAAATGGTGGAGGTAACTCTGCTAGTAATAACAGAGGCATCCTCACTGATCTCTATGTTTCTCCAGAAGCAATGGAAGATATCAGAAACTGGGGTATTGATCAGGTTGACGAGATTACTCGTCGTGAGATTTATACCGCTGCTGATGGTACTCTCAACAGAGTTTTCGGTATTAACCTACATGATCTTGATGAACTTGGCGAAGGTCAAGAATATCAAGAGTTCTATGACAATGTTCTTAGCGGCACATTGCCCGGTGGCGATACTGAAGTCGTTGTTGGTCTTGATCTTCGTAAGAGAGACAGTTTCATTATGCCAGTTCGTCAAGAAGTTCAGATTTTTGAAGATGATACCCTTCATCGTCAGAAGCGAGCTGGCTTTTACGGCTGGAGTGAGCAAGGCTTTGCTGTTCTAGATAACAGAAGAGTAGTACTCGGCTCTCTTTGATTTAAAGCTGTGTTGTTGTTCCAAAAGAAAAGGCTGGCCTTCTGGCCGGCCTTTTTTTATGGTGTATATAATATTATTATTCATAATTAACTACTGGATATAACTATGGCAGCAAGTAAATACGATTTTTCTATAGAACAAGGCACGTCTTTTAGAATTGCTCTCACATATAAAGATGATAAAAAAAATCCAATAGATATCACGGGCTATTGCTCAAGACTAATATGGACCACCAACACCGGTCAAATTCAGGTATTTTCTACAGAAAACACTGATCCCAGTTTATATAGATTTACTATTGGTGGAGTAGATGGTAAGATTACTTTAATGTTACCGGCAACTATAACTAATACATTTAATTTTACTTTAGCAAAATATGATTTGGAATTAAGGTCTGATACTGATTTATATATTGGAGGAGGCAAAGAAATTTCTAGAATACTTTATGGCACTATTACTATAGTAAAAAGAAACAGTAAGATAATATCTGAAATTAACTGTCAATGAGGTGTATGATACTATATAAATTTATAATTTTGTCCATAATACTTTTAAGAAAATTTTAAATGGCTTTATCCCAACAATCTATAACAACAGTAGAAAGCTCAGATAAAAAAAACTATATCTTAGTTATTGATACTTTTTCAGAATCTGATTTGGGAAGTGTTGTTATAGAGCAATATGATACATATAATTTGGAAATTATTAATACTAATGGTATTATTCAATATGTTCTACCATACAATTTAACTTTAGAGAGTTTAGCTGGCAACTTACCTGTTTCCAGAATAAGTGGACTTGATGAATATTTAGATTCTTATATATTCGACTGCGGTACGCCATAAATAAAGGAGAAAAATTATGCCAGCATTAACTACTATTCAACTTAGAAGAGGCACCTCTGCTGAGTGGTCAGCTTCTATTAGTCCATTAGCTATGGGTGAAGTTGGATATGATACAATATTAAAGAAATTTAAGATAGGCGATGGAACCAGTTTATGGGGCAGTTTAGCTTTTGCTAATATATTACCATCAGAACTTGATGAGTTGGTAGACGATAGGGTTGCTTCTTTAATTGTTGCTGGTTCAGGTATTACCACATCATATAATGATGCTAGTAATACGTTAACAATTAATTCTTCTCTAGATACTGAAAGCGTTCAGGATATTATTGGCGCTATGGTAACTGCTGGTAGTGGAATTAGTGTCAACTACAACGATCCTTCTGGTACTTTGACTGTATCTCTTAGTGATCCAACAATACAATCTACAGATATTACAGATTTTAATACCGCAGTAAGTGGACTATTAGGTGTTAAGAGTCTGGTTCAAGGTACTGGTATAGATATTTCGAATGTTGCAGGAAATCATACAATTAGTGTTACTGGTATAACAACATCTTTAATTACTAACTTTGCTAGTGGCGTTAATACTCTTATTGATAATGCTGTTAGTACAAGTATTGTTGGTGGTAGTGGTGTTGACATTATATATAGCAGTGGAACTAATACTCTTACTATTAGTAGTGCCTTAACAGCAGGAAGTGGTATCTCTCTTACTCAAAATAGTGGTAACTATACTATTACCTTAACTGATCCTACTATCCAACTAGCAGATATTACTGATTTACCATCAGACGCTAGAACTTTTTTAACTACCTCAAGTAGTAGTAATTTAAGAGCCTTAGTAACAGATGAAACAGGATCCGGGAATCTAGTATTTTCTGATAGTCCAACATTAGTTAGTCCAACCTTAGGCGCAGCCAGTGCTACTACTGTAAATAAGCTTACTATTACTGCTCCAGCAACTGGATCGACATTAACTGTTGCTGATGGAAAAACTCTTACTGCTAATAATACTTTAACATTTACTGGTACAGATTCTAGTTCTGTTGCTTTCGGAGCAGGCGGAACGGTAGTTTATACTAGTAATAAACTAAGTTCACTATCGTCTACAACTTCGTCTGAACTAGCCGGGGTTATTAGCGATGAAACGGGAACAGGAGCATTAGTATTTGCAAATAATCCAACAATGAGTGGGGTTATTGTTAATGGTGATCTTACTGTTAGTGGAAGTGGTCTAGTTGCTAGTAACATTAATGACTTTAATACCTCCGTAAGAACTAATCGTTTAGATCAAATGGCTGTTCCTACAAGTGACGTATCCTTTAATAGCTTTAAGATTACTAGCTTGGCAGACCCAGTTAGTGCTCAAGATGCTGCTACAAAGGCCTATGTTGATGCTGCGCGAATGGGTCTTGATGTTAAACAAAGTGTTCGGGCTGCCACCACAGCTAGCATAACTCTATCTGGGACACAAACTATCGACGGGGTTGCTGTTGCAGCTGGTGACAGGGTATTAGTGAAAAACCAAAGCACAGCTAGCCAAAACGGTATCTATACAGTAGCTGTTGGATCTTGGAGCAGAGCATCTGATGCTGATTCTGATTCTGAAGTTACTGCTGGGCTATTTACTTTCGTGTCTGAAGGTGCTGCTAATGCTGATAGTGGATGGGTATTGACTACGAATGATACTATCACTCTTGGAACAACGGGTCTAGCCTTTGCTCAATTCTCTGGTGCCGGTCAAATAACTGCTGGTGCTGGTCTAACAAAGAATGGTAATACTATAGATGCTGTTGGTACAGCTGGTCGTATAGTTGTTAATGCTGATAGTATCGATCTTGATACTGTGAGTCAAACAGACGGTAGTGGTTCAGCTGGTACCAGTTTTATACAGAGTGTTACAAGAGACTCTTATGGGCGAGTAACAGGAGTAACATCAGCTTCGGTACAAGATGCCACGACTTCAGCTAAAGGTATAGCTAGTTTTGATAGTGGAGATTTTAGTGTTTCTTCTGGCGCCGTTAGTATCAAAGCTAGTGGCGTTGATAATTCTCAATTAGTTAATAGTTCTTTTACAATTGGTTCAACATTAGTTAGTCTTGGCGGAATCGCCACTTCTGTATCAGGATTAACTAGTGTCTCTAGCACATCATTTGTTGGTGATTTAAGTGGTACAGCTACCAATGCCTTGAATATTGAGGTGGATGTAGCAACTAGTGGAACTAATAATCTGGTTTTTGTAAATGGTACTGACGGGAATTTAAAGCCAGTCGTTAATGATAAATTAAGAATTAATTTGAATGCTAATGAACTATTAGGCTCTTCAAATACTACCCCAACAATGACTCTCAAATACTTTATTATAGATGGTGGAATGCCATAATTTATCTTCAAAGTTTTATACTTTAAACTATTGTTTTTACATAATCATAACTAAATTCCTTTTTTTGAAATAGATATAACATGAAAAATGGTAAAGTATTTATTAAAAATGGTCAAGCTTTAATACCACCAGTTCGTTTAGAGAATGGTGTTTGGGTAGCTTATGTTGATGGAGTTACGGCTACCACAACAACCACGGCCGCTCCGACCACCACCACAACAACAGCTGCGCCCACAACAACCACCACCACAACGGCCGCTCCTACGACGACTACGACAACAACCACAACAGCTGCTCCTACAACAACCACTACAACAATACCGCCTAACACATATAATGTAACCAATAATGGTTTTGGAAACTATTTAATAAATGGTAGTTCAAACCCAACACTAACCTTAACAGCGGGTCAAACATATACATTTAATATAAACGCTGCCGGCGGGTGTATTAACAGTTATCATACCGTATAGTATTCATAAAAATAGGACTACTTTCCAAGATGGCCGTAAATGATCTTATTACATTTCGCAAAGGACCAGCATCTCAATGGATATCGGTCAATCCCGTATTAGCTAGTGGTGAGCCAGGATATGATTTAACAAATAGTATTCTTAAGATAGGGGATGGAGTTTCAAATTGGGTAGCTCTTAGTGGAATTGGGTCAACAAGCGTTGGCGGGTCATCATCTTCCTCTGTTGGAGTTAGAGGAACAATAAGCACAACGGGCACATTGAGCAGCTTCTCTGTATCAGGAGGTTACTCCCCTGGGTATTTAGATTTGTTTCAGAATGGCGTGAAACTATTAAATAACAGCGATTTTATAGCAACTAACGGTACTTCAGTCACACTAACTAATAGTGTACCATCTGGAACAGTATTAGAGTATATTAGTTTGGGAACCTCAGTATCCTCCTCTGATTATACTAAATTAGATAGTATTAGTTCATCTTTTAATGGATCGTCTACGTCATTCGGATTAGCAGTTAGTGGAACACCATATTATCCTGTTAGTGCTAATACTTTGGGGATTTATGTGGGCGGCGTTGCTCAAGAACCCATTTCTTCATATAGTGTTAGCGGATCTAATATAATTTTTACTGAAGCTCCAGCTAGTGGTTTAACTTTCTGGGGAGTTGGCTATGGAACAACAGCTGTGGCCACTTTGAATGGTATAGCTCCAGGCTCAGTATCGTCTCCAGCCATTAGTTCATCAAATGATCTGAGTACAGGGTTTTATTTTCCATCTAGTGGATCATTAGCAATAGCTAGTTCTGGAGTTGATAGATTTAAGATTGATAATAAAGGAGATATTTTTGTTGGTGGAGAAAATATTAATAGTTTAAGATATTTAGACATTAATAATATTAACTCTGGTTCAAATGCTGGAAGTATTTTAAGACTTATTACTGCTAATGTTTCTGGTGTGAGTAATGTCTCAGCAGATATTATTAAACGTAAAAATGGTCAATTTTCTATCAACAACAGCGAAACAGACTCTGCTGCTTTTACAAGTTTTGATGTTGGTAATTCAGAACACTTACGAATAACGTCTTCAGGAAATGTTGGAATTGGCACCACGACACCAACAACTAAGCTTCATGTTGTGGGTGGTATTAGTGCTACTAGTGGTAATTTTACTAATACTTTACAAGTTAATAATGTTAATGTTAGCGTTAGTGGTCATACCCATACATCTTCTGATATAACTAATTTTAATACTAGTGTTAGTGGTTTATTACCAATTACTAATATAATTGCTGGAAGTGGAATTAATGTTGCTATTAGTGGAACAACAGCTATTATAACTGGTGATGATATTAGGTGGAATTTTTTATTACCGTCCGCGCCTACGGCCTTGACCGCAACTGTCGGAAACGCGCAAGTATCGCTGACGTGGACGGCACCGACCGGCGTGATTGCTCAGGCGCCGATCACGGACTACGTTGTTCAGTTCAGCAGTAACTCTGGATCGTCATGGACTACGTTCAGCGACGGAACATCCACGGCGACGAGTGCCACCGTGACGGGGCTGACAAACGGCACGGCGCATGTGTTCCGAGTCGCGGGCATCAACGGGATCGGCACTGGGGCGTATAGCACGGCGAGTGCTGCGGTGACGCCATTTGTTCCGGCACCCGTAACACTAAGCACTCCGTTTGGTGCTGTCACTGGCAACGGCACAGTAGGCTCCAAGTGGGCGTGGCAGTCTGGTTCTAGTGGCGCTACCGACGGAGGCTTCAAACTGCTGACAGTTAATGATTCAATTACGTTGCAGGCAACGCTCAGTCAGACAGGAGGCGGAAACTGCGACAACGGCGAGGCCTTGAGCCTTGTGATTTACTCCGCATCAAATGTTCGCGTCAGAATAATGTCTGCAAACCCTGAGTCTCTCACGGCAGGACAATACATTGCTATGGAACTACAATGCGCACACGGGCGGGCGGAGGTGTGGAGTGTTTAGTCATATCTTACTACCTCCCAAGCCGACCAGTTTTCTTCCTCGCGGGAGTAACGTTATGCTTGAGTTCCCACCGACGCAGGATGTTGCAACAGCCGAACATGGTTTGTTCGGCGCTGTTGTTGGAAAAGACCTATATGGCAGCACCTGTACAAATGCGATTTGGTATCCTCCGGGCGGGTTCATGAGTTGGCACACGAATAGCAACAACCCCGGACGCAGACTTTACGCGGCATGGAGCGAAACCGGCGACAGCGGTATGAGGTGGTACAGAGACGGAGAGGTTGTTGACGACCCCGACCAGCCGGGATGGAACGTCAGGATTTTCGAAACGCCTCAGTGGCACATGGTATATGCGAACTGCTGGCGGTTTAGTGTTGGGTGGAAAGTAGATTAGATAGGTGTATTATTAGGTATTAGAAAGTCATTATTATGTCATTATCATATAACAATTCAATCTTAGCTCAAAAAGACACCGAGTGAAGATATACTATCAGCGTAATAATAGTTCCAACATAGCCATTTCTGATTATAGTACTTAAGGAATAATTATGCCTCTTTCAAGAATACAAACAACTTTATTGTCTGGTGATGATATTAGGTGGAATTTTTTATTACCGTCCGCGCCTACGGCCTTGACCGCAACTGTCGGAAACGCGCAAGTATCGCTGACGTGGACGGCCCCGACCGGCGTGATTGCTCAGGCGCCGATCACGGACTACGTTGTTCAGTTCAGCAGTAACTCTGGATCGTCATGGACTACGTTCAGCGACGGAACATCCACGGCGACGAGTGCCACCGTGACGGGGCTGACAAACGGCACGGCGCATGTGTTCCGAGTCGCGGGCATCAACGGGATCGGCACTGGGGCGTATAGCACGGCGAGTGCTGCGGTGACGCCATTTGTTCCGGCACCCGTAACACTAAGCACTCCGTTTGGTGCTGTCACTGGCAACGGCACAGTAGGCTCCAAGTGGGCGTGGCAGTCTGGTTCTAGTGGCGCTACCGACGGAGGCTTCAAACTGCTGACAGTTAATGATTCAATTACGTTGCAGGCAACGCTCAGTCAGACAGGAGGCGGAAACTGCGACAACGGCGAGGCCTTGAGCCTTGTGATTTACTCCGCATCAAATGTTCGCGTCAGAATAATGTCTGCAAACCCTGAGTCTCTCACGGCAGGACAATACATTGCTATGGAACTACAATGCGCACACGGGCGGGCGGAGGTGTGGAGTGTTTAGTCATATCTTACTACCTCCCAAGCCGACCAGTTTTCTTCCTCGCGGGAGTAACGTTATGCTTGAGTTCCCACCGACGCAGGATGTTGCAACAGCCGAACATGGTTTGTTCGGCGCTGTTGTTGGAAAAGACCTATATGGCAGCACCTGTACAAATGCGATTTGGTATCCTCCGGGCGGGTTCATGAGTTGGCACACGAATAGCAACAACCCCGGACGCAGACTTTACGCGGCATGGAGCGAAACCGGCGACAGCGGTATGAGGTGGTACAGAGACGGAGAGGTTGTTGACGACCCCGACCAGCCGGGATGGAACGTCAGGATTTTCGAAACGCCTCAGTGGCACATGGTATATGCGAACTGCTGGCGGTTTAGTGTTGGGTGGAAAGTAGATTAGATAGGTGTATTATTAGGTATTAGAAAGTCATTATTATGTCACTATCATATAACAACTCAATACTAGCTCAAACTATTAGTGTTAGTGGATCTAATACTAATGTTAGTGGAGTTTTAACTGCTACTAGTGGAAATTTTACTAATAATTTGTCTATTGGAACCAATTCTTTGACAACAACTAACACACTTAATATAATAAATAGTTCAAATCTTTATTTATGGTCTAATTTCAGATAGGAGATTATCATGGCAGCTAGTCCAGTTTTCGCAGTTACTCCAAGAATAGGAAACGTATCAATAGCTACTGCTGAAGCTAGTTATACAGCACCAACAAATTTTGGAACTTTAATAACAGGAGCAGCAACAGGAACACGAATAGCAGAAATAGTAGTAAAGATGGCCGCAACTAGTGCTGCTGCTATTGTTAGAATATTTTTATATGATGGTACCACATACTGGCATTTTGACGAAATAACAGTTACCGCAGCCACAGGATCAGCAACTGTTCAACAAAACAGAGTATCTACTACGTATAATAATCTAATACTACCAAGTGCGTCATGGTCAGTAAGAGTAACAACATCAGTATCTCAGGTTACTCATGTTACAGCCTTAGGAGCAGATCTATAATGAATCAAGGTATTTATGCAATTGGAAGTGCCACAATAGCTTCGGTACCATATGGCGTTAATGGTATTCCTCTACCCTCTATTATTTCAGTATTGGTTGTTGGTGGTGGAGGAGGTGGCGGAGGTGGATTATTTTCCGGAAATCCAAATTTTCGTGGAGCGGCTGGAGGAGCAGGAGGTTTTATAGAATCTTTGTATATAATATCTTTGGGAACTAGCTATACAGTAACTATCGGGGCTGGGGGTTCCGGTTCGCATGCAACAGGATTAAAGGGAGGCGACAGCTTATTCTCAACTTTTACTGCTGTTGGAGGTGGTGGTGGTGGAGGCTTTTATTATAGTGCCAATGGTAATACTCCATCATATTGGAACTCATCAATGGGTGGTATAGGTGGCTCTGGCGGAGGAGCAGCAATAACTGGAAATATGCCTGTTGCAAATTCTATAGGAGGAAGAGCAATATTAGGACAAGGAAATGTTGGAGGAAGTGGTTTTTACAGTGCTACTGGTCCAGTTCATTTTGTTGGTGGTGCGGGAGGGGCTGGTAGTGCTGGTGGAAATGCATCTTCTGGTGGTAACGGCACGGCGGGGACTGGCAAGGCATCAACATTAAATAACGTTACATATGCGGCTGGCGGAAGTTTGTCCTCTGGAGCTAACGCAAGTGTTAATACAGGTAACGGAGGAAACAATAATGGATCAACCACTTTTAATGGAACAAACGGAGGTTCTGGTGTTATCGTTGTAAGATTTAACAACGCTCTAAACATTAGATTAGGTGTTGGCTTGACATATGCCTCAATAATATCTGGCTCAGACAGGATTATTACAATCACAGCAGGAACAGGTACTGTTACTTTTTTTTAAAGGATTACTACATGGCACATTATGCATTTTTAGACGAAAATAATATTGTTAGTGAAGTTATAGTTGGTAAAAATGAAAATGAAGATGGTATTGATTGGGAAAAATACTATGGAGAATTTAGAGGACAAACTTGTAAACGAACTTCATATAATACGGTTGGCGGAGTTCACAACAATGGCGGAGTTCCATATAGAAAAAATTATGCGGGGATAGGTTATCTTTTTAGAGAAGACATAAATGCTCCAGAAGGAGCTTTTGTTGCACCTTGTCTCGGAGATGATTATGTTTTAGACGAAAATACTGGACTGTGGATAATTAAAAGTTAACTAGTCAATATAAGGTGTATTAAAGTATTAGATATTCCTATATAATTTAAAAGGGGTCAAAATATGAGCTGGCAAGCAGAAATACCCATTATTGTAAGAACCCTTATTAATGACTTGGATCAAAATAATCAAAATTACTCGGACGAAAGACTTCTGCAAGTCATAGCCGTAGCAGCTAAATATGTTCAGTTTGATATATCTTTAGAAAGTAATTATATAATTGATGTTGTTAATTTAAATATATCTCCAGATCCCACAGCGAATGATGATAGTCTTTTTATTAGTCTAACCGGTCTCAGGGCTGCTTGCATTATTGATCAAAGTGCTCTTAGAACCAAAGCAGCATTAGAAGGAATAAGAGCATCTTTAGGTCCAGCGCAATTATCTGTTGCTGGTAGTCTTGCTGGCTTTGACTTAATTTTAGAGAAGGGTCCGTGTGCTGCTTATAAAGAATTTATAGCCTATTGGGATGTTAAAGAAGCAACTGCTGTTAGGGCGATTCTCAGTCCGTTTGCTGGAAATAAATTTGATCCAACTTATTTACAGTCTTCGGATCTACCAGCCAGAAGCACAAGAGATGGATTTTACTCATGAATTTAGATTTAACACCATTTAAAGCCCTTTATAACGATGCTATAGATAATCTATTATCAAGCACAGGACTGACCACCCCATGTAAACTTATATTTGAGTCTACTAAATTACAGCAATGTCCTAATTGTATTTATGATACTATTACTAAAAAATCATCCAATAGATATAAATCTGGTGGACCGATTAATTTTAGCAATGGCCAAGCATGTCCTTATTGTCTTGGAGTGGGCACAACATCTAATTCGCTAGCAGAAGAGTCCGTATACTTTGCTTTAATAATAAACTCTAAAAATTTTCTTGGAACAGTAAATACCCCAGACATAGTTGCCCAAACAATTTGTAATATAGATTATCTATCTAAAATACGTCAATGTTCGAAAATTATTTTTAATACTGATATAGCTGGCCTTAGTAATAATATTTTTATTAGAAGTAATGAGCCACAACCAGTGGGTCTCGGAGATAATCGATATATTTTTACTAATTGGAAAAGACCATGACGTATCTTCATATTAATATATTAGAGTCTAATGATGAAATTAGTCAAAAAATATTAAAAGCTTTATTACCAGAAGTTACTAAATATTTTAATAAAGCATTTAATCAGTGTAAAAAAGAAATTGCTACTATTGTTAGTAATGCTATTGTAAGCTCACCAGAATATCAGTCAATAATGTCTGGTAAGCTAAAATATGAATTTGGTTTGCCAGATTCTGGTAGTAGACTATCATCTATTCTATCTTTCTGGAAATATTTAGACATACAATATGATAAACCTAAAATTATTAAAAATCAAATTAATAGCTATTTTACTTTATCTATGATCAGATCTGATTACTCCGACGTTTTATCATCAGCAGCAGCAGTTTTTAAAACAGAAAAAGGTAGTGATCTTGCATGGTTACAATGGTTATTATTATTTGGGGATAAAGTAATTATAAAAGATTATTCTGTAGAGATGGGGCCAAATCCCAGATCAAGAACAGGTAATGCTATTATGGTTGGAAATACAAGAGGTAGATGGAGTGTTCCTCCAGAATTTTCTGGTACGGCACAAAACAATTGGATCACAAGAGCCATAGATAGTGTAGATAGTGATATTAACGAACTATTAAATAAATGCCTAAAGGTTTAAATTTTATATGGTAGCTGGAGATGAAAAATTCACTGGAGTATCCTCCATAAATGACTATTTACTTATTTCTAACCTAGAAAATAATCTACATTCATTTTTAGACTGGGGATTTTTAAACATTGGCGGATTTATTAATGTGAGTGGGGCTACTACTGATTATAGCTCTAATCCTAACCAGTTAGGCATTGTGATAGACCCTAATTATAATGATGGTCAAGTATGGCAGACTAGGCATTTTAATTGGGTGTGGGAATCTGGCATAACTTTTGGATCCTCTTCTCCCTCAATGATAACGTCAGTTAGTGTGGACGGCACTATAGTAAATAGTAGTAATTATATATTAGACTATATGAATAGTAGAGTAATTTTTAATACAGCTATCCCAACAGATAGTATTGTTACTATGAATTACTCCTACAAGCTTGTTCAGATACACAAGTCATCTGATATTGCAGCTGCTACGTGGAAACAATTTGAATTAGATATGGCTAACGACACCGCTCAATTTGATGATAATACCGGGGAATATGCTATTTTTGCACAGAATAGGATCCAGTTACCTTGTGTTATTATAGAAACTATTCCTAGGAGTGAATCTAAGCCATATCAATTAGGAAATAAATCACTAAGAACATATCAAGATATTCTATTACGTGTGGTAGCATCAAATATGAGCCATCGTAATTCTATAGCTGATATTATTAGATTACAAGATGATAAAGTTATATGGCTATATGATACTAATACTATTATTGGCGCTAATATTTTACCATTTAATTTTAATGGATCATTAAATAGTAATAGATTAAATTATGGTCAAATCGTTAATGATAATGCTTATCGCTGGAAAAGCTGTCATTTGAAAAATTTTATTATCTCAGAAGTAGAGTCACGATATTATTTTGAAGAGGTTAGAATACGTATTACAGCTGAAATTATTTTTGATAATATTTAAGCATTTGGTGTATAAAACAAATAGTGTTACCACAGTTTCAACTTAAATGGAGATTTTATTATGCCAAATAATAGAGTGTTTTACGCTTCCCAAGGTGTTAGTGTGGGAGGCACAACGGTTCAGGGCGCTCAAAGCGTCGGAATCACAACAAACTTTAATCTAGAGCAAGCTTTCCAACTAGGTCAATTGTCCCTTTATGACAATATCTCTCTTGATCCTGAGGTAGAGATCACAGTATCTAAGGTTCTAGATGGTGAAGATTCAATTTGGAATCTTGCTGGTACCACTGGAACAAGCCTTATTGATAATGCTAATGATAGCACAACAGTAGTAGTTGGTATTGGTAGCGATATTGCCAGCTCACTTACTAGTAGTAGTGCTGTTACTTGCACAGGTATGTTCATTTCGTCTGTTAGCTATACGTTCCCTGTTGACGGTAATCTATCAGAAGAAATCACTTTTATCGGCAATGCTAAGGCTCTTAGCGGTAGCGTTAGTGCTCCAGGCGTAACATCAAGTCAAGTATTACGTAGACAGAATGTTAATATTGCAGGTTCAACCATACCAACAGAAGTTAGTGGTAAGAATATTACAAGCATTACTATCAGTGCTGATCTTGGTAGAGAAACAATGTATAAGCTTGGTAGTCTTGCCCCATTTCATCGCTTTGTAAATTTTCCACTCGAAGTTACATGTGAATTTGAAGTTAGTGCCACTGAGCTAGATGGTGTTGCAGTTAGTATTCCAAGTGCTGCTTGTAGCGGTTTACCAGCTAATGATAGAAGCATTCTTGTTAAGATTTGTGACGCAACTGGTACCGATAGATATGAGTTTGATCTTGGCACCAAATGCAAGCTTACTAGTGTTAACTATAGTGGTGGCGATACTGGCGGCGGCAATGCCACAGTTACCTACTCCTATAGTACCTACAATGAGCTAGATATCGTCGGCTGATCGTAGTATCATATTGTTGGGAACATAGTGCGGGGGAGGATTCTTCCCCCGCATTTCACTTATATTTAGGAGTAGTCACAACATGGGTAATAGAATTTTTTATGCTTGCCAAGCTGTGGCAATCAATGGGGCCCCCGTTAATGGCGCTCAAAGTGTTGGTATTACCACGAGTTTTGATTTAGAACCGGTATTTCAATTGGGTCAGATCAAACCGGTTGATATCTTAAATATATCTCCTAATGTTGAAGTCACTCTTACGAGAGCTCTTACTAGTCAAAATGCTACTGTTTGGAGTGGAGATTTTATTACTAATGTTGGATCGGCTAATAAGACTATTTGTATAGCTATTGGAGATGACACAGCTCCACTGTTAACTTCCAGTACCGCACAAATATATTGTACTGGTGCTGGTATTAGTGGTGTAACATATACATTTCCGGTTGATGGAATATTTACCGAAGAAGTCACCTTCGTTGCTCAACATAAACAAATTGGTGGTTGTGCAATTGTTATGTCTGAAGATACTACTTCAAAAGCAAAAACTAGACAACATTATAGTAGTGGCGCTCCATCTTTGGTTACCAGTGCCGGTAATCTGACAAATATTACCATTAGCACATCTGTTGGTCGTGAAAATTTGTTTAAGCTAGGTCAATATCAATCATATCATAATTATGCTAATTTACCAGCTGAAGTAAGTGTGGAATTTGAAGTTAGCGCAACGTCTACTGATGGTATAGCCCTAGCTACCGCAGGATCTTGTAGTAGTCCTACTGGTGGAGCATTTGATGAACAAAATATTGTTTTAAATATATGTGGTAAAACATTTACAATGGATAAGTGTAAATTATCTAATGTTACATATGGTGGTGGTGATACAAGTGGTGGAAATGCCACTATCACATTTTCATATACAACATATAATAATTTAACAGTTAGTTAATAATTAATTTTTTTAGGAAATTATGCAGGATATTGAAGGACTAGTATATAGAATCATTAATTCATATTATTATGTTGATATTAATAATATAAGTTATAAGGTGTTATCTCCAAGTTTAAAAATTAAACAACAAGCTCATAATATATACTTATCTATTCTAAATAGTAATAAGTTTGATGATACCAGCTGGATCCGTAAAACTGATGCTCAAGCTATTCTAAATCATAATAAAATCTGGGATAATGAGAAGGATGAACAATTTAAGATATTAAGTAATCGTCTTGATGATATGAAAATTGAATTATATCTTAAGTTTCTTGATCCTGTAATGAAGAAGAAAATAAAAGCTAGTATAGAAACTGGTAAAAATAAAATACAAGAGATGTTACACCTTAAAAATTCTATGGATCATTTAACTCTTGAAAATCATGCAGAGGGTATTAAAAATGAACATATTATATTAAATACGGTGTATGATATAAATGATAATTTGGCGATTCAAGATACTGTGGACACGAGATTATTTGAATCATTTGTTGTTGCGATAAATAAAGCATCTATAGGAATGGAAATTCTAAGGGAAGTTGCTAGAAGTGACTTATGGAAATCATTCTGGGATGCAGCAAAAGTAAATGTTTTTGAGTTGCCTGCATATAATTGGACAGATGAACAAAGACTATTAATTAATTTGAGCAAAATGTATGACTCTGTTAGAGAACATCCTGAATCACCAGAGGATGATGTTATAGCAGATGATGATGCATTGGATGGATGGATGATGTTTCATAGAAGAAAAATTGAAAAGGAACGTAAGAAAAATAAATTAATGGATAGTGTTGGTGGAAAATATAAGAACGCTGGGGAGGTATTTATTGTGACGAACTCTGCTGAAGAAGCAAAAGAAATTTATGGTTTAAATGATCCAGAAGCTATGGCAGCAATTAATCATATGAAAACATTAGCACAGACTGCTGAACAACCTATTCAATGGGCTGACTTACCTCACGTTAAGGCTGATTTACAGAATAAGCTAAAACAAAAACACAAAAAGTGATATATCTAAAGGAAAATAATTTATGAAAAATAACCAATCTTCTAGTCGCAGAGAAATTATAGAACAAATTGAAATAAGATTTAAAACTATAATGATAGGCTCTTTAGCAAGATTCGAAAAAGAATTTGGTCATTTATGGAATAATAATGCTGAGCCATCCAATAATCAAGAAGAATATTTTAGTGAAAAGTGGGAAGATTTGAGACATGATCTATTGGACCATGGAAATAATCAAATCCGTCAAGGAATAGAAGAATTGAATATGTATTTAAATAATGTTGAGAAATATAGACTACAAGTGTTTTATAATCATAACAAGGAGAATAATCGATGAGCGAAACTTTTAAGACAAAGATTCAGGATAAAGAAGTTACATTCTTAGTTAGGATGCCTAACCTACAAAATCAGAGAGAAGGACAAAAGATCTATAATCAAGCATTCTCGGATGCTGTTAAATCTGGTTCTATTGTTAGAGCTAAATTAGATGATCTATTAACAGAACAAGGATTATGGGACGATAATAAACAGGCTAGATTTTTAGCCATTCAAAGAGAGCTTAATGATAGTGAAAAGAAATTGGCTGTTGGTGGTATTTCTCTAAAAGAAGCCAAAAATATAGCTATTTCTATGAAAAGAGTAAGAGATGAACTAAGAGAGTTAATTTCTGTTAGAACCAACTTAGACACCCATACTGCCGAAGGACAAGCTGATAACTCTAGATTTAATTATCTAGTTTCATGTTGTGTGGTGTATAATGATAACAAGAAGTCTTATTTTAATAATTATGAAGATTACTTGAATAGGTCCTCAGATCCCGTTGGTATACTTGGTGCACAAAAATTAGCATCAATGTTATATGGATTGGATTCAGATTTTGAGAAAAAACTACCAGAAAATAAGTTTTTATTGGATTATAAGTTTATTAATGATGATTTGAGATACATTAATAGAGAAAGTCAGTTGATTGATGAAGATGGCAGACTGGTTGATGAAAATGGAAGATACATTAATGATAGTGGGAAATTTGTTGATAGGGAAGGAAATTTGGTTAATGAAAAGGGAGATTATGTTGTAGATTTTACTCCGTTTGTTGATGATGAAGGTAAGCCAATAGTATTGGAACAGAAACCAAATGAAAAACCAGTCATTGACCAATCGACTCCGGAACCCAAACCAACAACAGAAACACCCCCTGTTAGCTCATGATATCAGTGTAGTATTTGATTATATAAAACCTTGTAATAATCCTCCATATTCCATGAGTATGGGGGATTTTTATTTCATCAATATTATGGAGCTATAATTATATATGGCAGCAGCATTTAATTTGACAGCACAGATTAATTTGAGAGGACCAACCAACACAAAATCAATTGCTTCGTCTATTAGAAAGCAATTATCTAATATCAAGGTTAAGATAGATCTTGATATGAAAGGATCTTCAGCCAAAAGTATAGCTCTGGTTAATAAAGGTTTACAAAGCATAGCTACAAATGCATCTAAAGCTAATTCTAATATTAATCAACTTAATGCTAGCATTCAACAATTAGCGACTAGTCTTGGTGGACTTGCAGCTTCTAGTCCACAAGCATTAGCGGCCACAGGTAAAGCGGCAAGTTCAGCTGGTAAGTCTGTTTCTACTGCAACTTCTCAGATGCAAGAATTCGGTAAACAGTCTGGACTAGCTATTCGTAGATTTGCTGCCTTCAGTACAGTTACTGGCGTAATTTATAGTTTAACTAATGCTATTACTAGTGCTTTTAAAGAATTTATTACATTTGATAAAGAACTGGTCAGATTATCTCAAGTTACTGGATCGAGCATGACTGCTTTATCCGATATTACAAAAGAAATAACCAGACTATCAACTACTCTGGGCGTTACATCTTCTGACTTATTACAAGTTTCTGTAACCTTAGCTCAAGCCGGCTTATCTGCACAAGATACTAAAACAGCACTTGAAGCATTGGCTAAATCAGCTTTAGCGCCATCTTTCGACGATTTAAATAGTACAGTAGAAGGTAGTATTGCTTTAATGAGGCAGTTTGGTATTAGTTCTGGAGAGCTAGAAGGCGCTCTTGGTAGTATCAATGCTGTTGCTGCTGCATTTGCTGTGGAAGCTAGCGATATTATCGTTGCTATACAAAGAACCGGTGGTGTGTTTGCTGCTGCTAGTAATGGTGTTAGTCAGGGTACGGATGCTCTTAATGAATTCATATCAGTATTTACTAGCGTACGAGCTACTACTCGTGAAAGTGCCGAAACTATCGCTACGGGTTTAAGAACAATATTTACCAGAATACAGAGAGGAGCAACAATAGAAACTCTCAAAGAATATGGTGTTGTATTAACAGACTTAGAAGGGAAATTCGTTGGACCATATGAGGCTGTTCGCAGATTAAGTGAGGGTCTTAATGGCCTTGATACTCGTGACTTGAGATTCTCTAAGGTTGTTGAAGAACTTGGTGGATTTAGACAAATTGGTAAGGTTATTCCTCTTATCCAGCAGTTTGCAACAGCAGAAAATGCCTTATCAATTGCTCAAAAGGGTCAGAGTTCTTTGAGTAAGAATGCTGTAGAAGCTCAAAAATCGTTAGCTATTCAGTTTGAAAAAACTAGACAAGCCTTCGTTGCCCTCATTAGAGATGTTGGCAATAGTAGTACCTTTAGAACAATTGCAACGATAAGTTTAACTACCGCTAATGCTTTCGTATCTCTTGCATCAGCACTTAAGCCATTGTTACCAATGTTAACGGCTCTTGCTGCTATTAAGGGAGCATCAATTCTTAGTGAATTTACTTCTGGTTTTGTAGGAGGTCTTGGTAAAGGCGCTCCTGATGGAGGAGACGACGGAGGTGGTGGTGGCGGTGCAGGGGGTGGAGGCTCTGGCGGCGGTGGTTCGGGCGGTAAGAGTGGCAAGAGTGGCAAGGGGAAAGGTCCAGCAAGCTCTAAGGTTGTAATGGCTAATACCCATGCTACAGCTGCAAATACTTCACAACTATCTATAGTTAATACCACATTAGTAGGAATGATTACTAGTTTAAATAACTTAACTCAGATTATTGATAATGCATTTCCACCATCTGGAGGAACCGGATCTGGTCCGACAACAGCTAGTAAGGGTGGCAGAATATTAGGATTTAAACGAGGGGGTAGTGTTCCTGGTTATGGTAGAGGAGATAAAGTATCGGCTCTATTAGAACCAAAAGAATATGTTATGAGTCGTGATGCTGTTGAGAAATATGGCACGGGTACATTTGATGCCATGAATAGTGGAGGAGCTATTCAGAGATTTAGTGTTGGTGGAGGTACTGATGCTATATCAACATATAAAGCAAGCTCTATGGGGCTTAATAGAAGTTTAATGCTTGGAACTCCATTAACTAAAGAACAACAAAAAATCAACAAAGACTTAAGTAAACAAGCCAAAGATAAATTACCAAAACAATTATATTCTGGTATCGGAGAAAATAGACTCAACATTATTAAAAAACAGGTTGGAGACAAGCTACAAGAATCAAAAGGTAAAACATTTTCACTGCCTGGATTTTTATCTACCAGTTCAGATAGTTCTATTGCAATGGAGTTTGCTCGCCAAGGACTTTTGACTATTTTGACCAACCCTAAGAAAAAAGGCATTAATACCAATAAACGAGTGAGCACAGAATATGATCTGGAAAAAGAATTTATATTACCTCAAAATTCTAAATTTAAAGTCTTAAAAGCAGAACAAAGTCAGTCTGCTGTTCGTCCTGGTAGTTCTTTGAAAAAAGAAAAATCTAATTTAGATGTTCAACAACTAGCTTCGGGTGGAGCTATACAAAAATTTGGTAAAGGGTCGTCTGGTGGCAAGGGAGTTAAAGCATCTAAGCCTAATAGTCAATCATTAGTTGACCTACCTCCAGACAAGGATACGCATTTTACACACCTAGACGCAAGAGTAGAAGCTAAAGATTTCCCCAAAGAATTTCAAAACTATTTAAAGAAAAACAAAAAAACATCAGTCGTTGATGCATTATATTCTAGTATGGGTTTAGATTTACCAAGAAACTGGAACCTAGACTGGAGCCAGTCACCTAATAGTGCTGGTTCATCTAGTAAATTGCTATCAGACTATATATCTAAGCCTAGCAATGAGATATTTAAAACATTATTAGGTAATAGAAAATCCTCTTCTGCGGCTGAAAAATATGGTTTTGAAGGTAGAGAAAAGTCTATAGCTGCTGGCTTTCTGTCCGAGGCACAAGATAATATTAGATCTAATTTGGCATCTTTGATTAAAAGTAATAGTAAGAAATTCTATGATACTGACAAAGATGATGTCTCCACGACCATGCCTGATCTTTTAGAAAGAAGTATAGGTAAGTCTTTACCTAAATCAAAATCACCAGTGCTTATGGAGGCATTAAAAACTAAAATAGCTTATGTAGGCAAGAATAGTAAAGGTAAGGACTATAGAGATAGAATTAATAGGGAAATGAGGAAAGTACTAAACTCAAATAAAAAATCTAATGGAGGATTCATACAAAAATTTGCTGATGCTGGAGAAGTTGATATTGATGAAAGCTTATTAAGACCTTATGGACAAGTTGGTGTTTTAGCTAAAAAGAGTCTTAAGGGTGATGCGGGATTAAGTATAGAAGAGGCCGTTAGGGAGGTTCTAGTTAAACAATTAGCCGGGCTAGGTAATGAAGCTGGTATAGCAGAACTAACCGCCATTCCTGCAAACCTACGCAGGAAGCTTAGGAAAGACATGATTTCTAAAGGGCAGATAGATTTACTAGGAGCATCTGATGTAATTAATAATGCTCTGTCCTCTAAGGGAGTACAAGATGCAGAGTATGCTGCTAAAGTTGAAAAAATGAAAAAGGTTGGTGTTGTTGGATTAGTAGATGGTCAGGGTAAATTAGATTATTCTAAAGATTTTGATAATTGGGATATTGGTAATAATCGTACAGTCTACGCTTATGCTAGAGGTTTCAAGTCCCAATATTTTGACGCTGTTACTAAAATGCAACAGCAAACAGCATCTGCTAAGGGTCAGTTTGCAGAAAATCTACAATATGCTGATATATTTACTGGTGAACCACTAGCTTTTGATTTTGATGAAACTTTAGTTGCTGGAGCAGATATTCTTAATGATAAAGGTAAACCAGATATTCCTAAATATTCTGATAGAACCATTGTGCAAGAAGCTCTAAAGAAGGGTAGATTAACAAAACTAGGAGCTAAGTTAAAATCTCTTATAGATGCCGACCCAGACTTTATTAAACAAACTAGAATTCTTACTGCTAGACCACAAAATACTGAAGATCTTTTGGCACAGACCCTACAGAGTTTTGGACTACCATATAAAGCTGATGATGTTACTGGAGTAAGTCAAGGTCCTGGTACAGATATTGCTGGTGCCAAAGCGGCTAATTTAAGCAAGACAGAAAAATTAATTGATGATAATCTAGATAATGTTAGGGCTGCTGAAAAATCTGGTAAAAAAGCTTATCAATATAGAGAACCAGGATTAGCTCCAGAATATCAAGAATTGATGGGTCAAGGAAATATTGAGGGTGCCGTAGTAGAGGCGGCATTAGCAGAGCTTGGAGCTAGCTTACCGCCAATCGCCCAACTAGAACAGAATAGAGCCGTAGACTTTGAGAATGGATTAGGCCCAGCTGCTAAATATTTTGGTATCCCAAGCAATATTCCAACAGAAGTAAAGAGAACTCTTACCGGTTATGCTTTTGATAGAGCTCGTAAAGAGTTTGGTAGATATTATGATGAGAATCCTAGTAAGTGGTTTGAGGGTGGACAAATTCAAGCTTTTGATGAGGGGTCTATGGGAGGCGTTAAGCCAGATAGATCAACTAAGAATAAAAGAAGAGGGGCCTATGGTACTCGTGGCTTTACGCCACTGTCCCCATCAGAGCACTCCTCATTTGCTGCACAAGCTTATAGAGATGCTGATAGTGATGATAGTGTTGAGTGGTCAGATCATTATGGCATGAAGATGCCAAAAGTATTAGCTGATTATTATGATAAACTTAATAAGTGGACTTTTGAATCTGGTGGTGCTGGTATTGCTATTGGTAAGAAATTGGTTAAGCTACCTGATGATATAGATCCAGAAGCTTTAGAAGCACTTAAACCAGATTTAATTAAACAATATGATGGATGGTATACAGAGGTAGAAGAAGTATTACCATTTGGTAGACCAACAGAAACAAAGAATCCAGCACTAGCAGCTAAACAAGCTAGAGCATCAGCAGCACTAACGGCAGAAAGTCGTAATACTGCTTATACACAAGCAGAGGATGCTATAGGTTCATTTAAGAAAACTGGACAATTATCTTTTGATCCATCAATTGATAGTCATATCAAATCATCTTTTCCAAGCTATATTAGTGAATTAGAGGATGAATTAAAATCAACAAGTGATCCCGATGAAAAAATCTCTATTCAGCGCAAACTATCTAAGGCACAAAAGGCCTGGCCAGATTACCAGGCACTAACTAAGGGAACATCAGTACCAAATCAAGGTAGAGTAACAGCGCTATCAGAAACCTTATATACTTTATTAGATCAGTATGGTAGTGGAGATGTTGCCGTATCCGAACTAGATAATATTCTTAAGGCTATGGGACAGAAACTACCAGTTAAAAAAGCCCATGGAGGAATACTACAAAAATTTAGTATTGGTGGTAAACTTTCAAGAGGATCGAATGTTCAGAATACAACGCAAGGGTTTGCGGTTGGAGGCGAAACAGAAGCTTTAAGTGACCTTAGAGATTGGACAAACGTTCAACAAGATCCAAACTTCCAACAAGCTGTTACTGACTTTGAAGGACTCTACGGCAGAAACAACGTCATGAATAAGCCTCAGTTTGATGCTTATGATAAAGATAAGAGTAAAACCCCCAAAATAGGAATGGACGAAGGATTAAGTGGGGCCTCGTACAAGGTTACTCCGGGAATGATAGAGCAGAAGGGCGCAGAATATCAAGATATTATAGCTAATAGGGTAGCAGGATATCGAAAAGCAAATAAAGTTCAGCAAGCAGCGATTGAAAAAAATAAGATTAAGTCCCCAGCACAACAAGCTATGGAGGACGCCCCATTCTTTAAAGACGCTCGTATACAAAAGGCTCTTGAGGATCAAGGAAAGGGGATGAGAGACTACGAACCTCGTCCTAAGCAATATGCTATTGGAGGAATACTACAAAAATTTGCAGATGGAGGAGCGCCCGGTAAGAAATATTCTTGGAGAGAAAGTAAAGGAGTTATGGATTCCTTTAATTCTAAAAGGACTTGGTACGATGTTTTTGAGCATAATCCAGAGGGTGGGGCTAAAGTTGTTCATAGTGGATCTTTTGATGAAGTATTAAAATTTTTACAAGATAATAGGAGTAAAGATACTGAGCAAAAATCTAGCGAAGATCCAATGAAAAAACTAGCTGGTGGTGGTCGTATCAAATTATACCATGGATCAAATACTGGTGTCGATGATGCCACACTTAAAAGTTTTAAAGAAAAGGGGGCTTTGTCAGATGTTGCCCAAGGATATGGTCAAGGTGCTGGCTTTTATGTTTATAGCGGTAAAGAAAAGGCTAAAGAACAAGCTCAAATGAGAGTTAAGGGTGGACTAGGTTCTTTTGCTGTTGTTAGTGGAGATACTGCTGGTAAGCCGATGGTATTAACTTTTGAAGAAGCACTAGATCCAGCTACATGGGACTTAGATTATGAGTTAAATAAAGGTTCGGTAGTTAAATGGTTAGCACAAAATTTTGATAAGATTAAAGATAAAGTTGCTCCTGGCGAAAAACTAACAGGAATCAAGGATGTTGTTAGTCCTGATAGTTCTAAAGGAATAATGTCACATGGTATTAGAGTACAAAGCGATACTGGGTCTATAAAAACCATATATTCCGGTATAGATTCTGATCTTAGAGAAGGAGAGCTTGTTGGACAAATAATGAATCGTCTTCAGTCCAATGATCCAGAGATGGTTCATGGTTTTGAGAATCAGTTCTTTAAGAGTCCATCACTAGCTAGTGGAGAATGGGATAATTTAGCATTAAAATATGTTGGATCATCTCCATTGAAACCAGTTGATATTGAAACATTTGCCGCTGGAGGAAGTGTTCAACAATTTGCTAGAGGCGGAGTGCCAGCATTGGTTAGTAATGGTGAGGCTTATATCCCACCCTCAACTGCTAAAAGTATAGGATATGGAACCTTAAATCGTATGAATCAAGCTGATAAAAATGGTATGGGGCGTTTTGCGGTAGGTGGTGGCGTTGGGGTTTTCAAGGGGCCGGGTAGCGGCACTAGTGATAGTATCAGAACCAATTTACCAGTTGGTAGTTTTATTTTAAGGGAAAAGGCAACCAAAGCTTTAGGGTTTAATCGTGGTGGCAGTGTTGGCGTTCGTAAATTTGCCACAGGAGGCGGTGTTGGTGCTGATAGAATGGACTATCTAAATAGAATAGCAGATAAGTTGGGTATTACAGTTCAGCAGTATGAGCGCAGTATCAGAGAAAAAATCTATAAATCTGCTAAGGGTAGTGCGGAATCTAAAACATCAGCACAATCAGATGTTGGCGATGTTTTAATTAAGAATTTAGAAAATATTGGAGATGCTAGTGTTGAGCAAGCTACTAGAGAATCATTAACAGAACTTATTAGTAAGATAGATCCAAATATAGATGCTACTAAACTTGGATCTACTATTGATGATGTTATTACTGGTATGAAGAATGGTTTATCTGTTGATGAACTCAAACAGACTTCTAGTGATCTTAAAGATATCTTAGAAAAGGATATTTCTATAGTATCAGAACTTGCTGATGCTCATAAAAAATATGAATCAGAGTTGGGTTTCTTGACAGGTAAGATGAAAGTTAGGGGTATTGATGTTAGAGCGCAAAAATCTCTCAAAGAGGGTAAGTTTGGAGCATTAGAGTCTGGTAATCTTAGACAAGCACAAAGAAATTTAGAGTCCCCAACAGGACAAAGAATAGATAAGTTTGGAGAAGCTCTTAAAACACAAAATATTCCGGGTATGAAATTATTATCTTCTGCTTTTCCAAAAGTTGCAGATCGTCTAACAACACTTGGAGATAAGATTGGTGGAGTTACCGGTATCATAGGAAGTGGATCAGCATTATTAAGTACTCAAATGCCTGGGTTTTTAAAATCTATTGATGCATTTGCTGGTACTGTATCTGAGGCTAGTCCAGCCGTTGCTGGATTGCAAGGAGCTCTCAGAGATGCTGGTTCTTTTGGACTAAGTGGAGCTATTGTTGGTAAACAAGCTTTTGGAGCCAAGGGTGCTGCTGTTGGTGGTGCTGTTGGATTAGCTGGTGGCGCCGTATCTGGCTTTATTAAAGAGTCAACGTCTAAAGAAGTTGAACTAGCTATGAAGGGCGTTTCAGCTGCTTCATCAGATTTGGACAAAACACTCAGTCAATTATCAGGCGCTAAAACTTTTGGAGAACGAGCAGAGCTACAAGATAGGGCTGCTAAAAACTATGAAGCTCTTAATACTGCTTTAGAAAAATCGACCAGTACAATACAACAAAATAAAATTTGGACTTCGTTAGCAAGTGGCCTAGAAGGCTTTTTAAGCGGACTAACTATGGTTATAGGATTCATGGCCGCTGCTCAAATGGGTGGACCAACTCTTGGTCCTGGCTCTGGTAAAGGCAGTAAAGGCAAAAAAGGTGGTGGCGGTAAAGGTAAAAAAGCAGCTGGTGGTCCGATAGGATTTGCTAATGGTGGTTTAGTGCCAGTTAAGTTGGCTGACGGAGAGGGAGTTTTTACTCCTCCATTACCTGCTAGTACTGGCGAAATGAAAAAAATGAATAATGCGGACAGAAATGGTTATAAGCCGTCTTTTTCTGGTGCAATGTCGATTGTTCCTGGTGGTGGTAGCGGCAAGGTTGATAATTTTGAAACTATGCTACCAGAAGGTTCTTATGTCGTAAGAGCTGATGCTATGAAAGCTATGCAAGAACAGGAGATGGCAACAAGCAATAAGGGTGGTTCCATAGGAGCACATCAATCTAAGATTAGCATAACAGGTTCGACGCCCAAATTATCTTCCGGTGGAGAAGTACAACACTTTGCATCAGGTGGACAAATACAAAGACTAGCTAGTGGAGGAGGAACAAGGGGTTATGCTGTCGGAGGTATTGTTAATCTGATAATGCGAGGACTAAAGATGGGACTAGGTTCTGCCCTTGGTGCGGCTGTGATGAATGGTCTATTAAGTGCTCTTGGTCAATTTTTTGATACAAGCGCACAAGATGTACAACTACAAGCAGAACTTCAAGCATTAGATCAATTAAGACGCATAGCAGATAATAGTGAGGCTTTTGCCACTGGAAATAAATCTTATGCTAATAGAATAATGAGAAATAGTGATGTTGTTGAAAAAGCATCATTAACTCCAGAAGAAAGAAGAGCCTCTTATGGCCGCAAGGAGAGCGGAGGAAAGCTTAATAGCTTAAATATACTACAAGAACAGGAGATGAGAAGCTCTCTTGGTGCTGAAGGTATGGTTGTGAATGATCAACAGAGCGTTCAGGAGTATCTCGATACTCTTGGTGCTGGTTCTGAAAAACGTAAAAAGGCTGATGCAGCTATAGTTAAAGCTCAAGAACGTTTACGTAAAAGAATATATATAGAAGCTCGCGTAAGACAGGGACAAGATAAAGAAGTTGCTCGTAAAGAATATGAAGGGGCTATTGGTAAAGACGGCAAAGTTCGTAATGCTAAATCTGCTGGTAAAGTTAATAACTTAGTAGATCAAGAACTGGGTAGAGAAAATAGATCCCGAGTATTAGCTGATAGATTAGAGATAATAAATAGAGATGTTAAGAAATTTACTCTGAATATTAGCGATGTAATGAGTCGTTTGTCTTCTTCTATGGCTAGAATAGTTAGTGAGATTGATGCTAGTGCTACTAGGGCTATGAATATTTCTGGAGAGTTTTCTGGTCAAGGAGCAAGAGCTAATGAACCAGATGCTCAAAATGTAAGAGTTCTTGAAAATATCACAGCATATACCAGAGACGAACTATCTTCTGTTGTTGATAATGTTACTGCTGGTCTTGGAGATAACGAGCAAACAAAACAAATAGGAAGCTTTGTTAAAGGTCTACAGGCTATTGAACAAGAACTGCCACTGATTCTTAGAGATACAGAAGGAGGAAATCTTGAGGCTGGCTCTCGTTCGAATATAGAATCTAGATTGAGCGATATGTTTGCTGGATTAGACATGGCTCCTGGTATTCGTAAAAAATTAGAAGATAGTGTTTTGGAGTGGATTGATAGTGGAACATCTATTAATAGAAAGGGCATGTCTGTAGATGATCTTGCTGATAATATTCAAGCATTTAAAGAACTTAAAGATTCTGGAGAAAAAGCTAGGAAAACTTTAGAGGATTATGCTAGAAAACAACTTGAGGTAAATCGTAAGCTTGGAGCTATGTCGGATTCGTTAGCTGCTCAATTTGATAAGCTAGCAGATAACTCCATTAAAGTTAAAGATATTAACTTACAGGCCGCACTGCAACTTAAGGAAAAATTTGGACAAACACTCTCTCTAAGAGAGATGACATCACCATTTGAAGCATCTGTTGGCGGACTAACTGGTGGATTAACTGATCCTGCTACTATTGGTCAAGAAATATCAAAAGCTATTGCAGAAAAGAGAATTCTAGAAGCTGATCCTTCTAAATCTACTAGCGCTTTGGGTTCTGGAGATATAGCAAAACTCACCTCAAAAATTAATAAGTATACTAAAGCTCTTGATCTATTGGCAAACAATACAGATAGGGCCTCTGCTGCTCTTAAGAAAATTGATGAACAATCTCAAATTTCTGCTGGTCGTCGTCGTAGTGTGATGGACTTCTTTGATATTATAGATAACCCAGAAGCTATGCTGGGTTTTGCTAAAGAGACACAATCATATGGTAGAGTTATGGGTGGTGCTGGTAGTATTGGAGATATTAAGGGAGCAAAGTCAACACTACAAAGTTTAGAAGGAACAAAAACGCCAGAAGAATATCAAAGACTACAACAACAATTCTTTGATAACGTAACAAGAATACTTGCTAATGCTGGTGGTGATCCTGCTGTTTTTAATCAATTCAAAGATATGTTTGCTGGTGATTTTGGTAGAACTGAAGATAATCCACAAATCAAACCATATATTGATGCATTTAATCAAGCAGCCACAGTACAAACGCAAGCAGTAAGAACACAGTCTGATCTTATTAGACAGGGTGGAGAACTATTATCCAGAGCATTGTCCACATCTGCTGATGATTTTACCAATAAGATGCAAACTGCTATTACTAATATTGTTAATGAGTTAAATGCTGTGGCTACCAGATTAGGCGTAGGGGGCGGCGCTGTTCCAGCCCCACCACATGCTAAGGGCGGCTTAATAAATTATTATGCTATGGGTTCTATGGTCGATTTTGCCCCTAAGGGAACAGATACTGTTCCAGCAATGTTAACGCCAGGAGAATTCGTCGTTAACAGAGCTGCAACATCAAGGAATCTTCCACTACTACAAAATATTAATAGTGGTAAATATAGTAGTGGTGGAAGTGTTAAATATTTAGCTAAAGGAGGTTTATTAGACCGTAGTGTACGCACTAGGTTCCCAATGGTACCAGACACAGAGTGGGATAAATTAGCTGGCACATCTGATCATATACCATTGAGTAGTTTTCCACAAAGCGATTTGTTAAAATATGTAGATTTTAGATCAGCGTCTAAAGATAATGTATTAAATAAATCAGAACTAGATAGTTATAATTCGGCAGTACAACAACATCATGACAGATACCTCTCAGGATCTGCTCAACAAAAATATAAGGTGTTGTCAGACAATAATCTTTTGATAGATAATTTACAAAAAGAAAAGAAACAATCTTCTGGATTTTTAGGTTTTGGAGGGGACAAAAATAAAACTAAACAAACTAGTCAAGCTTTAAACAAAGCAATAGCATTTAGAGATAAAGAACTTAAAGCTGGTTCAGGTTTAGATTGGTACAAAACTTATGAAGCTGCTCATGCTATACAGAATAATAAACGAATCACTGGCGGGCGTAACATATTAGAAGAGAATTATTTCGGTGGAGATAGAAATTTTCCATTTACTCCAGAATTTATGAAGGTGGATAATGCTTTTAGAAACGCTAAATTAGGTCTTGAGCCAGCTGATTTTGAAAGTTTAATGTATGGCTTGGCTAGTAAAGCAATTCCCGGAGTATTGGGTGCTGTTGGTGGTGGTTTAGGTGCCATTGCTGGTGGATCCATCGGAACTTTGGGTGGTTTGATTACTGGCCCAGGAGCAATCGTTACAGGAACTGCTGGAGCATTATCTTTAGGCTTTACTGGAGGTATGCTTGGAGATCAAATAGGACAAAATATAAATTCATATATATGGGATAAATATATTCCAGAATCTATGAAGAATAGAGTTATGGAGAAGATGAAGGCTAGTCCAGAATCATATTCAGGAGGCCAGTGGATAGGCTTTGGTGCTGAGTTGATGGGAGGTGCTGCTGCTGATGATATGATAAGAAAGGGTATGACATCAGCTTTTGGTAAAGCCACCTCAGTAAGCGCAAAAATGTTACAGAATGGCTCTATCACATCCAATGCTATTAAGCTTGCTCCTAATAGTATTCCTATCGCTAATGCTGATGAAATTACTAATAGAAGTTTAGCATTATTTAAAGGTGGGGCTGAGCAAACTGTTCAAAAATCGAAGAGAGTGGTTGGTGGCAGTGGAAAGGTAGCAGTCCCAGAAATGCCAGCACCCAAATCAGAAGCTCCAGCTGGTGGACGAGCAACAGCAACAGTATCTCCTCGTAATTTGAAAGCTATTCAAGAACTCTTACAAAATTCTGGACTTAAGTACAACAATGTTGATAATTTATTAGATGACTTGGTTCGTAATCCTTCTGGTAAGGGGGTTTTTGAGATTCTTGGTAAGCCACCACAAACTGGTTCTGGAGTTCTAAAGCTTCAGAGATTATTACACCCAGACACTGCTGCAACATATTTACCAGATATTTCAGCAGATATACTTAATACGGGAAGTAAGAAATTTCAAAGAATCTTTAATATAGCTCAAAATAAAGATATTTTGAATAGATATTCATCTTTAATAGATGATGGATATTCTCCAAATAATATCGTTGATGCATTTAAGGGTAACGATCCTCCATATTTTATTAGAAGTCAGTTGGGACAAAAACCAGGCGCTCCAAAGTCAAGAGCCAAGGCTCCGGAAGCAAGTACAGGAACAGCTACTCCCAAACCTGGATCGACAACGCCACCTCAGCCAAAAACAGATGTTCCACCAAGAGGAAAAGCTCCAGAAAGTTCAACATCTGCTACTCCAAAACCAACAGATATGTCGGCACCACCAAAACCAACTGATATGTCAGCACCACCAAAACCATCCCGTGGTAAAGCTGGTGACGGCAGCACTGGAACTAAACCAAAGCCAACACCCCCAAAGGCCCCATCTGGAGCACCATGGTCCGATACTGTTAAGACCAAGCTTGCTCAATTATGGGAAAATAGTAAAAATACTGTTGGATCAGCTAAAAATTTCTGGGATAAATTACCATCTTGGGCTAGAAAGGGTATAAGTTGGGGTAGTACAGGATTAGGTTTGTATGGAGGCAAAGCTATATGGGATTGGGCTACCGGAAATTCATCAGTCACCATTCCAGATGCTACCCCTTCTGGAACTCCTACTGGCGGACCACTACCTCCATCTACATTTGGCGACGACCCATTAGAACCTATTAAATATGCTGTTGAAGAAGCTAAACGTAAATATGAATCGACACAAGCTGGTAGAATGGATGCTTTCAAAACACAAGATGGTCAATATAGTTTTGGACAGGTTGTGAGTGCTGCTGCTAATCTTGGTCTTAAAGATCCAATGGGTATCACGGACTTCAGAGCACGATATGCTAAAATACCAAAATTTGAACTTGGAGATGGCTCTGAGGCTGGACAACTATTAACACAAAAAGAAAGACAAGATAAACAAGACGAGCTAGATAGTCTAAACAATCAAATAGGCGATATTGCTCAATATGATGTCGATAATGATCCAAATATTAAGGTTCTACTTGGTAGAAGAAATGAACTACGCAAGCAGTTGGAGAGTGACTATAGGGGACAGCTTAATCTTGGAGTGCCTACAGGAGATAAGCCTCCTAAGTTTACGTTATCAAGTCCAAAAGTTCCCAGATCCAAAGAAGACTTTGGGTTAACAGACGATATGATTGATCCAGTTTCGGGTAAGCCACTACCGGGCTTAGTCAACGCTGCTAAAGATAGTCCAATAATTAAAGAGTTGTCAAATCTAACTTCACATCAAGCAACCCTTAATAGAAAGGATGACTCAGGAAGCGCCACACCTGGACAAACTAATGGATCATTATTATCAAAATATAAATTAGATTTTGAAGATTTAGAGAAAGAATCAGCAAACGCTAATATGCGTAATGGACAAGATCTTCTTAATAGATTTAATAAATTGAAGAAGTCTTATGTTAAAGATTTTGGACCAGTCAATGATCTTGACGATCAAGATATAGCATTTGGTATGGATGCTCAAGGAAAAGCAAAAGCACAGGGAGAGGTTATTAGGAAACATTTGGGCGGCAAATTAGGAGATAGCTCTTTTGTTGGAGCTCCATTTAAAGGTGGTCAATCTAATGGAGCAACACCACAAGAAAAAGCAAAAGCTCGTAAAGCTATCGATGAAATGAAGACTAAGTATGGAGTATCAACAGATGATGAATTAAAAAACAAACTAGAGGGTGCCTCTGTTAAAGAACAAAAAATTATCAATGCTGATAAAGGATGGACAAGATTTGATAATAATAAGAAGACATATCATAGTGAATTAGAAAAATATTGGATGATAAGGGCAAGATGGGAAAATAGAGAAAAATTAAAGGCTGATCCAACTTTAATGATGACAGGTTCTCCAAATTTAAGCTCTGAAGATGTAACAAAACTTAATACAGAAATACAGGATTTGGATGGTCAGATACAGACTGCTGCTCCAGGTAAGCAAGATGTCGATGACCTAGTTCGTCGTAGACAAGAAAAGCTTGATCAACTACATCAAGGTCAAGGTATTAAGTTTGAATCAGTTCCACCTATGGAATATTTGTTATTTAATACTCCACATGATTCATCCCATCTTAATCCATTTAATACATTTGATAATAATTCATATGCTTATGGTAAACCTGGACAAAATATTAATAATGCTAAGACTCCATTTGTTAATGATACCAATTCTATTATTATTGAATTATTAACAGCATATGGTAAAGCATATGGTATTGAAGCAGATATTCCAACTAATAATAATTCATTTAATGAGTGGATTAAAGGTATCAACCCTGAGACTGCAACTAGTCTACCATCAGTATCTACCAAAAAGAGTTGGACATTAGACAAGCTTCAAAATCATTATGCTTTAGGAGAGACTGCTGCTGATACAGAGGGTAATTTTGCAGCAAAGTTTGGTTTGTGGGGTGTCGATGGTACAGAAAACTCTTTCAATAATAATTTTACAGAGCAATACAAAGAGAAATTTTTACAAAAAGCACGAGACTATCTGGTAAGCAAATCTCAGAAAACTGCTAATGAACAATATCGTTTACCAGAAAATACAGATAATTATCTGAAAGCTATAGATGCGTTTGCTTCATATACTGGTGGAATGGATAGGGATATTTACGGAAAAGTTAATCCGGGTTTTGGTACGCTAAATATAGATAAAGGCATTGAAGGAGCGGACGATCAAGAGAAGCTAAAGAAATTACGTAGTAAAATTAGTAGAGCATATGTGAAGTATAAGAGAGAAAATATAGATAAGGCTTTTGGTGGCATAACACCAACTAATATTGATAGATGGAAGAGTGTTGATAATAGATATGGCTTCCCAGGTAGTCCAGAAGAGGTTAGGGATACTGTATTAGCAGATGTTAATACTTTAGATAGAATTAATAATTTAGATAATTATATGTTAAGTAATAAGGTATCACCAGCAGATATTCGTTCGTTTACTGGTGGGGCTAATTTATTGATGGCTAATAATGGTCCTATAGGAGATGCTGTTGCTGGATCTTTCTCAGATGTTGATGGAAATAAGGTAAAGGGAGATATTAAATTAGTAGATTTCTTGGTTAACGCACTAGACTTTTCAGCTCCTAGTCTTGTTAATGATAGACAAGCTAGGATTGATACGATTATAGGCATGGAGCTTGCTTCAAAAGTAAAAAATCCAAATCCAAGATATGCGCAGGCAGAAATTGATCTTGATACAGATCTAGAAAATATTAAAGATTCTTATAAGTTGTGGGACTCTCTCCAATCATATAGCATTGATCCAACAACTAAAAAATCAACAGTCGATTATATTAATCCAGATACATTGGCTCTGGATACTTTTACCGGAGACAAGGATTCGGTAAATATTGCTGGCCAAAATATAGAGGCAAACTCTGGTTTCTTTAGGAGTTATGCTGGTGCCTTCACAGATGATGCTCCAGAATATAATCGATTAAAGCAAACTATTTCATATCTTGGTTCATTTGCTGGTGCAGGGTTGAAGTCTGCTGATCAGATGACAACTATGCCTTCTCCATTTGATAATGATGCTTTTATCATGACTAAAAAAGAAAAGCAAATGCAGAGCGTGGCAACAAAACCAATTGGGGCGGCGGGTGCGGGAACTGCTCCACCAGCGGGAACCTCTCCTCCAGCGGGAACCTCTCCTCCAGCGGGAACCTCTCCTCCAGCGGGAACCTCTCCTCCAGCGGGAGCCGCGCCAGCATTAACTGGTGATGTTAAGACCCAAATTCAAACAATGCGTGAATCAGTAATAGGCAGTACTGGTAAAGCTAATAGTATTTTTGCTGATAATGCTCTACAAGATAGCGAAGCTAATGAATATAGTCCTATGTTAGATAATTTAGGAAGTTTATTATTTTCTAATATATCATCGTTTAGGGGTGATTCAGAGGCAGAAGCTAAGGCATGGTGGGCATATAAAAAACATTATCGTACAATAAAAAGATTTGGAGATCCTTTTGATCCTAAAGTGGTAGCTTCTAAGCCAAATATGGAAAGTATTAATACAGAAAGGACTCTGAGAGGTAAACTAAATGAAATGATTCAACAGCCCAAGTATTTATCTAGTGGTGGTCCAGCACTAGTTAATTATCAACCAAAGGGAACTGACACCGTACCAGCCATGTTAACCCCCGGCGAATTCGTTATTAATAAATCATCAGCATCTAGACATATGCCATTATTACAAGCTATTAATAGTGGTGGTATTTCTTATGCTAGTTCTGGTGGTGTAATCAATCCTGTATATAAGGCTAGGGCCGGTGGAGTAGGAAATATGATGGGTATGGTTCAAGGCTTTGGAAAAGCTATGGGTTTTGATATGGGTGGAGCCAGTGCAGTGTTTGATAGCTTTATCAAGTCATTCAATACCGAAACCAATAATTTTGGATCTTTAATCAATAATCTTGCTAAGGTATTTCCTGCTCTTAATGGTCCAGTTAATGCTTTTGGTGGTCATGTTGATAAATTAGTAAAAGCTCTTAATGAACTAAAATCGATAGAAATTAAGGGACCAAATATTCCTAATACTATTAATGTTAATAGTGAAACTATAAGAGTAGAATTAGTAGGACCAGAAAATACTAACTATAAATTAAGCCCAGATGATCAGAAAAAGATCTCAGACTCTGTAGCACTACAACTAAAAACATTAATTACAATGGGTAGAATTGCATAACTATGATTATTAAATATTATAATACATACTACGAGGTTATTTAATATCTATGTTTAAAGTAAAAACAGAAACATTAGTAGAAAATATTAGCACACAAGCTATTGATGGAGCAACTGTGTCTTTAGCTGGATCAACCCTGGACCCAGCGCCATTTGTATCATTATCTGTTGAGCAATATAGGGCTGGAGATTTGATTATTGGTGGCTCTTTAATAGTTTCATTAAATGGTACAGTTTATACAACTACTGGTGGATTTGGTAACATTGCTAGTCAACTACAAGCAAAATTTAAAACAATAGGCAGTAAGGGAGATTGTGTTAATTTAAATATTAATTGTAGTGGTACAGAATTGGTTAATGGTTATGGAACAATACGCTCCGTTAACATAGACGAAGGTCCAAGTCCAAGCTGGACCCAAATTGCTACATATTCTATTGAGATAGAAATGTATGTTAATATTAATGAATTAGTTGTTAAGCCAAATACCGCCGCCTCTCAGTATGTAACAACAAACGAGATTATAAAAGATTTATCTGAATCTATTACTTTAAATGTTGATAATGATGCATTTGCTAGTGATACCTTGTCGGGCACTAAGGCTGGTAGAGCACATGCAAAATATAGTTTTAGTGTTAGTGCTACTGGTGGTGCTGTGGGTTGTAAAAATTCATTCTCTCAAAAAACAGGATTAGAAGCCGCTGAAGAAGTTATTAAGAGACGAATATCATCAATAGAAAGTGGTAATGTTTCAACATCAATAGCCGTCCCCTCCTCCCTCGTATCTGCATTATCTAGCTATAATTCTGGTACTAAGTGTATGCAGATTCGCAGTATTGATGCTGATCCCATAAGTGGAACAATGACGGTAAATGGTGATCTTATCATTAGGCCGAGTGGTACAACTTATCCAAATGCTTTTATAGATATTAGCGTTGATGCTAGGGCAGAAACGGCTCAGGTTGGACGAAACGTTACAATCTCAGGTACTATTGAGGGATTATATACAACAAGTTTTAGTGATTTAATAACTAATGGAAATTTTCACTCTGGTATCAGCAAAATTAGTAATGCTGAGTCTGCATATAATTCATTAAAGGGTTCTTTTGCCGATTTTGCTAATCGATATCTTGAAGGGTTCTTATCAGATAGTTCAGACTGTACATCTGGTGGTTTATTAGCCATCTGCGCAAGTTATGTTGCTCCTAGTGAGTGTGGTATACGACTAGTTAATCGTAGCGTAACCAGAAACTTTGGACAAGGTAGCATATCTTTCTCTGACGAATATTCTACAGCTCGTAATTGTAGTATTCCTGGAGCAGCAAAGGTTGAGAGTGAAATAACCCACACATATCCTACAGATATTTTTGCTGAATTTACAATTCCGTTCAGAGGCGAACCACTCATGCAAAATCTTGGAACAACAACAAAAGAAACTGTTTCTGTTAACGTAAATGTTACTGTAGAAAATCCTGGTTGCGATATAAGAGATCTTAGTGGAGTTATAGGATGTGCACAAGGAGAAGCAGATAATCTGGGTTCTTCGGAAGGTGCTGGCGGATGGTATCTCACACAAAATACGGTTACAAAAAGCAATACTGGAACCTTAAGAATTAGTAAAGAATGGACTAAACCTTATAATTGTTAGTAGGATAAATGAACAATCAATTGTACTCAATAGATATTAATAAACCAAAATGTTTAAATAGAACTAATGGTAGCATCATCATAACTGATCTATCCAATGGGCTATTATCTTTTTCATGGTTAGATGTTCCAAATACTGCCTCTGTAGCGGATTATGGGAGAGCTATTTATAATTTAAATTGTGGCATATATACACTTGATATATATAATATTAGAGATAGGAGCACAGAGACTATAGCCATAGATCTCTCTTGCCCTAATGAGCTTAGTATCGATTTGATACAAATGGATGAACTATTATGCTATAATGATACCTCAGATTTATTTATAGAATGGTCTGGAGGACAGCCCCCATACAATTTAAGTATAAATGCTTTTCGTATTACAACAGACAATACATCTTATACCTATAAAATCAGATCTAATAATGGTTATAATATTTCTATTATAGATAGCTATGGTTGTCTTGTAGCTAAAAACGACATAAAAATTTTATCTGAACAGCTATCTGTTGATGTGAGATGGGAGCCTATAACTGAACATAAGAGTAAATCACCTAATGTATCTTGTATAGTTTCTGGAGGTAAGTCGCCATATAGAGTGGCTTGGTTTACAGATACAGACAAGCAACCAATTGTTGTTAATCAAACATCTATTAATGATAAATTATATACAGGTAATTATAGAATAGTTGTAATAGACGATAATGGTTGTGAGATTCAAAAAACTTTTACTATCAGTGAGCCACCACCCCTTTCTGTAAATATCTCAACATTTAATGACTATAGTACAAAGTCTTTATTTGATCCAGTTAACTCTCACAGAGTTCATAATCTATTACTTTTACCAGAACATAAAGATATTAAAATTACTCAAGAATCTTTATTAAAATCTTCTAGTATATTCTTAAAATATAATAATACTAAAATAGAACAAAAATTATGTATGGATTATGGTTCTATAGAAATAGATGATCAAAAATATAACTATTATTATGTATCGCCAGGGCTCCAAAATCCTAAAACTCACAAACTAAAACTAATAGTTGATGATGTAGAGCATGATCTTGAACATGTTTTTGGCAGTAACCGATCTAAACTAGTTATTGGTTCGCTTATTATGAATAATGATCACAGCTTTGCTTATAAAAATAAAGATATTATTCGTATTTATTCTAATGATAATGAAAATATAGATGCTCAAGTACATCAGGTCTATATTAAAGCCGGTTTATATTTATCTCCTAGTATTTATACTATTATTAATTTTATTCATCCAACTAGTACAGACCCCAATGTTCTTCTTTTCATAAACAATAACTCTAACCTGTCTGTTCAATCTTTAACAACGAAAAGTAACAAGAGACTTGGTTCTATTCGTTGTAATGTTTTAAATGCTGATAAATTTTCTTTACAAGCCATTATTATTAATGAATACAATGAATCAGAAATATTTTCATTTAATAATCAAAATACTCTTACTATTAATAATATAAAATATGGTCATTATAGAATAATTATCAAAGATAAAAATAGTACAGCTTATACATATAATCAAAAAAATATTAATACAGAGTATTATTCTATAGATATATTAGATTCTTCTGAAGCAGAAAGAGAGCTCTCCATGATTCAATCTGCTGATATCTATCATATAGACTCCTCTTTATTAAATGTTTATAATAAACCTCCCAATAAGCTATTATTTTCTGACCCAGAATACAAGAATGGGGTATTAATGAATATCAGCCCCTCGGATTCTTGCTACAATATAGTTGGTGAAAATATAAATATTACGGATTGTGGATATAAAATTATCAAAGATTTACCACACGGTAAATATAGTATTAGGATCTTTAAGGATGGATACAAAACACAAAAATTAGAATTATTCTATAATACAAATAAAGAGCTTGTAACAACTATTCTAGAGAGGTAATAGGATTTATGTCGAGTGTAAAGGTTTTTGGATGCGAAGTAGTAAGCTTAACATGCAACTTAGGATTCGGTGGTCAAGAATCTACAGTTAGTCTTAAATTAGTAGAGTGTGGAACGCCGTATAATGGGTCTCTTGGTTGCGTTTATACAGTTGCCGTTGGTGGATTCACATTTACTGGTGTTTTAGCCGATCATTCTTATTCGAAATCAAGTTCTGGTTTAATATGGGATGTCAGATTAACAGATGGTAGACAAAGCTTATCTAATGTTTCTGTTATTCTAAACGATTATTATTGTAATGTTAATACTCCTAATCTAATTAATGTATTAGCTTTATTAGAGCCATCGGTATGTAATTTAGGCTGTGATGATTTCATGGCGTCTTTTAAAGATGAACTTGGTATTCCAATGTTATACATTTTAAATGCCCTACAGGGGAGAACGTGTTTATTGCCAGTTTGTGGCGTTACTATGTACATAGACGTATCTGCTATAATAGCTATTTGTCCAGCATATTTGAAAATCAGTGAAACTAGTTCAAATGTTCTAAATATTATTAATCAGGCTTGTGATGAAGCTGGCTGTGATTTTATCATTACTATTATTGGTAATACTTTTACAGCTATTCCGATTAATAAAAGAGTAGCTCCACCAAGTGGTGCTTTGGGAACATTATTAAATACTATTGCTGCTAGTTCATGTAATGGAGATGGAACCATAGACTATAGATATGGAGAAGAAACATCATATGAACCAAGTAAAAAATTAGTTCTTGGAGAAAATGTACATTATTTAATGACAGTATCTAAAGATGGAGAATGTAGTGGTGCTATGGGTACAGAAGGTGGAGCCCCAGCAAGTAATAATCCGATCATAGAGAGTCCACCACCACCTCCGCCGCCCCCGGCAACACCACCACCATGATAAGGAAATAGTTTTATGGGATGTTCAGTTTATCAGTATTTCGGAGAAAGACATACAAGTTCTGGCCTCAAGGTCTTCAAAACAGCACCAGATAATATCAACTACCCCGACTTTGACTGTTCTATACTAAAAGAATCTTTAGAATTAGATTTTGATACATTTAGACTAACTGAACTAGAGATGTTATCCTCAGCAAGTTTGGATACTTGGTTAAGCTACTGTGCCAAGAAAGATCACGATGGTGGAGGTAGTGATTTATTAGGGACTAAAATATTTAAATTTCTTAATGGACAAGGATTTGATGATTACAGACAAGTCGTAGTAGATATGTTTACGGGTCTTTTAAATAATAATTATGATAACACATCAGAAGGTCTTGTTAAAACACAAACGTCTGATATATGGGCAAAGTTAGAGGTTGCTAGACAATGGTTATCGCAAATACATTCAAGCTTTTATGGACAACAATATTTGATAGAAGTGGGAGATTCATCAGTAGGAGCATGTATCAAAGATAGATTTGGTAATGCTCCATCTGATAATGTCAAAGTAGAATCAGAGGGCGGAATATATTATAGCTCTGATGCTCCGTCTACTAGTGGAGGCTGGTTATCCAAAAATCAAACAAGCGTTATGGGCTTATCTGTTGGTACTAAAGAATTAGCTGCTTTTACAGAAAATGATAATAGGATAAGTTGTTTTGTAAAATTTAAAAAATCTACTAGTATTTCTAAATTTAATTTAACATGGGACGTTGATTTAAGTAAACTTGGAGATTCTAATTTTTATCAAAAAGAGGATATGTTATATGTTAAAGCAGATATTAATCCTGCTCTTTATCAAATAGATAGTAAGCAATATGTTTTAGTCACTTTGAATAACTCTGCATCATTAAGACTTTCAAAAGATTCTGTAACAGATTGTCCTAGATTAGCTGCTACAATGGGTGCTGTAGCTCTTATGACATTACATGGTACTGTTTATCAGTCCTCATTAGAGGACTCTGCCTGTGACGATAAACAAAATACTAACAGTGGTACAGTTGTTAATCTAAGTCAAGTAAATGTTTTCCAACTCGGTGCTCCGGCCATTTGTCCAGAAGAATTTTGTATACCCTTAAAGAGTAATGTTTTTGTGTACGGTCCATGGTTTTATCAAGCTAATCCTATTGGCGGTACAGAAGTTGAAGCAAACAGAGAACTTGCTCCGTGGAATTTTTCGAATTTACAAAACAATGGCTACGAGACTATGAATTACTATGGAGATCTAATAGCGTCGGATGGGCCAAGGGGTTTACAAAAACAAGAAAATGGATCCATAACTGTAGCTGCCTTACCGTCCTATTCTATAGGGTATGTGGTTGGAGGTAATGCTGCTACATTAACAGATATTCAAATTAATATTGGAGATAACGGTTATACGACAACATATAATTTTCAAACTTATGCTCCAAAATTTGGTAAGCCAGGAAGACACCTTGCTGATTTATGGTCAAGAAATTATAAATCTCTATCATATATGCAAAAGTTCTTTAAAGAAGAGAACTTAAAGATACGTGAATTAATTAATCAAACAGCTACTATAAGACAAGAAGATAAATATAGAGATAAAAGCAAGCCTATCACTTCTGGCGATGTTATTGTTGAACCACCAGATGTTGCCGGTTCAAATAGCTCTAAAACTCCGCACATGATGCTTTATTCTGGATATAGGATGAGGCTTAAAGATACTACAGATGATGGTGGCAGCGACACTATGGACAATGGAACATCGATTATTAGTCCATGCTCTTGTAAAAGTTCTCCATCCATACCTCCACCTGTAACTTCGTCTACAGCATCTCCTGGCAATAATATTAAAAATATGCCAATAGCAGTTACTGAGACTAGTTTACACAACACATGGTATAGAGAGAATCATTTTAATAGACTTGCGATTAGTACATTAGATCTAATTTTTTGTCCTATTAGTACCAATCAAGAAGGCGATGAAAACGGAGAACTACCCAGACTATCTATGTATCAAGACTATAGTGGTAGTCATATAGAATTTAAAGATAAGGAACAAACTGCTTTGGGCGACGGCAAAGCCCCAAATTCTAGAACAAGATCAGAAATACCTCCTTTTTATTTTGAAGATATATTACAATATGATTTACCAATACATCAAATGTATTTAAATAGTGTTACATCCACAGTTATGCTTAGTGATTGGTTAAGTAGAATCAATGGCAGTACTGATGGATTTGTGACTAATATTATTGGTTATGGTTCTGAGGCCAAAAATTTTACACTATCTGGTTTAGAAGATGCAGAAAATAAGAAACAAGATGAGACAAATTTTAGATATAGTGTATTAAGGGGTCCATTATCTTTACAGGCTTGGGGTTATGATACGGCCGGTAAACCTGTTCCAAATTCGGTGGACTCGGCTAGACAGGCCGAAAAGGGACGGTTTAGAAGACGCGGGTTGCAGGATAAGTTTTTAAAAAACTGGCTCTCTAACCCTAAAACATGGCCTGCTGGGCCTATTGATTTAAGATGGGATAGAGAACGTGGAGTTTGGGTCTCTCCACCAGCCAATAAAATAGTAGTGGCTAGATTATTAGGCAATTTAGAAAGATTTGGTACAGCAGAAGCAGAACTTATAGATCCTCAAGCCGGTGGCGTAAAATTTTATGAGGAGTATGATGTATGGTCTGGAGAAGGAGCAAATATCAAAGGATCTTTAAGTAAAACCAAAATTAAAGTATATGATTTTCTTGGCATTAGATTATGTAAATGTGATTATATCTATGCTTATTATGATGATAATAGATATATTGTATTAGAAAGTAATAGAGCATATAAAGATCCTAATGAGCTGTGTTGTGCTACCACTACTACTGCACAAACTACCAAAGCATCCACACAACCAACACCAACACAAGCAACGCCAACTTCTTGTTGGTGCAATTTAGAGTGTCTTAAAACACTTAACAACTTTAAAGAAGGAAAGCATCAAGCCTTGGTTCATAAACAAGAAACTTCTGGACCAGATTGTTTGGTGTGGGAGGATATAGTTGAGTGCTATACCACCCCACCAAACTATTATGATAATAATCCATAAAACATAAAATATTTTACTTAGTCGCTGGTGCTTGCCACTTATGCCAACCCTTATTGGCTAGCCAATTACCGTCGTCGTCTTTGCGTTTAGGAAATAAAGTTCCGCCCTTTTTGTGTTGACCAAATGCTAGTATGGCGCCACACTCATTACAACGCAATTCGTAGTAATCATTGCCATCAACATTTCTGACAACAAATCTGAGGTTGAGACTATCACATAATCCACACTTCTCTTCAGCGAAGATTTCCTGTATGGTTGCTAGCTCTTTAAAGATTTCTTTTTGACCAGCACCCTCTAATTCAAATTCAAGCTTATCACCAACTTTATATTTAACTTTCATATGATACTCCAGTTATTAACGTAGCCTTTAACATTACTCTGAATGTCATCTATTTTTTGTTGATAAGATGACAATTCTCTAATAATTGATAAAGCATCATGATGCAATATGCTCTTTATATTGGTTTCGTTAATGTTTAATGTCTTAATCAACTCTAATACATTAACATCTAATCTTTTAGCTAATACATCAATAAAATTAATTTGATTATTAGTAATCTTATTAACATTGTCAGCACCAATATCGTCTTCAATATTTTCTGCTATTTCTTCAGCAGCAACAACTTTTCTTAATCTAAGGGCTCTACGCAAAGCTCTTCCTTCTGCTCTGGTTTCTGCTACGGCAACCGGGTGATTACGATATACCTTATCACAATTACCCCAATAAACATCAGCAGCTCCACTTACTGTTTTAGTCTTACAGTTCTCATCAGTACCTACATTTAAGTCGTACCATGTTAAAGTATGAACAACAGAAGCTCTCTTATCATTAGAAGGCTCAGGAGCCTGCACCAGATCAGACTCAGACTGAATAACTGTGCAGTTCATAACCTTTTCAAATATTCGTCTTAGACCATCAGTGGTTGGATTTCCATGGATTTTTTCGTCGTCCGAAAGTTGTTGTAAAACGAAATCTGTCCATTCAAGATCAGTTATCGCTATATCCTTAACAGTCTCAATATCGTCGGCTTCAATATTATTCTTCACCTTAACCTCTTTTATTTCTTTGATTTTAGCCATCTGTATCTCCTATTTCTATGACATTAATAGTAGTATCATTTTTTATTGTCAAAAGAGCAGAATTTAATTTATCACAAACCATCTTTGCTCTGGTCTTTGAGAAATCTTTTGTTTGTTTGATTCTTATCAGTTTGTATCCCTTACCAATCAATAAACCAGTTTTTTTCTTATCATAAGCAATATTTTTGTTTAAAACATCCTCCCCCCAAACCGGTTCAAAATGAGAGGGACCATCGATTTCAATAGCTATGTTCATGGTAGGCAGAAAAATATCTACTTGCAACTTGGTATTTACTAGCATCTGCTCTTTATGGAATTCGGTTTTTATACCACTACCAACCAAAAACTTAAGGATAAAATGCTCTAGTTTAGACCCAACTTTACTGCTGTGTCTTACGGCAATGTTGGCTTTATGTAGCATATTTGCTTTTTCGTCCTCTGTTTTTTTATTCCATAATTCTAGATACATCGCTTGCTTTTGACGTAATTCATCAGGACTCATATTCTGCCAATTTTTCATTACGCCAGATCCTATATTATGTTTTTCTTCATCTGATCTTTCTCTTCCCTTTGTTGGATGCTGATGTCTACCTGTTTTTAAAGCATTCTTTTGTGCTTCCGATTTATTTTTAATTGGTATACCTAATCTTTTTGCATCTCTTAAAACCTTATTTGGATAGGTATTATGTTGTGTAGCAATATCTTTAAAGCTTAAATTATCTTTAGAGTAAAGCTTATCAATTATTTCTGCTTTTGATTTATCTGATAGACTATCATAATTTGACATTTTCTAATTCCTCTATTTGTGAGAGAATATCTTGTATATTTTCTATGTCTTTAACCAATATGTTATTTTCTTTAGGGATCCCTAGGCTCTCTAGAATATTAAGATCTCTAATAGATGTAGTGAGTATAATATTATTTCTATGTACTTTAGTAATATATAACGTATGAAATATTGCTATTGTACTTAATAAATCTGATGCGATTAGACAACTGTCGGTGAAAATTACTGGGGATTTATTAAGAGTTGTGCATATCCTAGAGTATGCGTTGATTAATTTAATATCAGATTCTTGTGTTAGATATTGTTTATATAGAAACATTATTATATATTTTTTTGTATAAATGGTTAATATTAGTTATTTGATCAATATTATTAAAATGAATAATATTTTGTTTCACTTTATGGGCAGAAATACTAAGATGATGAGTAATAACAGTATTAATAATTTCAAATAAATACATATTATTCTTAGTGTGGTTCTTGATTATATGTTTGAATAGCCCAAGGTCTCCACTCTTAATATATAGACATTCACATAGCTTATTTGGCAGATCATAGAAAACAAATTCTATAAAATTTTTTGTATCTATATTACAACCTATTTTTGATTTAAATCTTAAAGAACTATTAACGATTACGGATGATTGATGAGGCTTAATATTTTTAAATACGTTGGGGTCTACCACAACAGGCAAATTAATAAAAACAACATCTTGATTATCTGGAATCTCATCGATCACAGAGGCTATCGATTGTCCCACGTTAGAATATTCATCATAATTATGCTCTATATATCTTACCCTGGTATTTTTAATAGAGTTCTCTAAAATTCTTTTATGTTCAAAAGCATAAACTACTAATAGTTTTGCTTGCTTATTGATTTTTAAAATATTTTTAATTTGATGGTTTAAGAATGTATCTTTATATATTCTAATCAATGCTTTATTATTCATTGATCTCATTGATTTATCTGGTAGAGATGCTATTAATACAAAATACATATTTATTTATAAGCTTTGATGTAATATTCGAATACATTGATATATTTTTTAACACTAATTTTAAATCCAGCATCTTTTAATATCACTAATATTTCTGACATATTGTGTATGGATTTTTTATTAGGATATAAAACATTCTTAATAACGTCCTCTGAAATCATATTAAACGCAATAGCAATACCAACTTGACGCAAATCAGATCCTTGGATATGTAATGATCCACCACTTATTAGCTTATTATAAGCTTTATTCAGAATCGCTGGAACATCTTCAGCGATAAAATGGTCGCATAAATCTTGATATACTATTTCTTGTATAGACTCATCTTTATGTGTATCTATCTCGGACACATGACAATAAGTGCTGTTAGTAGGCATCAATTCCTGTTCACTAACATGAAATAATATAGAATTATTCATAATATTTAAAAACCATTTTAGAAGTTTGAAATAGTACCCTTTGCCACATATCTGTATCAGTGATATCTTCTTTTGTTAATATCTTATGATAGTTGCCACCCCACGATGTTGCAATTTTTTCGTTCATTGCGATTTTATATGCTGAAGGTAATTCGTACTTGTGTAAATTTACTTCTTCTTCAGATAATTCTTTAGGTTTAACAGAGTGGTCTATTAGTAGAACTGGGACATGAAACTGAATAGATATATTTTTACATTTTTCATAGTAAAGGATCTTATTGTTACAGACTATTACCTGGGGTGTATCTTTACCAAAATACAAATGATCAAAACTAATAGTATTATGTTTTAGCTTCTTAAACGCTTGCTCAAAAACCATATTATCAGATGATGTCCATAAGACATTAATCTTATCGGTATTTTGAATTTTTTCTCTGATAAGTATGCCAGTTATAGAGTTCATTGTAGTAGATTCTTAATAAATGATTCTTCAGAAAATTGCTGCTTGTCAAACTTTTGTAATTTTTGTATTTTTTCTTCTTGGGTAGTTTCGTATGCTTTTCTCATTTGCTCTCTCATAGAGTCTATATAAGGCTCACGCCACTGTTCATAGATTGTATATGTATTTTCCATATAAAAATCTTTACTATATATATTAGTTAAAAAACTCTCGATCTCAAACCCATTATATTTATTAATGTATGTATTAGCTCCAATGCCTTGATTTACGATAGTCAGGTTGTCAAAAAGAATAGACTCAATAGAACTAGGACCAAAAGACTCACACCTACATACATTCACATAACAATCAGCCTGACTATGTAACCTCATCATATATTCTTGCTCATAATATCCTATAATAATATGAGGAGCTTGTACATGTTTGCTATTTACTCTTAAAGTTCTCTCCACTTGTTGTATATCATATGTAATAATTTTTTCAGATTCTTGATGATCAAAACCAGAGATATCAGTTTTTATAATAAGTTTAACATCGTCATGTTTTCTAAACTCAAGAAAAAAAGCAGTTAATAAACCTTTGATATTATTTTTGTCTTGATGTTTACCTATATAGTAGAATACAAAATCATTATCAGGATTACCAAATAATGTATCATAATTCTTATTATATTTTGATAGATCAAATGGTTCGGGCATTACTTGTACCCGTGTTTCCAGACCAGCCTGTTCCAAAGATTTCTTAGACCAGTCAGACTGTACTATAACACGATCCATCATATTTATTCTATCAATCCACCCGGTATGTTTAATTCCCAGAGTGTCTATATCAGTAATAGCAACGTTTTCCCCAAATTCTTCCCTATACTCAAAGCAGTTAGGAACCCCATGCTGTATTACCATATCATAAGATTTACTACTATTATCTTCAAATTCTGCATAGTCTTTACCAGACTCATTTCCTGAGTCTAAATATGGAGTAAAATAGATAGGTCTAATACTCAGATTGATATTAAAGTTATAACCAAGGGCGTCAATATATCTACGAGCCGACCTACCTAATCCTGTATTTTCTTTATATGGTCCTATATATAGTATATTTTTCATATGTTTAATTATACGTCAAAAAGTCATTTTGGGTTATAACCGAATTATCTTCTAAGAATTTATTAAGCATAGTTTTATTATTGAACCATATCTCAAGAGTTTTAAGAGCATCTGATTGATTGTACGGAATAATCACATTATTAGATAATATATAACCATTATCCAATGCCATAATTAATTGCTGAATAAAAAAACTTGTTTTTAAGCTTGGAGCCTCTAAGATAGTATCAATAACGTTATATATAAACTCTCTATTATTTTTGCTTGGATCAACATTCTTTTTTATTTTGGCAAAGTGCTCTACTGTTATTGGTTGCCATCTATCAGCTGCTTGTATTTGAACTCTATCTATGATTGTTTCAAAATCTTTAGATGTTTTGTCCCAGGAATGATTAGCTAATACTTTTGATGTTTGTGCTTCTGATAGTTTCATTTTTTCAGATATATCAACGTCTCTAAACTGAGAAATCATATCAATACATTTATCATCATCAGGATATACCCTATCTGCATTATGTTCTTGTTCTCTAAAAGCAACAGCAACAGGTACTTTGAAACCACCCAGATCATCAGCAAGCTCACTCATTGCTCCATGATCGACCGTTACAAACGGTATACCACAAGCAGCTGCTTCAAGAGGAGGTATACCAAATCCTTCACAAATAGAATACTGTATATATAAATCAAAAGTACTATATATTTTAGATAGATCGGTGTCTGAGATACCATTAGAAACATTTGCTAGTGTCATTTTTAATTTGGAACATTTGGGACAGACTGCCTGAGCCCCTTTCCATTTCATAGGAGTCCAGTGTCTACAGTTATTACAAACATAGGTAAATAGAATATGGTCATATACATCATATTCTAGTAACAAGTCTGGTATATCCCACCCTATACTTTCTGGGTAACTGGTATGCATATATAAGTAAGTTTTTTTATTCATCAAATTATTTAACTTACTAATAATCTTAAATAGATTTGGTATCAGTTTACGTCTTTGATTACGCATAACTGAGCCAATAATGAATGTATCTAAACCCAGACCTAAAGTATTGCGAGAAGATATTTTATTCTGTGGTTTAAAGGATTTAAGATCTATAGAATCTCGTACAACGCCAGAAACTTTGATACCATACATATTTTCAATAGTATTCTTGGCCCACTCAGTGTGTGTCAATAATGTATCACAATTACTTATAAGATCCAACCATTCGTGTCTTATGGGGAAAGAGTCTATAGTTGGGGCTAGTATCCAGTGAAACTTATCTCTGAAAACAGATGTTCTCTGGTATGTTGCCATAAAAACATCTCTGAAGTCTATTACTATATCTGGCTTAAAGTGACCTACCACAAGATCGAACCGCCACTGTCCAAAACCATTGCTAAGTCCAGAATTATATTGAGAAAATCTTGGGTCTTCTTTTTCTACAGCATTTGGGTAAATTTTCCAAGGACAAGAGTCCTTAAAAGACATCGTCCTATAACAAGACAACTCTGCTATTTCATACTTACCTGTATCAAAAAGTCTTTGTAGTATGGATCTAGTATAGTTTCCATATCCAGATTGTATATGAGAAGATTCTGTACAGAATAATATTCTTTTTTTAGAATTATTTATCATTATGATTATATTAACAGAAAACCCCTCCTTGCGGAGGGGTTCCCGTTCCACACCATCCTTAGAATGCTACAACTTCTTCATTTTCCTGACTATCCGAATCAGTTGTCGTTACAGCCTTAGCTGACTGGCTGTTTTTTACTACTTTCTGGATTCGAGCAAAATTATTTACCCTTACCTTCATAGTAGATCGTTTGACACCATCCTTTTCCCATGAGTCATTCCTTAGAGATCCTTCAATCATAACTAGATCGCCTTTCCTAAAAGATGACGAAATAGCTTCTGCTCCGGTATCCCAAGCTTCACAGTTTACAAAGGTTGTAACCTTGTCTGTTTCGCCGTTGTTTTTTGTGAATTCCCTAGAAACAGCTACAGTAAAATTTACTACTGCGGTTTCTTTTCCTGATGGATTCACATGTCGTAGTTCTGGGTCTCTGGCCAAATTTCCTCTCAAAATAACTAAATTCATACGTACTCCTAAATTCAAAAAGTGTTACGAACCAACCGAACCATGGTTTTATTATACAGAAGCATCGGACTGTGTCAAGTCAGACTTGCCAGCACTTTTTAATAATATATGTATCCTTGTCTCTTGATCTATCTAATTTTATTAGTAAGGTATTACCATCTAATAATAAGTCTTTATATTTAATATATTCCTCTGGAAATATTACTAAATCAGCTGCCCCTGTAGAGTCTGTAACTTTAATAAATGCCATTTCCTGACCAGGATTAACGCCCCTTTTTGTTTTAATAACATTTATATCACTAATTTCAGCCCCTAAGATCGGAACCTTTGAAGTTATTCCTTTAGATAAGTCTTTACATTCTACATTGGCCGAATATATATCGCACCCATCTATTTTATGACAGGTTATTGATGCTCCCAGATAAAACTTCTCATTACTAGCAATCCATTCTGGACTATCCTCTAGATCATATGAGGGACGACTCAATCCATTAATCAGAGATACAATGGTTTGTTTTCTTTTGGTTGTTAATTTTATTAAATTATTATTTGCTAATTGATTGAGAGCAACCTCTATAGGAGATTCAGCATAATTTTTACTTATCACATCCATCTCACGATCTGTTAAATTATTTAATGTTTCATAATAAAACAACATTTTATTTCTTGATATTGGTATATGGTCTATAGCTCCCACAGATATCAAACCCTTACATGCTGCTGAATTAACCTTTCTGAGAATCTCACCATATATTTGTATAAAATTCATACTAGCTACTGGTACGCCCTCTAATATCTTATGTAACTTTTCATAGACGGAATCTCCCAGGCTTTTAATATTTGTTAAGCCGAAGCATATGCTATTATCAATATCGTCTATGAAAAATGCTTTTTTAGGCTTTAGTATAGAAGGCTTCTTAACTATAATATCCATTTCGTTAGCATTACTAACAAGTTCTTGTATTTCTCTTAGTGGATCAATTTTATCTTTAGCAAACTTTAGATAAGACGCAAAAAATGCTACTGGAAAGTGTGCTTTTGCATATGCTGATAAATAAGCATTATAGGCATAGCTAATAGCATGGCTTTTATTAAAAGAATATCTTTGAGATTTTTCTATCCATCCGAACAATTCTTCTGATTGTTCCTTTGTTAACACGCCACTTGCCTCAGACTTATGTAAAAATAATTTTTTAATCTTTACCATTTCTTCTGGTTTTTTCTTACCGATAGCTTTCCTCAACTGGTCAGCTTCTGTAAGATCGAAATTGGCTATTTTTTGACAAATCTGCATAGCCTGTTCTTGATATACCATCTCCCCATAAGTATTACCAAGTATTGTTTCTAAAGCAGGATGGAAGAAGTCAACAGCTTCATTTTGATTTTTTTTATCTATATAGTGATTACTTACAGATTTTCCGTCTCTATAAGCCTCTAGGCATCCTGGTCTCATAATGCTAATAAGAGCAGAAAGCTGTTCTATATTTTCTGGCTTTAGTTTCTTCGCCATACTTTGTCCAAGTCTAGACTCAAGCTGAAAACACCCTTTTGTGTTACCATCAGAAATCATAGACCATGTGCGTTTACAATTTAAATCAATATGTTCTATATTAATATCCAAATCAATTGTATTATTCTGCATATTGAACTTGCAGTCACAATCATTAAAAGACAAAATGTTCATACTTTAAAAGAATCCTTAAACTTAATTTTTTGACTTAGTTTTTTGTGTAATCTGAGAAATCTTATGAGTATCTGTGCACAGTCTTCAACGTCTTTGAGAGCATTATGAGCGTTGGTCTTATCTATACCTAGGTAGTCTCTCATGCTATCCAAAGAAAGTCCCTTGACTTCAGAAACATAACTCATCCATATACCAAATAGATGCATAATATCTATCTTATCTCGTGGGTGAAAGAGACATGTTTCATTTTCTTTGTTGGTATGACTATACTTTACGCTTAATCTGTTTACTATGGGCATATCAAATCGTAATATATTATAGCCAGCAGCTATTGGAGCAGTAAATTGTGATTTCTTACCACCATTTGCTTTTAAATGATATTTATCCAAATATGTTACAAATTGTGACCATGCATGTTTTTGTTCTGGATAGACTTTCCAATCGTTAAGAACCTGTTCAGAAGAGACATTACGAATTCTGCCGTGCCACTCCAGAATATCTGAATCTGTATATGGATTACTTACTGTTGTGTCACATAATTTATCTGGTTTTAAAAATGTATTAAATTCTGATTTAGGGATAATTTCTAGTTTTATTGGATCAATAATCAGTGCGGATAGTTGGACTGGGCTGCATTCCTCTGGATTTTTACCATCTGTTTCAAAATCAAATACACATATTTTATTATAGATCATCTGCAATCACCTCTATTTCTGCTTTGTATTCAAATAGTATCTGTTTATTATCTTTTAGTCTTATCGCATTTGCTTTGATCTGACAACAACTTTGTTTGATTTCTGGAATTTTCAGATATTCTTTGTCGTCATAAATAAATCTTTGACCAGCTAATACGTTCTCAAATATCATACCAGAACCTCTTTAGATTTGAGTATGTCTCTAATATACATTATTTTATCTAGGAGTGCAATGCCTAGAATATCAAATTTAATAACCCCAATAGATTCTAGGTCTGACATTTCGAATCCCGCAATACTTTGTTCTGTTTTACCATCCCATATCATAGGACATATTGTGTGTAGCGGTTCATTTGATATGGCTATACCAGCCGCGTGTTTAGATTGATTGTACTTTGAGCCTTCCAATCTCATAGCCTGTTCAAAACGCTTTGCCAGTGGGCCATATAGCTTTTCATCGTCACCAAGATAGCACCATTCTTTAAGTTTTGCACTGTTGTTCTCAAGAGCCCATCTTATAATAGAAGCTTCTCCATCTTCTTCTTTCATTTCTTGTAATTCGTCAGCAATTTTAGCCTCGTCTGGTATATGTTTGGTTATTCTATTCATTTCTTCAAAAGATATGTTACCATATATACGTAATACTTCTTTCAAAGCTCCACGACCCTTTAGAGTGTTAAAGGTGATCATTTGTGATACTTTATCAACACCATATTTGTTTTTGATATAATTAATAATATCTTCTCTATGTTCTATTGGTACGTCAACATCAATATCTGGCATTGAGATATTTGTTTCTGTATTTCTTCCAGTATTATAGAATCTTTCAAAGATAAGATCGTACTTAATAGGATTGATAGACGTAATGCCCACAAGATATGATACTAAACATCCAGCGGCAGATCCTCTTCCAGGTCCAGGTAAACAACCCCTATCTTTAACATAATTTACTATGTCTCTGATAATAAGAAAGTAGCTCGCTAAATTTGTTGATTCTAAAACCTCAAGTTCTTTCTTGACCCTATCAACATAGTTCTGCTGCATATCTTTTGGTATATGGTTTTGTATTTTTGCTGACCATCCCTCTCTACATAGCTGTCTTAAATAATCTATTGGCTGTTGATTATTAGGACACTCAAAAGTGGGTAGTGTCGGTGATGAGAGTATGTCGTATACCTCACAAATTTCATCAATTTTAATCGAGTTGGCTAGTTCAGTTTCATCATGTATAAGGGACATTTCTTCTGGAGAAAGTATATAATATTTATCAGATATGAAAAAACTAGACATTGGAATTTTATCATTATTGATAATTTTCTGTGATATTTCTGGTAATGTTGTTTTTAGTGAACTACATAATAAAACCCTTTGATCAACAGCATCAGCCATTTCACAATAGTGCGCATCTATAGTGGCTACTCTTTGTATATTGTGTTTTTTTGATAGTTCTCTTAAAGCTAATCCTATAGTTTGCTGATGTTTGTTTTCGATATCCATAAGCTGTATCTCAATAAATACATTATTATTTCCAAATACTTCTTGTAGCTGCTTAATATGCTCTAATGCTTTGGATTCCCATTCCTCATTTAACTGAGATGTATTAAAATCATATATTTCATTCGCTAATGTCGATCCAGGATGACCAGATATACAGATAATATTCTGGTTCTTAGCCAGTGTCTCTTTTATTAAATTAAGATCAAGCCTAGGTTTATGATAAAAATTAGTAGAGCCATTAGACAGAGATACTAGATTAATAAGATCTTTCCATCCGTTATAGTTTTTACATAGAACAACTAGATGAGACAAGCTTTGGTTGGATTTTTCTTTAAGAGAAGCTTCTTGACGACTAATATATAATTCGCAACCCATAATGGGCTTGATACCATTCTTCTTCATGGTTTTATAAAAGTTAACACTACCTGATATCGTTCCATGATCAGTAATAGCGCAGCTTTTAATATTTAGTGCTTTACATCTCTTAGCTATTTGTTCCGGTTTAGATAAGCCATCAAGAAGACTATAGTGTGTGTGAACGTGTAGCGGCGTGTACATTAAACCTCTCCGGGTGCCTTGTATGTTCCTATACTATATCCTGGAAGTTGATACTTGTCAACTGCATGATCAATGTTGTGGAGGTCTATATCATGTTTTATTTGTTCGCACTGGGTCATACACGAATTCTTCTGTGTAATCTGATTATCTCTATACTCTAAGATTGGTAAAACATGCTTATCATCTTGGAATGTGTTTTTACCAAAATGACACAACTTACTACACATCCAAGACTTATGAAGTTTGGGTCGTGTTGTTGTTTTAATTTTGTGAAATTTTTCTCTTAACATATGTTCTGTAGTAGCTATATTATCTTGATTATCAAAACACACAGAGAATGGCCCACCATCATTAATATAATTGATTGTAACAATAATATGCTTAAATTCTGGAAATAGTCTATGTATAGCATAATGGTAGAGTTTAAGCTGAGGATCTTCCTCTAGTTTTTCTTGAGTTTTTTCTTTACCAGTAGCCCAGTTTAATCTACGACCAGTTTTCCAGTCTATAATCTCTAATGTTGTATCGTCTATCTTGGTTATAAGGTCGATTGTTCCTTTGATGGCGAGATTACCACTTATCTTTTCTCCTTTAACATCATATATATATTTAGCCCAGTCTTTATCTATTACTAAATCAAAATGTTGTTCTGATCTGAATATGTTTCGTCTCCTTGGATCAAAGAGTCTATTATTAGACCTTAGAGTTTTACTCACCCACTCTATACAATCTTTTCTATCTTTTTCTGTCCAAGGATGATGCTTACATTCTCCGGTATAATAATCATATATTTTATTGGTTAGAGTTAATACAAAATTATTATCAAACATATCTGATATAGTTAGATCTATTTTACCAACAATATCATCATCTACAGAATCAACATTATCTTGTTGGCTCTTTTTCATTATGGCAAGTATCTCTAATACTTTATGTACGATAGTCCCCTTATCTGCTTTCTTATTAGATAGGCCTCTCCTACCAAGTACATACTCGATAAAATATTGTTGCTCACACATAGAGTGTGTATTATATGATGAACTTCTAAAGTATGTAATTATAATGATAGTATTCCTTTATGTTTTAGAAACTCTAAGAGAATTAAGTTTTGCTGTTGTATGGTCATATATTGATTATCAATAGTTATATCAAATAACGTTTGATCAAAATTCTCAGGATCCAAGGCCGTTTCGCTTGAATGATCAGAATTATATGGATTACGAGTTAGCTTTATAACAAAACCACCAGCTTTTTTAACAGCGTCCACCTCGTTAGGAAATCTGCAATCAGCAATTAAAGAAAGATACGACCTATCTTGTTCAATTCTTCTAATAGTAGCCTCTGACCATACGTTTTTTTGCATTTTACGAAACATATCCGTGCCAACTATTTGCATGACTTCTCTGGCCGTTAACTGTTTTGAGTCCCAATAACAGTCAACAAGCTCATTCTTTTGATCATCGGCACCATAACATTGGTCGTGTGTTAGTCCCAAGATATTGATACATATGTCTTTTTTTAATGGGTCGGCAAAATTATATATAGTATAATTCTTAATAGAATAGTCATTGATAGCTTTGCCAATAAATTCTGCACACGTTGTTTTACCAGACTGTTTTCTTCCAGCAAAAGCTATAATAAAATTAGACATGTATTTTTTCCATTTCTGGTATAATGATTTGTTTGATTTCCTCTACTGACATATCACCAATATCATTTTGATTAATAGATAATGTTTTAATATTATAAGTGCGACAACACTTATCATGTATTTGTTTTATACCAGCCTGACCAGCATCATCATTATCTAATAATATTAGTAAAGACATTGCGCCAGAACAATCTAGTAGCATTTTTTGTCTATCGCTCAGGGATGTACCGAATATTGCTACAGAATTTTTGATTCCAGCTTCTTCTAATCTCCAAACATTGCCAGGACTTTCTACAATAACAGATATGCCTGTTTTGAGTATATAGTCTTTAGCAAACCATAGGTTGTAAAGGCAGTCTTTAGCCTTAAAGTCTTTATTATGTTTCCATTTAGAGTATTTGTATCCATATTGATTATCTATGCAAGTCTTATCTGTGTCATGATAATAAGAACACTCTGAACACTTATTAAATATGCTTCGTCCGCTACAGCCTATCATATGAGTATAGCTTGGGTCATAAATCGGAACAACCACACGATTAAACATTTCTTTATTAGGATTTGTACAAACTCCAATGTCATACCTATCTAGTATTTGTTTAGAATATCCTCTGCCTACATAATAGTCTGCTGGTATACTTAATGCCTTACGCACAGACTGTCTTGATGGCAGATTAGATTGGTTTGTTACTACTGGAGATATAGTCTGTATATTATTAGTAAATATTTTTTTCTCTAAATTAGTATTATTGCTTTTAATATCTTTAATGTCTTTATTTAGAATCTTTAGTGCCATATCAAGAGTAGTATCAAATGGATATATTTCGTCACCCTCCGTAGACCAGTTATTATGCTTAACAGATAGGATACCTCTTAAGAAGCCTATGATAGATGGCTGGAATATTTTTTCACAATGGTGTGTTCTACATACCCAGTTTCCTCGATATGAATCTCCCACATAATATAAATTAAGTGAGGATTCATTATCTCCCCTGTGTATGGGACATGCCATAGTGATCATTTTATTATTATTGTATTTACAATTTAGATCAAAAGCTTCGCACAAAAGATCTACATTGTCACACAACTCGTCACATATTGCTTTTATTTTAGCTTGACTAAGTGAACGAGATTTCTTCTTCGTGGGATTCATTATCAACATTTGTTATTTGGAATGAGTTTTTAGATTGAGACGTATTATTACTTAATTCTAGTTTCGTTTGACCTTCTGTTATCTTAGCACACCAACCCTTCATATTACAATTAATATAATCATTGTCTTCTAGGCCTCCTCCGTGCCTACTTACTAGTGGAATTAATTTACGATTACCAGCATTGGGGCCGTCCTCAGCTATTTCTTCATCAGACTTACGCTTAAAGATGGAAAAATTACTACATAGCCATATGATTCTATCAGAGCCAGATGCAGTGTCGGTACTTTCTTTAGTGATGCCGTCTCGATTAAGCTGAATAAATGCTACTATAGGAACTTTATATTTTGTAGCAAAATTATGTAAGGATGTCATCATGAACCCGAGTACCTGATACTCTTTCATGTCCTGAGATATGCCAGCAGAATCCATAAGCTTCAAATAGTCATAAAAAATTACACAATCTTTAGCAGTTCCATCGTCATTAAGACCAACCTCTTTAATAACCCATCTTCTCATAATAGCAAGCTGCTCATCAAAAGGCTTTCCTGCTATAGATTTGTAATATAATTTTGTTGACTTTAATTTATTTTTAGCTTCGTGTATTTTGGATCTTAGGTCCGCAGAGTCTTTAAATTTACCAGTTTCTATAGTTTTAAGATCAACCTCTGTCATCATACCAATAACACGATTAATATGATCATCAGTTGTCATTTCTGTATCCATATTTAAAACTGGCACCCCACTATTTGCCAAATAATAACCCATGTTATCTGCTAGTAGTGTTTTGCCTATTTTAGGTCTTGCGGCTATAACATTTACTGTACTCTTTCTTAAGCCACCCCCTATAGCCCGATCATATATAGGAAATCCTGTAGATAAACCAACCTGATCAACTGGATTATCTTCTAAATTTTGAATGTATGCATCAATATTCTTACCGATAGACTCAGGCTCTGTTTTGTTATCTCCAAGCAATAGACTAAGATCAAAAACCTTGCTTTCTGCAATATTTAGAATATCAGATATAGATTCTGATCCTGTGACCGCATTTAGTTCTTTTTGGGCTAGTCCTAACTGATCACTAATATTTCTTGCTATTTCAAGTTTTTTTATTTTTGTTGCAAATTTTCTAATATTGCTTTGATCTACTGGAAAATCTAATATAGCCTTGATATGCATGGCTTCGTCTTTTGACGATAAAATATCTTTATATCCTAGCTCTTGAGCTGCAGAATATATAGAAGCTAGGTCTATTTTAGCATTACTATCATTGGCATATATGTGTTGAATACACGCATATATAAATGAATTACTATCTATAGTAAATGAAGCAGATGATACTAGGTCTGATATATCTAAGTAAGCGTTCTCGCCATACTTACATAGTCCTGATAATACTGCTCTTTCCGCAGATGGGTCTGTGAGTGTTTCTCTTAATTTTGTCATTTTAACCTGGTGTTGCTGAGCACTTATTACATTTAAAACGTTCTACGCCGCCATATAATAAAGATGCTTGTACTTTTTCTTCTTTGCCACAAACTCTACATCTAACACTTACCATTTGTAGTTTACGACTACGAGCAACCGGTGGCTGTACATATAGTTTTTGAGCTAAGCCTGGATCTTCCTTATGCATATTAACTTCTGGCATAGATAAAAACTTGTTTTCTCTTTTTATATCTTTGACTTTTTTAGTTTTAGCAATACTTTGCTGTTTAGTTGGCAATTTAACCTTTGTATCTACCTCATCTTCAGAGACATCTTCTTGAGATGTAGACTCTAATAATGCAGATAGGAGACCTATCATTTGTTTTATCTGCTCTGGATTTTTTAATAGATCCTTAATATTATCAGTGGACATTTTTCACCTTATTCCTTTGAATTGCTATAATGATATCTGATAGATTTTTTAAACTATTAGATAGATAAGACAACCTATCCATTCTTTGCTTTGCGTACTTTTGTATCTTGTGTAGCCCATTAGCTTTTTCATTGTTCTTTATGGCCTGATATAGCTTTTCCATGTAGCCATATCCTTTATAGTTGCTGATATCATCAGCTACTGCCAGCTTCAAAGTATCCTCGGCCCAGTTATGTCTAGCTATCTCACGATTCAATATTCTCTGAATGTGGAAAGCCATCTGTCCTAGCCTATATGCCATTTGAAAACAATCTTCTGGTGTGAGTTTTTCTATAACATCTCTACTCATAGATAGATACTGATTTAGCTCTTGTGACGATTCACTATTATTAGACGAAGCTGGCAGACCAATTGATGATTCATACTCATCTAAAATCTTATCCCAGTGTTCTAATTCTTCCTTACTAGTTTTATGCATGTGCTATTTTCTCCGTCCATTCGTGGGTTTTATTATAGGGTAGTTCTATGTATGTGATATTATTAATATGGCACCACTCCTGCTTTTCTCTGTCCCTTTTTTGCTGCTTCAAAAAATCTAATTTAGATCTATGATAAAATGGTGTGAATTCATAATGCTGTTCACCGTGAACCTCTATACATTTTTTAGTTAATGGTACAAAAAAGTCTATATAGAGAATCTCTGATTTTCTGATGTGTATAGGAACCTCTTCTAAAATTTGTAGAGTAGGGAATGCTTCCTTAATAATATCCCTTGCTAATAGATGAAAGCTTGATTTATTATTTAAGCTACTCTTAGCAGTTAGTCCATTAAAAGTTAGTTTATACTCTACGCCATCTAAACCCATGGTCATCATTTGATACCCATGGTTTCCTTGGTCTGAGCGAGTATTTTATCATAGGATTCTGGATTGTCAACAAGGAACTGTCTAAGTTTTTCTGTGCCTTGAAATTTTTGTATTTCTCCATTAACTTCTAGACTATACCAAGCTCCTCCCTTATTTATAATACCAATATCTATAGCTAACATCATAATTTCTGTAACCTTATCTATACCCAATCCATATCTGATATAAGAAGTTGCGGTACCTCCTGGTGGCCCAAGAGCAGAGCAAAGAACCTGCCACTCTACCTCTTGTCCGATTTGAGTATTATCGACCCCAAGTGTCCAGGGCTTGAATGTTTTTGCTCTCAGCTTAATATCTGTTTGATATGCTATTGCCTGACCGCTCTTTTCTTTAAACTCTGCCCCATATCCAGTTGGATTTCCCATAAGATGGGTAATACCAATAACTATATTTCTATTTACTGGTATAACATTGGAAACCTTCCTACAAAACTTTGCCAATAACTTAGCCCCGTCGGCTCTTTGCATTTTATTCATCTCAGAAGTAATTTCCGCCTCTGTACACAAAGCAGAATATGAGTCAATAATTAATAGACATCCAGGCTCCTCATGAATTATTCTCTCTCCTATTTGTAAATACTCTTCTGCATTTAGAATTTTTCCTTCTTGAGAGCCTATGATATCAAACCTATCTAGGTCTAAACCCTTAATACCTTCTAGATCTCTTTTCTTTAATCTACCCTCTATATTTAGATAGTACACATGCCTTGGTTTTTTTAAAGTACCTTTATACATATCTTTTTGTGCCGTTGCAGCAAAGTCTAATGACGTTGTTGTTTTGCCACATTTGGGCTGTCCAGTTAATACTACAAAACTACCTTCTGGAATACCACCAGATAATATCATATCCAATGAAGGAGATAGTGGTATAACTACAGATGCACGATCCATCAAAGCAGTAGCGCTTTGCATAACTTCTGAACCAAAATTCTTTTTAACATCTTCTTTAAGTGCCATCGTCTAACTCTCTTAATTTAGAAATGATATTTTTTGATTGATTACTGTCTTTACGGAATTTTGAGCTTTTAATTTGCCTAGAATCATCATAGTTTTTTGATTCTTTTGTTTCTTCGACATCAAGCAACGCCTGTTCCTGCTCTATGATAGGTATCAGATGAGGAGCCCGCAAAGAATAAATATTACGAGCCTTAATGTTTTTAAGTGCTTTAATAATAGCCTTTGCGCTGTACTGTTTAAGTAATTTATGTGCTGATCCTATCTGATTCCTATAAAATTTTTCCCACTCTTTATTTGTCCAAAATTTATAATGCAAATCCATGTTGTCTTTGATTGCTTTATTTTCACAGATTATTTCAGTAATAAATTGCGCTGCTGATACATTTTTCCCATTAGAATATTTTGATGGGTAAGAATTTTTATCAATCATTGGGTCTAAAAATAAAGTCCTGGGTGTCTGTTCCTTTTCCATTAAATTTCTTTTTAAGATCATCGTTAAGTGCAGATGCCTCCTGTGTCATAATAGCTACGCTTGCATTCTGTTTTTGTGAAGTTTTAGTTATCATAAGAGCCTTTGACTTACTCTCTTTTTTTTCTGTAGTAGTCGGTTTAGGTTCAGAATGTACCCTTATAGCAGCTTCAACCTTCTCTATCCCTATGCCCAACTCTTCTGCAATATCTCCATGTTTTTTATTTTGAGAATGTAACCATAGGATAGCATATTCTTGATTCTTGTTCTTTTTCATACTAATACCTCTCTTTGTACATTATATAATAATGACAGATTTTGTGAATTTAAAAATTTAAGATACATATCGAATATATTTTTATTAACCCCAATAAATCTAATATCCTGTTTATCAAAAAGGTTGTTAGATATTTTTTTGTGACCATAAATATTAAACGGATTGAAAACACTATTACCATTTATCATAATATAGTATTTGACTTGCTTATCCTTATAGATTTTTTTAGCGTATATTTTCTTTGAATCGCTATCGACTACAGAATTTCCATCGCCGTCTTGAGCTACGCTATCAATATAACTAGTATAGTATTGGTCTTTATTAGAATTTATGTTGGCCATTTTGGCTTTTGTGGTTTCTTCATCCTTGACATTCCTTGTGGTAAAGGCTTATCTGAGGCTGCTTCCTTATAGTTATTATGGTTATCGTATAATGATCTTTTTTGATCATCAGTCATTTTGTCTCTATTACGATTTGCCAAGTCTCCTATAGTTTTTAGTTCACTGTCTGATTTTTTAACAGATGCGGAGAGTGTTGATATGTCTTCGTTATAATCTCTATTAGATACCGCCTTGCAGACGGGGCATTTTTTAGGACTATCAGTATAATTACTAATAGAGAAAAATAATTCAAAACTATGCGAGCACTTCACACACTTATAAGAATAGGTTGGCAACTTACTTCAAGCTCCTATTAGCTTTTTGTAATAGTCTTAGATTTTTAGTTCTTAAAAAGTCTATATATGTATCAAAAACTGATTTATCAACCTCTTTAAAAGACCATTCGGTTTTACAAACCTTATCAACAAATTTAGACTTTTCTTTAACAGATGAGTGTATCTGTACGGGGTTGTAAAGCTCATTCTTGGGATTTAACATTACATAATAACTATGATACTTTTTGTTATCGGCAATATGTCTAGGTTTCTTATTAAGAATAGCTTTCGCATAAACAATATCTGATTGTTCATTGCTACAGGGATTATTGTCTGTATCTAAAAAATCTTGCCGACCCATAAGAGTATAATACTTATTGTCTGGAATCTCATTGTCTTTGTGTTGTATGTCAAAATCTTTGATATTGATTTTCATTGGTGTGTTCCGTTTTAATGAAATTTTCCCACTCTGGAGTATAATCTATATTAGACAAGGCGTGGAACCATGGCAAGTATTTTTGATTATACGTGGGTACTTTGGGTTTATTTAATAGGGCCATACCAGCTTCTTCTGGCGTTTTATTAGCTTTTTTACGATTACACTTACAACACGCAGTAACTATATTGTGCCAACAGGTTGGAGACGTTTTATTTTTCCATTTAGATTTTGGTATAACATGATCATAAGTTAATTTAAGACGATGATATTGTTTACCACAGTATTGACAAGTATGATTATCTCTTAAGAATAGATTCTTTCTTGAAAATTTTACATATTTTCTATATGTGTGAATATAGGTATTAGATTTAATAATAGATGGAAGTCTATATTGGTTATTTAACCCAATAATATATTCGTTATGATATGCTAAAATATCAATACTAGGATATTTTTGTTCTTGTGTTTTAATATACCAACAAATAGATTTTTTCCAATCTATGATAGTAACTGGGGTATAGTCTACATTCAACAGTAAACACGCTTTATGAATTTTGCTCATGACCATCAAGTTTGGACATAATATGTGCTATAATAGGATTTCTAACAATATCAACATATTCTAATCTACTAGATCCAATTCCATTTACTTCACTAAGAAGTTTTGCCATAGTAGCAAAGCCGCCACGATATGATCTTTGCAAATCAGATTGCGCAACGTCTCCTGTTAATACCATTTTACTATCCATGCCTATTCTGGTTAATAACATTTTTAATTGATCATAAGAAGCATTCTGACACTCGTCAGCAACTATAAAACACTTATGGAAACTTCTTCCTCTCATAAGCCCCAGAGGCACTATTTCTATTCTATTTAAAAGTTTAAGTTTATTATATAATGGTGATGTTATAAAATAATTAATTTCATCTAAAATAGGCAATAAATAGGGATGTAATTTTTCTTCCGCTGTTCCTGGCAAATAGCCAAGTTTTTCACCAGCTTCCAATACTGGTCTTGTGATTACAATTCTTTCAATTTTTTGATTTAACAAAGCTTCTAAAGCCATACCTATTGCAATATGCGTTTTACCGCTACCAGCAACACCATGACAAAATGTAATAGTATTTTCTACGACTGTTCTTATATATTCTGCCTGATTGTGTGTTTTAGGCTTTAGTCTATTCTTAAAGTTAAAGATTACATGATCTTCTGGTACTAAATTAGCAGTTAGATCTAAGGCTTTTTTCTGGTTTTTTCTGGTTGTTTTTTTTCTCAAGTTATTTACCTTTCGGAATAGAGTTAAATCAGACACGCGCCACCAGCACAACTAATTTCTTCTATTCCTACGGTATTATCCTCGTCCTCAAATAGTTGTGTATAATCTACTTTTGAGAAACTTTCGTACAAATCACAATATAACTTCCAATTATAAACATCCTTCATGCAGTATGTCAATCTTTTAACATCTCCCTCAAAATATTTACCAGCAAAATTTTTCATTTTAGTTATAAATCTAAGCTTATCTTCGCTATCATTATCTTTGGCTTGATTCAGGTTAACGTAATCACAAGCTGCCCAGAGGTTATTATTGAATGCATTTAGTCCTAACTCTATTAGTCCGGAACACCATAAAGCAGCATCTCCGTACTCTTTTACAACCTCTCTACTGGTATAGACAGTAGTAAATGGAGCTTGAGTATAGTCTTTGTCCCCACTTTGTGGAATTAAGCTTATACCAGCAAAAAATTTCCTATTATCATAGATATATTTTATTACTGAATTCCATTCATCTGGTTTAACGGTAACGGTATTGCTCACATTATGACTCAAATAAGATTGTGTGCATAATGACCTATTTTTACCAGAATATACCCAGTTTTTTTGGGTTTCTTTTACTATTGATAACATTTCTACTGCTGGTAACTGATTCCTTAGTTTAGCGCCATCTGGTACCTCTATAGGAAACTTAATGACCTCATCAGTATTGTTAGCAGACCATGAGGACTTCTCACAGGCCTGCGGGTTTACTTTTTTGAAGTGTTGGTATGGGGCCTCTAAAATATTCGCCTGTACGTGTCTTATATAGCGTTTAGCGTGGTGTGGGTGTATACCAGAGCTTGTGCCTAACATACTACTGCTCGTACCTTCTGGCTTTAAACAGGTTACTCTGGCCGCTTGATTGATGCCAATTTTTTTAGCAATTTGTTTATTGGTTTCCACGGCTATTTGAGCACCCTGCTTTAGTACTTTTTCCGTTAGGATAATATCATGTTTTTCCATGATTCCTGTTAGAGATACTCCTAAAAGTGCCTCTCTTTCAAAGATTTTGCAACTAATTTTACCGAGATAATCTAGTTTAGTAAAACCAGCCTGTAAAGTGCCTATGATAGCAGCAGCCTTGCATCTCTCGTAGAAATCAGCCTCATCTATTACAGAAGAGCAATTTACTGTGGATAGATTGCAACCCTGCCAACCAGACTTACCGGACTCTTCGTCTACAGGCCACATGCCGACCTCTACGCAGTTATGAACATAAACGCCGTCGTTATCGAAGGCGTGAATATCTTCGACTGTGCAATCGTATACATCTAATTCCCCAACTATAGTTTTATTAATAAGCGTATCGACGAAGTTAGTTCTATTTGGCATTCTTTGATAGTTATTAACTATTGTTTGAATTTTTTGAGCTTTGTCAATATTCTTAATAGGAACGTATTTTGAAAATCTGACTATATTATCGCTGCTAATCACTAGTTCATGAGATGCTTGGCAGAAATAGCTTTTTGTTCCACCGTTGCCGTCTGGCATCGCCCTGTCACCTTCTAATCTACGATTTTTGTAAATCTTAGAATAAATGCCTAAAGAATTAAGTGCTATTTGTAGATTTTGCAAATTTTCTAATTGAATAGATGATATTCTTAAAGAAGATCCTTTAATATTATTCACAAGCACTGTTCCATCGGCATCAAAATATCCAGCAATCAAACCAGAAATATGATTCCACGAACCGCAAATAGATTTTTTACTTACTCTTTTGGATGTCCCGACCATACAATCATGCTTTGTTGCGAATTCCATTAACTTTTTGGATTCTATAGAACTATAAACAGCGATAGAGTTTTGTTCCTGTTTATTATGGTTATTGATAAAACCAACATCTGATAGCATTTGATATGCTTCTGTTCTGTATTGTTCTTTAGATTCTCCCCACCATTTTAATTGCGCTGAATTTTTACTATTGTTTCCATCTCCTAAGAATAAACCTAGTAAATACCCCTTTTCCCAATCCCTATCAGATTGATTCAATTTTGCTATTCCATTAGTAACTCCTATATGATTATTAATAACTACATTTTCGCCAAAACTAATATCCTTAGCTTCTTTCCAGCCAGTTTTTGTCATTATCTTGTGATTAGGAGTTACTTTTAATGATCTACCAGACTTAAATTGTAGTTCGATTACTTGTTTTGTGCCAGTTTTCCAAAAACCCTTATAGCTAGGATATGATACTCCATCAACGATAGCATTAAACGGCTTGTCAACAAGTTCAGAAACCATCTGTATCCCACTATCTGTTACTACTGTGGAATCGGCTACTACACAAGGATTAAAGGTCATTTCTGTGGAATCGCTCCAAATAAATCCCGGCTCACCAAATTCTTTGACACTAGCCATTAGTTTTTCAAATTGCTCTAATGACGTATCGTCTTTAAGTAGTAGTGCTGAGTTATTACTTCTTGCTCTTTGTGGATTATTTATGTACCAATTGCCTGTTTTAGCCTTTGCCATCTCCTCGTCATCAGCACTAAAAAGAGCCAAAGACGCGCTTCTACGAACGCCGCCGGACAATACAGCATCACTACTATGCATAATAATGTCGTAGGCATCGATTGGCCTTAATTTTTTCTGACCTTTAGCTATACAATTATCTAGTAATACTCGGATTTTTTCAAGACCATTTTGTAGCGGCTCAAAACCAGGAGCTTTACCAACTCCAGAACTTAAAGAAGATCCTTTTTTGCGTATATTGGAATAATCAAATATAACATGGGCATTCTTATATTCCTTAAATTCTTCTATTGGTTTACTAAAATATGAGCTTAATAGTACCCCAAGAGCATCTGCCCACCCCTCAATACTGTCTTCTACAAAATATTTTGTTACATTTTCGGACGTTAGATTGTGTTCTAGGGTAGGTAGTTTTGCAATGTGGTGTTTTTGTACACTAAATCCTGTGCCACTGCCGCACAAAAGTAGCCAAAAACACTCTTGGAAAAACCTTAGTCTATCACAATAAGAGCTGGTACAATTATAAATTTTAGCATGTCTTTTCGTAATAGGTTCTCCGCCGAACTGTAAAGCTCTTTGACTGCCGAGCACCTTTTTCTTGTACATTATATCATAAGCCCAATCAATATCAGCCGTAATATTTTTGTCAGCATATGCCGTATGCATCATATTCCTAACTCTGTCAACAGCCTCTTTCCACGTTTCTCTTCTGTTTTGGTCTTCTATCCAACGAGCATATTTGCTAACAAAAGTATAATTCTGCAATTCTTGAAGTGCTGACATCTGTGCTCCTTAGATTATATTGACTGTTGTCCGAATGATAAAACTTTTATATTAGAAAAAGTTATATATGTCAATTTTTTAGCTCTGTGTAAAAGATTATGATTACATTTTATGACTTACTATACACCATCAACGATATTTTTTATCCAAGACATATCTGGATCTATTCTAACTATTTCAATACCTGTTTGCTCTACAAACTTATCAAATCTGTCTTTGGCTTCTTGATCAAAAAGGACTGTGCCGTGGCTATTTGACATCACAACTTTACCCACCCCCTCCTGCCATAAGGACATTATACAATCATTACAACTTTGTCCAGTTATATAAGCTATTCCGTTATCTGGGCGAATTGTACAATTAGATAGAGCATTACGCTCTGCGTGTATCATCCAATGATATTTTTCTGGTCTTGTTATCGGCAATAGCTTGTCGTCCATACCTCTAGGAAATCCATTATATCCGACTCCAAGTATACGATTTTGTTGATCTGTTATGATACATCCGTGTTGAGTATGTATATCATGGCTACGCTGAGAAACAACTTTAGCTAATCCTAAAAAATAATGATTCCAAGAAGGTCTCATAGTATCCTGTGTTTTTTGTGTGGCTTGATACTGTATTGTATCTCGTGTCTTCTGCTGTGTCAAGAGAGTCATTCCGATACTTGGGCATATTATAGAATAATAAAGTCCATAGGTTGATCTAATATACACTCAAGCATTGAGTCGTCAGAACTACCACTTTTATTTCGTATTTGATCTTCGAGCCAATGTCCAATAACCACCTCTTTTTTAATGTTGGTTGTTTTAATTTTAGGCAATCATGATGGTCCTGCTGAAGTTCTTTCGCATTTATTGGGCATAGATTTTCTGGAGGAGTATGTATTTGAGAGCGGGAATAAGAAAATTTTGGCTTTACACGGTGATAGATTTGACAGCGTTATAACAGACAGACCAATATTGGTCTATTTTGCGGACAAAATATACAAATTTATTCAAAAAATAGACAAAAGTTTTTATTTAGCTAAGCTTGCCAAGAAAAGCAGCAAGACTTTTTTAAGAAATGCAGAAATTATAGAGAAAAAATCAACTGATTATATGAGAAAAATTGGCTGCGACATAGTTTGTTGTGGTCATGTGCATTATGCGACTGCAAAACCGCATACGGGTT